>SKEG01000126.1_pt1 | contig 92807 bp, 111 predicted proteins | sample 4826631 | NCBI WGS metagenome assembly SKEG01 (sample SAMN11008815, study PRJNA524170) | human gut metagenome | biome: Human fecal sample; material: Feces; isolation source: fecal sample from pouch patient p26, p34, p50 | host: Homo sapiens | place: Israel: Tel-Aviv | collected 2016-11-02
ATCTTTTAAGTGTTAAAAATTGGAAACGTTATCATTAGAAAAACTTCTTTCATTTATTTTTAGACTTTTAATCCAAAAGTTTGTCTTTTTATCGCTTTCACATCAATAGTATTTCCACTACTTGCGGGATTTGCGATTTTGAGCTAAACTAAGGCTATGAGAATACAACAATTACACTACATCGTTAAAATCGTGGAAACGGGCAGTATGAACGAGGCTGCAAAACAACTCTTCATCACTCAGCCAAGTTTGTCAAATGCCGTTCGTGACTTAGAACGCGAGATGGGGATTGAGATTTTTATTCGTAATCCTAAGGGAATCACTCTGACAAAAGACGGGGTTGAGTTTCTTTCTTATGCGCGCCAAATACTTGAACAAACAGCACTTTTAGAGGAACGTTACAAGAGCAAAAACACCAACCGTGAGCTCTTTAGCGTCTCTGCACAGCACTATGCTTTTGTGGTGAATGCTTTTGTTTCACTTCTGAAAAAGACAGACATGACACGCTATGAGCTTTTCCTTCGTGAAACCCGAACATACGAAATCATTGATGACGTCAAAAATTTTCGTTCTGAAATCGGGGTGCTTTTTCTAAACAGCTACAACCGTGATGTCTTGACAAAGATGTTTGATGACAATCATTTGACTTATACTAGTCTTTTCAAAACTCGTCCGCACATTTTTGTCAGCAAAAATAATCCGCTAGCTGAAAAGACACTGGTGACTATGGAAGATTTGGAAGAATTTCCTTATCTTAGCTACGATCAAGGAATTCACAACTCTTTTTACTTCTCTGAAGAAATCTTGTCACAAATCCCACACAAAAAATCAATCGTTGTCAGTGACCGTGCGACGCTTTTCAATCTCTTGATTGGTCTTGACGGCTACACTATTGCAACAGGTATCTTAAATAGCAACCTTAATGGCGATGACATCGTATCAATTCCGCTTGACGTTGAAGATATGATTGATATTGTCTACATTCGCCACGAAAAGGCTAACCTTTCAAAAATGGGTGAACGTTTTATCGATTATCTACTTGAAGAAGTACAATTTGATAACTAAAAACTCTTGGACAGAGTCCAAGAGTTTTTTATGTTCTATCCATTTCTCTCCAACTCACTTTTGATAATGTCATTAACTTGGTCTAAATAGAATTTTTCTTTGTTATATTTGACGCCTGCATAGGTAGCAAGGGCAATGATTTTATCTAGAAAGGCTTGCGATGAGAAATTCGTTGTGCGATGAAGTTCTTCTTCATCAAATGGTTTAATCAGATGAGCAAGAGGATTCCGAACGGATTTTTCAAAATTACGAAGTTCGCTGATTAACTGTTTAATTTCCTGAGGAAGTTGTCCGTATTGTAAGAGTTCTGCCAAAGCTTTTGAAGTCACTTTGCCATCACGACGAATCTCAAGGTATCTATGAAAAATAGCATAGTCGCTCTGCTTCATTTTTGTAAACAGCCAAGTATCATACTGGTCGTTTTTAGCATCGTGGATATAGTTTTCCAAATTTGGAATTTCGCGTTTGGCAAGACGTTGAAAGAGCCGATATAGAATTGGACTAACAGAGCGGACAAAATCAATGATATTGCCATTTTTCACCTTAGCTTCTAAATCCATAATATAATTTGCTAATTGTTCTTCTTCATACGCATTGCTAATGATTGAAACGCCATAATTGGCTAAAATCGCTTGATTTTCTGCTGCATGTGAAAAAGCAAAGTCAACGTTAAGTTCCCTACGCTCTTTTAACATTTCTAAAAGATAACGGCTTTGCGCTGGAAAATCACTGTGCTGCTCTGCTATTTTCCAAGCGTGATTATAAGCATAGACATCCAAAAGGATGTCTATGGTTTCATATATTTCTTGCATTAATCTGCAATAAGAGTCTCAAGACCAACTTTCATCATGTCTGTGAAAGTGGTTTGGCGTTCTTGAGCGGTTGTGTCTTCGTCAGCAACAAGGCTATCAGAAATCGTCATGATACCGAGTGCTTGAACGCCGTGTTTTGCTGCGAGATAGTAAAGTGCAGCGGCTTCCATCTCAACAGCTTTCACACCAAGTTGCCCGAGTTTGACATTGTTTTCAGCAAAATCTGAATAAAAAGCATCAACAGATAACACGCTACCAACGTGTGTTGTCATTCCAAGGTCTTGCGCAATATGGTAGGCTTTGTCAAGCAAGGTAAAATCAGCAATTTGTGGAAAATCATATTGTGGCCATTCATTTTTAATCATGCTTGATGTTGTTGCTGCTGCTTGTGCCAAAACAAGTTCGCGAACGTGAACATCTTTATTAAGTGAGCCAGCTGTTCCGACACGGATTAATTTTTTAACACCGTAAGATTGGATTAATTCAGTCGCGTAGATAGAGATTGATGGCATACCCATACCTGTTCCCATAACGCTAACACGTTCACCTTTGTAAGTACCTGTGAAACCAAGCATGCCACGGACATTGTTAAAGCAAACAGCATCTTCTAGGAAGTTTTCAGCGATGAATTTTGCACGGAGTGGGTCTCCCGGAAGTAAGATTTTATCTGCGATTTCGCCTTGTTTGGCTTCGATATGGATTGACATAAATTTTCCTTTCAATATATTCAATAAGTTTTTTGATGACAATAGCTAGCGCTACTGCGATTAATAAGACTGGCAGGGCTTGAAGCTTTTGTCCTGTAAATGAGACAACTAAGCCTACCGCTGTCAGCGGTGCATTCATTGTGATTGCTAAGAATACACTTGAGCCGATGAGCATAGCTGAGGCTAGTGAAATAGTTGGAAAGATTTGGCTATAAAGCACAGCACCAAGAAATCCCAGAACTGCTCCCATTGAAAATGAGGGAGTCAAGGTTCCACCGTATGCGCCATTTTTTAGCGTCAGCAAGACCACAAATGCCTTAACGACAACAATCACAGCAGCATACTGAACAGTCATACCATCAAAGACAGCTTGTGCCAAAGCTGCGCCATTTCCCAAAATCTCAGGAAAAATAAGCGATAAACTAGCTAATAGTAGAAAAGTCAGTGGCAAGCACCATAAAACGTTGTGGTCAGTCGTTTTTTGGGCTTGTGCTTTTTGGGTAAGTCTGCGAAATAGCTGCGCTATTGGTGAGATGAGAACCACAAGAAACATTGCCAAAAGAGCAGTCTTTACATCCAGCGTTACTTGAGCAGTCTCATAAAGTGGCGCATCTGAGATGACCACTCCTGCTACGATGCTTGCTAAAATCGTCGTTACTAAGATGGAAATCAGATTAAGAACTGAAATTCCCAACCCAAGCGTTTCAAAGGCGAAAAAGATACTGGCAACTGGTACTTGATAAACTGCCGCTAGACCAGCCGAAGCCCCACAAGCAATTGCGAGCTCTCTATCTTGTAAGGTTAGTTTCAAGTAGTCAGATACACGTCCAGCTCCCAAGGCACCAAGTTCGCGAGGCGCTCCTTCTTTTCCGATTGGTGAGCCTGCACCAACAGAGGCCACTTGCAAGAAAATATTGGTCAAGTGAATCCAAAGTTTTGGTATTCTCGATGCTGGATTTTCAGCTTTCATCTGAGATTTGACAGAAATAATCTGACGATTTTTTCGTTGTAAAAAACACCAGAGAATCGCTGAGATAATCCCTGCAAGGACAATCAAAATGAACTGCTTGGACGAAACTGCTTGAGTGGTCGATGTCTCGCCGTGACCAAAAACCAGGTACTCAATTAAGTCTAAAAATTCATGAAGTAAGATGCCACCTAAACCAGCTATCAAAGCTGTTAAAATCAGCACTCCTCCAAAACGTAAACAGTAGCTAAAATGTCTAAATCGATTATTTTGTAAATGCATCTAAAAAATACTTTTTAAATACGTTTTAAGGTAAATTTCCTAAATTATAGTTCTGCCAAAACTGATTTGACAAGTGTTTTGAAGTCTTCTTTAATTTGTTGTGTAACAGCAACAACTTCTTCGTGGTTAAGTGAACTTTGGAAACCTGCAGCGTGGTTTGTAATAGCTGAGATTCCAAGAACTTTCAAGCCTGAGTGCGCGGCAACGATAACTTCTGGAACAGTTGACATACCTACAGCATCCGCACCAAGAGTTTGGAAGGCACGAATTTCAGCAGGTGTTTCGTAACATGGACCTGACACACCAAGGTAAACACCTTCGTCAAGTTTAATACCGATTTTTTCAGCAACTTTGTGAGCGATTGCTCGGTATTCAGCAGTGTAAGCATCTGACATATCTGGGAAACGAGGTCCGAAGTCATCAAGGTTAGTACCAATCAATGGATTTTGACCAGTCATGTTGATGTGGTCAGAAATTGCCATCAATGTACCAGGACCAAAGCCGATACCACCAGCAGCATTTGTTACGATAAGACCTTTACAACCAAGAGCTTTCATCACGCGCACTGGGAAAGTCACCAATTCCATTGGATTTCCTTCGTAAAAATGGAAACGTCCTTGAAGAGCAAGAACTTTGTGACCACCAAGGTCACCATAAACCAATTGGCCTGCGTGACCTGCTACTGTTGATTTACCCCAGTTTGGGATTTTTTCGTATGGAATAACAACAGCATTTTCGATTTCTTCGGCAAGTTCACCAAGACCTGAACCAAGAATAAGTCCAAATTCTGGGGTGTCACACGCTTGTGACACTAAAAACTGACGTGCTTCTTCAATTTTTTCAATAATTGTAGACATAATTACCTCTTATACTAATTTATCTAAGAATGATTCACCAATCATTGCTTTTTCAACACCAAAGTTTTCAGCAATTGTTGCTGAGATATCTGCAAAATGACCAACAGGCAAGACACCGTTTCCTTTAAATGCTGGGCTGTATGCCAATAATGGAACGTATTCACGAGTGTGGTCTGTACCAGTGTAAGTTGGGTCATTACCGTGGTCAGCAGTGATTAGAAGAAGGTCATCTTCTTTCATGCTTTCCAAGATTTCAGGCACACGTTTGTCGAAATCTTCAAGGCAATCACGGTAACCTTGAGCATTACGACGGTGACCGTACATGGCATCAAAGTCAACTAAGTTTGTAAATGACAAGCCTTTTGTGAATTCAGGCAATTGCATTGTTTTAAGAAGAGTGTCAACACCGTGCATGTTTGATTTGTTGTGTCCCATGTCATTTGTAATACCTGAACCGTTGAAGATATCATTGATTTTACCAACACCGTATGTTGGAATACCAGCGTCAGCCAATTTATTCAAAACTGTTGGACCAAATGGTGACAAGGCATAGTCACGACGGTTTGCTGTACGTATGAAGTTACCAGGCTCACCAACGTATGGACGTGCAATGATACGACCAAGAAGAGCTGGACGTTCTAGTGTGATTGAACGAGCGTATTCACAGATTTTGTAAAGCTCTTCTACTGGGATGACATCTTCGTGAGCAGCGATTTGAAGTACTGGGTCAGCTGATGTGTAGATGATTAACTCGCCAGTTTCCATTTGACGTGGACCAAAGTCATCGATAACTGCTGTACCTGAGTAAGGTTTGTTAGCTTCACGAATGACTTTACGTCCTGAAAATTCTTCGATTTTAGTTAAAATTTCTTCTGGAAATCCACCAAGGAATGTATCAAATGGTTCTGTAATGTTAAGACCCATGATTTCCCAGTGACCAGTCATTGTGTCTTTACCAAGAGAAACTTCTTCAAGTTTAGTTGCATAACCTGTTGGTTGAGCTTCAGCTGGAACTGTTTTTAGAGGAGTTTCACGAGGAATATTTCCAAGACCAACTTTAGCCATGTTTGGAACATTAAGTCCTACAGTTTTTGAAATGTGACCAAGTGTATCTGATGCACCGTCTGGCACACCAGCATTGACAAAGTTATTGGCATCTGGTGCTGCACCAATTCCGACTGAATCAAGTACGACAAGATGAATACGATTAAAAGTTGACATAGTTTTCCTACTCTAGGGTGGTTACGGTTGGCACCCAAAACCTCCTAATCAAATCGATTAGAAATCATAATGACGATAACATGCAAACAGGAGATATCGGCTGAACCAGTCAAACCATCTCCTGTAAACTTTCTTTATTTAGCTTCTAAAATTTTAACGCCGTCTTTGCCAGCAACGATAACTTTGTTAACCATACCGTTGAAAAGACCGTGCTCAACGACACCAACCATAGCTTTCAATTCTTTACCAAATTCAACTGGATTTTCAATCACGCCAAGGTCAAGGTCAATGATGTAGTTTTTCATATCAGTCACAAAGCGTTCGCCATCCGCCATACGGTATGATGGTTTGTAACCTTTTTTCTCAAATTCACGGAAAATGCGGTCAGCACCATATTGTACGACTTCTACAGGCAATTTGAAAGCACCGAGTGTGTCGACCATTTTAGATTCGTCAACAACCCAGATGTATTCTTTACTTGGTGTAGCAACGATTTTTTCCATAAGAAGAGCACCGCCGCCACCTTTGATGCCGTTGAAGTTTTTATCCACTTCATCAGCACCGTCGACAGTTACATCGATATCATCGATATCATCAACGGCTTTCAAAGGAATACCAAGACCTTCTGCTTGAGCTGTTGTTTGGCTTGAAGTTGTCACACCGACAACTTTAAGACCTTCTTCTTTCATACGACGACCGATTTCTTCAACGAAGAAATATGCTGTTGAACCAGTTCCAAGTCCAACGACCATGCCGTCTTTCACATACTGAGCAGCTGTAACACCAGCCATTTTTTTAAGTTTTTCCATAACAACCTCACCTAAATTTATATGTAAAACAAAAATTACCTATTTCCAACTAACTATTATATCATGATTTAGGGTGTTTTCGCTACAATGGATTACTCAAAAGTAGCTTTTCTGCTCCTTTACTTTCAGCCCTCTTCTATTGCTGGAAAAAATTTTTTGCGTTACAATTAAATAAGATATTTTTTTGAAAATAACAGATTGGAATGACATAAATGATTACAAAAGAATTCGACACTATTGCTGCGATTTCAACACCTCTAGGGGAAGGGGCTATCGGAATTGTCCGACTTTCTGGGACTGACGCGCTAGCTATTGCTCAAAAAGTTTATCGTGGTAAAGATTTGTCAAAAGTTGCCTCACATACGATTAATTATGGGCACATTGTTGATCCTGATAATGATGAAATTCTTGATGAGGTTATGGTCTCTGTCATGTTGGCACCAAAAACGTTCACACGTGAAAATGTCATTGAGATTAATACGCACGGTGGGGTTGCCGTTACTAACGAAATCTTGCAACTCCTTCTTCGTCAAGGTGCTCGTCTGGCTGAACCTGGTGAATTTACCAAACGTGCTTTTTTGAATGGTCGTGTGGACTTGACTCAAGCGGAAGCCGTTATGGATATCATCCGTGCTAAAACTGACAAAGCTATGAATATTGCTGTCAAACAGCTAGATGGTTCACTTTCAAAACTTATCAATGATACCCGTCAAGAAATTCTAAATACCCTTGCTCAAGTTGAGGTAAACATCGATTACCCTGAGTACGACGACGTGGAAGAAATGACAACAGCTCTTATTCGTGAAAAAACACAAGAATTCCAAAACCTTTTAGAAAATCTCTTGGCTACTGCAAAACGTGGTAAAATCCTTCGCGAAGGTTTGTCAACTGCTATCATCGGTCGTCCAAACGTTGGGAAATCAAGTCTTTTGAACAATCTGCTCCGTGAAGACAAAGCCATTGTTACTGACATCGAAGGAACAACCCGTGACGTGATTGAAGAATACGTCAACATCAAAGGTGTGCCTTTGAAATTGGTTGATACCGCTGGTATTCGTGAAACAGATGACGTGGTTGAAAAAATCGGTGTGGAACGTTCTAAAAAAGCTCTTGAGGAAGCTGATTTGGTCCTTCTTGTCCTTAACAGCTCTGAAGTGCTAACTGACCAAGACCGTGCTCTTCTTGAACTCAGTAAGGATAGCAACCGCATTATCTTGCTTAACAAAACTGATTTACCTGAAAAAATTGAAGCTGATGAATTGCCTGATGATGTGATTCGCATTTCAGTTCTTAACAATCAAAACATTGATTTAATTGAAGAACGTATCAACCAACTCTTCTTTGACAACGCTGGTATCGTTGAAAAAGATGCAACATACCTTTCAAATGCTCGCCATATTTCATTGATTGAAAAAGCGGTGCAAAGTTTGCAAGCCATCAATGAAGGGCTTGAACTAGGAATGCCTGTTGATCTTCTTCAAATTGATTTAACACGTTGCTGGGAAATTCTCGGTGAAGTCACAGGTGATGCAGCACCTGATGAATTAATCACAAAACTCTTCACACAATTCTGTCTTGGGAAATAAGAAAAACTCGCCAGACGATGGCGAGTTTTTTAATACCTATTTTTCTAAAATAGCTTTGACACGCTTTTGAAGGTCTGGGATGACTTCTTCTTCAAACCATGGATTCTTGCACTGCCAAATGTTATTTCGTGGCGATGGGTGTACCAATGGGAAAAATTCTGGCAAATAGTCTTTATAGTGTTTGACGGTATCCGTAAGCTTAGCTGAGGATTTTTGATGAAGATAATAACGCTGCGCATAAGAACCAACTAAAATATGTAACTCTATATTGGGTGCTAAAGCTAGGGTGCGCTTATGCCATTTATCCGCAAAACCTTTTCGAGGCGCTAAATCACCTGATTTTCCCTTACCTGGGAAATAATAATCCATGGGTACCACCGCAAAAAGTCCAGAGTTATAAAATGTCTCACGGTCAACGCCTAACCATTTTCGTAAATTATCCCCACTCGGGTCATTCCAATAAAGTCCCGATTCTTGCGCTCGAATACCTGGAGCTTGGCCAACAATATTGATACGAGCATTTTTTGGAACAGTAAAAAGTGGCTTAATACCTTGCTCGGTGTATGAAGCATTTTGCTCATCAGCCATAATATCAGCCACTAATTGTTCAAGGCTATCCATACAATCACTTCTTTCTAAAAATAAAGAAGAGTCTTTTGCTAACGCAAAAATCCTCTTCTTTTTTCTGTATTATTTGATCAATTCGTAAAGTGCTTCAGCGTAGATAGCAGCTGCACGGTAAAGATCTTCAACATCTGCGAATTCGTTTGCTTGGTGCATTGTGTTTACGTAATCTGGGAACATAGCACCGAAGGCAACACCACGTTTAAGAAGACGACCGAATGTACCACCACCAATAACTTGTTCGTAACCTTTCAAACCAGTTTGCTTTTCGTAAACTGAAAGAAGTGTTGATACCAATGGATCATCAGCTGGAACGTAGTGAGGTGTGTGTTCGTGATCTGAAAGAGTCACTTTAGTTACACCGTTAAGTTTTTCAAGCTCAGCTTTGATTGTTTGAGAATCAGTACCTTGTGGGTAACGGAAGTTAAGTGTGATTGTGTTGTCATCTGAGTTGTGGTCAAATTTGAAGACACCAGCGTTCATGCTAAGTGCACCCATTTTCGCATCAGTGTAAGCAACACCAAGGTTTTCACCAGCGAAATCTTTGTGAAGAACGTTAGCTGTTACATCAAGGTAAACTTTAGCTGCGCCATCAAAAGCAAATTGATCCAAGAATTTAGCAAGGTAAGTTGCTGCGTTAAGACCAAGTTCTGGAGTTGAACCGTGAGCTGATTTACCGATTACTGTAGCGCGGAAAGCGTCACCTTCTTGAACAAGCTCAGCTTTAAGATTTTCAGCAGCCGTAAAAGCAGCAAGTTTTTCTTGGAGTTCAGCTAAAGTGCTGTCTGCTGTAAATACTGCTGTTGCTGATTCTGGAACCATGTTGTCACGAAGACCAGCTTCAAAAGTATTCAAAGTGAAAGCACCGTTATTTTCACCTGCGAAGTGAAGGTATTCAGTAATGTTACCTTTTTCACCGTTGATGATTGGGAATTCAGCATCTGGAGAGAATCCAAAATCAGGATCTTTCAAACCGTTATGTGCGAAATAGTATTCCATATCGCCCCAACCTGATTCTTCGTCAGTACCAACGATGAAACGAACACGTTTAGATACCGGAAGACCAAGATCTTTGATGATTTTTAGGGCATAGTAACATGCCATTGTAGGACCTTTATCATCTGATGATCCACGCGCATAAAGACGTCCGTCTTTGATAACTGGTTCGTAAGGATCTGTATCCCAACCGCTACCTGCTGGCACAACGTCCAAGTGAGCAAAGATACCAAGTACTTCGTCACCTTCACCAAATTCAAAGTCCCCAGCATAGTTATCGATATTACGAGTTTTGTAGCCATCTCGTTCAGCCATTGCAAGAAAGTGTTCCAAAGCTTTTGCTGGACCAGGTCCAAATGGGTGTTCTTTGTCAGCTTTGCTGTCATCACGTTCAGAGTTGATACGCAAAAGTGCAAAGAGGTCTTCCATCATGGCATCTTTACGTTTTTCAACTTCTGCTTTAAAGTCTACTGTCATTTCTTATAACTCCTCCATAAATGTAGCTCTTCCTTACCAGAAAAACTACTATATTGTTTATCATTTGAGTCAACTAACCCATAGTAACTCATATTTTAAGATTTGTAAACCTAGTTTTGCGAAAATTCTTAACTAGATTTGGTGCATAAACGTTAAAAATCTCTTAGCGGCGCTCAATGATTTCGTCGACTGGTAAACGATAACTTGGTTCAGATTTATCATCACTGTAGCCAACAGTAATCAAGAGCTCTGGACGAAAACGTTTATCAATATCTAGAATATCATTTGTCAAAGACTTGTCAAATCCAAGAAGAATATTTGATGAAATATCTTGATCAGTCAGAGCTAGCACAAGGTTCATTGCAACAAGTCCTGCGTTTAAAGCAAGATATTCACCTTTACTCTTGTCGTCGTATTCTGCATATCTAGCAGGCAGTGTTTCCATATAGTAACCAAGTTTTGAATTATCCAATGATTTAACCCCAATACGAGCGATCTTACGAGAGCGTTGCACTAAATCAGTATCTGTAAAGAGTGCCACAACATATTGAGCTTCTTCAACTTGTTTTTTGTTCAAACTTGGAAGATCTTTAGCAAGTTCCGCTTTTTTATCTTCGACGATGACAAATTTCCATGGTTGAATATTGTTAGCACTAGGTGCTAAGGTAGCAATTTCAATTGCAGTGCGTAAATCTTTATATTCTACAGGTTTACTATTGAATGTTTTAACGGCATGGCGCTTTTTGTTCAATTCTAGAAACTTCATTAAGCGACCCTCCTTTTTAATTTTTTTATGCTCTTTTATTTTATCATTTTTAAAAAGACTTTACAGCTATTTACTACGGAAGCGCATACACAAATACAAAAAAAGAAAAAACTAGGATTTTTCCTAGCCTTTCTTACTTAAAGTTATTTTTTTAATACCGAGATAAATCACAACTGAAAGCCAAGATAAAATATTAACCACTATCAAAGCTTTAAACCATGTACGAATGCGGTAAGTAATCTTCAAGGTATTTTTTCCAGCTTTTTGTTGAACAGTAGGCGTGCCAATTCCTGACAAAGTGTAGTCCTTATGACTAAGCCTTTTACCATTAAGCATGAGCTCAGTGTCAGCGTATTTTGCAACTGGAATGATTGCCCAACCACTCGTATCAGCTGTCCAAGTAAATACCAGCTCATTGTCGCCTTGCGTCTTTTTGTAAGCATCCGTATGTCCAAGGACAAACTCTTCATATAGGACGTACTTGTTATCTTTATTTGATTTATCAGCTGGCAGATAATCTGGGGTTGATTTTGAAACGATATCTAGTAGCTTGAATTTATCTGAATCATAAAAACTTGCTCTGACATCTGCAGGGTTACCCCAGATAAAAGTATGTTTTTTACGTTGAATAGGGTGCTTCGTATTGTAATAATCATCAATCTTTTCTTCTTGCAATTGCGACAACTGCACAAAGCTCAAGATATTCACCAAGATTAGCCCAATAGCTACAAATTTTGACCATTTTTTATCGAAGTATTTGTCTAAAATCATAGCTGCCGCTAACAACAATAATACCGTTGCGGGCACAAAGAATCTAAATGGAAATTGAATTAGATTTACCAAAGGAAGATTCAATTTATTGACCGTGTACCATGGGAAAATACTACTTGATAAAACCAAGAAAATAAAGAATGCCCCTGTCACTACTCGCAAGAGTGTGTCGTAATGACGCCAGTGTCTAAATGAGAAGTACAATTGATACAAGACCACAAAAACCAATGCTTTTGGCGTTAGTAGCCATTCAATGCTACGCTGGTTAACTGTCATAATATAGAGTTTTGAATTGACGAAAGGTTCAACCAGGTTATTACTTTGACCGACAACAACCAAAGCTGCCCAGACGTTTGCTGTTAATAAAAGGCTTAGCAAGACTGCTTGGACACCCTTGAAAAAGACTTCTTTTTTCTTGTCAGATTTGAAAAAGCCGTACAAGTAAAATGGCAAATAAGCCAAGATTAACAAGAAACAGCTAAGCATGTGGACTTGCATCATAACAGCAACCGATACTGCTAGACGAAGCACTTCAACTCTTTTTGTTCTGACAAAATCAACTGCTGGAATCAAGCACCACGGCATAAAAGCGGCACCCCAGCTTGAAAAACCTTGTCTAAACGTCCAGTATTGAACCGAGAAGGTCATCATGTAAAAGACTGCTACACCAAGGGCTATTTTCGTTTTGACAGAAGCTCTGCGATTCAAACGATACATCGAAAAACCAGCAATCACACTCAACAAGAAACGTGACAAAAGTTGATAGGTATACCAGTTCTTGCTAATGAGTACCAAAATTCCTTGAAAATAAGCAAAATACGGGCCATATAAAGCATTAACAATTCGACCTGAACTGTAAAAGCCATACAGTGACATAAAATAACTAAAGTTACCCGTCTTAATTTGCATAGCCGTCTCATAAAAACGATTGTAGTGAAATAGGAAATCACTACCCGCAATCACTCCACGAGACGTTAATTGGGGAAGCAAGAGTAACACGGCGACCAAAACAATCACAATGCTTGGAAGCCAAGTGCTCTTTTGACTTAACTGAGAGGGGCCTTGCTTCATTTTTTTAAACATGCGTATCTCCTTAAAAATCCCTATCCATGTTAGCACAGTTTAAAATAGATTACAATCAGAAAAAGAAAGTTTCATGAATGTTTTCAGATGGTATTAACTTCAACTACAAAAGTTCTCTTTCCATTCTTTGGACATCATCACATTTTACAAATGCAACTTTTTGTTCAGCTGTTAATGATATCATTCTTTCTTTTCCTAAAATTTTAGTTAAACTATTAACAATCTCTCTTTTAGCTTTTTCATCATAATAGTTAAATATAAACTTATACTTTCCGACTCTTTTTTGGGCTAAATCAAAACAGTTAATAAAAATTTCCTTATCCAAAGGGTCGACCAAGTGTCCAAAAACAATAATATTCATATCATCAACAGTTTCACCTGAATTTTTAGGTTTTTCAAAAAATTTTCTATAGTCACTTCCTGTCTCTTTTATTATTCTTTGATAAAAATTTTGATAGGAAATTAAATCAGGGTTAATATTTTCAGTTTTCTCCTCTTTATCCTCAATACCAAAAACCATAGTATTAATTGACTTTCGCTTACGAGCAAAATCAATTCTTCCATGAATAAAATGAGTATTTTCTTCAGGAATACCAAATAATCTATTTGCAGTATCTGTATAATTGAATGTTAACACTTTTGCATTTTCAAGCCCTCCAACAACATTTAAACTACTGTCTTGTTTAACTATTCTTTGTTCAGAATCAAAATCTAATTTATCAAGATAAGTTAAGTAAAACTCTAGATAATCAGTCAACTCTTCAAGTGCTTGAATACATTCTTCATTGCATACATCAACGATTTGTTGCCAACCACTATCCGTATATATAAATCTATAGCCACTTAGACGTGCTATCACAACTTTAAATGCAGTATAGTTTGACTTAGTGATGAATTTCTTTTTCAACTTAGTTAAATCATGAGTAGACTTCCATTCAATAATTTGACTATTCTCTTCTAAATGCTTTTTAACATAAGCAATAGCTTCTGCTATATCAGAAATAATAAGCTCAATACTTGACCATTTTTCACCAAGTTTATCTTTAATTTCATTTATAAAATCAAAAAAAGATTGCTTCTAATTTTTAACAACCATTCGTAATTTTTAGTACCAGCCATTTGAATTAAGTCGTCAATAACGTCAGCATCTAAAAAATACTTTGATTCAATATCACCTTTTTCTTCTCTGATACTTTTCAGATTCGACAATAAATCTCTTCTAAAATTTCCACCCTCAGATTCACTATAAGCTTTAAAATTCCTATTTTTTTCAAAAAAAGGTACTAGTCGGATTTTCTTGTCATTAAAATAATTTGAAAGACAGTCTAATAGAATACCTAATTTAACTTTATCAGATTTTACTGTATCAGAACTTGAGTTATAAAACTCAAGTTCATTCTGAAAGTCTTCCTCTGAATCACTTTCACTATCTCCCAAAATATCATCAAAATCTTTTAAGAAAAAATCATAATTTTTAACATCAATTTGTTGATTATAAGCTTTTTGACAATATAGTAAAAAAGATATTGAATTCAAAAATCTTAAAAAGTCTCCATAACTGTTTTTTCGTTCCATCGCTAAATCAAAGCCATTCCCTAGTATTAAAATATTTTCTACCACGATTATCTCCTTACTATTTCTTCTCCTCAGCCAATTTTTCCTTAACAGCTATGGCAACGTTTCGTGGGACACCACAGTTGATGATGTCATCCACGTCTGCTTTTTGAATGCTTGGCAAGCTCTTGAAGTGTTTCATGAGTAATTGCTTGCGCTTTGGGCCAAGCCCAGCAATGCCATCGAGTTTTGATGAGAATGAATTTTTAGAACGGAGTTGACGGTGGAAAGTAATGGCAAATCGGTGAACTTCGTCTTGGATACGCTGTAAGAGGAAAAACTCTTCAGAATTTCGTGGCAATTCGACCACTTCTAATGGGTCACCAAAGAGTAGTTCGTGCGTTTGGTGCTTGTCATTTTTTTGCAGACCAGCGATTGGAATATCGAGTCCAAGTTTATTTTCAATGACATCGCGCGCCACATTGACCTGACCTTGTCCACCATCGATGATGATCAAATCTGGCGGAGTCAATCCGTCTTTCATCACGCGACTGTATCTACGATAAATGACTTCACGCATGCTAGCATAGTCATCTGGGCCGACAACGGTTTTAATTTTAAATTTACGGTAATCTTTCTTACTTGGTTTTCCATTTACAAAGACAACCATCCCCGCAACTGGGCTTGTTCCTTGAATATTTGAGTTATCAAAGGCTTCAATGCGCACTGGTTTTGGAATATTGAGCAATTCACCAATATTTTCAATAGCGCCATGTGTTTTGCGGATATCTTTTTCTAGCAGGTCAAATTTTTGTTGCAGGCTGACACGCGCATTTTTTGTCGCGAGATTTACCAGCTGCTTCTTCTCACCACGTTGTGGTTTGATGACTTTGGTATCAACAACTGCTTTAACTAATTCTCCGTCAATGTCCTGAGGAATAAAGACTTCTTTTGGAATAAAATGCTTGCTGTCGCGGTAAAATTGTCCGACGTAAGTCAAGAAATCCTCTTCTGGGTCATTATAGTAAGGAAACATGTTGACATCACGCTGAATGAGTTTTCCTTGGCGAACAAAGAAAACCTGCACACACATCCAGCCTTTATCGACATAATACCCAAAAATATCACGGTCCATCATGTCTTGATTCATGACACGTTGTTTAGTACGAAGAGTTGAGATGGCTTGCAGCAAATCACGGTATTCTGCTGCGCGTTCAAACTCCAGCATGTCAGAAGCTTTTTGCATCTTCTCTTTTAAGCCATCAACAATTTTGTTATCTTGACCATTCAAGAAATTCTTCACATCTTGTGCCATGGCAACAAAATAATCATGATCCACATGACAGATGGTATGAGCTTTACACTGACCTAAATGGTAATAAAAGCAAACTTTATTAGCTGGATTGGTACATTTTTTAAATGGGAAAATGCGGTCTAGCAGACGTTTGATTTCTGTCGCTGCCCCTGAATCAGGGTAGGGACCAAAATACATGGCACCGTCTTTTTTGATTTGTCGGGTAATCATCAAGCGTGGGTACTGTTCATTCACCGTGATTTTGATAAATGGGTAAGATTTGTCATCTTTTAGCTTGATGTTATACTTTGGCAAGTTTTCTTGAATCAGGTTGATTTCAAGAAGCAGAGCTTCGGTATTTGACCCAGTAACTATGTATTCAAAATCTTCAATCTCAGAAACCAAGAGTTCGGTCTTGGTATTATGGCTACCATGAAAATAGCTGCGCACACGATTCTTGAGATTCTTGGCTTTTCCGACATAGATAATCTTGCCGTTTTTATCTTTATGGATATAACAACCAGGGCTATCTGGCAGCAACTCCAATTTATGTTTAATCAGTTCATTCATGATTTTATTATAGCAAAAAGGCTGTTGCATTGCTTGTTAGGACGTTTAGGAAAAGAAAAACCACTCCCGAGGCTCAGGAAGTGGTTTTCGTGTATGGGATTTAATAAAAGGAGAGCTGGTTAATCATTTGGGACAAAAATCAGGTGTTCGTTGACAAAAGCGTCAAAGCCGAGTTCGCTTAATTCGCGACCGTAACCTGAATTTTTAACGCCTCCAAATGGGATTTCTGGGTGTGATGTCCAACCAGAATTGATAAATGACATCCCTGTCTCAATCTTGGCAGCTACTTCTTTGGCATGATCAAGATTTTTTGAAAAGACGGTACCACCAAGACCATAGCTAGAATCATTGGCAAGCGCGATAGCTTCTTCTTCAGTATCAACTTTATAGATAGAAGCAACTGGACCAAAGATTTCTTGATTGTAGATTGGATTTTCTTTGGTGACATTTATCAAAACAGTTGGCATGACAAAGTTTCCTGGGTGGTCAATTGGTTCATCACCATAAACCACAGTTGCACCATTTTCCTTAGCTAATTTGATTTGACCAAGCACTTCTTCTTTTGCGGCTGCTGATGACAACGGTGCTAAAGTTGTCGCTTGATCCATTGGGTCACCCCATTTGGCTGATTTGAAATGTTTGACCACCATATCAACGAATTTGTCATAGTTTTCTTGACCAACAACGACAAAACGTTTTGATGAGGTACAAACTTGACCAGTATTGTAGAGACGAGCAAAGAAAATGGTCTTATCAAGCAAATCAAAATCAGCATCTTCTAGGATAATAAAGGCGTCATTACCCCCAAGTTCCATAGATGATTTTTTCAAATTTGCTCCCGCTTCTGCTGCAATAGAAGCACCACCACGTTCAGAACCAGTCAAGCAAACCCCAACAACACGTGGGTCTGCGATAGCCTTGGAAACTTGGTCATAAGAAAGGAAGAGATTTTTGAATGCGCCAATTGGTGCACCTGCTTCCAAAACCAAATCATCAAATGCTTGTGCTGATGCTGGACAGATTGAAGCATGTTTCAAAATCATCGGATTTCCAATCATAAATACTATCGAGACTAAAACCCAACATTAAAAGACGGTCAACCGACCGTCTTTTATTTTAAGCTTGTAATTTCATTTCAAGAGCTTCAGTAAGAACTTGTGAGAAGTTGACATTATTCTCTTCTGCGAGTTCGTTTAACCATTCTGGGATAGTTACATTTTTGCGAACTTTGTTTGCGTGATATTTTTTCATATACGCTAGCATATCAATTTGAATCAATGCAATATAACTATCAGGAAATTGCTCTTTCAAATCTGATGGCGAAGTTGGTTTTGGGTATTCTTTGTAATCTTCAAGCGCAAACCCTAGAACCTCTGTAGCCATTTCAAAAGCTTCTTGGATATCTTTTCCTTGAGTGATAGCCTCAGGGATGTCTGGAAAAGTTACAAGAATATAATCGCCGTCTTGAGTGAATAAAGCTGGATAAACTAACATACGATAATTCTCCTTTTAATTGTTTTAGTGAGATAAAATTGCTATTCAGCAAGCAGATTATTTTAAACCTGCTTGTTTTAAAATAGCATCTTCAAGACCTTTACCAAGGTCTTTATTGTGCAGTGGCACAATTGTTTGATGTCCTTTATCGTCTCGGAACTTCTTATGACTTCCACGTTGACCGACTTCGTAAAACCCGTTCTTTTTAAGCAACTTTATCATCTGCTTAGGGGTCATTGGCATATTGCTTACCTCACTTTCTATACTTATATTATACGCATAAAATACGTATTTGTCAATAACTTTCTTTAACTTTTTTGATATTTTTTAAAATTTTTTAGTCCGTTATAACGGAAATAATAAAAAAAGTCCGTTAAAACGGAAAATAAACAAACGTTGCTGTTATAGGCTTTCTGGGTGCTGCTGGGGTAATTTGGAAAATAAAAAAAGGACTAGCTCACGCTAGCCCAAAACGTACTTCTCTTTAACGTGCGCTCGTCAGCCCACTCTCTGCCAGATATTATAAGTAAGACCTCTCAACTACTTATGTACCTATTATACCAAAAAAAGCCTTAACCACAAAGGCTAAGGCGTTAAAGGTTAACTATTTAATTATACTATTTATGTTATAATATAACAAAAGCGAGCGAGGTAGTAAAATGAAAAATCCTTTCAAATACGGAAAATTTTGCGGAAAATGGTATCCAGTTGTTAAATTAGAATTTAGAATACACGGTTTAGCTGATATCAAACTAACAAAAATCATTAAAGTCGGCAAGAGATACGTTGGTTTGACGATTTTTAAAAATGACATTGTATCTAGTCGCTTATTTATTTTATAGATAAAAAAAGAAGCCCTAAGCAATCGCTTAGAGCTTTTCTTTTGGCTTAATTGTAATAATTTACCAAGTCGTCTTTATCACGACAAGAAAGCCAGACTGTACCGAATTGACCGAACTCAAATTTACGCCAGTAATATCCGCCATAATATCCGCCTTCGCCAGTATCTGCAATATGAGCCTCGTCAATCTCAAAACTAAAGTACATACCAGCTTTAAAGTCCTTGTCTTGACCGTCAGGCAAGTTGTTTCCGTTTTCATCTACCCAGTTTACCAGACCAACAGGAATACCGTTGTCAGTCCAATCAAACCCAACAGGCGCTAAATAGTCGCATTTGATTTGATAGATACCGTTAACGAAAGCTACCTGATTAGCTAGGTAGTAAGCCTTGCTGTCTGGTTTACGACCGCCAGAAACAACTGTGTTAGGTTGTGTAGCTGTTGACCCGCTAAAGCGCCAAGCTTCGATATAAGCTGGTTTAGAGCTGTTGTAATAACCATCCCAATTATGACTTGAAACGGCTGTGCCACGTTGTCCGCCAGTTGAATAGTCAACGCTGATGAACGTATTAGCATCTTCCAGTACGCCAACATGACCACCAGCACCACCAGATTGTGACATATCAGCACCCCATGACATCATGACAATGTCCCCACGCTGTCCGTTCCAATCTTCATTTTTGCTTACTCGATAAAAGCCGTTCTTGGCTAATTGTGAGCCTAGAGTGACCGTTGACGGTAAACCAATGATATTTACTCCTGCTTCTTTCAAAGCCTGAGAAATCGAACCAGAACAGTCTGCTGTGCCGTCTGAGCCGTTACGACTGCCATACATGCTATAAGTAAGTTTGCCTCGACGGCTTTCGAACCAATTGATTAAAACGTCTGTATTCATTTGCTTTCTCCTTTCCAGCTATCATTCATTTCTTTTACTGCTGCTTCGATAAACATTTCTAGCTGACTATCCGTTAAATAGATATTGTACTGCTCTAGTCCTTTCTTAACTTTTGTTTTAGCAGCATTTAATTTTTGTTCGCCTTTAGTGTCCTCATTTGCAATCTGCTCCACTGCGTTAACAGCATTTTTTGCCACGATTTCAACAATACGCAAAGCTTTTTCTCCACCCTCTTTAAAGAGGTAGTCCTTTACTGTTTTCACGATAAAACCAGCAAAGCCAGTTAAAATAAGCATAATGCCTTGTAAAATTACATCATTCATTTTCTTACTCCTTTAAAACATCTGTGTATTTCTAACAACATCTTCTAAATCGTCCACTTTCTCTTGCAAAACTGATATGTCTTTGCGAGTTTCTAGTGAGAGATTATTAACAGCTTCTGTCAATCTAGCCATTTGCTGTTGGTTTTCAGTAGCAATCCGATTATTGGAAGCTAACAGTTCCTTATTCGTCTCCTGAAAGCCAGTCACTAACTTCTTGATGACCCAAATCATACCGCTGATTAAAAGCAAGATGACTAGGATAATAGCTATAGCTAAAACTCCGCCAACTTTATCAATCGTCCAAGTTGCTCTCATGGCTTCATGAATAATATCTTGTCCAACCATAAGCCCCTCTGCTTTCTAAGCTTATTCAGCAGTATTTTCCTTAGTTAGCTCTGCCAAAAGCTCATCATCTTCGACCATGAGAGCGATTTGTGCTTTGACTTTTGGTTTAAGCACTTTTGGGATTTTGGCATATTGGTAGTTTCCTGAAATAACGTTAATTGCGTAAAGTTTAATCATCATATCTATTCCTCTTTCTATTTCATTTTTGAGTTTCTTCACTAATTTCATCTGCTAGTACTCCTTTATCGTAAAGTTGGGTGATAAGGTCTAACAGTGTAGCTTGTGCTACTTCTGAATTTTCGTTGTAATTTTTGATTTTCTCATCAATCTCGCTGAATTTCTCGTTTTCGTACTTATCACGAAAATTCTCTTGATAAACGACTTCCAGCGCTAACTCTTCCAGCTCTGCGTTAGATAAGCTGATTTTGTCGGCTGGTAGCATGACGGGATAGAATGCACCGTCATCGTTGGTCAAGGTGACTTTCGTACCTTTAACCGTGCCATCTTGCTCAAATTCCTGTGATTTTGAACCAAATTTTAGTTTCATATTTTTTCCTTTCTAATCTACAGGGAATGGGTCTGCGGTAAGATAAGTGGTTGTACCAGTCCAGACGTGGTTACCAGTGAAGGCGTTTGTAAGTTTAATGGTGCCGTCAGTTTGCAAATGCAATATAGCCCAGGCGTTAACGGAGTTTGAGACATTACCGTTTATACCCATATGTACTTCGCAGGCAGGTCTATATCCAGATGGAATAGTTTCATTCACTTTGCTATATTCACATTGAGTATTTATATTTGAAATAGCTCTATTCCAAGATATTTGGACTTGGTTACCAATCCTAGTGAGTGTGCCTTTGCTTGACCATGGCAATGGTATTATCTTTGAATACACCTTAGTCTGGTTGACAGCAGTAAATTCAGCTACTTTATTTTGAACAGCATAGTACTGCCAATCTTGCCAACTTCCACCAATTCGCACACGATAAGCTGACAACTTTCCGTTGAAATCAATAGCTTCTTGTAATACCCAAGTACTATTAGTATCAAATCGCTGCACTCTAAAATACGTATGAGATTGCATTCCTGTTGCAGTTGGTCTATGCAATAATTCTTCACCGCAATAGAAACCAGTTTCAACAATCGTATTCATGTCAGTATTTCTAGCAACTTGAATTATCTGTCCGTTGTTGTTAGTTAGTTTGTGGTGTTGAATGTCTTTGTTTTTGTATTTAAACACCCAGTCGCTGTCAACAGCATTTGCATTTTCTGGTGTTTTGCCAAAACCTACCCTGTCTGGTCTAATTGCAACAGGAAACTTCTCTGTACCAACAGTTGCTAAGAACTCATAGCTTGTGAACGCATCTTCGATTTTACCGATAATGTCATAAGTCTTTAGTGTGCTAAAAGTAGCTGCTAAATTAGCCCTAGAGTTTGTTAAATTATCAATAGTCGTCCATGTCCCACCAGCGCTGCCTGTGTCAGTCGTGTAGTTAGCAGCCGAATGCTCCTTGTACTTGAAAGAAATAATCATTTTGTTCTTTTGCTTTCCACCGACTGTTAAAGGAGCTATTCTGGCATTTCTTGTGACGGTTAAGGTCGTGCTAGCAGAACCGCTCCGTTGTGCGGTGAAACTCATGTGCGGCGTGAAATACGGCAACACATTAACAGGAATTTCAACAGGGTCTGACGTTCGTCCCCGACTGTCTGTGACTGTCGCTCTAACAGTCACTGAACCATTGAAGTTCATCATGCCAAGTGAACCGCCGTTTGACGTTGTGCTAAGATTTTTGCCGACGATTTCCGCACGATAATTGGAAATGGTAGAGCTGTAAGCACCGCTAGCGTTGTTAAAAGCAACTTTGATATTAGACAAGACCTGCACGAATGTATTTGATGTATTTATCAGATTGGATACAGTCGTATTGCTGTCAGATAAGCTAATACCGCCTAAGGTTGGTTTAATGCTTGCTGGGATATTGGCGTTAAACGTCACTTCCTTCGTCCCGATTTTGGTGCTGCCTGAATATGTGTCAATGTAGACCGTTCCCCAGTGATAATCTGCATTCGGAACTGTGTTAGCAAAATCGAGTGGTAAAGTCCAATTACATGACGTGTCAACGTTTGTCGCAATCGTTCCAGTTTTGCCGTCCCAGTTATAACGTAAGGTGTGTTTAAATGAACTGTTTTTGCGGTCAATTGTAATAGTCGCAACTTTACCAAGCTCAGTAGCTGTCACCTTCCCAGTACTTGCACGCTTGATTTGTGTCAACGGTAAATCAAAAGCGACCATAGCAGAACCGTATCCGCCCGTATTTAGGCCAACGCTTAACTGAACTCCGACCGTTTTCTTACCTTCTGAGTCATGCCCGACGTTGTAAGTGCGATTAAAGATTTCCTGTGTTGAATTTGTTCCGATATTAATCACGGGATGCTCGATTGCACCATCGCCATTAATGTGTATAGTGACATCGCTTGTGACACCCCACATAGAGGCATAACCGTTAGTACGCAAACGACCTACTACTTTAACAGTACTGTAATTTCCAGCTATATTTTGGCCTGTTTGCGTCGCCTGCAATTCCAATGCCATATTACGACCGTAAGAACCGCTAAATGTAGCTGTTGCCATATCAACCTCCTAAATACCTTAATACCAGCATGTCTGCATCGGCTGGGTGCGTTTCAAAGCGAAAACGTCCAATTTGAATCGTCTTCGTAAAAATACCATTAGCAATATTTAACGTACCTTGAGAAATGTACATCACTTCGCTACTTCCAGAAAACAGACTAATCCTGTCATCGCTAAATTTAGCGTAAGCTGAACCGTCTTTCTTACCGATAACCAAGCCTTCATTTTGAAAGCTCATGAATCTATCAATTGCTTCCCAAACGAGCTTTAAGTCGTTAACCTCGTATTTCATTTGAACGATTCGCTCTGACGCTTCTTTTAAAGCTTGCTCTGATTTAGCTTTATCCGCATCATTAGCTTTGACATAGTTCTCGTAGGCTGTTATCCATTTATCGACAGTATCAATACTAGCTTTTGCTTCCATTTCGGCTTTGATAAGATTATTCTTCTCTGCCAACGCATTTAGCTGGTCTTGTGTTAGTGTTTGGTCTGCTTTGCTGTCAATGTCAGCTTGAATGTCCTCCAAGGCTGGTTGCCAAGGTGTTGGAATATTACCTTCTTCTAGCATATTACAAGCGTAATAAACAAATTTTCCATCTTCGCTGTTTGATGTTTGCTCAAAGCCAACCCAGCTAACTTTACTTTGACTCGCTACCATTTTTTGAGTTACTTTAAACGTAGCAGACAACTTCTGCCATTCATTAGTTATGGTGATGTCACTAGTCAAAGTCTCTGCGTTTATTTGTCCAGAAAATCTAATAAATAAACGGACTCTAATTGAACTTTGATCTGTTTTAGCGTAAATCGAGTATGTGAACTCATCGCCAACTTTTACGTTTTTTCTATCAATTAGATGTTTACCCCAATTCGAGCGCAAACTAGCCCAAGTAGAGCGTGTCTTGTACACGATTGAGCCATTTAATGTTTCATCTGTCTTGATAGCACCAGCATTTTGATAGTAATCGTTTGGAGCTTTCCATGGGTCTGCTGTATAGAGTAGCAAGTTTTTACCACCAACTTCAACACCAGCACGTCTATCCATCCAAGCGTATTTTGTTGGGTCTGTACTGCTCGTTTGTGTGAAATCGGTGTAATACCCTTGATATTGTTGACCAGACTCTTTAAAACTAAAACCAGTTCTGCCGTCTGCCGAATCTGCATAGGCCATGTGGAAATAGGACGTTTTCCCATCGGCCCCTGGTTTTCCTGGCAAGCCTTGGTCGCCTTTCCACTTGCTCCACCTATACTTAGTCGGGTCTGTACTTGCCGCCTCGTTAAAATCAGCGTACCAACCCATGTATGCTTTTGGTGTAGTTAAGCTAAAACCGCCACCAGTTGCGTTGTCAGCAAATGCAAAGTGTACGTGAGAGGTTTGACCGTTCGTGCCATCAGCACCTGCTATGCTGATGTTTGTTGGCTGCGTAACTTCAACTGAGCCGTCCGAGTAGTAAACGTACTCGAATTTCCACAAATAACGCTGTTGCTGTGTTGGGACTAGGGTATCCATTGACCAGCCAAGGTCTTCAGGAGCCAAAGACCACTCGCTTGGTTGCTCACTTGTTTCTAGTTTTGGTTTGTAAAATGCTAGATATGTTCCGCTATTACGGTATTTCAAAACTGTATATAAATTGTACGTGTCAAACGCACGAAGAGTAATGTCTTCTAGATGCCAAGTGTATGTTGACCAAAAGCGATAAGTCGTGTCACTAAGTTTCTCAACGTGGGCTTTTATACGATTATGTCCTTGAAGCGTAAACCAACTAATTAATGGGTTTCCATTCGGGTCAAATGATGCATCTGTATCAATCAAGATAGATTGCGTGTAGGTCGTACCTTTGATTGGTACAAAATTATAAAACCGACCTTGTGGTAAGATTTCACTTGATATACTATCTTTTGAGTCTGGTAAAGCAAGATAAGCCCATTTCTTATCATCGTCCCAAGTGGTGTTCGTTATACCATAACCCATAATGAAAGGTTCACCAGCCCTTTGCATAAGGTTTCGCCCACTTTCGCTCGGCACTTCAGGTATATCACGACTATTCGTTAGTTTGTAGAATGTCTCCTTGCGAATCTCCGCTCGTTCCGTCAGATTCATTAGAGTCACTTGACTCGTTGCTATCAACTTGCTCATCTTTTACCTCTTCCTGATCATCTTCGACCCAGCGTTTGATATCAATCCCTGGACCGTATGTATCCCAAAGCACTCGAATTGCATCAGATTTATTGTCAACAGGAACTTCAATAATTTGTCGCTGTTCTGCAATTTTTACATCCGCTTTAATCATATTTCACATCTCCTATTCCCATACTTCACATTTATAATTAGCTTTGGCTGCAATCTCAGTAGCGTTAACGTTAATAGTCTTACCAGTCTTATAGGCGTTACCTGTACCACCAAAGTTTCCATCCATGACGCCATTCTTATCAAATTTCGTCCACTTGTAAGTTTTTCCTGTACCGTTTACATCAAGTTCTTCACCATTACGATATAGACGTGCTTTCAGTACTGTAGCACCTTGACGGTTTTTGAAGATATTTCCAGCACTAGAGTCTATCACCAAACTGTATGGATCTGACATATCAACCAAGGTGCATAGACCTGAAGATTTGCTTCCGTTAAATGTACCACTCTTATTAGTACATACAACCTTAAAGCTTTGTGAGTTAACAACGGCTGCAGGAGTCACAGTAAGTATACCTTGACCAGCTGTTGTTGCAGTAGGTTCAACATTTGGTGTTTGACCTGCTGTGGTTCTAGAACATAGGTGCCATCCAATACCACCATCAGGGTCATATCCGGCTGATGTGCTACTAGTAACAGTAGTATCTTGGTAGAAGAATTTGAATTGCTTGTTATCGTTTGTCAATACGTTACCGCGATAAAGGTCGGCATTGACAGTAAGACTTGCCGGGGTATTATTTCGGAAAGTAGTACCGTTACCTGCATATACATTTAGGACTTGGGTTTCTTTACCAATTTGAGTAACAAACAAATCAATATCAGCGCTGAAGTTTACATCCAGACCTGTTAGAGGGTCACGCCACACACCAGAAACTTCGTAACGTTTAGATCCTTTGTTGGGGTCAATGTTAACTTTAGTTGTTAAAGATTCCCGGTGAGCACCAGAAGCATACTCATTTGTAGTATTTTCATTTGATGTAATTTCGGTTTTACTAGCACCGTCCACAACATACCAGCGTAAGCCACTAACACCGCCAACAATACTTTCTGTTGATCCAGCTTTTGTTAAGTTAAGCGTTAACACCTGTGGTGTTGACGCATATGATGGGTTGTAATTACCTGAGCTTTGACTGTACACCTGTGTTGTGGGTCTACTAGCAGTGATGAACGCATTTAAGACGGGTGCATCCGATACGTCTACAACTGTAATTTGACCCGCTGCAATAATTCCCATTTTGATTTTCTCCTTTTAAACTCGTTTGCCGACATATTGGACTTCGCACGAGAATGTGGCTCGTCTAAATACGTCAGCTTCTGTGATTCTTATTGATTTTTGTGAATACGAATGGTCTTGATTCCAGTTCTCGTCTGGTGTTTCATCGCTATTGACTTTCTTCCAAACGTAGCTGAACTCAGTGCCATCCTTGTCGATTTCCTTATTCCCACGCCATAGAGTGGCTGTCAGCGTGCTCGCTATGTTGTTGTTTTTGAACGTATTACCGTTTGACGTCAGGATGACTAAATCAATCTGCTCGACCATATTAGCTAGCGTGATTTCCGTAGTGGCTACTTCAGTATTTCCGACATAACCCGAGACGGTTAAAACCGCTGTGTCAGTGATGTCTTTAGCTTGGACACGGTATTGCATACCGACTGTGACCACGCCGTCCAAAGCCCAGCGCCATGAGACGTCGGTAGCTAACAACTTCTCGCCCTTGTACAAATCGGCTTTAAATAACGTTTCGCCCTCGTTATTTTTAAAGCTTGTACCGTTATCACTTGATAATCGGATTGTATAAGATGCTTTAGCGTCTGCTAGCTCTTCCATACGAGATAACAAGTCGCTAGGAAGCTGATTTTCAAGGACTTTAAAGTTCGTAAAGACCGAGTGGTCTTGGTCTGGGTCTGAGAAACTTCGGTGAACCTCTGAAGCCCTCATTTCCAATAAAAGAACCGGGTAGAATTGGTCATCATGTACTTTGACCGTGTCTCCCGGTTCTAAATCGGCGTCTCCTTTGACGTCATATGTAATCGTTGGATAACACCCAGCGCGTAGCATTTTCAAAGCATTAGCTTCCAAGACGTTCTCGTCAGTCGTTTCAATTGACGCGTCTTTCCTAATCCAGTTATCGCCGATTTCTTTACCTGACAAAACTGACGGATAAAGCTTGGCGGAAATAGGAGCATAAATGCTACCATCTTTGACGTAAAACTCGACCTCTCCAGTGTCGTTCTTATATTCCTTATACTTATTTGATGGAATGACTGTTTTAATCGTCTCCTTGACGTTCTCTGTGTACGTTTCCTGTACAGGCACTTGCTTAGTCACTGCTTGACCGCCTACAACCTTGCCTGCTGCAAGTTCTGGCGGATAACACAATGTTTGAACACCAGCCATATAAGCGCCTAGATTGTAGCTGTTTTCGACAATGTACATTCGCCCAGCGTAGTTCTGTTCTAGGACGGTAATCGTAGACCCGCTGACCGATTTAATAATCGCTGTATGTCCGTATGGTCCAGTCCAGAAAGGCGAACCATAGTTAGCTCTAATATTGACGATAGCGCCGGTTTTTGCGTTAGAAACCTCGTTCCCAACTACAGCCCAACCAAAGGCACCCCAGCGGTAATCTGTACCAATATTTGACGCAGCTATCCCTGCACCGATTCGCCCACTGATTCCAGTGACGCCAGCTCCAAGACCGGGACCGCCTAGCAAGGCGGAATACAAGGCGGATAGTGAATAACATTGACCAGTTCCGACTCGTTGACCTTTACGACTTTCGATATTTCGTAGAGCATTCTCTGTATTCCCTGCGCCACCACTAGAGACCGTAACAGTCTTGTAAACCGTCCTAGTTTTAGTGACTTGACGCGTGATAGTCTTGTCGCTTCCGGTTGGGTGAATCATGTTAAAGATTGGCGTTTTATCGACCGTACGAGTGATTTTTTCGATATTTTGGTCATAATTCAAAATAATGTCGTCACGTCTTACGCCGACACCTTGGTGCTTGTCATCGTGCTCTTTAAAGACATTCAGACGAAACACTTTCAGAGAGCTATCGTCGTTCAAGTAGGTTTCAAATGCGATTTCAGCGTCAAAGTTATTCGCTAACGAAATCAAACGCTTTAATTTAGTGTCTTGGCCGGTCCATTCGATGGTTCTTTTTTGGTCAGAGACTTCATTGATTCCGAGTTTCAAAGCTGCAAAATCAAGCAAATCAAGCTTCTTACAATACTCTTCAAAGCTGTATGCTTTATCTGCTTTAAATGGGTTGGCGTACTCATTTAAAAGCTCAAGATTCAGATTCTCACAATAGCAAGTGATTGCGTCTTCATCTTCGACTGTTTTCATGATGTTAAACAGATAGGCGCGACCATTGTCATGGAATGACACAAAAGAACGCTCATTAAGTGTTTGATAGACGCGTCTGTTATGCGTATTTAGTTCTAAATTCTTTTTATCAACCGTAAAATCAAAGGTCGCGGAACCTGTTTCAAGGTAGCGCGACCACATATCGTTATAAAAAACAAGACCTTTAGCGTTATCTTCGTTGTCTAAGAATCCGACACGCTCAAGGTTATGGTCTAAAATGCTTAATAGCATTAGCTCCACCTCTCCTCAAATTCGATTGTTGCCGTCGGTGTCTTTTGACACCAACTAGACGTTGAAATGCTAATTTTGCTGCGTCCTCTCGGTATTTTCAGGAAGTCTCCGCCGTCAATCATTTCTTTTGCGCTTTGAATCCCGCTAACTAAAATAGTCCGGTTCTCGCTATTGATTTCAACAGTGCTTCCCATCGTGTACCGATTCGGGATATCTTCCCACGTCGGCACTTTGTTAGCTTGAAAAAGAAAGTCACTGACATACATACGAGTTACCAGCGTCCTTCCTGAAAAACCGCCCATAATGATATGGACGTTCGCTGTTTTCTTGCCTTTAATCGCTGGTATCGTGAACGGATTACGCCCACCCCACCAGTAGAAGTCAACGACGTCATCTTTCCTCAAAATGTCCGAGAAACCTCGCGGCTCATTGAACGGATTCTCTTTGTCATACTGCGTATCCCAAAACTTAATACTTTTCAAAGTCTTGAAACCGCCGTGACCATCAGCGCCAAGGAAGTTGTATTCACAATCAAGGCCACGAGCTCGCTTAAATGTCTCAACGCCATATAAGAACGTGCCTTCTTCATCAGTGGCAATAATTTTAATAAAGCCGTATTGATTATCTAGCTGGTCCGGACCACTCCAAAATAGCTGACGCCACCAAATATAGTCGTAGGTTGTGCTATTCGTAATAGGAAACGTAAGGCTTCCTGAACTATTGACGCCTTGCTGCGAATAATTCTGCAAATAAACAAAATTACGCCCATTAAAACGCAACGTGCCAAGCGTCCCTGTTAGGTTCTCGGCTACGTTTGATATAGCCTGATTCTTAGCCCCTTTTTCAAAACCGGTTAAAATCTTATCGTCTCGATAATCGAATTCGATAACAGACTTCTCAACGGTTTTCCCGTCCATTTCTTCCTTGTTTCCGACGGCCATGACGCCTGAATCGCTAACAAGACCGTAATAGCCGTTATCACTATTGGATTTGAGTCGGATAATCGGTAGTGCGGTCTCATTCCCTTTGTTTTCGACCTCAAAAACAAGCCTGTCGCCCTCGACTTTAGGATTATCAAAACGTTTATAAGCAACACTGTGAGCCACCCCATCGAATGACTCGAACTCCAGTGTTAACTCCGCTTCTCTGACCGAACTTGACGGTTCAGGAAATTTACTAAGTGTCGCTAAATAGTAGCGGTCTGGTTGGTCGCTAAAGACCAATTTAGCCGGATAATCAGCAAAGATATCGTTCAAAATATCAATCGTTTCCAAGACATTTCCAGCGATAAAAATATCGACTTTGATTGTCTTTCCACCTCTTCGCTGACGTTTAAAAGACAGGCCACGAGTTGCGACCTGCCTTGTATCGTTAGTAATGTCAGCCGTTCCCGGACGATAGACCTTTAAAACCGTGAGATAAGGCTCAAGGTCTACGCCGTTATAGGACATAGTTTTTAAAATTTTCTCCAAGCATTATCCCCCTCTCAATCTTAAATTACGAGCGTCAGACGCTGCGATTTTAGCTTGGTATTTGCGATAAGTCTTGCTAACCAGCGTGTCACTATCAAGATAGACGTCTAGGTCTTTATTAAGGATTTCTTCAAGCACTCCAAGAATTAGACGAAGCACTTCGACGCTTTCAGATTCTCCGCCGGTTGCGTCAACAATTCCTTTACCAATTCCAGCCAAGGTCTTATCGTTAAGCGGAAGGACAGCTTCGTCTCCTGCCTCACCGCCAACCATAGCATTGTTGCCGTTCATTCCAAAAAGGGTAGGGCTAGTCATAATCCCACCTTTTTTATAAAACTGAACGCCTAAATGTGGAATCTTACCTTTTAAAAGGTCTCCAACACTCCAACCAGCTGGCGAAATACTAAAGTGTGGCATTGGAATATGCGGCCATGAAATACTGAAGTTAAAGAATCCTTTAATAGCTTCGATTGCGTTTCTGACAGCGTCTCTAGCTCCGTTGATTGCATTTGAAATAGTGCTCTTGACACCATTCCAAACAGACGAAGCTACGCCCCTAATACTATTGAACGCGTTTGATACTGTGTTCTTGATACCATTGAACACGCTTGAAGCTGTTGATGAAATTCCATTCCAAACTCCAGATAAGAATGAAGAAATAGAACTCCAAACGCTTGAAGCTGTTGAACTGATTCCGCTCCAAAGACTACTAAAGAAAGCGCTTAAAGCTGTCCAGACTGTTGTCGCTACTGTTACGGCGCTATTCCACATATTTGTTAAACCGGTTACGAGGATACTCCAGATAGTCATCGCAACAGTTACGATACCATTCCACAAAGTGCTAAAGAATGTACTCAAAGCATTGAAAATTGGCGTAGCTACTGCTAAAATACCGTTCCAAATCGTGGTTAAAGTCAGAACGAAACCTTGCCAAACGCTCATAGCAAAAGCGACAATAGTATTCCATACCGCTGTTAACGCTGAACTGATAGCGTCCCAAACGCTTATCGCTACTGATTTAATTCCTTCCCAAAGGTCAGAGAAGAAATCAGCTAGACCTTGCCAGAATCCTTGTGTAAACGCCCAGAACACTTCCCAAGCCGTTCGCAAAGGTGTATAGATTGCCAGCCATGCAACTTGGAAGATAATCGCAATACTTCCCCAAAGAACGTTGAAGAACGCTACTAATCCATTCCAAACTGCTTGTGCCGCGCTAACAATTGAACTCCAAGCGCTTGTTAAAGCACTTTTAACGCCTTCCCACGCACTTGAAGCAGTGTCTTTGATAGACGTCCATAGATTGCTAAAGAAGTCCACTAAGCCTTGCCAAATTTGACCTGCGCCGTTTACGAGTGACTGCCAAGTCTCGCCGAGCCACTTCGTAAAGTCAGACCACATTTTTTTGCCGGTTTCAGTTTGACTAAAGAACCAAATAAGTCCTGCTACTGCTGCGGCAATTGCTGCAATTAAGATTCCCCAAGGATTAATAGCCATAGCTGCATTGAATGCTTTAACTGCTCCAGTACCTGCAACGGTAGCGGCTGCGTGAGCTCCTTCTGCCGCTGTCAACGCTTTAGTTCTTACCATGTGAGCTAACATCAAACCATTTGAAACACCTAAAATAACATTTCTAGCTGTTTCGATACCTTTGATAACACCGGTAACAACCTTGTAAGCCGTCCAAGCGCCTGTAGCGCCAACAATAGCAGATTTAAACACGTCTACAGACGTACCGCCTTGCTTAAACCATGTCACAAAGTCCTTGACTCCGCCTGTTGCGTCTGCCAAGAAGTCAGAAACGCCTTTCAAGGCGTCTTTTAGACCGTTGACTTTATTCGTGCTACCGTCAGCACCAGAGAAACCGTTAAAGAAGTTTCCAACCATGCTAGCAACTTCTGAAATAGTCGTCTTGATATTCTCATAAGCCTTTTGAAGGCCTGAGAATTCAGGCGGAACTTGCGAGAAGACTTGGTCAAGGAACTTGATAAAAGCGTCTGATACTTGCGGAAGAACTGTATTAAACAAGGTATTGAAAATCGCCGGTAAAGCATTGAATAATGCTCCTAGCAATTCTGTAGCGCCTGAAATTAGAGGCGGTAACAGTGTTTGTAAAATCTCTGGTAAGTAACCAGCGACTAATTGAAACAGTTGTGACAATCCTTCGATAATACGAGGCAATGCTTGTAAAATACGAGGAATGACATTATCAAATACAGTTTTGAGCGAATCTGCGACGTTCTTAACCAATTGCCCAATGTCTTGGTCAGAGTCGGCCATACCAGTTAAGAAATCGGTCCAAGAAGCTTTCAACATGCTGATTGAACCTTCGATGGTTGTCGCAGCTTCCTTCGCTGTGGTTCCGGCTATCCCCATTGATTCTTGCATGACGTGAATTGCTTCAACGACATCAGCGAACGAATCAATGTTGTAATGAATCCCGCTGATTTTTTCGGCTTCCGTCAACAAGCGCTGCATTTCTTCTTTAGTACCGCCAAAACCGAGCTTCAAGTTATCCAACATCGTGTAGTTTTGTTTTGCAAAACCTTGGTAAGCGTTCTGAATATCCTGAATATTAGTACCCATTTTATTGGCGTTATCAGACATGTCAACTACCGCTTTATGTCCGACTTCGGCCGCTTTTTGAGTATCTCCACCAAGCGACTGAATCAATGACGCACTAAAGCTGGTAATGGTTTCCATGTACGCATTAGCTGATAGACCTGTTTCTCTAAAAGAGTTTTTAGAATGATTCATAACAGCGTCTTGCGCCGATTGCAACTTGTTAAATTGTTCTGCTGCGTCATCAACACTTTTTCCGACGCTTTGAGCGTATTCTTCAAGACTTTTACCACCGGTCCCAAAAAGTGTTTCAACACCACCGGTTAACTGTTCGTACTCAGCGTAGTTCTTTGTTGCTGCAACTCCTAAAGTCCCTAACGCTGCTACACCAGCAGCAAGGCCGACACCGATAGCTTTACCAGCCACACCAGCGGCTTTCCCGATACCGCCGAATACTTTTCCTAGTTTTCCATGAGCTCCTTCAGCTTTTCCGGTCGTTTCATCAATAGCCTTGTTGGCTTCTTGGTTTTTGATACCAATTTTCCCGAATAAGCTAAATAGTTCCATCTACATCTCCTTTCTTGTCGTTATTTAAGATAAATTCAGCCATTGCGATGGCTTGCTTATCTTTCTCTACAGATTGTTTCTTGTCTGTACGCCCTTTAGAATGAAGATTCTTGTTGATGAACTCGCCTAAACTCAATTCGGTATCTTTGGCTAGCCAGATATCCCGCAATTCCTCTTTTTGAGTTTCGTTGACCAAATACACTAAAAAATCCAACGTCTGCCCTAAGGTCATAGTCCCTAGGACAAGCATTGGATTAGTGTATCGTTTGAAAAGTAAATCTTTTAATCTAAATTCTGTTAGCTCAACACTGACGCAATAGATTTGAAAAAATCTTTAAGTTCCTCTTTCTTAAAGAAAGCAGTTAACAATTTAGTGTAATCAATCATGCTAAGCGAATTAATTTCAGGAACTTTCTTACCAGTCAAATCAGCAAGAAAACTGTTTATGTCATCTTTTGCTTTGCTGATATTTTTCATAACAGCAAAGACTAAGCCGGCAACGACTTTTGTTCCTCGTTTCTCAAGGTCTTTTTCAGCGCTGTTAAAAGCTCCATCAACTAAAGCCATAATCTCATCTTGACAGTCAAGTTTGCCAAGAATTCCAAGCATAGTAAAGATGTCATCACCTTTTAGCTCACGCATTTTTGTTTCTTTTGGTAGTTCAGTTACTTTTTCGGTCATCGATCAAAATCCTCTCTAAATAGTATTAAACTTCAAGACTAACTTGTGGATAGTAAATACGAGCTGGGAGCGTCAAGTCTTCTACTTGGTCTTCATCAGCATGTGCTTCGAAGGTCATCGCTACTACCGCTTCCTCGTTGTCTTTAAGTTCCATTTCAAGACCAGACGTGCATAGTGCATTATCCAAAACAATGATAATCGGTTCGTTTGTCCCTGAAACAGTTCCGACAAGGGCGATATTTTTAAGATAATCGCCATTTTCGACTTTCCCTTTACTTGTAATAACCTTGTAGTTTACTGGCGCTGATTCACCGTCACCGCTTGTTACTTTGGCGCCTAAAGCCAAAGCGATGTTTTCGGCCGTAAGCTCTTTGACGTTAGTTTCAAGCGTTGCGTTTTGAGATTCCAAAATCTTCAAACCAACAGCTTTAGTTTTAACTCCGTCAACTTCGACCTCGCGATAGTTTTTCTCAATAGTAACTTTGTTACCGTCTGACGTAGCTCCCAAGAGCTCACCTTCCCATTTACTCGTTGTTTTATTCCATTCAAGGTTTTTAAAAACAGCGCCGGCGTCAACAATGTAAGACTTCGGTGTGTTCTTAGTGTACCCAGTTTTACGTACAGCTTGTTTTGCCATTAATTTCTCCAATCTATAACCAAATAAAATCGCACGTCTCGACGTTGTAGCATGTCTGAACCTGTGTCAGTCATGTTTCCGCCCTCAAAACGTGCTCTAATATAACAACTATCAAGCATTTCAGAGTAATTTCTTAGTGCTTGTTTTAATTCTGCCGTCTTGGTCTCAATTCGTTCGTCATTGCTGCCTTGATTATCAAAGATAGTTACGTCCAGATAAGCACCATCAGCGTACTTGTCACGATTATCGCTATCATAGCTAAAAACTAGATAAGGATAAGTGATTTGTTGGCTTGTGTTCTTTCTGAAATAACTTTCAGCGATGACATTTTGACATTGGGCCAATACAGCGGCAATAACTTCGTTCATTGTGACCTCTTTAAGTTAAATTTCTAAGACAATCTTCCAAAATTTCCTGAATTTGCGACTTGTTTTGACGGAAAGCATTACGCAAGAACTTAACAGGTCTTTGACCGTAAGTAAAATACGTCTTGCCGTCAGCAGCTGTATAGACCCAGCCACCTTTTCGACCATTGCCTTTCTCGGCAAATTCACCAGTACCAAATTCAATCCAGACTGCATACTCGCAATTAGTGCCGACATAGCCGACCAGCTCGTCACGGTCAACACGATAGTCAATGCTATCACGCAAGGCTCCAGTATCTACCGGCGCCAAACCAACAGCTACACCCTCAACAAGCATACAAGCTTGAATCAGGCCACGAATAGCCTGTAACTCGATTTCATGCTTGACTGCCGCTGAATTATCTTTAAACTCACTAGACATCAACCCACCGCCTTCAAGAAAATTTCCAAGTGGTCGTCTAACTCCATTGGATTATCGACGTATGTCACTTCGTAATCTCTATCTTTAAAGCGAACACGGTCTGAAATGCTGATTTCTAAGCGTGTTTCGAACGTGATTATAATGTGAGTACTGTCTGCTGTGATTGCGTTCTGACTAATGCTTTCTTCGCCACCTAAAAAGTCAATCCAGCCGTCAAAAGTGCTAGATTCCTGAAAGTCGTGAATGATTTGGCCTAAACTGTTTCTTCTACCTGTCTTATCATATTTTAAAATCGTAAAAGTAGACATCAAGACCACCTCAATTTCTTATATTTCTTCAGGAAACCTAAAAGAGTAGCCGGATAACCTTCTTGACTCTCTGCTGCGGTCACATCGTAATAAGTCACCGAATGACGACTAATCGATTCCGATTTGACCCCAATTTTTCCAGCCATTTTAGAATCGTACTTAATTAATTTCTTAACTCCAGCTAAGACGTCCGCTGGGTAGCTTATTTTAGTCAGTATAGCCCGCGTTGATACTTCCGTGATAAATTGTCCATTAATCTTTAAAACGTCGTCAGCGACCTCTAAGATGGTATATAAGCCATCGTTATAATTTGAGTCATTAATTTCGATGGTGTCACCGACTTTAAAAATGTCCAGACGACCTTTAGAGACGCGAATTTCATTATCCGAAAGCACCAAACCAGAGCACCTAAAGCGAATATTTTGGAAATTGTTGTTAGTAGACACCCTGACCATCGTTTCAAGGCCATCACAATACTCTTGTGTAGCATTCTTATCGATTTTAAGAGCGTCTTCAAGCGAAATAATCATACATACCCCCAAAATTAAAAGAGAGTAGCTGACTACTCCCCTTCTTGTTCAGCTAGCAAGTCAGCTAGCACTTCAGTACGTGCATTTTTCTTGTAATCTACGCCCAATTCATCAAGTTTTGCCTTGATTTCATCACGATTAAGCTCTTTTTCAGGCTCTTCAGCTACTTCTTGCGGTGTTTCAACCACGTCTTTAGCCGGAAGCTGAATAAGTTCCTTGATAAGCACCGAGCCTTTGGCGTTTTCGCCCTTCAAGAAAGATTTGACACGTTTTTCGTCTGGTTCATATCCTCCACGGGGATAGATAGCCCCGATAGGATAAAAAACACCTTCATCTTGCGAATCGATGAACGAATCAACGACAAGATAAAGTTTTTTCATTCGAATCACCTCCTTAAACTGCTTCAGTAGCAAGTTTGTGGCGAATTGCTACGATACCGATATTTTTATTTTCGTAGACTTTAGACCAGTTGTTAGCTGTTGCAAGCTCTGTATTAGATGGTGTCAATCCAGCTACAGTAGTGTCTGTGAATTTAACTCCGTACGGGTGGAATACGAAAGCGCGACGTGTGAATACTTCATCAACGCCAGCGGCTGCTTTACGGTTAGTTTCGAAAGTTGTAAGGTCTGCTGGTGTTCCGTTATTACGACCGAAAGCACCTTCTGCAAGCAAGTATGTAGTATATACATCATCAGCTGGTGCGTTGCTATCGTCAACGATGACACGATATCCAAGATAGGTCGGAATATTGATTGTTGCGTCTGTTGGTTGAATATAAACAATCAAGTTATCTTGTTGCAATTTAGTATATACAGCCGAGTGCATAACCATGACTTTAAGTTTATCGGCAGAATCACCAAGTAGTTGTTTGGCGTTAAGCACTTCTTTGGCTGTAATTGGTTTTGTCGCAATGTTTAGCAAGTGTGTAGAAGCAAGTGCTCCGCTTTCAGCGAACAAACCTTTAAGCACTGAAAGCAACACTTTTTGTTCTTGACGAACCCAATAATCGCCGATTCGGCTAAGGATAGCTCGTGATGGGTCATCACCAGAAACGACAGCCGCCAACTCGTTGACAGCCCAACCGCGACCACGATACATAACCGCAGCAACGTCTTTACCTGCTGTGATTTTACCAGTTGAAAGTTCCTTATCTTCTGCAAGAACTTCGTCATCTCCGTTAAGGTCATTCCAAAACGGCATGTTAACGATTGTATTCCCTGCTGTAATCATTTTAGAAACACGTTCGTCAGCGACTGCGATACCTGAGTTAACGATTAGTGATTTTTGAGCAGTATACTGCTGAATATAAGCATTGTAAATCTCTGGCGTAATAGTATCCAGAACTTTTGTAATTTCGTTTGACATTTAAATTCTCCTTTTATTTGCTCTGTTGTTGCAAGAACTGAGTCAAATTCATTTCAGGATTTGCAAGAACTGACTCAAGACTTGTTTCTTTGGGTGGTTGTCCACCGCCTAATTTGGCGCCGCCTAACTTAGTGAACCCTTCTGGTTCTTTAGGTGGCTCTGGTGCTTCCTCAAAGAAAGTTGGAAGACTTGCTTTCAGGTCCTTGATTTTATTCTCAAGGTCTTTCACATTGCCTTCGTCATCGACTTCAAGGTCACCAAGTTTAAACATGAGATAATCAACGTCAGTCCCTTTAGCATCCGTCAAAGCGTCTTTGATTGTCTGTTTACGAGCGTTATCTTTCGCTTCCTGTTCTAGCATTTCAACTCGCTCTTTATAAGACTTCAATTCGCTTTGTAGCCCCTCATTGTCCTTGTTATTTTTCTTCAAAGTGGCAAGAGTAGCATTGGCTTCGTTAAGCTGTGCTTCTGCCGCGGACAGTTTTTCTTGCGTAGCTTGTACGGTTTTGCCGTGCTCTGCCATGATTTGATTGATAACTTCTTCAGACAGTTCTAGAGACTGTAGAAATTCACGTTTCATTTGTTCTCCTTCTACGTCCTTTTAACGTGAGACGACCACGAGAATTTGAATAATGTTGACAATTTAACGCCTTGTCTTGGCGAAAGTCCTAGGTTGGATTTGAACCAACGGTCAAGCTTTTGCAGAGCTCTGCCTTTCCTCTTGGCTACTAGGACAAAACAAAAAAAGCCGTATTTCTACGACTTTTGGGTATAAAAAAAGCACTTAGCAAGTGCTAGGTGCTGTGCGTATAACTAAAACATTAATTCAATTTCAAATGGGTCTTTCTGTAGATTACTTTGATTATCTTCAATGTATTGGAGTATTCTCGAACTATCATCTTCTGTAAATTGTTTTAAATCTTCCTGCGAAATAATTCTATAGCCATCTTCCTTTGGCAATTCTTTAATCATTTTCACAACTGAACTATAAAGCCCGTCCTCGATATCCCAGTTCGGGACAATTTCAGATAGGGCGTCTAATAATAATCCTACAGATGTTTTCATTCTTTAATCCTCAAAATTCCTCTGTTGAAAATACTAATAATTTCGCCGTTATTTGAAATAATTCCATCGTGACCAGTGATAGCCGACCAAATATCCACGTTTTTATCCATTCCTTTGTTACTATACAACAAATTATAAATCTCTGTTAGCCCCGCCTCTTCTAACTGGCTGTCTGTAACGGATTTTGTGTAAAAGTCTTTTATCGCTTTAACGGTGGTCATATTAGCGTCACTAGGTAAGAAAGCTTCAATGATTTCACCACCTTCGCCATTTTTAGCGTAAGTCGCTGCTAAGCGCTGGTCCTTGCCAAAGTAGATACCTCTACCAAAAGCAGAACGATTGGCACCAGATATATCAAGCGGTCCATTTTTGAAACGGTCTACAAAATCCGCGCCAGTAAATCCAGCTTCATTTGCATTCACAACTCCACGATAAAGAGGAGTCATTCCGTCTGTATTCAAAACTTGAGTAGGCAGAACAGAGTAGTGACGTTTTTCGTATAGATACTTAACAAATTTAGCTTTGTTATCATCGTATCTATTCTTTATATCAATGAATTTTTCATTATATAAATCAATCCCCGTCTCTTGTCTAAATGCGGCAACTTCTTTTGTGGCGGATTGTAAAACTTTTTTTAAGTTAGCGAATGTATGGTTAGAGTAATCATTTAAATCAAGCTTATTATACATTCTTCCACTTTGTTTTTCAACAAATTCAAAACCTAGTTTTTCTTTTGTTTTATATTTCGATTCCGCCCATTCGGCATAATTCTTCCATTTCCCGACTTCTCCCGTCTCGTTGTCACGTCTCAAAAGCGCCGATTTATCGTTCTTCAAGCGTGAAACTGTGCGACAGCGACAATTACAATCTTCAGCAGCGACCCCAAACATGTGGGGCTGTTTTGCTTTAAGTCCGCTGACTTCAAAATCTTCGTCAGGTTTGACACGTTGACCATCAAGCTTAGCGTGGTCGCTACGAGTGCGATTGTCAAGTGTTGAAATCCATTCTTTTTCAAACTCGACACCCAATTTCATTGCTTCCATTTGCGACTTTTGTCTTGCAATTGCCTGAACTCGACCGGCTTCGGTGCGTGTAATGTTCAAGGCTCGGCGATAAGAACTATAGCCAAGTTCTGCCAACCTAGCAGCCGTTTGTTTGTAGCTGTAACCCAACAAGAACACTCGTGTAAGCTCTGACTTGATGTTTGATTTCAACCTCTCAGCTACACCGTCATTTAAGCGCTCAGACAGCTTGTAATTTGCTACAGGCGTCTCGATAATCGTCTTCAATTCTTCGCTTTTTAGCATTGTGAAATTGATAGCTGTGTTTTTAGATTCGTACTCGTAAAAGAGCTCGTTATAAGCTATTTTTCCCGTATTCTCTAAATGGTCGTTAATTTCCGTTTTAAGCCCTTGTTTTAGTTCCTTGGTTGATTTATCAAGCTGTTCTAAAAGGCTCGTCATACGGCTTAATTTTAGCTTTTCTGTGGACGATAGCTGTTCATAGCGTTGATAATCGACCAGCAAAGCCTGCTTCAGGTCCTTAATCGTGTCAACATACAAACCATATAGCTGCTTATCAGTCTTCTGGTCCGCCTTCGCCAGCAGATTCTCTATTTCCTGTTGGAATTGATTCAGTTCCGTCATCATTTACCTCTGTTGTCTGGTTAAAATCAGACTTGTAAGCCTGTTCACCTAAAGCTTTCTCGACTTCGTCTGGGTCAATCTCTAGAATTTCAGCGAGTAACTCCAAAACCGTACGGTCATCTAAACGAGGAGCGGCTGTCATGACGTTATTAATCAAGACTTGCTTAGTATCTGCTTCCGTTTTAGCGACAGTAGCGTTGTCAGTCTCGTTAGCCATGACTGAGCGTGTGATAATCACTTCAATATCTGACGAATCAAACGCTTTTCCGTTCAATTCATTGATATTTTGAACAATCAGGTCAAGCATTTGCTTGATGACCGCTCTCAATCGGACCTCGGTCTTATTACATTTCAGGTCAAGTAAACTGTAACGTGATTTAATTACGATATTCGTGATGTTTCCGTCACCAGTTTGAGAACTATCAAAGCCCATACCGAACTTGTAAATACCTTCTTTATCAATTGCCAGCTTAGTCTTGCGAGCTTCGACCGGAATGTCAACAGTTTGAACGTCAATACCGCCGCCTTCACCGACGCCAACAGTTTTCTTAGACTTCAAATTGGTAACTAGCGAGTCTAGATTATCACCTTCAAAGCCTCGAACGATGTAAATCGGGTGGTCAAAGTCAATCAAATTGTTAGACAATGAGCAAGCCATCAAATCATAGTCGTCAATCAAGTCTTTAATTGGCTCCAAATCGGTCTTCTCACGCTTGTTATTAGCAAGTTTGATAAATGGCACTTGACCGTACCCTTTGCCGTAGTAAACGCCTTTCTCGTCTTTTGCAAGCTGATGGAAAGCCGGATTTACTTCAATCGATTCATCTAGCTTCATCTCACCTTCATCAACGCAAACAAAGTAAAATACTTGTTCTTTCGTCCAGAACTGAGCGCGAACAACGTTCTTGGCCTCGTTCTTGATTGTGATTTGGTCATCGTAGTAGTAAATCATCTGGTCAATTGCTAGATTCTCGTCGTAAATCGGAATAGTTTTGAGTGCGTCAGCGGTTCTAAATTTGACCTTGCCGTTCTCATCAACGTTCCAGAACGCATACTCATAAGATTTCTGACTAGCACCTTCGACAAGCTCTTGCAGCATAAGCTGAAAGTCGTCATCGATGTATTGTTCTAGATAATCTTGCAGTTCCAAATTTTCCGTTTCAAATTCGACCGGATTAGATAGCAAGTATTGGACCTTTTGGTCAACAAGTTCAGTAAAGAAACCGTGCGAAATCTTCGTATTAGCTCGATACTCTTCTTCTCTCAGCTGTCCGTTGCTATCAAAGTAGAATAAGCGTGTTTTCAAGATGTCGTGCTGCGAATCATAATATCTGACTCCGTCATTCATTTTTCGCTTCAAAGCGCTAGCTCTGTCACTATTGATTAAGCTCTTAATCTCAGCGCCAAGCGTTGAAATATTTTCAGTCTGTAGCATTGTATACTCCTTAATATAGCCAGTTCTTGCTTTCGACACATTGCAAAGCATAGCGAAGTGCGTCCATCAAGTGGTTATTTTTATCTTCAGGTCTGTTTAGCCAGTTACCTTCTTTATCTTGTTGGTAACAGTAACTATAAAACTCGTCCATGATGTGCGTACAAGCTGGGTGAACGATAATTTGGTAGCCTTGCAGCTTCGAAATACCTGCCATGATTGAATCTTTACCTTTTCGACTAGGCTTCACACGTCTCAAGCCGTGCTCTTGTTTAAGTTCTTCAATTAAGCGAGGTTCTGCTGAATCGGCTATAATCGTTGTCTTTTGATAACCTTTTGATGTAATCAAATTTGCTACCTCACGAGTGATTAAGCCAACTTGATAAGCCTCGTCAAAGATGTGTATTTGATTCGTCTCGTCATTAATCAGACAAGCTACAAGCGCTGTTGGGTCGTGAGTGAAACCAAAGTCAAGACCAAGCGCTAGCTTATTGTTCTTGTCTTTAAGCAGCTCGTCTTTATCAAAGTCTTCAACCTTGACATTCTCAAACACGAGTCCTTCAGCTACGCCCCATTCACCGTCACACACGATACGAGCACGTCTTGGATTAGTGATGTACAAGTCTTCGTAGCGTTGTCTATCGACTTCGTCTAGCCACTCATTACACTTGTAAGTAGTAGTCAAAGCTAACGTGTTGGCTCGCTGTGTGTCTTTATCGAAAAAGACACGTTTCAGCCAGTGTCTTTCATTCCACGGATTAAACGTCACTGTAATCTGCTTAAAGAAGTCAGGAACGTCTAAGCTACCACGAATAGACTCGACGACTGTACTAAACTTGTCTTCTGTTTCAATTTGATAAGCTTCCTCGAACCAAGCCCAGCAAAGAATACCAACGTCAACAGTGATAGACGTGATTTTTAATTCGTCATCAAGACCACGAAACAGAATCTTTTGACCTGTCTTCTTCAAGGTGATTTCAGGCAAGCTTTCGTTGAATTTAAAAAGGTGTGTAACCTTTAATTGATTACACGCCCATTTAAAATCCGTATAAGTTGACTGCTTGTTAGTGTTTGAATACCTACGAACCACCAATAGGTTAGCCCACGGGTATTTCAAAAGCCTTGTGATAAAGTTCAAAGCCGTCGTTTTCGACTTCTTCGAACCACGAGAACCCTTGACAACTCTGTAAAAGTTCTTAGAACGCCAAAACTTACCGTATCCGCCACCAACCATTTTAGGAAGGTCGACGACAACGTCGTTAGTCTGCGATGTCGTCTTCATTCGCGAACACCACCGTTCCTTGTACCTCAGCCTCTACTTTGTCGGTCCACATTCTGTAACGTTTTCCGAGGAGTTCTGCGGCTTTGATACGGTCTTTAGCGCTGACCTCGATGTCAGTCAATTCTTGGCCTAAATCAGCGACTCCAATGATAGTCTGCTCGGTTTCTTGGCCTCTCATGACCGACGTCAAATACTCCATCACTTCCTGCTGACTAGCAACCTTTTTAGATTGCAAATCTTCCAGTCGCTCATCTATATAAGATTTGATTGTAGTATTTTGTAGTAACTTACTTGCATTCGTGTTCGCGTATTTCTTGCTATATCCCGCTTTAATAGCTGCTTGCGTTGCATTTGCCGAAATGATGTACTCGTCGGCAAAACGTTGCTGTTTTATGGTCAATTTAGCGATTTTCCATCACCCCCCACACAAAAAGAGGCGGATATTTCGTCCGTCTCTCACATTTTTTCTATAATATAATTTTAACACTCACAAACGTCATTATCCCAGCTATTTTCTTGCTCTTCTCTCCCAATTCGGAAGACTAACAACTCCCCACCTCGATAGCTTTCAGCGAACTCGATAGCTCCACGCTCTAACATACGATAAAACTCACTTTCCGAGTAGCCCAATTCCATGTAGATAGCGCAATCAGACTTTATCTGCCACTTGCAATATTTCTCAATCAGAATTTGTCTGACAAATGGGTCAATAATACGATTGATAGCTTTCGTAATTGCTTGCATTTCGTCCCAAGCTGCCACTCGTCTAGTTACTTGTATCTCTGTTTGTTTGCTATTGCTGAATCCTGCCGCTTTGGGTTCTAGTGAATACGTAGCTGTAATTTTTGGTGTGTATTCTTCCCCAGCCATACGAGAATAGCGACGATAAAGAGATAAAACCTCGTAAGCATTTTGTTTAGTTAAAGCCTTGTCAATTTCCTGAAAAAGTCGCATTTTCTCAATCTCCTTATGCTATAATAGTAATAATGAGAACGTTTGCTAAGGAGCTAATTGCGACTTGGCTTTTTTGTTGTTCTTCTTCCTTAAATTCGATGTACTTAACATTTTAAGTCATAGCTCGATTCCCTCGATTTCAGCACGTCGTTCTAAAACAACAAGGTAAACACACATTGCGCCAAACTGTTGTTCAAGCAGTGTTACTGGACAATTCAATTCAAAATCTAATTTCCCTTGACGATAATTATCTAGCAGTTCACCTAACTTGACAGTGCGTCTTTGCAATTCTTTATGCTCGTTTACCATTCGTTCTTTATAAGCTTCCATTTTAATCCTCCAATAATTTATATGTTTCCTCAAAAATTTCTTTCTTGCATACATAGCATTCACCAGTCTGGTTCTTAATGAGATAGTCGCCATCTGAGAAACGCATTTTCCCCTCAAGCGTATCAATCGAATGTCTTATAGGCCCATAGCAAAAAACGATTCTTTGCAAAAAAGCAAACTCTTTAGTCTCTTCGTGATTGTCCTCAGTAACTTGAATAGCCTCAACAGGCGTTGTTTTAATATACTTTTTAATCATTCTTCTACCTCTTTCGCAAATTGCCATGCCTATTCGAAATCTTGCTTGATTTCTGCTTCGGTTAGTTTATATTGCTTTTCATATTTCCAACTGTCTGTAAAAGCAGCAAATATAGCAACCTTACCATCATTGTATAACCCAAGCACTAAGCTTACATCTGCTCTATTTGGATTTGGAATTTCTACTGTATACAATTTTTCTTTCTCAACCTCATATCCGAATTTATGCATCAACACTAATGTTTCTATAGGTTTGTTATTGTCATTGCTAAACCATCCGTTCAAGTCTGCACGCAGCTTTTGTTCACGGAAGTCTGTACAAAACTTGTATAAGTTATATTCGAAGTCATCTTTAATTGACTCATACCAATCTGCCACAAATTGTGGTACTACTGGTTTCTCTGGCTCATCAAGCTGATAGACAAGGGCTAAAACATCATTACGTTTAACCCAAATAGTCTCTGACATGAACGACTCTACAACGTCTATGTTTCTAATATTTTCAATCAATTCTTGTATATTCATAATCAACCCCCAATTCTTTCAACTCTGCTTTTAGTTCTTCGGCATACTCTTCAAACGTTTTTTGGATTCTCTTTTTCAACTCGTCTTTCATAAATACACAATCATCTCTTCCGTCAGGATATTTTACAGCAATGTGATAAATTTTGCTTTCAGACAATGTTTCTAAAATTTTGACGTTTTGGACAAGCATATTCGCCCGCTCTAACTCTTCCAGATTCATCTTAGTTTCATCTGGTTCTTTAAGCTGTTCGATAAGTTTGATTGCTTTGTCACAAGCTTCATACCATTTTTCTTCATCGGCATAGCTTGGAACTTGCTGCTTTGTGATTTTAAAACCTTTAATCATTAGCTGTTTAATGTTCATTTCTACTCCTTCACGATTGTAATGTTGTAGCCTTCGATAGTTCGTCCGTCTGTTGTTTGAATCCAAATTCCTTCGTCTCCGTAGCAATTATAGTCTTCGACCTCTACACGCTCCCAACCACAATTCTGCTTATCAGTTGGTATGTAAGCGTATGTGCCATGACTTGCCGCGTTTCCACTTTCTGAACACCCAACAAGCCCAATTACGGTCAACGCTAGACCAACTAGCGTTATTAGGACTTTATTTTTCATCTGTCAGCACCTCACTCGTTATCTGTAATTGTTACAGGAAGAATGCTTTCAGGCATGTACTCAACTTCATACTTGTATTTATTGACTTTGGTTCCGTCTGTTAAATCTTCGACGACGTACATGTTGTTTTTAGTCATATTGATTAAATGTTTTCGGTATTTCCCTTTTGATACTTCAGCAATAACGACCAATTTCTTGCTGTTTGACGTGTCAACTGAGATAAGACCTTCTACCTTAAATTCAATCTTGTCAGTACGTGTATTGATAACTGCTACACGTCTGCGAACATTAAAATTATCCGCTTCCTTACTAATGTTGTAAGAAACTTTATCCGATTCTGAAGAGCAACCTGACAATGTAGCTAAACCAATTGTCATGAGCGCTGCACCTGCTAAAACTGCTATTTTTCTATTTTTCATCGTGTTTCCTCATTTTCTACCCAAATATTAGTTAACTCCCACTCTTTGATTTTGGGGTCTCTTGAAACAATATCTAAAGCAACGTCTTTAGAAGGAGCAAGTAAATGATAACCGAGCTCTGGGCGGTCTGTTTTACTTGCGTACACTGTGTACCATGTATCCATTTTCCAATACCTCGATTTTCTTGATTTCACTGTTTAAAATGGTCCGTTTGTGGCCCAATTCAACGTCCTGACCAGCTTTCCAACGATTGTATATATAATCATACGTGCTTTTACTAACACACGTTGTCAAAGGCTTATTGTTTGTTAGCGTGAACCGTACTTTCATAATCGTACTCTCCCCCATAGTTATCAGCGTGATAGATAATCGTTTGATTGTCCTCTAACCGCTTGATTTCATATTTTTGCTTGATATTTTCAAGTTTCAGCTCTGTAATTTTGTTGTTATAAACAGTCTTTTGCATTCCTAGTTCAATCGTAAAAAAGACGACTGTGACGATGATTGTAAACGATAACAACATACTTAAAAACATGTATCTTTCAGCTTTCAACTTACCACCTCATAGTATTCTGTCTGTCCGGGCTCTTTACGAGCTTTTTCTAGGTATTTTAGAGCTTGTTTTCTTGTTTTAAACTCTGTTTCTTTAAAATCTTTGTCCGTAGCGAACCAAGTCGCTGTTCTAAGCTTTGGGCTGTATTCTCTAACGATAAATTTTCTTGTCATAATTCCTTTATTTCCAATCTAACCCTATATTTTCCGGGTATTTCGCTTGGTCCACCTCGTTTAAAAGTCATAAACTTAATGACTTCCGAGTTATCGTCCGTCCAGATTCCGGCGTCTGTCAATCCATCAACAAGCGCTTTTACTGTCGGATAAAAATTGGGTGGGTCAAGCCGTCTTTTTGTAGGGGCGTAAATCGTCACTACAAGGCCACAGGGGCGCTTTTTTGAGTAGGGGGTACAATTACATTGCCGACCTGCTCTAGCGGCTGTATCACGTAAAAATGCGGTGATTTTGGCCTTTTGCGTCCAGTGCGGACGGTCATTGGCGTTTAACATCTGTTTTTGTTTCTTGGTATTCGATAAAATAAACTCAAATTCCATCAGTAAGCCCCGGAATCTCAAAAGCGACGTGAGTGACTTCTTGACGTTCTTTGGTGTACCAATCAAAATAAAACTCGTGTGTTTTGCTGTTATAAGTTACTTCCACATAATCAGGCAATTTTGAGTTTGGATTGCTCATCGGATAAGCTTTCTCGCTGTCAAAGCTAAACAACCCTTTCATATTGCTAAGCGTGTAATTAAACCAAACCATGTAGACATCATTTGGTTCAAGTTCAAGGTGCTCTGAAATTTTATGTTTTGCGTAAGCCTCAAAATCAGCTTGCGTCATTTTGATAAGTTCTTCTTTCATTTTTTTCTCCTCAAAAACAAAAGCGGGCACGTTTTAAATTGTGTGAGTAGGACTTGCGCCCGCTGAAATTCTTTACATGTCGTCCTGTTAACCGACACGTACTTTCTAGGTCACTTTTTGAGCCGATTCCGAGGCTTATTTTTTACTTTGGCGTTCACCCAATAGATAACCTAAGAACAACCAAACAAACGCCATTCCTGCTTCTTTAACAAACTCAATCATTCTGTTTCTCCCTTCGGATTGAAATACCATTCAAGCATTTCTGCTTGATTATCTGTTAAGTATTGCTCAAATTCCTGAAATTGCAAGATTGCCCAACGTAATCGATGAAGGTCAGCTTCGCCCTTTGAGCAGAACCCAGAAACACTAAAGAATGGTTTTAGGTGATAAGCGTAGTCTGTCTTACCTAAAACATCAATGTTGAAAGTTGGTTCTTTTTCAAGTTTGAAATCTAAAACGAATTCAGTGCCAAGGTCATGAATGACCTGCAAGTTAGTTCCGTCCGAATAGATAGCGACGCTATCTGTAACGTGTTCCATTTGCATGTTTTTAATCTCCTAACTAAGTGTTTCTGCCAACTCTTCTTGTGTTATCGGCTTGATTTTCTTGTAGCTTGTAACTGCATAGTTCTTTTTGTATTCAAAACCAAGTTTTTCAAGTTCAGTCTTAAAGAAATCTTTTTCTGCCGAATTTTCAAAATATACATCCAATGTCATTTTTTGGGTGTAGTTTTTTGAGCTATTTTCAGTCTCTCTAAGCGCCGGCTCTTTATTTTGGGATAATTCATCACCTTCTAAAATTTCCCCCGTTTCTGGGTTAAAATTCGGGGTTTCCTGCGATTCTAGCACTTGCTGACGTTCTAGCTCTGCTTCTTGAGCTTTTCGCGCTTTGGCTTTTTGTTTTTCAAAACGATAATCAGATTTAATTTGTTCTAAAACTTCAGCAAGCGTCAAATCTTTCAGCATACGAATATATGGCTGGTCTGTCATGTTGTATTCTGCGCATTGACCAGAAATCGCTGCTTTCGCTTTTTCAAATTCTTGCTGCTTTTGAAGTTCAAATGTGATTGCGTCATCGAGTGATTTCATTGTCACTTTTTTAAGCGTGGCACCGTCAGCCATGAAATCGCCTGCTTTAATAAACTCTGTTGCTTTTTCGTCAAAAATCCGTGGGTCGAGTAAATATTCAGCACATTTGTTGGCGATATAGCCTTTGACTGTATCAAGGCGCAAAGCTTTTTGATTGTCTTCAAACTCTTTAACGTCGTTAGCAATCTTGTCTATGATTTCATCAAGCGGTTTTGACGTGTCTTTGATATAACTATCAAATTCATCTGTTGGCTTAGAAAGCTCACGCTTGATTTTGATACGTTCGTCTGAAATTTGCTTTTTAAGTTTGCGCAAATCAGCTAAGACCTTCTTATCACCTTTGATAGTTAACGCTGTGACCGTGTAATTTTGATATTTAGCTACTACGTCATTAATTCCTTGTTCAAACACTTCACGGTCAATGATTTCAACCTCGGCTTGTTTGACGTTTACTTGTAACTCTTGCATTCGTCATCACCTCTTAATAAACCAATTCACCGTTTTCGTCTAAAAGCTCTGTTTGTTCTTCTTGTGCTAGTTCTGCTTGCGCTTCTTCTTGCTGCGCTTTTTGATTTTGCCAACTCTCAATCTGTGCTTGCTTACGCGCAATGACATCTTCTTGAGTTTCCTGTGGTGTTACATCAATAGGGGCTGCTTGCTCCATTTCGTCTGTTGTGTAAAGTCCGCCCACATCTTCTGAAAATGTATCTCGAACTGCTGCCACAATTGCGACCTTCTCAATCATTTGTCCTGGTGCTTTTCCCCACCAGTTCTTACCTGTGTTATAAGCTGATAGTTCTACCTCGCGATAGACTGGACGACTTCTGTCTTTACGATAAACTTCACACCAGCCACCTACTAGCTTGCAATTTTTAGGTAAGATAACTCCCTTTTTACTTTTTAGTTCGCCTGTTTGATTTTCATAGATTACACCACTTTCAAATCCGTCATAGTTAGGGTTTTGTTCTGCTCGCTTCATGAAGGCGTCTTTTGAAACAACGATTTGAGCTGGATTGTTACCGTATTTGATAAAATATACTTCTTTAGTGAATGGATTTAAATTTCTGTTTTTTACAATTGCTAGCAACGTTTGCAATTCTTGCGGGCTCGCTTGATGTTTTGGATCTACAAAATTTCTAAGCGTTGCTCCGTCAAGCTGTTGTAAATCAGTTAAATATCCGCCTTTTTGTTGCGTGATTTCGTTTGTTGTCATTTTTACCTCTCCTAATCATCTAAAATATGCTGATTAACTTTTACTGGAATATCAACGGTAAAATTGATATTTATTGTAATTTTCTTATCAGTCATACTTGCTAACTCGTAAAATAAATCTTCATCAGTGTAGAGCGCATAATGTTGATAAAGTTTTTTTAATGTCGGTGAATCATCACCTAACAGATAATCAATAGTTTCAACATGGGCTTCTCTCCAATCGTCCGCTCTTGTGACAAGCTCATCATCTAATCTGATTTCGAACATTAGCTGACCTTTCTAGCTTGCATTAAGTAGTAGCAAGTCTTTAAACCATAATCAATGCGAATGCTATTTCCACTCATTGACTTTCTAAAGCGTGGTTCTGAAATAGCTGAATAAGCATATACATGATTTTTGAGCGCTTTAATCGCTTGATGCATATCGTCATAGAATCCAAGATGAAACTTGCGATAACCATTGACGACGTGTAATAGTTCGATTTTCATTAGTCTTTATCCTCGTCTTCTTCAAAACGTCCGCCTGTCAAGTGATTACGTAAAGTCTTGCCTGCGTCTTCGCCGTTCAGGACATCTTCAAGAGCGTGAGAAATCTTGTGAACCGTATCGAGCGAGATTGCCATTAAAGGGTCTACATCAACCAACCCAATTGCTTCAAGTCCTGCTGAAAACATACAGATTTCATGCATTTCCTTTTGCAATTGTCTAACTCGTTCAAGTGTTTTGTGTTGTTCTAAAATTGTTTGTTTTACGTTCATGTTTATGTTTACTCCTCTAAAAATGCTGCTTTCAGCGCGTCAAGCTTAGCTTGCTCGTCTACTGTTGCTTCGTGTTTGTATTCTTCTTCTACCCATTCAGGGACGTTGCTTTTGGATGGTTGCTGTTTGGTAGGATAGCTACGTCGCTGTTTTTGGTTATGAAATTCTTCTTTCTCTTCGTTGGCTTGCTCTACAGTGGTAATACCTTTCGCTTTCCAACTGTCCAAAATTCTAAACGTGTAACTCGGATTATCAATACCGCCGTCAGTAGTTCGTCTAACTGCTTCTTTAACCAGCTCCATATCCATACCGTCCAAGCCGATATACTCTAACAGACGTGTCATGTGTCTATCATTGACCTTTAGACCTTCCGCTTTTACGAATTGCCCGAAATTGATTGGCTTGTTATCTGTATATATATTATTTGATATATTAGTATTGATATTATTAGTATTGATTCCGTGTACTTTGTTCACTTCCAGACGTGTACTTTCTACACTTCCAGTGTGTACTTTGTTCACTTCCGGACGTGTACTTTCTACACTTCCGTTGATATATAGGCGATTAGGTTTATTCATACCTTGTCTTACCTCTTCCAACAGCCCCACTTCGACTAGCTCTTTCTTAGCCTTAACGACTGCTTTGTTTGAGCAATTAAGTTCTTGCATGAATTGCTCGATAGTGAAAATCATGAAAATTCTTCCATCTTCGTCATACCACTTGTTTTTAATTGATAGCGTCCGACGGTCAAAGAGCAGCATGTACATCATTTTGGCTTTATCACCGAGATTCTTGTATGGTTCTTCTTTCAAGAGCCACTGTGGAAATTGGTAGAAAGCGTTGTTTTTTACTTCATTCACATACATCAACTATTTACCTCTTCGACGTATTCCTCTAGTTCAAGAATCTTATTTTCCAAGTAGTGGATAGAATTTTTAAGTTGCTTGACTGATACAGAAACGCCGTCATCGTTTTCGCCATCTACAGCCATACACTCTAAATATTCGATTGCTTCCCAAGCGACTTCATGGTTTTTTAACATCTTTCTAACTTGTTCTACTTTCATTTTTTAACCTCTGCTAACATTTTACGCAAGCACTGATTTTCTTGCTCTAAGTCAAAGACCCTTTGATTTAAGTTTTTACACATTCTGTTACTTAAAAATAATTGCTGATTTAGTTTAGCAGCGATTTCTCTATAGCGGTCTGCTTCGTCCGGAAATCTTACAAAGCTGCTAGTGTCTGGTTTTTCTTCAGGAAAGAAGAAATCGTGAATTTTACCGAAAAATTTCATCGTCTTATTGCTCCTTATCGTCTGTGTAGCGGCCAATAAATGGCAAGATTGTGATTTCTGTCAATGCTAAAATGATTGTTGTGATAATTATGTATGTCATGCTGTTTGCTCCTCTAATCGATTTTCGTTAATCATCATAAGAGTTCTGTAAACTAGATGGCCCGCTGGGATTGTGTAGTTTGCTGGGTCAAATTCAACTAGCTTTGTTTCGTTGTTCTCGGTTACTTCTCGGTAACTAGTAACTTTAGGTTTCCATTGTTCTTTTTTTCGTTTCATGTTAAAATATCCTTGTTCGTTTATGTTTGCCCCTGACTAATTGCCCTTAGTCAAGGGCCTTTTTTTGTGTCTTCAGACTGGCTGATATGGCCCTAGTAGGTCGTTTTCAGCCGGATAAAAATAAATTAGGAGATACTATCGTGTAAATGAATAAAAAATCATATTGGTAAGGAAAATAAAACATAGTCAAATTGATATTTATGAGTAATCACCTACTAGAGCCGTATCAACCAACCTGAGAAACACGGTTAATTAAGCAATGTTATTCAGTAGCTTATCAGCAAAATACAATTGCCCTTTACCTGTAATTTTAGGTGTCTTATTAATGCTGATATGACCGTCTGAGTGATTGATAGTCGTTTCTTTGATTTCAAACAGACCTAAATCCATTGCTTTTTGCGTCGGCATGTTCCAACTGTTGCCTTTGCGACTGATTAGATAGCCATTTTCTCGCAACCATGCAAACATACGATTCTGACCAAAATTCAAGCCGTTTTGACGCATGAGTTTAGCGAAATCACCGACTAAAATAGACGTATGACTTGCGCTGACTGCGTTAGCAAAAATAACTTTAGGTCTTTGCTCTTCGATTGTTGCTTCAAGCTTAATGATTTTACGGTCAGCAATTTTAAGAGCTCGTGCCATGATTTTCTCAGGACTGTTAAAGTCTTTTTCGACCTGAATGAAATACTGACGAACCTCTTTACCTTTGTCGGTACGCTGAATCATTGCGATTTCTTTTGCCATGTCTAATTTAAGGACGTGGTCAGTCATTTCACGTTTTACTTCTCTCTTGCCTTCCGTTCGAACCTGCTCAAATTTGAGCGGGTTGAAATCTTCGTATTCAGTAAAACCATATTCAGTCATGCGTTTGAACCAATCTTTATAAGCTGTTTTAACTCCTAAAGTTTGATGAAGCTGACGGCCTGATACGACAGGTTCTTGATTTTTGTTTAAAGTAACGTTAATTAATTCGTTCATAGAACTCCTTTCTTTTTGCGGTTAAACCGCAATCTTAGGTAAAAAAATAATATCATCTAAATTCATATTGAATTTATTGGCAATGTGGTAAGCCATGCTGATAGTTGGTTCTGTTTGGCAGCGTTCCCAATGACCCCAAGTATCAGTTGAAACACCGACCAATTCCGCCGCTTGTTTTTGATTCAATCCGTTTGCTACACGTAGCATTTTCAATGTCATTTTTTGCATATCCTACTCCTTTCTATTTTTTGTTCGTAAGCACGCAATTCGATTTCGTGCTCTACTCGTTTGCATAATTTCAATGCTTCTCCGTAAGTTTCGCTTGATTCGATAATCTTGTCAGCTGTTTCGATAATTAAGTCTTCACTCATTGCTGCTCCTCTCGGTCTTTAGACTGATTTAAAATCTTAAAAGACTTTATATAATATTTTTGTGGATAAAACCTTTACGCTCTTTTATTCATACACAAAAATATTGAAAGGAGAAAATGTGAGTAAGAATTTCGATACTTTTAAAGAGAAAACATACGACTCTTTACGACAAATGATTTCGGGTGACACCAATATAATTTTAGGCATGATTGAAACTCTTTTGCAAGCTCAAGCTAAAGATTTAGAAGTTACGTTTAGTAACGAAAAAATCAATGCCTTGACGAAAAAAATTGATGAACTCGAGTCAGAGATTCGTAAATTTTCGAAGTAGACTCATTTAATTTTCGTCTACTTTCAACTATTTGTTTTTGATTTTCAAAGTTGAAAGTAATCCAAGCTTTTTCAAACGCTCTTATCGCTTCTACGATAGAGTGTTTTTTGTTTCCACAATACGGATAGCGTTTGGGTCTCATACGCTCACCCCCTTTGCTTTGTTAAGGCCTTTCTCAACCTTACGAGTTTATTATACTGCGGTTAAACCGCAATGTCAAGAACTTTTTGCGTTTTTTCCGCATTTTTTTATTTTTCTTATTTACTTTTTTGCGTTTTTAACGTAAAATACTAGGCAAGGAGGTAAGCATATGACCCAAAAAAGCGTCAAAAATAAAGAAATTTTTTCAAAAAACCTCGCTTACTATATGAATAAAAAGGGAATTGATAGAAATACCCTTTGTTCTGATTTAGATTTAAAATATACTACTGTTAGAGATTGGTTGAAAGGTATTACCTATCCAAGGATTGGTAAAATAGAACTTTTGGCAGACTACTTCAATGTAAATAAGTCTGATTTAATCGAAGATAAATCTGAAAAAAGCAACATTTCATCTAAAATCAACTTTGACCCTCGCCAAGCGATTTTACTGTCTAACTATAATAAGTTAAACGACAATCGCAAGGATAAGCTTATACAGGTTTCCGAGAAGCTTTTGGCAGAGGAAGAAGGCAAAGTTATTGATATTTGCGAAAAACGTGCCGAATACGAAACTAGAAAGCGTGTGAGCTTACCCGCTCCCGGTAAGGTTTCGGCTGGTACTGGCTACTGGCAAGAGGACGACTATGACACTATGGTAGATTTCTACGAAGATGAAATCCCAGACGAAAGCGAATATGACACTATCGCGATTGTAGTCGGCCATTCAATGGAGCCTAAAATCAAAAACGGCGATTTTCTTTTTATCAAATTGAAGAATCAAGTTGACCTAAACAAAATCGGCATTTTTAAAGTTGACGGTGAAAACTACGTCAAGAAACTAAAAAGCGACCGTCTAGAATCGCTTAACAAAGAATATGATGATATTCAACTTTCCGAAGAGAACGATATTCGAACAATCGGAGAAGTTGTTGATATTTACAGGGAGTGTTAAAAAATGAGCGAAGAAACTAGGCCGATGGAAGTTATCTGTCATGACTTAGATTGTCATTGCAACAGACGCAGAGAATGGGTTAAAGTCAATGGTGAATGGCACCCGCTTGAATATTCAGTAGATGACCCTAACGAGCCACCGATGACCGAAAAAGAGAAAGAAAACGTTGCTAAAATCATTATCGCCTCTATGGCAAAAGAATAAATAATCGTGCAAATACTGAATCACGTTAAAAGCTGAATTAAAGGAAATTATTGAAATGAAAAAAGTTATTTTAGGAAGTATCACACTTCTTTCAGTCGTTACACTTGCCGCTTGTTCGTCAAATTCAGACACAAGCTCTAGCACTTCATCAAGTACAAGTACGTCACAAAGTTCTACTACTTCATCAAGTAAAAAAGTAGATAACAGCGTTTACGATTCTGTTATTAAAGAATTAAATGATAATTTAAATCCTGACAATGATTCAAACTTTACTGTTGAAGTCGAAAACAATGTAGCTGACAGCGATTTTCCGGACGGTCATAACGTAATTAATATTACGCTTTCTAATGAAGGCGCCGATACTATGAAACAAATTATCGAAGCGGTTGATTCTAATACAGCTGATGAAACTCAAAAAGTTATATTGCAAGCTTACCGTCAAACAATTTCCGAAGCTGCTAAAACTCTACCAGATGACACAACTACAATCGCTTTACGTTATAAAGTTGACGCTGACCAATATCGCGTTGTTGCATTGTCAAGCAAGAATGAAGACATTATTCCCGTAGAAGTTGACTAAAGAGGTTAGATTATGAAAGTTGGATTTAGAAAACCAAGTTTAAAAAAGAGTTTGAAGGCTCGGACAACGGCAAAGTGGAAAAGACAAGCTAAAAGAGCCATTATCCCCGGCTATGGTAAAAAAGGTATGGGCTGGGTAAAGAATCCAAAGAAAGCAGCTTATAACAAGGTTTATCATAAAACTACATTTGGTCTATCTGACATCATGAAATTATTTAAGTAAACAAAAAAAGCCCACGCTCAAATTTTGGACGAGGAGAGCGTGAGCTAATAATTAATAGTATAGTAAAAGCCTACTTTTAGTAGGGCTCTTTACTATACCCATTTTAACAAGAAATGAGGTATAAATCAATGCAAACAAAACGAAAAGTAGCTATATACAGTCGTGTTTCTACACTACACCAAGCCGAGGAAGGTTATTCAATCGGTCAACAAATTGAAGCTTTAACAAAATATTGTCAAGCTATGGGTTGGGTTATTTACGACAACTATTCTGACGGCGGCTTTTCTGGCGGTAAGCTAGAACGACCAGCTATGCAAAAAATGATACAAGACGCTGAATCTGGCAAATTTGATACTGTAGTCGTATATAAGCTTGACCGTCTTAGTCGAAATGTCAGAGACACGCTCTACTTAGTCAAAGACGTTTTTAACGCTAACAACGTTGATTTTGTTAGCTTACAAGAAAACATAGACACAAAATCAGCTATGGGGAATCTGTTTATCACACTGCTTTCTGCTATCGCCGAGTTTGAGAGGGAGCAAATCAAAGAACGTATGCAGCTAGGTGTTAAAGGACGAGCAAAGTCAGGGAAAACAACTTCATGGCATACACCGCCTTACGGATACGTTTACAATCAAGAAACTCAAATGTTGAATATAGAGCCATTTGCTGCTGAGACCGTCAAAAATATTTTTGATAAACTCAATTCTGGGTGGAGCATAATGGAAATCACAACATTTTTGCGAAAAAACCACCCTGACAATTGGAGACCTACAAAGGTTACAAGAATACTAAGTAACATATCTTATACAGGTAAAGTCAAGTATAAAGGAGAAATATTTGACGGGTTACACGAACCAATCATATCCGACGAAACATACACACGTGCCCAGCAAATGCTACGTGAGCGCTCTGAAAAAGCAACGAATACTAGGGCTTTCCAAGGAAAATATTTACTTTCTCGTATCGTAAAGTGTGGATACTGTGGTGCTCCTTTACAAATAGACAGTTATAGACCTAAAAAAGACGGTACAAGGACAAGAACCTACTCATGTCCTAACCGTTTCACTGGTAGAGCAAAGGCGACCATTTATAATAATGGAAAATTTTGCGAAAAATCAAGGCGTCATAAAGCTGATGATATTGAAAAATATGTCTTAACAGAAATCAGTAAGCTACAGTTGAATCCTAAAATTATCGAATCCTTGTATAAAGGTAAGCCCGAGGCAAATTTAGACACTTATTATAATCAGCTAAAAAAGGTTAATGATAAACTTTCAAAATTAAATGACCTATATATCAACAGCTTGATAGATTTAGACAATCTAAAAGAAAAAAGTGACAAGATTTTGAAAGAAAAAAATAGCATAGAAGAGATTATAGCCAAAAATAAAAACAAGCCAAACAATAAGCCTGCATTTGAAAAAGTTATAAAGATGGAAGATATATCGACAATGACTTACGAAGAACAAAAAAAGATAGTTAGAATGTTGGTATCAAGAGTTGAAGTCACGCCTGATGAAATTAGGCTTATTTTTAAATTGTAAAATATTAGGATTTAGTCCCGACCATCAAGTTTGGTGCAAAGACGCGCATGATTTGATAGAATGGGAAATTCCATGGTTCAACGGCTACCAAAACACCTGTCGCTTGCTTGATGTAATAAGCATCACCATTAATGTTTTCAAGCGGACGTGGTTTCAAAAATTCTTCTGCCTTATCAGCATAGTAATCAGCAATTTCTGCACAGAGGTCCACTTCGCCTTTAGCTTCCACGAACAATTTTCCCATATCTTTTGTCATGACTTCAGCGTATTTGTCAACGTCACGACGTAGCAGCTCAGCAATCTTACGCAATTGAGCTTTTCGCTCTGCTAAGCCACCTTCAGCACGCCACTTTTTATAAAGCGCATGCCCATTTGCCAAAGCTTCCTCTAACGCTTCATCCGTTGCATTGTCAAAAGTCGCAAGAATCTCGTTTGTATAAGGATAAGTTGTTTTATATGCCATCGTACCTTTTCCTCCTTTATCGTTGCTAAATTCCATGCCTTACAACTGTTAACCATTAGATTAATAGTCTTTATTTATAAAATTTAACTAAGGTTTTCAAGGTCATTATAGCACTTAAGGAAACGATTTCAAGTAAACGCTATCATTTTTTAAAAAAGAAAAACAATGCTTGAATAGTCACAAACATTGTTCCTACATTTTCATTACCAAATCCCTAGAAGATGTTGCATCCAGAGAGTGACACAGGTGATAGCTATCCAACACGTAGCTCCCAATCCAATAGCTTGTCCACCAGTCTTAATAAGTTTAATAGGATTCGTGTTAAGACCAATAGCTCCCATTGCCATGACAATAAAGAATTTTGAAAGTGTCTTAAGATTATCAAAAATAACCGTATCAATTCCTAAACCGCTGACAATTGTCGTGACAATCGAAGCCAATAAGAAATAAAGAATAAACATTGGAAAAGCTTTTTTCAATTGGAAAGTCGTTTGGTTAGCTCTGCCATTTTTTGAATCTTGATAGGCTTTATAGATTGACAGTCCTAAAGTAATCGGAATAATGGCCAATGTGCGCGTTAATTTCACAATTGTTGCACCGTCTAAGGTATTTGACCCGTGAACAGCATCCCAAGCTGTCGCGGTCGCCGTAACGGATGACGTATCATTGACAGCTGTTCCCGCAAAAAGCGCAAAACCTTGGTTAGATAGGTGAAGTAATTCTCCCAACGTTGGAAAAATTAGTGCCGCTAAGATATTGAAAAGAAAGATAACCGAAATACTCTTTGCGACTTCTTCATCTTTTGCTTTAATAACTGGTGCTGTTGCGGCAATAGCTGAGCCACCACAAATAGATGACCCAACACCAACCAAGATTGCTATATTACTATCCAATTTTAGCCATTTTTGCAATAAAAACGCTACAACCAACGAGACTGCAATGGTTGAAATAATAATTGGCAATGACTGTGTCCCAACTTTAAAAACTTGTGTTAAGTTTAAACCAAAACCTAATAAAACAACCGCCGCTTGTAAAATATATTTTGATGTAAAAGCAATACCATCAGTGGTTTGGGTGCGATTATTATGAAAATTCCCCATAACCATCCCAAGTAGAATTGCAAATACTGGCGCTCCTACAAGTGGAAATAAATTCCCTAAAAACCAGGCTGGTAAAGCTAGAATCACACAAAACATAATTCCCGGCAATTTTTTCTCAATTGTCATCATAATAAAAACTCCTTTTCACAAAATATTATAACCTGGACAAGTTATAATGTAAAATTATGATTTATTATGATATAATAAAAAAAAATAATAGGAGATTATTATGCTTGATTACCGTGTTTTTACCTTTATGAAAGTCTGCGAAACGCTTAATTTTACCCAAGCTGCTAAAGAATTGCATATCACTCAACCTGCAGTCACTAAGCATGTCAAAACTTTAGAGACAGAGTATCAAACTAAGCTTTTTACCTTTTCTGGCAAGCAATGTCAGCTGACACAAAGTGGCAAAGAATTGCTTGATTTGCTGACGACTATGGACACAGATATTAAGCATTTCAAGACACAGCTCAAGCAAGATTTACAGCCGCTAAATTTTGGGGCTACTTTAACCATTGGCGAGTATGTTTTGACCGATTCTTTAGTGGATATTTTGGCAAATCACCCGAATTTCCAAGTCAAAATGCTGGTGGATAATACCGAGACACTGTTAAAAGCTATTGATAATGGACAGATTGATTTTGCCTTGATCGAAGGTTTCTTTTCAAAAGAAAAATACGATTTTCTGCCTTATCGCACAGAATCTTTCATCGCGGTCGCTTCTCCCGGCTCACCCCTAGCAAGCGGAAGCTATTCTTTAGAAGACCTACTAGCCTATCCTATCATCGTACGCGAGCAAGGGTCAGGTACCCGTGAAATACTTGAAATCATGCTCAAAGAAGCCAATCTAACCATTTCTGATTTCCATAAAATCACTGAAATTGGTAATCTAAATACCATTTGCGAGCTGGTCCAAAAAAATCTGGGAATTAGTTTTGTTTATCAAAGCGTGGTTCAAAAAGAAATTTCTGCAGGTAAACTCCAAAAAATTAATTTGGATATTTCTGCCATAAGTCATGATTTTACCTTTATTTGGCGCAAAAATAGTCATTTTAAAAATCATTATCAAGATATTTTTAAGCTCTTTTTCTGATTTTTTGGCTTGATAAAAACGCTTTTTTAACGTAAACTATATAGTTATATAGCCTATGTTAATTTTAGAAAGGGTAATTATGCACTCTACACTAGATATTACAGAACTTTATCAATACGGCGAACGTGTGACCTTTAAAAAGGGAGATAATCTCGCACAGTCCGTCACTGGCGAAACAAGCGGTGATATTTATATTCTATCTTCAGGCATCTGTGCTCTTTCATCTATTTCTTGTGATGGCAAAGAAACAACTTATCTATACTTTAAAAAGCGACAATTTGTCGGCTTTGTTCCATTGATGAACAATCTGCATTTGAACTATTACGGGAAAAAATCATTTTCAATTGTTGCCAAAACGCCTTGCGTGGCTTACCGCATTTCTAATCGTCAATTTCAAGACTTGCTAGGATTTCCATCAGTTGTTAGCTTGATGTTAAATACATTGACCGAAAATCATATTTATCTCATGGAACATTTTCACAGCAGTAAAAATGAACCTGCTTTGGTCCAATTCTGCCGCTTCTTACTTGACCAAGCTGAGCCATGTGAATCAGGTCATTTAGCTTTAAATACCTTCTTTACCTATCAAGAAATCGCCTGCTACCTAGGCATGCACTCAGTGACTATTGCACGAATGGTAAAAGCACTTCGCGCTGAAGAAATGATTGAAAAAACTGACCATCAGATTCAAATTATTAACCCCGAACAAATGGCTAAACTTATCACAGAAGAACGTAAAATCGATTATTAAAGATAAAAGCTAGAAGTTAAAACTTCTAGCTTTGGTTTTTATCGTAATAATTTTAGCAATTCTTGATAGTTATGGACGGTGTAGGTTGGGTTAGCTACGGTGTGATTGATTTTTTTATCTGGGTTATACCAGACAGTATCGATGCCAGCATTATTGCCACCTTGAATATCCGCCAGCAAATTATCACCAATCATCAAAGCTTTTTCCTGATTAAATCGTGAAATGGCTCCAGAAATGGCGTCATAAAAGCCTTTATCTGGCTTTTGATAACCAACTTCGTCAGAGATAAAGACGTGTTCAAAATAATCTTTAATCCCTGAATTAGCCATGCGACCAGTTTGAATCTTGGTAATGCCATTTGTTGCACCAAAAATGCGGTAACCTTCTTGATTTAGCTGGTCTAACAACTGATCTGCCCCAGGAAGAGTCTGACCTTGTTGGCTAAGAAAATCTTGATAGCGCATAGCAAAGGCATGTCCATCAACCTCATGTCCAAAATGCGCAAATAAACGAGAAAAACGGGTGTCAACCAATTCTTTTTTGGTAATCTTTTTCAAACTTAAATCATTCCAAAGTTTACGATTCATGGGAATATAAACTTCTTTGTAAGTTTCAATATCATCCACGTGCGCCTCTGTCAAAAGTTCTGTCAGAGCAACATCTTCTGCCGCGTTAAAATCAAGCAAAGTATGGTCCAAATCAAACAATAAATCACGATAAATCACAGGTCTTCTCTCACTTTTTTTTATCCAATTGACCCAATTTTTTAACCACAACAGCTAGAAAACTCCCCATAACCCCTAATCCGACAACTGAATACATCATGGTAAAAATCTTTCCAGCTGCTGTAACGGGATAAATATCCCCGTAGCCAATCGTTGTTAAAGTTGTAAATGAAAAATAAAGGGCATCCAAATAAGTAAAATGTTCTACATTTGCATAAAAAAGTGTCCCACTGAGCAATAAAACAGCAGTGACACCTGCAATTCCTCTGGTTTCATCATCCTTAAAGATTGACCACAGGACACGCAATGTCCGACGCATTTGTAAGAAAAAAGTAATCATGACGTCTCCTTTACTAACGACCCTTTTTTAAATCGGTAAGATTTGACCTCATTATATCACACATCGCATCTCAAGACAAATTACTACTGATAAGCAGCAATCTCTTCTTCTCGTAAAACGCCGTCTTCCATGACCAACAATCGGTCACAATAAGAGACTAAACGTCTGTCGTGCGTAACCATTAAGACTGCTTTATTCTTTTCTTTGGCCTCGTCGGCTAGAATTTTGACAACTTCCATGGCTTTTTCAGTGTCCAAACTCGCTGTTGGCTCATCAGCCAAGATAATCGTTGGGTCATTATACAAGGCTCTGGCTATCGCCACTCGTTGCCTTTGCCCACCAGAAATTTCCTCAGGATATTTGTCTGCGATACTGGCAATACCCAGCTGGTCAAAAAGGCTGTCAATCGATTCGCGCTGTTTTTTCTTATCAACCTTGTCAACCAAGCGTAGCTGATCTTTGATTTTTAAAAAGGGTACTAGGTTGGAAGCTTGCAAGATAAAGCCAATCTGGTCAAAACGCATCTTAGCACGCGCTTTTTCTTTTTTCTGGCTAAAAGCTTGGCCGTTCAATCTCACTTCACCTTGTGACGGTGATTGCAGGCCACCAATAATGGTCAAAAAAGTACTTTTTCCAGAACCTGACGGGCCAATAACGGCAACAAATTCACCTTTGTTAATCGTCAAATTTGTCTCTTTCAGAGCTTCAATTTGATCTGGACCATCTTTGAAATATTTTTTGATATTGATTAATTCAATTGCTGTCATAATTATCTCCTAACCGATTGCCTTTAAAGGGTCAACTTTGACAATGCTTACCACTGAGAAAAGTGCACCAAAAACGGCAATAAGAACCATCAGCACACTAATTCCTGCAAAAAAGAGTGGATTTACCTGAAACGGAACTGATGTTGGTAGAAAAACGGCACTGAGCAGGGTTAACGCTAAGCCGAGACTAACCGCTAATATGGCTAAAATAAAGGTCTGTGCGAAAACCATCCGTGATAGATAGCCGTTAGAAATACCTTGCGCTTTTAAAACACCAAAGATTGCTTTTTTCTGCAGTGTCAAAATATAGATGAATATTCCAATGACAATCGCTGCTATCACAATCAAAAAGCCAATCATAAAGGAAAAAGTCAGATTCTGAGCTTTATAACCTGGAAGATTTTCAATAAACGTTGATGTGGTCATGCTCTCAAGCTCTTTAGGAACCTGATTTACCTTGCCACGAATCACTAGAGCACTGATTGTATTTACTTGAGCATTATCCGCAAGGACGCTTGCCAGTGTTTCTTTTGTCATGTAAAGGACTGGCTGAACATTAAAGCTCGCATTATCTGTAAAACCAGTAATAGTTAGCTTTTTAGTACTATCTCCAAGAGTAATTTTGTCACCAATTTTTAATTGATATGATTTTTTTAAGCTACTATCAGCGACGACTTCTCCTGTTTTTGAGAAAAGCTTTCCTTCACTCAACTTCGGACGTAGAAATTCATCCTGCTTAATCGCGAATAAATTGACATTAATTTTATTTTTTTCCTTGTCTTTAATTGTCGTAGAAGCTTGTGTCAATTCTGCCATTTTATCAGCGTTAACATCATTTTTTAAGTCGACTGAAAAGCGTGACATGCGCAGATTTTTATTAGCTTGCTCATTTAAAATGACATAATCAGATTTCCAAGAATCAACCGCCGAGCGATTGGTCTGGGCTAAACCATTAGCCAAACCCGTCAGGAAAAAGACCAAGTAAGCAATCAAGAAAATCACTCCAACCACTAATCCATAACGCAGCTTCGAGTGTTTCATTTCATTCCATGCTAAAAACATAACTGCCCTCCTCTATTTCGAATACTGTAAGCTTACTATGATTTTCAAATAAAGTACATTAATTTGATTGTAAATTTTACCGCTTTCATGAAAAACCAGACGTAGTAAGGGATAGGAAAAAAGCACCTCAAAATGAGATACTTTCTAAATCTTTATTTCCCTTCCAATCGTTCTTTGAGTTTTTCAACAAAGAGGTAGGCTGCGGGGCAGAAAAGGGTGTTTTTGATGGTTAGGTTATTAATTTGATAGATTTTTTTGCGGTCTGTGTGCGGAAATTCACGGCATGCTTTTGGTCGGACGTCGTAAATGGTGCAAAGGTTGTCATCGCCTAAAAATGGACAAGGCATTGATTGAAAGACTTTGTCGCCGTCTTCATCGACACGAAGGTACATGTCTTCAAATACGCCAAGTTTCATGCGAAAGACTTTTGAAATGCGTGTGATATCTGCTTCTGTAAACAGAGGACCTAAGCTTTTGCAGCAGTTAGCACATTTTGTGCAATCAATCTCGTTAAAAACTTCTGTGTGAATTTCTTGAGTAATTTTATCAAGATTTTTAGGAGCTTTTTTCTTGAGTGTTGCTAAAAATTTGCGGTGTTCTTTTTGTTTTTGTTGAGCTAGTTCATGATAACGTTCAATGTCAATATCTGTCATTTTCATACTTTCTAATATTGTTTTCAGTCAGAAAATATTATAGCACAAATAAAAAGCGGACTCAAAAACCTCTTTGATTGTCAGCGCAGCTTTAGCAAAGCCTCGCGCTCTTGTTCTTTTATCTCTTGAATAAATCTGTCAAATTCTGCTTTTGCTGCTCTGCTATTTTTCAAATCACAATCAAATAAAAGATTCTCTAAAAAGACGGGGTCAGTTCCTTTTTCTTGATAAATATTTCCTTGAAAAAAATAACGGCGAGTCTTTCGGTCAATCGCTACAACCGACGAGCGCCAGCGTGCATTGTGCTGATTGTCGGGTTTCCAACTGATTTTGAGCTGCTGCCCATGATAATACCAGCCCATCAATTGCAGAGCAATTTGCTTGTTTTTTTTCGGGTCTTGGTAAAAACATGGAGTAGCAACGGCTTGATTATCTAAAAGTGAAAAAGGATGGAAATCCTGAATACCCTGATAATCATCATAAGATATGGCATTGTCAGAATCATCTGAGTGAAAAAGCGCCGAGTGCGCATCACGAAAGGGATCATAAACATCGTCTAGGTTGGCTTTCTTGCCAAAGCACAACCAATCAATGCTTGCCTTATCGTAATAGGTCACGTAAGCCTTCAGCAACTTTTTATCACTTGGTACCTGCAAAATCTGAATCGTCTCACGCGCCTTAATTGGGACAGACATCATGGCATTGTAAAGCATCGATGTTGCAAACACCTTAATACGTTTTAAATCCTTGCTATAACCTTTTTCAGAGCGATTAAGGACATAAAAATCATCATCTTCTAACTTGAAGACAATGACAAATTGTAAATTTTTTCGTTTCTGGTCTATTCTAAAAATCGGTGTGGTGTATTGAGTGTCGTTTTTGAAGAGTTTTAAAAACTTGCCAGTCTGCACCAATCTCGTGTGTTTCATTTGCATCATGATTTCTAGTTTAACATGGTCAAAAGAAATTGTCACGATAAGTAATATCAAAAAACGCCCAAGCTGTTTCTTGGACGTTATTACTAGATGGATTGGTTTTTGGTTTTAGGAGTAAAAGGTTAATTAGATTTTATAGGTTGCTATAATCTTCTTCGCTTACTGCTTCTAACCAAGTGTTTGAGGTATTTTCACCTGGGACTTCTAGCGAAATATGGCTAAACCATGAGTCTTTCTTAGCACCGTGCCAGTGTTTTGTATTGGCTGGAATCACAATGACTTTACCCGGTTCAAGACTGACAGCTTTCTTACCTTCTTCTTGATACCAACCTTGACCTGCGGTACAAATCAGAATTTGACCACCGCCTTTGTCAGCCTTGTGAATATGCCAGTGATTTCTACAACCCGGTTCAAAGGTCACATTTGCTAGAAAAAGTGGTGAATCCGCATCAACTAAGGGATTGAGGAAAGAATTGCCATCAAAATATTGTGCGTATGCGTCATTTGCTTGCCCTTTTCCAAAGACATTTTCTCTATCAAAAAGTTCTTTATCTGTCATCGATTTCTCCCTCACTTAATCTTCGTTCCAAACTTCTTTTGCAAGATTGAAGACTACCCAAGCTTTTGGCCAACCTGCGTAGAAAGCTACGTGTGTGATAACAGCAGCAATCTCAACTTTGCTGACACCATTGTTCTTAGCATTTTGTAAATGATAAACAAGAGGACTGTCAGTGATACCAGATGACATAAGTGCTACAACCGTGATGATACAACGTGTTTTAAGGTCAATATCGCTACTATTCCAGTTCTCACCAAAAAGCACGTCATCATTAAAATGCGCAAAATCTGGTGCAAATTCACCCAATCGGTCACGTCCTGCGGTTTGTTTAATTGTCATGTCGAATCCTCTTTTCTAAACGCTTAATCAGCTGTTCCTTCTTCAAAAAGACTCTCTTCTTTTTTCAAAATGATATTTTTATAATTCTCAATTTTATAATCTAGTCGTTCTTTGGCAGCTTGGAGTTCAGCAATGCGGGAAATCAATTTTTCACGTTCTTCTTCTAAAATTTTCATCCGTGCTTTTTCCGTGCCTTCACCTTCTTCAACCAAACTCATGTATTCAATCAAAGATTCTACGCTCATGCCAGCACTTCTAAAACAACGAATAAATTCAAGAGCAGCAATATCTTGTTCAGAAAAATCCCTGACACCAGATTTATTTCGGCACACTCGTGGCAACAAGCCAATACGCTCATAATAGCGGATAGTATCTGCTGAAACACCCGTTTGCTCACTGACTTTTTTGATATTCATAACTCATCTCCTCTCATCTTTCTAACACAGTATATACCTTAGAGTGAACTCCAAGTCAAGCAAATCGCACAAAAAAACTTGGGAAAGCCCAAGTTTTTTATTCTTATTTCTTCTTATCTAAACGTGACAAAAGACTATTGAAATCAGGTAACGACAAATTTATCTTATCTCTACTAAAGTTACCCAAGCGACTGTGTCCAACAAAAGCTTGCAAAAATAATTTAGCTGATTTAGCTAGTAAGAGCTTTTTCTCTGTTCCGATAGAATAAAAGGAAGCAATGCTTGTAGCTAATTTGGCACCAAATTCTCGGTCGATTGTGACGTCATTGATGCTATGAATGCCGCTTGACATCAAGGTATCAAAGAGAATGTCAAAAAGTATTTTCAATTCTTGACTAGACAATTCCTTCATCCATTGCTTGAAAGTCTTCTCAAGATTTTGGCTTAAATCAGTTTGGCGCTCAGCTAAGATTAGCTCACCCGTTTCTTCATTAAATTGCCACGACGTAACGGCATGCTGCATGATGCCTGAAGCATTACTCTTAACCACAATCGGGTCAATGTCGTTGTAAAGCATAATGCCAACGATAGACTCTTCTGGTCGAATCACCGTCACGCGCCCGCGAATCGCCTTATAGCTATCACTTTCAAGGCCTTTTTCTTGCAAACCGGGTGCATCAAGCATATAGACTTTTTCGATTTGTTCACGAAGCAGGTCATTAACATGAGCTACGGCATAAAGGGCCAAATTTCCACCTTTAGAATGCCCGCTAACGGTCACCTTACCAGCGTATTTTTCAAGGTAAGCTTCAAGATAAGCCACAGCCGCACGATGAGCAGGAATTTCTTGAACATAGGTCAGTTTAAAATCCTCTTTCCAGCCAATCATGGTATCATCTGTCCCGCGAAAAACCAGCTGATGATGATTAATTTCAGGTAAAGTAAAGACCATAGCTGAAAACTGTCTTTCGTATTCCGCATCAACATCATTGACATAATCAGACAAATTCAAATTTACAAAACGTTTTGAAGCCACAACTTTCTGCAAAAGCTTAACGCGCTCTTCAGTCACTAAAAAACTATGATTAAAGAGTTTTTCACCTGTTACGTAAGGCATTAAGACCTCGTGAAGATTCACTTCTTTTGAAAAATCAATCGATGCATCTAACTCCTCAAAACAGAAATAACCAAGCTCATTCAAGCATAGAATATCTGCTTCATTAAAGGCAAAATCTTCAAAAGAACGATTTTTGTTGTGATCTAAATAGTCATTAATTGTCGCCATTATTCTCCCCTAACTCTCTTGAATTTTACAAAGATTTTCAGAAAGTGTCAAGGAAAAGACAGACACCCCAAATAAGCTTACTTTCGCATAAGTCTCTTACGCCATTCTTCAAGTCCTACGATGACGAATGGGCAGAGCATAAGGTAAAGCCAGTGCCAAACACCAAGACTTGCTGTGTTGAACAAATCATGAAAAACAGGCAAATATACCAGAGTCACAAAAATAATCAATTCAACAACTAAACCGATATTAATCAAAGGATTACCAAATAATTGCAACTTGCGAATGGATTGGTCAGAGGTTCTGCTGTTCATGACCATACCGATTTGACAGAAGATAATAGCACCCAAGGTCATGGTTGTCGCTTCTTGGTACAATTGACCTGAACCTGCAAGCACCGCTAAGTTTCCATTATGAAGTAGATAAGTGATAAAGAATGCACCCATAGCAAGAGATGATTCAATCAAACCATACCATAGAAAAGCTTTTATCAGCAATTTCTTATCCAGCAAACGGTCAGTCAATTTGCGAGGTGGTTGGTTCATCACACCTGGTTCTGGTGGTTCAACTCCCAAGCCAAGTGCTGGAATCATGTCAGTCCCCAAATCGACAGCTAGAATTTGCATAACAGTCAAAGGAAGTGGGACAAAGCCACGTGATAATAGGAAGAATGCTGACGGGACGGCTTCTGGAGTATTTGAGTTAAAGATATAAGTCAAGAATTTCTTGATATTGTGGAAAACCGCACGCCCTTCTTCAACCGCTTTAACGATAGATGCAAAATGGTCATCCGTCAAAATCATATCTGCCGATTCTTTTGCGACATCTGTACCTGTAATCCCCATAGCGACACCAATATCTGCTTTTTTAAGGGCAGGAGCATCGTTAACTCCATCTCCTGTCACAGCGACAACTTCACCCAATTCTTGAAGAGCTGATACAACTCGATATTTTTGCTCCGGTGCCACACGCGCAAAGACAATTTCGCCTTTGAGCGCTTCTTTTAAGGCTTCATCAGACATCTTTTCCAACTCTAAGCCAGTCACAACACGCGCATCGTCACCACGAACAATACCGATTTTCTTAGCGATACTGAGCGCTGTCAAACCGTAGTCACCTGTCACCATGATAATACGAATACTTGCACGGTGACACTTTTCAACCGCCTCACGCACACCTTCCCGAGGAGGATCACTCATAGCAATCAAGCCAAGAAAGATCATATTGTGTTCTAGAGTTTCTTTCGTCCATTGTTCTTCTTGAGTCAATCGTTCACTTTCCAAGGTCCGATAAGCAAGTGCCAAAACCCGCAAACCATCCTTAGCAAAATCATCATTGGCAGCTAAGATTCTCGCTTGAACGTCTGCCGTCATTTCATGAATACCTTTTTGGTCTTTGTAAAAATGGCAGAGCTCTACCATTTCTTTTGGAGAACCTTTGGTGATGGACACCAAAGAACTGCCATCGACTAAGCTGTCAACTTGGTTAACAGTCGTCATGCGCTTGCGCACTGAATCAAAAGGCAATTCTTTCAAGCGTGGTCCCCAAGACTTGTTTTTTTCAAGGGTTAGACCTGCTTTTTCAGCCAAGACATTCAAGCAAGCTTCAGTCGGGTCACCAAGGACAGTGTACGAAGCATTTTCGTCATTAGGTGGCAAAACTTGTGCATTACTGCAGAGGTGAGCAAAGCGGACAAGGTGTTCAAGCGGTTGACTTTCGATAAGCGCAGCTTTCTTACCACCACTTTTGCGAATATCTCCTTCAGCAGCATAGCCTAGTCCTGTCACATCATACTGATCAGATACTTGCCAGAGGTGATTAACCGTCATGGCATTTTGGGTCAATGTCCCTGTCTTATCCGAACAAATAACCGAAGTTGCTCCCAAAGTTTCAACTGATGATAATTTTTTAACCAAGGCGTTTGATTTTGCCATGCGTTGCACAGCCATTGCCAAAGAAAGAGTAACTGTCGGAAGCAATCCTTCTGGGATAAAGGCGACGATCATACCAAGTGCGAAAATAAAGGCTTTTGCAAATGGTTGGTGAACAAAAAGTGCCGCTGCGATAAAGAAAATAACCCCAACAGTAATTGCAATAACTGAAATTTGTTTGGTCAAATGGTCTAATTCTTTTTGAAGCGGGCTTTTATCATCAGCCATATTTTCTGTCAAGTGAGCAATTTGTCCAAATTGGGTTGCCATACCAGTCGCTGAGACAATCATCTTGGCTGAACCCAATGAAACAGTTGTACCTGCAAAGACCATATTGTCGTATTCAAGAGCTGTTTTTTGAGCATCTGTGTCAGCATCACTATTTTTATAGACAGGATTTGATTCACCTGTTAGGGCAGATTGATTGACCTGAAAATCTGTAGCAAAAATAACACGACCATCTGCAGAGATACGGTCACCTTCTTCAATCAAAACAAGGTCACCAGGCACCAACTCTTCAGCAAGTACCTTTTCTTCTTGCCCTTCACGAATGACACGTGCATAAGAAGGAAGCATCTTTTTTAGAGCTTCGGTTGCTTGGCTAGCACGGTATTCTTGAACAAAACTAAAAACACCGTTAATAATATTAACAAACCAAATGGCAAGACCGAGTTCAACGCTATGAGATAAAATCGCCACAGCACCTCCTACCCAGAGAAGGATTGCCATAAGACTTGTAAAATTCCTAATAAAAGTTACAATGACTGGTTCTTTTTCGACTTCTTTTAGTCGATTTGGACCATATTGTTTTTGACGTTCTTTGACTTGTTTATGACTTAGGCCTGAGCTTTGCGTAGCAGCGGCTTTGTAAACGTCGTTAGCTGCGTAAGTTTCAAGGTCAAGTTGAACATTTTTTTCATTTGTTCGATTACTCATAACTTGTTCCTCAATTTCTAAAAACGGTTTCACGTCCTTAAAGCCATTATACTACTTTTCAAAATCATTGAGGTAAATCAAGCAAGCCTTTCACACCATTTTCAACAGAATTTCCAAGTTTGTACAAAAACACCTTAGACTGACATATCTAAGATGTCTTTTTATTTTAGAAGTATAGTCTAAATTATTAACGTACCATTCAAGATATCAAATAAATTATCTTCTAAATATAATTCAATAATATGAAAATAAACTTTACCATTATGTATAAATTGGTACTCTTTTACTGGATACTTTGTAGTTGTTAGATTAAAAAAATCACAGTATTTGCTTAAATATGCCGGCTTTCTTAAATCAGAAAAAATTTTACCAATAGGTATTAAACAATTCTGAACACAAAAATCATCTAATTGCTTTACTTTATCAGCATCATAAATAACAATATTATTTGAGATGTCAATACCTCCAGCTTTTAATGTTGTAGCTCGCATAACCAAAGAATCTCCCCAATTATACTGAGTAGAATAGTCACTATCGCAAATAATACGTTCTTGAATTATTTCTACTTCAACTGTTTTATTCATTATCGCTTCTAAAATTGAAGTAGTTGATCCAGTATTTTGAAACAAAATATCACTAAGAGCCTTTTTCAAATTTCTTTTCATTTGCCCACCTTGTTACAACAAAGAACCATTAATTATCAACCTTCTTAAAGGCTCCTATAATACAATAGTAACGAAAGGACGATCATTACTGCTGCAAAAACAGCAATGCCAGAAAATCCTGCAAATTGTTCAAATAAAACACTACCAACGATACTCGCAATGGTTTCTCCTAAATACATCACGGCATTTGATAATGATGAAATCGTACTTCGAGCATTTTCTACAGCACTTTGCAATGTTGTCATAAATAATTTGAAAATAAATCCATTGTTCACATAAATAATGGTCAATAACACCTCTGCTACCCAAAAATGGTGAACAAGTAATAAAACCAAGTAAAGAATAACAATTGTCGTCAATTCTGTTTTAAATGTTTTTTGTAAACCAAAACGCTTAACAATATGACTACCAAAAAGCGAACCTGCAAGATTACCTGCTCCAATAGCAATAATCGCTGTGCTAATATTAGCTAAAGACAAACCAAAACTATGATTATACCAAATCGCAATAAACGTGATTGCTGTAAATGACCCTGTCTGAAAGACAAAATAAGCTAAAAGATAAGATACAGATTTTTTATTAGTCAAAATATTTTTATAAGCACTTGTAAAGGAGATTTTATGACCCTTTCCAATTTCCAATTTTGGCATATAAAAATTAATAAGAAGCAATAAAACCAAGGAAGCCGCTGAAATGGTAAAGAATGGGGAACGCCATGAAATTCCAGCAAGGTAACCACCAATCGGAACACCTGCCATCTGAGAAACAGATAAACCAGCCGTTGCATATCCCATTACCTGAACAATATTCTTTTTCTCAACCACCACTGGAATTGATGCCCAAACTTGAGAAGTCACAAAAGAAGCACTGATTCCAGCTAAAAAACGAAACAAAAACATCAAAGCAAATGAATTTGCAAAACCACATAAAAAGGTTGAAATCGTAAAAGCTAGACAACTATATACCATCACTTTCTTGCGGTCCCTTCCATCTGAAATTGGCCCTGAAACCAAAGCGAATAAGGCATAGCCTATAGTATAAGCACTAACCATCCAACCAGAAATTGACGTATCAATATGGTAAAGACTAGATAAAGTCGTTAGCAATGGGGAAATCAGAAACGTATCTGTTCCAATAATAAACATGGTTAAAAAGAATTTGGACCAACGATTAAAGGATCTAAAATGAAAGCAACGATAAACCCTGGAATGAATCCTAAAAAGACATGTTTCCAAGAAAAAGCTCCTGCAACGAATAAGTTCCACATACTCAATCCGAAAACCATCATTTCACACATCAAGCACGTAAATACCATTGCTTCTTTAAAATTACGAGGTGTTTTATTCTCCATTCATTTTATTTTTTATCAACCCTCAACCTAGGTCGGCGTACAATAACATGTCCTCCGCTAGGATAGTGTCTGAATGGATTTTTTACTCCAACACTTCTCCAATCAACTCCAGTTTACAGTCAACAGGATTCAGTCTACCATAAAAAATTTTCTTCGTAAGTGATTGTTGCCAAAAAATAAAAGTAAACGTTTTACATGGAAAATCACTCTGAAAAGCTAACAAAAAACAACCCTTGAAAAACAGCTCTGCTATTTTCCAAAGATTGTCTAAATCTGTTATTCACTAATGGCGTTACCTGTGTAGAGTTGGTAGTAACGGGCTTTTTGAGTGATTAATTCATCGTGGTTACCACGTTCAATGATGCGTCCTTGTTCAAGAACCATAATGCAATCAGCGTTGCGAACCGTTGATAAGCGGTGGGCAATGACAAAGGTTGTACGACCCTTCATAAGAGCATCCATACCTTCTTGAACGTGAACTTCGGTACGTGTATCAATTGATGAAGTTGCTTCATCAAGGATCAAGGCTGGTGGATTAGCCACTGCCGCACGCGCAATAGCAAGTAATTGACGTTGTCCTTGAGAAAGATTGCTTCCGTCACCTGTCAAAATGGTATTATAACCTTCTGGCAAGCGTTTAATAAAATCATGTGCATTAGCTAATTTGGCAGCTTCGATACATTCTTCATCACTAGCATTCAAACGTCCGTAGCGGATGTTATCCATAACAGTTCCTGTAAAGAGGTGTGTGTCTTGCAATACAATTCCTAAACTACGACGAAGGTCAGCTTTTTTGATTTTACGAATGTTAATACCATCGTAATGAATCTTACCTTCTTGGATATCGTAGAAACGGTTAATCAAGTTTGTAATGGTTGTTTTACCCGCACCAGTTGAACCTACAAAAGCGATTTTTTGACCAGGTTCCGCAAATAAATTAATATCATGTAAAACCATCTTATCATCGTTATAACCAAAAGTTACATCTGTGAAAGTTACACGACCTTCTTGTTTATGATAAGTCACTGTACCATCTTCGTGTGGATGTTTCCAAGCCCAAGTACCAGTTGATTCTTTCACTTCTTGCAGATTTCCAGCAGCGTCTTCTTTGGCATTAACCAATTCAACGTAACCTTCATCCAATTCAGATTCTGCATCTAGCAGTTGGAAGACACGGTCAGCACCTGCCATCGCCATAACAACAGAGTTGATTTGTTGGCTAATTTGAGTAATCGGATTAGTAAAACCACGGTTTAATGCTAGGAAAGAAACCAAAGTCCCCAAAGTCAAACCAGCATAACCATTAAGAGCAAGAACTGCTCCAAGCATGGCGCAAAGAACATATGAAAAGTGACCGATATTAGCAGAAACTGGCATCAAGATATTCGCAAAGATATTGGCATTTGTAGCTGATTCACGAAGTTCTTGGTTAAGTTTTCGGAAATCTTCCTTAGCACGTTCTTCATGGTTAAAAACTTTAACAACTTTTTGACCATCCATCATTTCTTCGATGAAACCATTAACACGACCGAGGTCATTTTGTTGGTCATGGAAATATTTTGAAGATTGCGCAGCGATTTTACGAGCCACATAAAGCAAAACAATAACCATGAAGACTGACATGGCTGACAATGGCACATTTAGAACTAACATGCTGACAAAAGTTGTCAAAATCGAAAAGCTTGAGTTGACCACTTGCGGGATACTTTGTCCAATCAATTGACGAAGGGTATCAACATCGTTGGTATAGATTGACATGATGTCCCCGTGAGCATGCGTATCAAAGTACTTGATTGGCAAGCTTTCCATGTGCGTAAAGAGATCAATACGAATACGACGCATTGTTCCTTGCCCCACATAAACCATCAAACGGTTATAAGTGTAAGTACTTGCTACCCCAATAATCCCAATAATGATTAGTTGGAAAATAGCATGCGCTAAACCAGAAAAGTCAGGATTTTTTGCAGCTAAAAGAGGTGTAACATAACTATCAATCAAGGTTTGCATGAACAAACTAAAACGAACCATACAAAGCGCAGCAATCAAAATCAAGACGAAAACAGCCATGAAACGCCATTTATAATTCTTAATCACATAAGCCAAAACACGTTTTAGTGTGACTTGTTTGTTCACTTCTTTTTTAGGTTGAGCCATTAGTTATTACCTCCTTCCTCATCAAAATCACTGCTACCTTGTTGTTGAACCTCATTGATTTCACGGTAGATAGCGTTTGTTTGTAGTAACTCATCGTGGCTAGCAAAGCCTGAGATTTTACCATCATCAAGAACCAAAATTTTATCAGCGTGTTGCACACTTGAAATACGTTGAGCAATGATGATTTTTGTTGTTCCTGGAATTGTTTCTTCAAATGAACGACGGATATTGGCATCTGTGGCAGTATCAACAGCACTTGTTGAATCATCCAAAATCAAAACTTTTGGTTTTTTAAGCAATGCACGGGCGATACAAAGACGTTGTTTTTGACCACCAGAGACATTGCTTCCCCCTTGTTCAATCCATGTATTGTATTTGTCAGGGAAACGTTCGATAAATTCGTCTGCACAAGCTTGGCGACAAGCTTCCATACATTCTTCGTCAGTCGCATTTTCATTCCCCCAACGAAGGTTATCAAGAATAGTTCCTGAGAAAAGGACATTTTTTTGAAGCACTACAGCTACTTGGTCACGAAGAACTTCCAAATCGTATTCGCGAACATCGTGTCCACCAACTTTGACTGACCCTGCATCCACATCATAAAGACGAGAAATCAAGTTAGCAAAAGATGTCTTACCTGAACCAGTACCACCGATAACACCGATGATTTCACCAGATTTAACACTAAGGTCGATATCAGATAGCACTTCTTCTCCATCACCGTGTTTGTATGAAAAATGCACGTGGTTAAACTCGATGTTTCCATTTGGAACTTCCATCAATGGATTTTCAGGGTTCACGATATCAGCTTTTTCATTAAGCACTTCTGCAATACGTTCGGCACTGGCTGTACTCATTGAAACCATAACCATAATCATTGATAACATCATAAGAGACATCATCATGGCAAAGATGTAAGACATTAGGGATGTCAATTCACCCGTTGTCAGTGTACCACCAACGATGAATTGTGCTCCAAACCATGATAAGCAGATAATACAACCAAAGATGATAAACATCATAACTGGCACGTTGAAAATGATGATTTTCTCAGCTTTAACAAATAAACGGTAAATATTTTCAGCAGCCTTCGTGAATTTTTTATTTTCATATTTTTCACGTACAAATGCTTTAACCACACGAATGGCAGAAATATTTTCCTGAACACTAGCATTCAAATCATCGTATTTACGGAAAACGTAATTGAAAGTTGTCATAGCCTTACGCATGATAAATAGAAGCGATGCTCCCAAAATCAAGACAGCCGCAAGGAAAATCAAACTCAAACGTTGGTCTACCACAAAACACATAATCATACTAACAACGATTGTCAGTGGTGCACGCACAACGATACGAATAATCATTTGATAAGCATTTTGCACATTTGTAACGTCTGTTGTCATACGAGTGACAAGACCAGCTGTACTGTATTTATCAATATTTGAAAAGGCAAAGGTTTGAATATTATCATACATTCCTTCACGCAAATTAGCGGCAAATCCTGCTGAGGCTTGCGCAGCGAATTTACCAGCCAAGAAACCAGTTGTTAAACCACATGTGGCAAGAACCAACATCAAGATACCATACTTCATGGCAACAGCCAAGTTCCCAGCTTGTACCCCTTGGTCAATTAACTTAGCAATAACAAAAGGGACTGACATATCGAAGAAAACCTCTAAAGCTGCACACAAAGGAGCAAGTAAAGATGGCGTCTTATACTCCTTGACTTGAGCTAAAAGGGTTTTAATCATTCTCGTCACCTCTTTCTACAACATTATAATAAGCTCTCTCGAGCAAAGAGTGAAATGTTTCTTGATCTTTATCAGAAAAGCCTCTGATAATATCGTCTTCGGATTCCTGCAAATGATCACATACAAGTACAATTAAATCAAGCCCTTTATCAGAAATGCGCACTTTCTTGACACGCTTGTCCTTGTCATCCTGAACCTTAGTAACCAACTCTTTTTGTTCCAAACGCGAAATAATTCCCGCCATAGTTGGTTGTGACACTTCGAATTCTTTTTCCAATTCCTTATAAGTACAGCATTCCTTGGTGTCTTTTAAATACAGCAAAACCCAAGATTGCATAATCGTAATGTTATAAGGTTTTAAGAAATTGTTCATATTTTGTTCCAAACGATGCGCGATTCGCTTAACAAGCCAACCGTATGGAGCATTTTTAGGATTCATAGTAACCTCCAACAATAAAAAAGTAATTTCAAAAAATGCCACTCAAAACCAGCAGGCACTCTCTAAGATTTGCTAAACATTTCATTTTATTTCCAAGACTATTATAAAACTTTAAAGACAAAAATCAATAGCCTGCTATTGATTTTTTAAAACAAAAAATCCCGACATTTCTGCCGAGATTACTAGTATTTTAACCCTCAACCTTTTCGCTGAGTTCTTCCCATTCAAGCATGAGATTTTCCTGTTGTTCAGTTAGTTCATCGAGTTCTTTTTGCAAATCAATCAACTCACTTGCTTCGTTTGTAGCAAGCATGGCTTGGTTGAGTTCTTCTTCTCGCGCTTCAATTTCTTCTAATTGATTTTCAATTTCAGTGATTCGGCGTGTGAGTTTACGAAGTTCTTTTTGATTTGCTTTTTGCGCTTGATAATCATTAGCTGGCGCTTTTTCAACGACAACTATTATTTTTTCTTGTGCTTCTTCAGCTTTCAAGCGAGCTAATTCTTCCAGCTCTGCTTTTTTCTCAAGGTAATAATCGTAATCACCAAGGTAAAGTGTTGAACCCTCTTCGGAGATTTCAAGCACTTTTGTCGCTACACGGTTAATGAAATAACGGTCGTGGCTGACAAATAAAAGCGTGCCATCAAAATCAATCAAGGCATCTTCCAGAACTTCCTTACTGTCAATATCCAAGTGGTTGGTTGGTTCGTCAAGGATAAGGAAATTGTTGTTTTGCATTGACAATTTTGCTAACAAAAGACGAGCTCGTTCGCCACCTGAAAGCATGCTGACAGATTTTTTAACGTCATCACCTGAGAATAAGAAAGCACCAAGACGATTTCTAATTTCAACTTCTGGTGTTGTTGAAAAATCATTCCAAAGCTCATCAAGTACAGTATTGGTATGAGTCAAGTTTGATTGTGTTTGGTCATAGTAACCCACTTCTACGTTGGCACCGTAAGTTGATGTTCCTTTGATAAATGGAATCTGACCAACGATTGATTTAATCAAAGTTGATTTTCCAATACCATTTGGTCCAACTATGGCAATGGCATCAAATTTCTTGACATCAATATTGATTGGTTCAGACAAAATTTGGTCATCATAACCAATTGCCGCATCAGCAACTGTCAAGACGACATTTCCTGACACCTTGTCAGCGTGGAAAGTCATGTTGGCAGATTTTTGTCCAGCCGATGGCTTGTCCAAGCGCTCCATTTTTTCTAATTGTTTGCGGCGGGCTTGGGCACGTTTTGTCGTTGAAGCACGAACAAGGTTACGTTGCACAAAGTCTTCCAACTTAGCAATTTCCTTAGCTTGTTTTTCGTAATTTTTAGCTTCAAGAGCTAATTTCTCAGCCTTCAAGTCCATGAATTTTGAGTAATTACCGACATAACGGTCAAGCGAATGTTTTGTCAAATCAAGCGTAATCGTTGCCACTTTATCTAGGAAGTAACGGTCGTGACTGACAATAATCAAAGCGCCTTGGTAGTTGACCAAGTAATTTTCAAGCCAAGCAATGGTTTCAATGTCCAAGTGGTTAGTTGGTTCGTCAAGTACAAGAAGTTCAGGCTTTTCAAGCAACATTTTAGCAAGTGCCAAGCGAGTATTTTGCCCACCAGACAACTCAGAAATTTTCATTTGCCACATCGATTCATCAAATTTGAACCCGTTTAAAATGGCTTTGATTTCTGCCTCGTAAGTAAATCCACCTTTAACACGAAATTCTTCTGATAAGTGGTCATAATCTGACATCAATTTATCGAAAGCATCGCCTGTTAGCTCTGCCATTTGCATTTCCATCTTGCGAAGACGTGATTCCATGCCACGCACATCATCAAAAACGTGCAACATTTCATCAAAAATGGTATTTTCTGACTCAAAACGGCTATCTTGCGCCAAATATGACAAACTTAAGTCACGTTTTGTATTGATTTCACCTGATGTTGGTGCTTCTTCACCGACTAAAATTTTTAACAACGTTGATTTACCAGCACCATTTCGCCCAACAAGCGCGATGCGGTCTTTTTCATCAACTTGAATATTAATATTGTCAAATAAGACATCGCCCGAAAATGAGCGTTCAATTTTGTTTCCTTGTAAAATAATCATATGTCTATTTTAACAAATCCTCACTCGTTAAACTAGGATAATATCAAAAAATCTGCTCAAATGAGCAGATTTCATTACTATTGATTATAAATCGATTGCACTTTTTGGATATCAACCATTTGAATGCCGTAGTATGATCCTGAAGACTGCATGACAGATTCTTCATTGTCATCGTGGTTAAGCCCAATCGCATGCCCCAATTCGTGCTCTGCTGTGTAGACGATACGATTGTGTGTGTAGCCATAATCATTGTCAAGCAAATAATAGGTATTTAACTTAACATCCACATGTGTAATCTGATTAGTCAGAGCATTGGTTTCTGTCTCAGCAAGCCCAGCCGCCTTGGAACTAGCATCAGAATACTCCGTCGCCACAATATTAGCAGAACTTTCATCACTCACAAGCGTAAAGGTAAAAGCACCCGTCGCATTCCAAGCATTGATAGCTTCTTCATAAGCATTGACCAAAGTTTTATTGGTCGTTTTAATATAAACCGTCGCTGAATTACTTGACCAGCGCGCACCAGAATAATGCGTGAAATCATCGGTCGATAAATCTTTTAAATTCTTAGCAATATCATCTTTATTATCCTGAAAATAAGCTGTCGCACTATTAGCAGCATCTAAAATGGAATTTGCTAACTGTGAGCTACTGTTATTGGCATAATAAAGCAGACCAAAACACACAATCGCAATCAAAATGATTGTCTTGATAATAGCCCAGAAAAAATTCCAGATAATATTAATAATGAGGCTTGGAATGAAAAAGATAATCTTAAATAGTGTTCTCATACCTATCCTCTCTTTCTAGAATTCTAAGCATTAACAAATTACCTCGGGCTATAGTATAACAAGCTAAGCTTAAAAAAACAAGAAAAAATAATCATTTTAATCCCAGTCAACCACTACGATTCATCATAATAAAAAAAGAAGTTGAGAACTTCTGTCTCAACTTCAATAATCTTCTTATCTCACTTCCATAACGACTGGTAAGATAGCTGGGCGACGTTTGGTTTGGTCAAAGAGGAATTTGGCCACTTCATCGCGGACAGCTCCCTTTAATTCACCCCAGTCAAAACTATCTTGTTCCAAGTAGTTTTCAACGGTTTGGTTAACCAATTCAGCTGATTCGCGAAGAATATCACGGCTCTTCTTAACGTAAACAAATCCACGTGTGTGAATTTTTGCTTTTGATACAATTTTCTTTTCGCGTTTATTAACAGTCAAGGCAACGATGAAGATACCATCTTCTGACAAGACTTTACGGTCACGAAGAACGATGTTTCCGACATCACCGATAGCATTACCATCAATCATGACATCCCCTGCTGGTACACTACCTTCATGGTTGAAACCATTTTTACCAAGAACCATAACATCGCCGCGTTTCACGATATAGATGTTTTCAGGGTACATTCCCACTTCTTGTGCCAATTCAGCATGAGCTGCCAAATTACGGTACTCACCTTGAACTGGAAAAAGGTATTTCGGTTGAAGAAGGTTAAGCATCAACTGCAAATCACGTCCATTGGCATGACCTGAGACATTAAGTGTCTTCGTAATAAGATTAACCGTACCACCAGCTTTGTAAATTAGGTTTTCAACACGCGCAACTGCTGCTTCTTTTGAAAGACTTGGTGTTGTAACGATGTAAACCAAATCGCCATCTTTAATTTGAATATAACGGTGACGACCAAGTGCCATCCTGTGTAGACCATTAATTGGTTCACCCATACGACCAGCTTCAAGAATAATCAATTCATGGTCATCGTATTTGTGCATGTCTTTTGGTTTAATGATTAATTTTTCATCAACCAAACGAAGACGTTTCATGCGAATCGCTGTGCGAACAATGTTTTCAGCGTCAAAACCAGTCAAGACTACACGACGACCATATTCAGCAGCTGAGTCAAAGACTTGTTGGATACGCACAAGGTTTGAAGCAACCGCAGCAATGATAACGCGACCTTCAGCGTCAGCAATAGCGCTATACATTTCAGCAGCAACTTCTGCTTCGCTTGCTGTCATGACGTGACTTGTAGCATTAGCAGAATCAGAAAGAAGGGCAAGTACACCTTCGCGTCCAATTTCAGTCAAACGTCCCAAGTCAGTACGGTAATATTTACGCGCCGCTTGGTCAAACTTAAAGTCACCTGTATAGACGATGTTTCCTTCATCGGTACCAACTACAATCCCTAAACTTTCAGGAACTGAGTGAGTTGTTTTGAAGAATGAAATTGTCGCATCGGCAAATTCGATTTCAGTTTCAGCGTCGATAACGTGGAAATTATTGAATTTCTTAACGTTGTTATTTTTCTTAACAAAGAGCTTCGCTAACTCAATAGTAAGTGGTGAACCAAAGACTGGCGCTTTGAATTCTTGCAAAATATAAGGCAAAGCTCCAATAGCATCGGCGTGCCCGTGTGTCAAGAAAATCCCTTGCACACGTTTTTTGTTTTCAATTAGGTAATCAAGGTTCGGAATGACTTCATCTACACCAAGTTGCTCATTTTCAGGATACTTCAGTCCAGCATCCAAAACGAAAATTGAGTCATTAACTTCTACCACATAGAGGTTTTTTGCATTTTCACGAACCCCACCTAAGGCAATAATTTTAATATCGCTCATGACGATGTTTTCTCCTCATTTTATTTTTTTATACGTGCAAACCAAGTTTGCTTATTTCTTTTACTAACGGTCCTCGCCTCCAAAAAGGTTAGCAAGTCGAATTACAGCAATTTAATTGTAACATATTTTCAGCAGTTTTTCTTCTTTATGATTTGGAAAAGTCACTCAAGGTACAAAAAAACGCCCGAGGGCGTTTCATTTTATTCAAATAATTGATAGTAATCAGCGATTGCCATTTGGGCTTTTTCGTCTTGATTGAGGTCTTTGATGATTTTTCCGTCTTTCATGACAATCAAGCGATTACCGTATTTCAGAGCATCTTCCATGTGGTGTGTAATCATGAGCGCTGTCAACTGATCTCCCGTCACAAATTCATCTGTCAGGTTCATTAATGACACACTTGTTTTGGGATCAAGAGCTGCTGTGTGTTCATCAAGTAAAAGTAGCTCTGGACGTTTTAGCGTTGCCATCAAAAGACTAAGGGCTTGACGTTGCCCACCTGATAAAAGGCCAGTCGGCGTATCCAAATGTTTTTCAAGACCATTGCCAGTTCGTGCCACCAATTTCTTAAATTCATCTGTAAAACTGTGAATTTTTCGTGGCAAAAGCCCACGTTTTTCACCACGGTATTTGGCAATTAAGATATTTTCAGCCACTGTCATACGAGGTGCTGTTCCCATTTTAGGGTCTTGAAAGACACGCGCAAGGTAATTAGCACGTTTTTCAGCAGGCAGATGCGTCACATCTTTTCCAAGGATTGAAATGCTTCCGCTAGTTAACATCAAAGTCCCAGCAATCACATTGAAAAGAGTTGATTTACCAGCACCATTTCCACCTAAAATCGTTAAAAAGTCATGTTCATAAATGGTCAAATTCACATCGTCAAGGATTGTTTTGACCTCATCAAGTCCGTTATTAACTTGAACTGTTGCATTTTTTAATTCGACAATTTTTTTCATCGTGATAAGGTCACTCCTTTAAAGAATTTATTTTTAAGAACAGGAACCATAAGACAAATGGCTAGGATAATGGCACTGAATAATTTGAGGTAGTTGGTATTGAAGCCAAGAGCAATCACACCTGTGATTAAGAATTGGTACAAAATTGACCCGACCACAATGGCAATCAAACGTTCAAGTAGTGTCAAACCAGTTGAGTAAAGCACCTCTCCGATAATAATACTTGCAAGACCGATTACAATAACACCAATCCCTTTTGACACATCAGCGTAGCCATCTTGTTGGCTGACAAGAGCCCCTGACAAAGCAATCAAACCATTTGAAATGGTAAGTCCCATAACTTCCATGCGGTCAGTATTGATTCCAAAGCTCTTTGCCATATCTCGGTTATCACCAGTGGCGATATAAGCCTGACCAAGACGTGTATAAAGGAAGAAAATCAACGCTGAAATGACGATTACCACTGCCAAAAGACCAATTACCAAAAGATTTGTACTATCAGCAAATGGAAGCAAGGCTTGCAAAGGCTTGATGTTAAGCAAACCAAGGTTGGCACGTTTCATAACCATAAGCATAACTGAGTTACATGACGTCATTACCAAAATCCCTGCTAAAAGCGTCGGAATTTTTCCTTTGGTGTAAAGAAGACCAGTAACAAGACCTGCTAAACAACCCGCAAGCATACCTGTTAAAGTAGCTAACAAAGGGTGTGTCCCGTGATTCATCAAAGTAACAGCCACTGCTCCACCAAGAGGGAAAGACCCTTCAGTCGTCATATCTGGAAAATTAAGAATTCGGAAAGTCAGGTAAATTCCTAAACCAAGAATCCCCCACAAAAGTCCTTGTGAAACTGACGAAATAATCATATGATGTTTTCTCCTTCTCTCCTAATTTTCATCTGCTTTGACAGCTACTGTTGCTTTTGACAGCATGCTATCTGGAATTGTAATGCCAAGTTCTTGAGCTTCTTTTAAGTTAAGGGTTGGGGTACCAGTATTAACGATGTTAACTGGGACGTCTGATACTTTTTTACCAGCAAGTAATTTGATAGCAATTTTTGCTGTTTCAACCCCTAAATCATATTGACTTTGAGCGACTGAAGCGATGCTTCCTTGTTCAACCATGGTGTCCACACATGAATAAACTGGAATCTTAGCAGCGTTTGCTGAGTTAACAACAGTTGAAAAAGCTGAGGCAATGGTATTATCTTGTGGGACAAAAACAGCATCGACTTTACCAGTCATGACAGACATGGTTGTTTTAATTTCGTTGGTTGATGGGACGGCGTATTCAATCACGTTGATACCTGCCGCTTTAGCGTACTTTTTAAAGTCAGCCACTTGAGATACGGAATTATCTTCGCTGCTAGCATACAAGACTCCGATTGTCTTAGCGTTTGGTGTAATTTCTTGAATCATCTCAACCGTTTGTTTAATCGGCACTTTGTTAGAAACTCCTGTTACGTTTCCTTCTGGTTTTTTCAAATTCTTAACCAATTTTGCTCCGACTGGGTCTGAAATAGCTCCCATCACAACCGGAATGTCTTTGGTTGCTGAGGCTAGACCTTGGGCAGCTGGTGTTGCAATACCAATGACCACATCATTTTTAGCATGAACCAATTGTTTACTCATGGTTTGGATTTTACTTTGGTCACCTTCGGCATTCAAAACGGTAATCTTCGCATTTGCTTTGTCATAACCAGCATCAGCTAAGCCATCTTCAATCCCTCTTTCAATTTCATCAAGAGCATCGTGGGTAACATATTGTAAAATACCGATTTTGATGTCTCCATTTTTCGCTGACTCATTTTTAGTCTGGTCATAAATCATTGAACCAGCTACTAAAATGACAAGGGCAATAAGTGTTCCAATAAGTGCTTTATTTTTCATTTGTTATCTCCGTTGAACAATCTATTTTCTTAATAGCATATTTTCATCCTAAAGAGTCAACTAAAAAGAAAAGCGTCTAGTAATTGCTTACTACACGCTTTTTTATCTTGTAACTAAGATTAGCGCATAAATACTTTTTAGAAGTACTCCAAAAGTCGTATCTATGCAACAACATAAACACAACTTTTACATACGCCAACTTTGCCAACTTGTAAGAGTTTGTGTCATGTTCATATCTTAGCTTCCTCCTGTGTTTTTTAATAATTATAACCTAAATTCTGAAAATTTCAAGTTCTTTTCGAAATTTTCTTATTTTTATTCAAAACACTTATTTGCCAAGCTCAAACTTTAGCTTAAATGCTGGATAAAACTTCTAATAACCTTTGGAAGAGTGTGATAAAAATAAGGTTTATAGAGTCTCTCTTTCCAAGTATGAGCTCCAATACCATAAACGCTCAAGTCAAGAGCTGGAATATCAAGACTTCTAATCGTCTCAACTGGCAAAGGATAAATCGCATCCATCAGAGGAAAATTTGCTTTTAGTTTTTCAATGTCTTCTGGACTTTCTCGCATCGCAAGATAACTAGAATCACTTAAAAATGGGGAAAAACGACGTTTCACAAAATGTTCTTCAGGAAATTCTGTCATCATTTTTTCAAGCGCTTGGTCAACATCGCTGTCACGGTCAGTATAATTGCGAGGACAAAATGGCGGCGCTAAAAAGATAATCACTTTTACTTCATCAGGCTGTGTTTTTGCCTCAAGGTAGTCAATTAAATCAAAGCCAACTTCTCGTTTGTCATAATATTCGATAGTTTCAAAGCACTTCCTAATCAAGGCTTGGCTATCAAAACTTTTTTCTCCAAAACATCTAGATACTGCGAAAAAGTCATCACAGTAATATCATGTGAAATCTGTCTATGAATATGACTTCTTTCCGAATAAATCTTAAATCATTCTTTATAATGTCTTGAAGCCTCATGGACAGCCTCACGACTAGCTTCCATTAAGGTGTCCAAAATGGTATCTGCACTTTTTTCATATAAGAAAGTATTGAAATAAAGATTGGCACGCTTGTTTGTGTGGATATTATAAAAATCCTTGCAACCTCGTTGTAAAAGCACAGAACTTGGCAATACATCTTCATTGTCAATTTTTTCAACTAAATCGAGGTTGGTATTGATTTTAAGATTAATCTCACTAGAAATCATTGTGTCATCAATGCCCATTAGGCAATTGCCAACATGCGTTTCTCTCCCTTTGATGTAAAAACATGTCAACATTTTTCTAGCTGCGCCTGTGTAGATATATTTCTTATCATCACCGTCATATGATGGCGAAATAAAACCTGTATTGATAGCCACTTTAAAATCATAGCCAGCTTTACGCAAACGTAAAAGTTCACTTGAGACTTGAATAGCACCCGTATGGTCATTTTCCTCAACACAATTGGTCACCACAAGTAAATTACAGGAAAGTTCATCCATGTGTTCCATGTAATAGAAAAGTGTTGCAATATTGACCGCATCGCCCGATTTCATGTCAAGAATACCTCGTCCAAAGAGCCAATCATCTGATTTAGCATGCTCTTGAACGACAGGGTCATTGTCATAATCTTTAAAAAAATCTATCAGAGTATCTGGATCATTTGCGATTGTCTTTAGCGGACCATAATCCTCTATGCCTACGGTGTCCATATGCGAGTGTAAAATGACAGTCTTAGTTGTTCCTGATTTTTTGAGCAGTGCAAAATTATTTTTTCGTTTCAAGGAGTCATTTTCTAAAACTTACTGCCAGAGGTCTTCTGAGTGAGCTTTAAAATACGGTGCTGCAATAAGTTATAGATGGCATCTGCCAGCTTAACTTCACCTTCTATGCCATTTACCGAAAGAATGGACACCAAATATTTAGTAATTGCTTCGATGCGCTCTGGCAAACTGTAGGCTTCAATCGTTTCAAATTTCATGATGATACTCCTTTAAAATGGCAACTGCATTTTTAACCTTTTGAACTTGCAAGGTGTTCAGACTTTCTTGACTATAAAAGGCTGAATGCGGCGTTAGAATAACATTCTCACGTCCAAGCAAAGGATTGTTAATCAGGTCTGGATTTTCACTCTCTAAAACGTCCAAACCAGCACCAATCACTTCACCTTCATCAAGTGCTTCTACCAAGGCTGCTTCATCAATCAGACTCCCACGCGCCACATTGATAAACAACACTGGCTTTTTCAATTTCTTAAAGAAATCACGATTAAAGAAGTGCTCATTTGCCGAATTAGCAAATAAATGCAAGCTAATCACATCAGCTTCTGCTTGGATAGTCTCAACCGAGATCAATTTGACCCCGATTTCTTATGCCATCTCTTCTGGCAAAAAAGGATCGTAGTCAATCACTGACATGCCAAAACTTTTCGCACGTTTTGCTACTGCTTGACCAATTCGACCAAGACTAAAAATTGCCAAAGTTTGCGAGGATAAACGCTTTACTTCACCGGCTTTTTGATAACTCCAAAAACCATCTTCAATGTATTTACGATGAATAAAGAGTTTTTGATTTAGTGCTAGTAATAGAGCAATCGTGTGGTTGGCAACATCTTCTGTCGAATGCGCTCCTAAATTTCGAATAGCAATGCCTAACTTCTCTGCATACTCACAATCAATGGTATTTATTCCCGTAGCATTAACCGCAATTCCTTTTAAATCTGGAAATTTTGCCAGAATATTTTCCTTCATCGGGCAAAGAGAGCTCATCGAAAAATTTGACAAGGGTGAAGAATCGCTTTTCTTACTCTATCACACGACCAGCAGTTATCACAATTTCTTAAAAGAATTTATCAAGATTAACCAGCTGCCAACCCAACATCATATTTCTATCGATAACCTCTCACTGATTGAGCACGAGGTCCTTAAAGGTACTGGCATTACCATTGTTAGTCAAGATATCGCAGAATGTCTGCTTGAAAATTCCAATATCATTTCAAGCTCTAAAAAGCTCAAAGACATTTTTATCAAAACCTACGCCATCGTCAAAATGGAAAATAAGCATTACCTAGACCTTCTAACAATCATTCAAAAATTAAAAAAATCGTAAGGGACAGACTTTCCCATATCGCAGAGTCCAGATTTTGCAAGGGTTATGGTATAATAGAAGAATTGAAAACATGAGATTAGAAAGGAGACGTCGTAAGCTTCTTATCGCTCTCGGTTAGCTAGCATTACGGCAACTTTAATCATGTCATTTGATGGTTTTTTCCTACACCATTTAACCAAAGAATTACAAGATGAGCTTCTCTACGGACGCATTCAAAAAGTTAATCAGCCCTTTGAGCACGAGCTTGTTTTAACCATTCGTAATAACCGTAAAAACTATAAACTGTTACTTTCTGCCCACCCTGTTTTTGGGCGTCTGCAAATTACTAAAACAGACTTTCAAAACCCTCAAACACCTAATACCTTTACCATGATTATGCGTAAATACCTTCAAGGTGCGGTTATTGAAAACATCACACAAATTGAAAATGACCGTGTTTTAGAAATCGCCTTTTCAAATAAAAATGAAATCGGTGACAACATCAAGGTCACCTTGGTTGTTGAAATCATGGGCAAACACAGTAACATCATCTTGATTGATAAGGCTGAAAGTAAGATTATCGAATCTATCAAGCATATCGGTTTCTCACAAAACAGCTACCGAACAATCTTGCCTGGTTCAACTTACATTGCACCGCCAAAAACTGATGCTAAAAATCCTTTTACCGTTTCAGATGAAAAATTATTTGAAATCTTACAAACCGAGGATTTGGCACCACGTCATCTTCAAAAACTTTTCCAAGGTTTGGGACGTGATACCGCTGAAAATTTGGCAGCTCAGCTTAGTGATGACAAACTCAAACAGTTCCGTGCTTTCTTTGCTCGACCTGTCCAGCCAAATATGACTGACAAATCATTTGCAGCGGTGCCATTTAATAATAGCGGTCAAACTTTTGACAGCCTTTCAGAGTTGCTAGATGTTTTCTATCAAGATAAAGCTGAACGCGATCGCGTCAACCAACAATCAAGCGACTTGATTCACCGTGTTCAAACTGAACTCGATAAAAATATCAAAAAGCTAGCAAAACAAGAAAAAGAATTAGCAGCTACTGAAAACGCCGAAGAATTCCGCCAAAAAGGCGAACTCTTAACCACTTATCTCTCAATGGTGCCAAACAATCAAGACCAAGTGGAACTTGATAACTACTACACTAATGAAAAAATCACTATTGCTCTTGATAAAAGTTTGACCCCTAACCAAAATGCTCAGCGTTATTTCAAAAAATACCAAAAACTAAAAGAAGCTGTCAAACACTTAACAGGGCTTATCGAAGAAACAAAACACACAATCACTTATCTTGAAAGTGTTGAAACTTCTCTTAGTCACGCTTCTATCTCTGATATCGAAGACATTCGTGAAGAGTTGGTGGAAACTGGTTTTGTCAAACGCCGCACGCGCGATAAACATCACAAACGTAAAAAACCAGAGCAATACCTTGCTTCAGATGGTAAGACAATCATCATGGTTGGACGCAACAACCTGCAAAATGATGAATTAACCTTCAAAATGGCGAAAAAAGGTGAACTCTGGTTCCACGCTAAGGATATTCCAGGTAGTCACGTACTCATCAAGGACAATCTTAACCCAAGCGATGAAGTCAAGACTGATGCCGCTGAATTAGCAGCTTATTACTCAAAAGCTCGCCTATCAAATCTTATCCAAGTCGATATGATTGAAGCTAAAAAACTCAACAAACCTACTGGTGCCAAACCTGGTTTTGTCACATACACTGGTCAAAAAACACTTCGCGTTACACCAACCGAAGAAAAAATCAATAGCATGCGCATTGAAAATAAGAAATAACTTGCTATTAAGATTGCAAAAAAGCATTGGCTAAAAGCCAATGCTTTTTGTTTATTCTTCAGTTTTATCGATTAATTTTGAGTGACCGTAACCATAAGCAAAGTAAATAATTGTTCCAATCACAAAGGCAATGATAAAGCAATACCATGTCTCAAGCTTACATTGTGTCATCAAAGCCAAGCAAACCACAATTGATAATATTGGCAAAAATGGCACCCAAGGTGCTCTGAATTCCCCTTCTTTTGGCTCACCAAAATCTTTACGAAGTTTGATAACCCCAAAAGCAAGCAAGATAAGGTATGCAAGTGTCACAATATTAACTAACAAAGCTAGAATTTCCAAAGGAAAAACTCCCGAGAAGAACATTGTGACAATCCCAACAAATATAGTTGCTTTCTTAGGAACCTTGCTCTTCGGTGTTAATTCTTGGAATTGCTCAGGCAAAAGCCCATCACAACTGACATTGTAAATCACACGTGACAAGGCAAACATCATAGAAATACATACCGTTACCAATGTAAAAATAACCACAACAGAAACAATATTACCTACTAATGAAAAACCAATGCTACGTAAAACAAATGGTACCACGTCAGCTGTATTTAATTTAGTATAGTGAACAGTTCCAGTTAAAACCAAAGTAACCAAAACATACAATAAAGTTGTCAATCCAATTGAAAAGAAGATACCTTGCGGAATTTTCTTTTGAGGTTCTTTGGTCTCATCAGCCGCCATAGAAATTGATTCAAATCCAAGAAAAGCAAAGAACATCAATGACGCACCAGCCATGATACCAACTTTTCCACCATAAATTTGACCAAATCCGAACGGTGTGAAATCACTCCAGTTTTGCGTATTAATTGCTGTCAAACCAAGAGCAATAAATATAAGCAAAACCGCTAATTTAAAGATAACCAAAATAGAATTAAATCTCAATACCGTTTGAACCCCTAGTACAACAAGGGCTGTCACACAAAGTAATAAGATAACAGGAACAATATCAATATAAGTTCCCTTTGCAGGATTAAAAGGACCACTCAAAGCTGTCGGCAAACTAATGCCAAAAGTTTTCAAGAAAGCTTTTAAATACTCTCCCCAACCAGAGGCTGCCGTTGAAATCGCTCCTGCAAATTCAATCATCATAAACCAACCTGCAATCCAAGCTGGGTACTCTCCAAAAACAGTATACAAATAGCGATACACACCACCTGAATGAGGCAATCTTGAAGAAAATTCTGCAAAGAATAAAGCTGACATGGTTACACAGATAGCAGCAATAATAATTGAAATAGTAATCGCAGGTCCTGCATATTGAGAAGCACCTACTCCTGTTATCGTGAAAATCCCAGTCCCAACAATCGAACCTACCCCTAAAAAGATAAGTTCAGCAAGCCCCAGGCGTCGTTGCAAATGGCTTGTCTTTTGCGCCATCGGGGTCTTTCGAAAAATATCCATACATTCTCCTGTTATTTGTTTGAAATCGTCATGCAATTCTTATAATTCTATCAATTCTTGATACAAGATTCACATGCACAACGTCTTTTATTTTAGGATAAATATAAGTAAAAATCAACTCTATACCTCATTTTTATCCGTAAAAAAACACATTGCTAAAAAAAGATAAACTCGTTTTTAGAAATGTGCCTTTTTCATATGCGATAACTAGACGATTTATTCGCTTTTTTTGATGTCTTCTTTCAATTCGTCCATGTTAAATTTTGCAAAAAGGTATTTGCGGTCTTGAACTGGGAAACGTTGATCAAGTTGGTCAACAGGTCCTACTTCAACCACACCTTCTGAAATCACAAAATCCATCACATGACCACCAAAGGTTAAATCATCTGAAATAAAGTGTAAATGATAACCAGCAACACTTACTCCGTGGAACATCTTAGGTGTCCAGATACCCACAATAGTCCCTGTGACATTTTCACGTGAATATTCGGGTTGGCGTGTTGCAACTTCTGCAAATTTTGTATTTGGCGCAGATTTGGGAATCATGCGAACATGCATGTTAGAAAAAGTCCCCTTAATTTTAATCGAACGGAACAAGTTCACACCATCATAATACGACTCGATACGTTTTTTCAACTCTGCATCTGTCATTTCAAAACGTTGTTTGAAAATCACTTCAGCTTGATGAGGAACAACTGCAGCGTAAGGAACTTTGACATCATCAGAAACCTCAACAATTTCAGGTTTCCCGTTTGAACCGATAGCTTGATAGGCTTTACCGTCTAGAATAATCAACTCTCCATCAATAGAATCGAGTGTTCCGATTCCCAAATCACCGTGCTCTAGTAACTCACCAATGGTTAAGGTACCACCATAAAGACCAGCCATTAAGGCACTTAAGGTATTATATTGAAAAAGTTTAATTGCTTCTGACATATTCTCCTTCACTTTCGTCATTAAAAATTAACTGACATTAATATTTTATTGCCAAATTCGTTAAATTGCAAGCTTAATAAAATTCGTCTGGTAAGATTGTTTCACCAAGTTTGATATTATCTTTGTAATCGATTGGAATATCGATAAGAACTGGACCATTGGCTGCTTCAGCAAGAGCTTTTTTGAAGGTCGCTTCAAAACCTTCTTTGCTATCAACACGGTAACCTTTAGCACCAAAACTTTCAGCGTATTTCACAAAATCAACAGGACCAAAATCAACGCCTGAAGAACGACCGTATTTCATCTCTTCTTGGAATTCAACCATATTGTATTTACCATCATTCCAGATAATGTGAACGATTGGTAAATTAAGACGAACTGCAGTTTCTAATTCTTGCGCTGAGAAGAGGAAACCACCATCACCAGATACAGAGATAACAGTTGTATTTGGGCGAACAAGAGCTGCTGAAATTGCCCAAGGAAGTGCAACTCCAAGGGTCTGCATGCCGTTTGAAAAGAGCAGATGACGAGCTTCATATGATTTGAAATAACGTGCCATCCAAATGTAGTGACTACCAACGTCAACAGTGACAGTCATATCATCTGTTGTATTTTCTTGTAAGACATCAATAACATCAAGCGGGTGAACCAAACCTTCCTTGG
>SKEG01000127.1_pt1 | contig 92686 bp, 102 predicted proteins | sample 4826631 | NCBI WGS metagenome assembly SKEG01 (sample SAMN11008815, study PRJNA524170) | human gut metagenome | biome: Human fecal sample; material: Feces; isolation source: fecal sample from pouch patient p26, p34, p50 | host: Homo sapiens | place: Israel: Tel-Aviv | collected 2016-11-02
ATTTAAATAAAATATTTATAGTAATAATAAGAAATTAGGTATAGAGATTAAATACAAGGGCAAGACTTAATAAAAAAGGAGGGATATATTTATGGAGATTAGTAATAAAGATATATGGAGAGATTCAAAAAAATATTGTATAATATGTGAGAATGAATGTATTGGAGATGGAATTCAAATAATCAATAATTTTATTTGTAATAAATGTATTGAAAGAATGAATTTAATAGACGTTGGTAGTGATGAATATGAGATTATAAAAAATAAAATTAAGAATTCTATAGCAGATAAGATTATAAAAAATAAATAAATTAACTTTAAGATACTTGAAAGGATTGTAAGGATGGGTAAAGGAAAATTAATAATTATTGAATCAGGTTCAGATGCTAGTGGAAAAGCAACTCAATCACAAAGATTATATGAAAGATTAATTCAAGAAGGTAAGAAATGTTTAAAAATTACATTTCCTGATTATGATAGTGATTCATCAGCATTAGTTAAAATGTATTTGAATGGTGATTTTGGAAAAAATCCTAGTGCTATCAATCCCTATATTTCATCAACTTTTTATGCTGCCGATAGATATGCATCTTATAAAACTAAATGGGGTGAATTTTATAACAATGGTGGAATAATTATAAGTGATAGATATACTACTTCTAATATGGTACATCAAGCAGCTAAATTAAAAGATGATGAAAAGGATAAGTATATTGAATGGTTATATGATTTAGAGTTTAATATCTATCAAATACCTAAACCAGATCATATAATATTTTTAGATGTAGAACCAGAAGTAAGTCAAGAACTTATGAAAAATAGAGCTAATAAGTTTACTGGTGGAGAAACAAAGGATATTCATGAAAGTAATAAAGAGTATCTAATAAATTCTTATAATAATTCATTATATATTGCAGAAAAATATAATTGGGATGTTATTAAATGTTGTAAGGATTCTAAACTTAGAAGCATTGAAGAAATAAGTAATGATATTTATGAAAAAGTAAAAAATTATATATAGATTTTGATTGGGTTGTTTAAAAAACAAATTATTTTAAGTTATAATTTTATTTTTTTACAATCCTTTTTTATTACAATATATTATTTAAATATAAAGTTTTAGTAACTTTTTATATATTTATGATAAAATATATAAGAAGAATTTATTAATGAATGGAGGTATATGGTATGAAATTAGTTTTAGCTATAGTACAAGATGATGATGCTATAGATTTAATTGAAGAATTAACAGATAAAGATTATAGAGTAACTAAATTAGCTACTACAGGTGGGTTTTTAAAATCAGGAAATACTACATTAATGATTGGTGTTGAAGAAAAGGAAGTTAAAAACCTTATTAATGTTATTGAAGATGTTTGTAAAAGAAGAAAAGAAATGGTTCCTACATCAACACCAAATACAATTGGCACAAATTCAGGAATGTATGTTCCTTATCCAATTGAAGTTGAAGTTGGTGGAGCTACAATATTTGTTTTAGATGTAGATCAATTTTATAAAGTTTAATTAAGTTGATTAGGAGGTGGCTGTATGAGGGACTTTATAGGACATGAAGCTTTAATTAATAATTTTAAACAGAGATGTTTAAAAAATACTCTTTCTCATGCACACCTCATTGCAGGAGAAGACGGAGTTGGAAAGGGTAAGTTAGCTAATATTTTAGCTAAGTTCATTTTAAATGGAGATTTAGATAGGGAATATGTAGATATTATTAATTATTCAAGTGAAAAATCATCATTTGGAGTAGATGATGTTAGAGATATAATAGAAGAAGTATATAAAAAACCATTTGAAAAAGATAAAAAGGTAATTATTATTCATGAGGGGAATAAGCTTACAATTCAAGCACAAAATGCATTACTAAAAACTATAGAAGAACCTCCAAAAGGAGTTTACATAATAATATTATGTGAAAGTTTGGAATTGATTTTAGATACAATAAAATCTAGATGTGAAATTTATAAATTAAAGCCATTAACTAAAAGTGAATTATATGAATATATAAAAATTAAGAAGTTTAATTATGATGAAAATGAAATCAAATCAGCAATAGCTTTTAGTGAAGGGGTACCAGGTAGAATAGATAGGTATTTTAATGATGATAAATTAAGAGAGTTAAGAAACAATATTGTTATATTAATTAAAAATTTAAATAAAAATGATTTAGAAGCTATATTGCAGCAAGAAGAAAGTTTTAGCAATTTAAAAAATGATAAAGAAGAAGTATTAAATATATTTGGATTATTTATAAGAGATATTTTAATAAACAAGGAAATTGAAAATGAGGAATTTATCATAAATAGTGATAAACTTGAAGATATAAAAGAACTTACTAAGGAAATGTCATTTAAAAAATTAAATAATATGATAAAGACAATAGAAGAAGCTCGAAGAAACATTAAAAGTAATGTTAGTTGGGGAATGATGCTACGTGTAATGTTAATGGGCTTCATGGAGGGTTAAATATGATAAAGGTTGTAGGTGTAAGATTTAAAAAAGCTGGTAAGATATATTATTTTGATCCAGCTGATATGAATATACAAAAGGATACATATGTAGTAGTAGAAACTGCTAGAGGAATTGAATTTGGTGAATGTGTAATTGGAATAAAGGAAATAAATGAAAATGATATAGTTTCACCACTTAAAAGTGTATTAAGAATAGCAACTAATGAGGATATAGAAAAACATTTTAAAAACAAAGATAAGGAAAAAGATGCATTTGATATATGTTTAAAGAAAATTCAAGAACATGGATTAACAATGAAACTTATAGATGTAGAATATACCTTTGATAATAATAAGGTTATTTTTTATTTTACAGCCGATGGAAGAGTTGATTTTAGAGATTTAGTTAAGGATTTAGCAACAATATTTAAGACTCGTATAGAGCTTAGACAAATTGGAGTGAGAGATGAAGCAAAAATGTTAGGTGGTCTTGGCCCTTGTGGAAGACCAATGTGTTGTTCAAGTTTTTTAGGAGATTTTGCATCTGTTTCAATTAAGATGGCAAAGGAACAAAATTTATCACTAAATCCAACTAAAATATCAGGTATTTGTGGAAGGCTTATGTGTTGTTTAAATTATGAACAAAGTACTTATGAAGATATAAGAAAGAGAATGCCTAAGGTTGGTTCAATAGTAAAAACTAGTGAGGGTACAGGGGAAGTATTCTCAAACAATATTGTTAAGGAAAGCATTAAAGTTAAACTTAAAAAGGGAGAAGAAGAAGTATTAGAAGAATTTAAAATTGATAATATTGAACTTATAAAAGGACATTATGAAGATTCTATTGATGATGATGATATAAAGTTAGAAGTTGAATCAGAAGAAGATAGAAAATTAATTAAGGATTTAATTAAAGGAAATTAGAAATAAAAATTAATAAATTAATTCACTGTATTTTTATAAATGATTTAAAAAAATTATTAAAATTTATTAAAATTTATAAAATTAATACAAAAATGTATTTATATGTTAAAAATTAACTTTAGCTTTAAAAAAAAAAGTAGGTATGATAAAATAATTATGTTATTAAAATATTGGGGAGGTGTTTTTAATGGCATATGCAATTAATGATTCATGTGTTAACTGTGGAGCTTGCGCAGCTGAATGTCCAGTTAACGCTATAAGCCAAGGAGATACTCAATTCGTTATTGATGCAGATACTTGTATCGATTGTGGAAACTGTGCAAATGTTTGTCCAGTAGGAGCTCCAGCTGAAGCTTAATTTAACCAAAAGGGTCATCAAATAGGATGACCCTTTTTTTACATATAAATTATTTATATAAGGATATAAAAATTTTAATTTATAAATATGTATAAAATATAAGTATTAAAAATTTAATTATTATTAAAATGATAGAGAAAGTTATAAATTAAATGAAATTTATAAAAAATAAGTAATAATTAAATAATTTAAATAAAAATACTAAATTTATGTAATAGACAGTGAAAAAAATTTTATATATAATTAAAGTCAAAGAAGGTCAAATGACGTTTAGGAAGGTGAAATTGTGGCAAGAATTTCAGATATAATAGCACAGTTTATAAATGACATGATAGAAGAGGAAGAAGATAAGGAGGTAATTATTCAAAGAAATGAGTTAGCAGATAAATTTAACTGTGCACCATCTCAAATAAATTATGTATTAACTACAAGATTTACATCTGAAAAGGGATATATGATTGAAAGTAGAAGAGGTGGTGGTGGCTATATTATAATTAGAAGAGTAAATTATACAAACAAGGAACAACAATTAGAAGCAATCAATAATGCAATAGGGGTTAGCTTAACTTATAATTCTGCAGTATTGCTTTTAGAGTATTTATGTGAAAAAGAATTAATTACGAAAAGGGAACTTGAAATTGTAAAAATATCAATTAACGATAGAACTTTAATATTAACAGAAGATAAAAATAAACTAAGAGCTGAGATACTTAAGGGTATTATAATGGTAATTTTATCATAATAATTATAGTAGAGTGATAAAAGTAGTAAAGGGTTGGGTCATATTTATAAAATTTTATATTAATCTATATTAGATTTTATTTGGAGGTGACACTGTGATTTTTGGGAGGTTTACAGAAAGAGCACAGGTTGTATTAATAGAAGCACAACAAGAATCTCAAAGTTTTAAACATGGGTATATTGGAACTGAGCATGTTTTATTAGGAATATTAAAGGAAAATGGGTATGCAGGTCAGCTTTTAACTAATAACGGAATTACCATAGATAAAGTAAAAAAAATGACTGAAGATTATTTAGGATTTGGTGATGATGAAATTTTAACAGGAGAAATGTTATTAACACCAAGAGCAAAGAGATTATTTGATGATAGTTTAGATATAGCAAGAAAATATGGGCATAGTTTTATAAATCCTGAACATATATTAATGGCGCTAATAAATGAAGGCGAAGGAGTAGCTTTTACTATTTTAACAAGCAGTAAGGCAGATTTTACTTTAATTAAACAAGAATTAGATAAATATATTTCAGGAAATGAACTTAGAGAAAATAAGAAATCAATACAAAAAGAGAAAAAGCAAAATAAAACTCCTGTATTAGATCAATATAGTACTGATTTAACTCAAAATGCACAAGAAGGAAAACTTGATCCTGTAATAGGAAGAGAAGAGGAAACTCAAAGAGTTTTAGAAATATTATGTAGGAGAATAAAGAATAATCCTTGTTTAATTGGTGAACCAGGTGTAGGAAAAACAGCTATAATAGAAGGATTAGCACAAAAAATTGTAGCTGGAGATGTCCCTGAAAGTTTAAGAAGTAAAAGATTGTTAGTTTTAGATATTACATCTATGATTGCAGGAGCAAAATATAGAGGGGAATTTGAAGAAAGATTAAAGAAAGTAATGAATGAACTTAAGAATGAAGATGATATTATAATTTTCATTGATGAAATTCATACTATAGTTGGTGCTGGTGGTGCTGAAGGAGCTATTGATGCATCTAATATTTTGAAGCCTGCTTTAGCAAGGGGAGAAATAAAATGTATAGGTGCAACAACAATTGATGAATATAGAAAGCATATAGAAAAAGATGCAGCTTTAGAAAGAAGATTTCAAACTGTAAATGTTGAACCACCAACTAAAAAGGAAACAATAAATATTTTATTTGGATTAAGGGATAAATATGAATCACATCATAAAGTTAAAATTACAGATAGTGCATTATATATGGCTGTGGATTTAGCAGATAGATATATAACTGATAGATATATGCCAGATAAGGCAATTGACTTAATAGATGAAGCTGCAGCCAAGGTAAGAATTTCAAGACTAACTTTGCCACCAGAAATTAAACAAAAAGAATTAAATATTGAAAAAGTAATTAATGAAAAAGAAGATGCAATTAAAAATCAAGATTTTGAAAAAGCTGCTAGCTTGAGAGATAATGAAAGAATTTTAAAAGAAGATTTTGAAAAAATTAAAAATGAATGGAGAGCTCATAGTTGTACAGAAGTTCAAACAGTTGATGAAGATGATATTGCAAAGGTTGTTTCAATATGGACTAAAGTACCAGTAGAAAGATTAACTGAAAAAGAATCAGATAAGTTATTACATTTAGAAGATATATTGAAAAAGAGAATAGTTGGTCAAGAAGAAGCTATAAAATCATTAACAAGGGCAGTTAAACGAGCTAGAGTTGGTCTTAAAAATCCAAATAGGCCAATTGGAACATTTATTTTTTGTGGACCAACTGGTGTTGGAAAAACAGAACTTTGTAATGTGTTAGCAGAAGTTATGTTTGGAAAAATGAGCAATTTAATTAGGATTGATATGTCTGAATATATGGAAAAACATTCTGTTTCAAGATTAATTGGTGCTCCTCCAGGATATGTTGGATATGAAGAAGGTGGTCAATTATCAGAAGCTGTAAGGAGAAAACCATATTCGGTTGTTTTATTAGATGAAATTGAAAAGGCACATCCAGATGTATTTAATATCTTATTGCAAATTATGGAGGATGGAAGATTAACAGATGGTAAAGGTAAAGTTATAGATTTTAAAAATACTATTGTTATTATGACATCTAATGTTGGTGCTCAAAAAATAAAAAATCAAAGAAAAGTTGGATTTGATACTAGCTTTAACGCAAATGAAGCAGAATATGAGAAAATAAAGGATATAGTATTAGAAGAATTAAAGGTAGCATTTAAGCCAGAATTTTTAAATAGGGTAGATGATATAATAGTATTTAATCAATTAAAAGAAGAGGATACACTAAAAATAGTAAATTTAATGTTAAATGATACTATAAGTAGGTTAAAAGAAAAAAATATTGATTTAATTTATGAAGAGGATTTAAATAAGTTTCTTATTAATAAAAATAAGAATCTTGAGTTTGGAGCAAGACCTTTAAGAGGAATAATTAATAGGGAAATAGTAGATAAATTAAGTGATGAATTGCTTAAAGGAGAAATAAAAGTTGGAGATAAACTAAAAGTTGAATGTAAAGATGAAATATTAGTTTTTTCTCATAGATAAAATTATAAAGAAAAAGTAAGACTTTATTTAACTGCCCCTTGTCAACTTGACAGGGTACAGTTCATATTGCTCTTACTTTTTTTCTTTATAATTTATTTAATGTTGTTATCATGTATATTTTCATCTAAATTGGAATTAACAATCATATTTTCTATACAATCTAAAGTTGAATTATTAGCATAATTACTAGATAAGTTTTTAGGTTTATAGTTATTTAAAATATTTTTTGACTGAACTTTTTTTAAGTAAGATTTATCTATCAAAATACCATCTCCTTAAGATTTATATGAATATTGTTTCCAAATAATAAATAATTATGTATTATTTTCGAATAAAAATATTTTCAACTGGTATAGACAACTATATATATATATAATATAATGAGTTTGGGAGTGATAATTATGATAGATAAGAATAGTCCAATACCAGTATATTATCAATTAAAAAATGATTTAATTAAAAAAATTGCTAGTGGAGTTTGGAAGGCTGGAGAATGTATAGCTAGTGAAAGAGAACTTTGTGAAATATATGAAGTCAGTAGGATGACAATAAGACAAGCAATTGGAGAATTAGTTCAAGAAGGTATCTTAGTTAGAAAAAAAGGAAAAGGTACTTTTGTATGTGAACAAAAAGTAAATCAAAAAGATATGATGAGTTTTACTGAAATTATTAAACAAAGTGGTAGAAAACTAAAAACTAATGTTGTTTATTTTGAAATCATAGATACTCCAGATGATATGCAAGATATTTTTGTGTTAGACAAGCTGTATAAAATAACAAGGCAAAGAATTGTAGATGGAGAATGTATTGCACTAGAAACTGTATATATTCCAGTTGATTATTGTGGAAATATTAATGAAGAAATGTTAGAGGGCTCGTTATATAAAGTATTAGAAGGCTTTGGATATGTTATTAGTCATTCTAATTCATCTATAGTAGCAGTTAATTTAAATAGTGAAATGAGAATTTTATTAGAATGTGAAGAAAATACACCAATATTAAAAACAACAAGTAAAATATTTACTAATTCAAATAAATTGTTATTTTTAGAGGAAGCGTATTATAAATCAGATAAGTTTACATTACAAGTTAATATTTCAAGAAAGGAAGGAGAGATAATATGAAATTAATAACTATTGATAATTATGAAGAATTAAGTAAGGTGGCAGCAAGAGAGCTTGCAAGCACTATAAAAGAAAAGCCAAATGCTATTTTAGGATTAGCTACTGGAGGTTCACCAGTTGGAATGTATAAAGAATTAATTAAAATGTATCAAGATGGAGAATTAGATTTTTCAAAAATTAAAACAGTAAATCTTGATGAATATGTTGGATTAAATCCAGAACATGAGCAAAGTTATAGACATTTTATGAATGAAAACTTATTTAATCATGTTAATATAAATATTAATAATACTATTGTTCCTAATGGGCTAGCTCAAGATTTAAATGCTGAATGTAAGGAATATGATAAGAAGATAGAAGAGCTTGGTGGAATAGATGTTCAATTATTAGGTGTTGGAAACAATGGTCATATAGCATTTAATGAACCAGATAAAGAGTTATCTTCAGGAACTCATGTAATAACATTAACAGAAGATACTATAAAAGCTAACTCAAGATTTTTTGATACTATTGATGAAGTACCTAAGAGAGCAATCACTATGGGTTTAGGCGAAATAATGAAAGCAAAAAAGATAGTATTAATTGCTTCAGGAGAAAGTAAGGCAGAAGCTATAAAGGGATTATTTTCAGGAAAAATTACAACAGAAAATCCAGCTTCTATGTTACAAATGCATAGAGATGTAACTGTAATAGTAGATAAAGCAGCTGCAAAATTAATAAATAATTTATAAAGAATAAGCCATAAGATTATATTATGGTTTATTTTTTTTATATTTTATGTGTGATATATTAAAATAAGAAAATTAATATAGATAGAGTGGTGAATAAAATGGCAAAAATAAAATCTGTATTTGTATGTGAGGAATGTGGATATGAATCACCAAAATGGATGGGAAAGTGTCCTGATTGTAGCAATTGGAATACATTTAATGAGGAGCAGGTAGTTCAGCAAAATAAGGCAGCAAAAGAAGCTACAAAAGTAAGACAATTAAGTAAGAAGCCAATTAAAAAGTTATCAGAAGTTAAATCAAGTAAAAGTGATAGAATTGTAACTGGAATAAATGAATTTGATAGAGTAATGGGTGGCGGAATAGTTAAAGATTCAATTACTATAATAACAGCACGACCAGGAGCAGGTAAATCAACTTTGTTATTACAAGTAGCAGATAATATAGCCCAAAGTGGATATAAAGTTATTTATGCTTCAGGTGAAGAAAGTGATAGTCAAATTAAGAATAGAGCAGATAGAATTTTAGATAAAATTGATGATAATATTTGGGTAGTTCAAGAAACTAGTATGGATAATGTTGTTGATGCTGTTAATGAAATTGATCCAGATTTATTGATAATAGATAGTATTCAAACCTTTACTATGGAAGCATTTTTACCAGCAAGAGCAGGCTCACCAACACAAACTATGGAATGTGCAAATGAATTATTAAGAATTGCTAAAGACGACAAAAGACAGCGTGCAGTTATAATAGTTGGGCAAATGACTAAAGCTGATGAATTAGCAGGATTAAGAGCTTTAGAACATTTAGTTGATACTGTATTGATTATAGAATGTGATACAGATGAAGAATTAAGAGGATTAGTTAGTTCAAAAAATAGATTTGGAAGTACTGGAGAAACAGGATTTTTTCAAATGTCTGAAAGAGGAATGGTATCTATAGATAATCCTTCAGAGTTTTTTATGACAAAAAGGGAAGAGGGAGAAGTAGTTTCAGGAAGTACATTAACTGTTATAAAGGAAGGTTCAAGACCTATAATAACAGAAATAGAAAGTTTAGTATCTAAGACATTTACTCCTTATCCAACTAGAATAGGGGAAACCTTGGGAAAGGATAAACTTAATACGTTAATATCAATATTAGAACAAAGAGGTGGAATAGGACTTTATGATAAAAATGTTATTATAAAAACTACTGGTGGAATGAGAATTAAAGAGCAAGGAATAAACTTAGCTGTAATAATGAGCATAGTTTCATCTGTAAAGCAAAGGGGAATAGAAGCTAATATTGCTTTTATAGCAGATGTAGGTTTAACGGGAGAATTAAAAAAGGTACCTTCATTAGAAATAAGAGTAAAAGAGCTTGCAAGAATGGGGTTTAAGAAAGTATATGTTGCAAAAGATTCCTTTAGCAAAGATGTAAATATACCTAATATAAAAATAATGGCTATGAAGACATTAAATGATGTTATAGCTGATGTATGTAGATAAAAATTTAAACAAGTATATTAATTTATACTTGTTTTTTTGTAAAAAAAACTATAAATAATAATATTTATAAATATTTACAAAAACGTTGAGTTAATATTTATATAATAGTAATATTATATATGTTAGTAATATGAAATTTTAAATAGGCTGAGAATAGTTAGCTTTAATACATAAATATAGATACTAGGTAAAAATAATGGATTAGGTGATTAAATGAGAATTAAGGATGATAATGAAATAAAAAATATATTAAAAATAATTAGTCCAGGAACAAATTTAAGAGAAGGATTAGAAAATATTTTAAGAGCTAAGACTGGTGGATTAATAGTTTTTGGTGATTCAGAAGAAGTAATGAGCATTGTAGATGGAGGATTTACTATTAATGCAGAATATACTCCAGCTTATATTTATGAATTAGCAAAAATGGATGGGGCAATAGTCTTAAGTCAAGATTTAAGAAAAATAGTTTGTGCTAATGCACAATTATTGCCAGATCCAACAGTTCCTACTTATGAAACAGGTACAAGACACAGAACAGCACAAAGAATAGCAAAACAAACAGATACAATTGTTGTAGCTATATCTCAAAGAAGAAATATTATAACTGTATATAAAGGCGATATAAAATATGTATTACAAGATAGTAGCGTAATTTTAGCAAGAGCAAATCAAGCAATCCAAACATTAGAAAAGTATGTGAATGTATTAGAGAGAGTGATTAATAATTTAAACATATTAGAATTTCAAGATTTAACTACAGTTTTTGATGTTGTAACAGCTATACAAAGAACTGAGATGGTAATGAGAATAGTAGAAGAAATAAAGAGATATATATTAGAACTTGGAAATGAAGGAAGATTAATTTCCATGCAATTAAATGAATTAATAAGATATATAGAAAGAGATGGTATTCTTTTAATAAGAGATTATTGTGGTGAAAATGCCGACTATAATAGTATTTACAAGGATATTCAAAGATTAAATTCAGAAGAGTTAGTAGATCTTGAGATTATTGCAAAAGTTCTTGGATTTGGAGGTGTATCATTAGTAGATACATTAATATCTCCTAAAGGATATAGAATTTTATTTAAGATTCCAAGGATTCCAACTAATGTAATAGAAAATTTAATTAAACATTTTAAAGAATTAAGATATGTAATAACAGCTAGCAGTGAAGAATTAGATAAGGTTGAGGGAATAGGTGAAGCAAGAGCTACAGCTATAAGAACTGGATTAAAAAGAATAAAGGAACAAATTAACCTAAAAAAAGAAATTTAATAATAAATTTAGAATATTAATAGGATTTAATGGTAAGAATATATAAGCAGGTGGAAGAACCTGCTTATATATTTATCTAAAAGTAAATTTACCCAATGTATTCATCTTATCACTTTCTTTTAATAAAACGTCATAAAGATTTATATTAAGAGCATTACAAAGAGATGTAAGATAAAAAAGATTATTTCCAATTTCTCTTTCTATAACTTCACGACAATTATCACATAAACACCCATCAAGATGAGTTTGTAAGCAAGTTGATAAATCTTCCAATGAGTTGTCATCATTTGGCAAACATTGTTTTTTTGCATTTATCTCAATACAACCACAGTTAGTTACAGCTTTAGCCACAGCCCTGTTAATTCTACAACTTGATTCAGCATATTTAGTTATTATATCAAGAATACTTTTGTGCCTTAGTAGTGATTCACTAACGTCATTTTGAAAACTATCAAATATAATGTCTTTCATTTGCCTCAACTCCTTAGAAATATATTCCATAATTTAATTATAAGTATTTTCAGACAATTTTGTCAATGCAAGCCTTATTTGTATTAGCTTAATATTATAATAAACAACCTATTGTTTTTTTGATAGGGGGTATAAAATATAATTTATTTTTAAAGTTAAATGTTAGTAATAGTAATATCAATAATATGGTATAATAAAAATGGTTATTTATAACTATTACCTATTATTTTTCAATATAAGTAGGAGGTGAGGTTTTGTTTAAGAGAGGGTTAAAAATTATTTTTACTATTTTAGGATTAGTTGTGGGATATATTGTAGCAGAAGCTATAATACGAATTGGTAGTAGGTTTAAAATTAACATTATAAAGGGATTAGTATCAACTACGATATTTTATATTTTTTGTGTATTATTATTTGGAATTATTTTTTATTTTATTTCTCCAAAGCTATATAAATTATTAGCTAATATTATAGATAATATTGAAAAAAGTATTCAAAAATTTAGCGCTCAGGAATTAATATATGGATGTGCTGGAATTTTAATAGGATTAATTATAGCTACATTTATTGGAGCACCTTTGTCAGGAATTTTTGTAGGAATACATCCTGCAATTGGGCCAATAATATTTGTTTTATTAGAACTTATTGCTGCAATATTAGGAGCAGAAATATTTATAAGAAAGAAGGATGATATTTCATCTACATTGCTTATATTTAAAAGAACTAATCAAAGAGAAAGAGATAAAGATAAAAAAAATAAAAACTATAGTAAGGGGAATGCTAAAGTTTTAGATACTTCAGTAATTATAGATGGAAGAATATTTGATTTATGTCAAACAGGATTTATAGAAGGAACTTTAGTTATACCAAGTTTTGTTTTAGATGAACTTAGACATATATCTGATTCAGCTGATTCTTTAAAGAGAAATAGAGGAAGAAGAGGATTAGATATATTAAATAAGATTCAAAAGGAATTAGAAATTGAAACTAAAATTTGGGAAGGCGATTTTAAGGATATTCCAGAAGTTGATAGTAAATTATTAAAGTTGGCTCAAAAATTAAATGGAAAAGTAATTACTAATGATTTTAATTTAAATAAGGTTGCAGAATTTCAAGGAGTGCCTGTTTTAAATATAAATGAATTGGCTAATGCAATTAAACCAGTAGTACTTCCAGGTGAAGAAATGAAAATCATAGTTATAAAAGATGGAAAAGAATCAACTCAAGGTATTGGATATTTAGATGATGGTACTATGATTGTAGTTGAAGGTGGTAAAAAACATATTGGAGAAGAAATTTTTGTTGTTGTAACATCTGTACTTCAAACATCAGCTGGAAGAATGATTTTTGCAAAACCAAAGGATAATTAAAGGAGAGTTAGGATGATAAGTGCTATTATTTTAGCTGGTGGAAAAGGTAAGCGAATGAGATCAGCTATTAGCAAGCAATTTATTGATATAAAGGGTAAGCCTATAATTTATTATACATTAAAGAAATTTAGTGAAAATAAAAAAATAGATAATATAATAGTAGTTTTACCAGAAGATGAAGTAAAATATTTTAAAGAAAATATTTTAAAAAAATATGAATTAAGAATTAATAAAATAGTTATAGGTGGTAAAGAAAGACAAGATTCAGTATATAATGCACTTAAAAGCTTAAAAAATAGTAGCACTGATATTGTATTGATTCATGATGGAGCAAGACCTTTTATTTCAGAGAGGACAATAAACGAAGGTATTAAATTTGCTGAAATATATGGTGCAGCTGCACCAGGTGTGATGCCTAAAGATACTATAAAAGTTAAAAATGAAAAGAATTTTTCTATTGATACACCAAATAGAGCTAATTTAGTATCAATACAAACACCACAAGTATTTAAGTTTGATGAAATATTAGAATGTCATGAAAAGATAAGATATAATGGAGAAAAGGTAACAGATGACACTATGGTTGTTGAAAAGTATGGATATAGTGTATATCTTTATGATGGTGAATATACTAATATTAAAGTTACAACACTAGAAGATTTAATATTAGCAGAAAGGCTTATTTAACAATAAGTAGTTCGTATTTCATTATATTGACAGAGTATTTTCAAGATTATATAATAAATTAATAAAAAAATATTACTAAAGCAGTGATGAAGAATAGTAGAAATCGCTAATTCAGAGAGAAAATCCATTGGCTGTAAGATTTTCAATAGATTTTGAACCAGCTTTTGAGTTATAGGTAAAAACTATCGGTTTAACACCGTTATCATTATTAAAGTACAAATTTAGGTGGTACCGCGGATATAAGTTCGCCCTAATTATATATTAGGGTGAACTTTTTGTTTATAATTAAAAGTTGAAATTAAATTAAGATAATAAAAGTTTTAATAAGCTTTATTAATATAAATTAGATTTCAATAAAAATAATCAGAAAAATAAAAATTATTATAGTAATAAAAAACAATTAGGAGGAAATTTATTATGAAGATGTCAAATATGTTAGTATCAACATTAAGAGAAGTGCCAGCAGAAGCTGAAATAGATAGCCATAAACTTATGCTTAGAGCAGGAATGATTAGAAAGATGGCAGCTGGAATTTATAACTACATGCCAATAGGGTTAAAGGTTTTAAAAAATATTGAAGAGATAGTTAGAGAAGAAATGAATACAGCAGGAGCACAAGAGTTTTTAGCATCTGCAGTATTACCAGCAGAATTATGGCAAGAATCAGGTAGATGGGATGTCTACGGAGATGAAATGTTTAGATTAAAAGATAGAAATAATAGAGATTTCTGTCTTGGACCAACACATGAAGAGGTATTTACTGATATTGCTAGAAATGAAATAAAATCATATAAGCAATTACCAGTAAATCTTTATCAAATCCAAACAAAATATAGAGATGAGAGAAGACCAAGATTTGGTATAATGAGATCAAGAGAATTCATAATGAAGGACGCTTATAGCTTTGATAAAGATCAAGCAGGTTTAGATGTATCTTATGATAAAATGCATGATGCATATGTTAAAATTTTTAATAGATGTGGAATTGATGCTAAATGTGTTGAAGCTGATTCAGGTGCAATTGGAGGAGCAAATTCAGCAGAGTTTATGGTTAAATCTGAAGTTGGTGAAGATGATGTAGTATTCTGTAGTGCATGTGATTATGCAGCAAATATTGAAAAAGCAGAAGCTACTCCAGAAAAGGCAGAAGTAGAAGAATTATTAGAAATGGAAAAGGTAGCTACACCAGATAGTAGAGGAATATATGAAGTTTCAGAATTCTTAAAAGTATCACCAAAGAAAACTGTTAAATTATTAATGTTTAATGTTGATGGAAAAATTGTAGGTGTAGTTGTTAGAGGAGATAGAGAAGTAAATGAAGTAAAGGTTGCCAATGCGGCACAAGCTTCAGGAGATATAATTATGGCTTCAAATGAAGAATATACAAAGGCTACAAATTGTGAACCAGGATTTGGAGGACCAGTAGGAATAAAAGTTGATTTATTATTAGTAGATGAAGAAGTTGCTAATATGTATAACATGATTTTAGGGGCTAATGAGACAGGATATCACTTAAAAAATGTTAATTACGGAAGAGATTTTGAAGGTGTTGTAGGAGATTTTAGAAAAATTGAAAGTGGAGAAAAATGTCCAAAATGTGGTTCTGAAGTTACTATTGCAAGAGGAACAGAAGTTGGTCACATATTTAAATTAGGAACTAAATATTCAGCTGCAATGAATGCTACATTTATAGATGAAAATGGCAAAAATGTTCCATTTGTTATGGGATGCTATGGAATTGGTGTTACAAGAACAATGGCTTCAATAATAGAACAACATCATGATGAAAATGGAATAATATGGCCACTTTCAGTTGCTCCATATCATGTATCAGTTATACCAGTAAATATTAAAGATGAAGCTCAAATGAAAATAGCTAATAAGTTATATGATGAATTAAGAAAAATTGGTGTTGATGCTATATTAGATGATAGAAATGAAAGACCAGGTGTTAAATTTAAGGATTCAGAATTAATTGGTATACCAATGAGAGTTACTGTTGGTAAAAAGATTACTGATGGAGAAGTTGAATTTAAGCTAAGAGATGGTGAAATGGAAGTAATAAAAATTGAAGATGTTTTAGAAAAGGTAAAATCTCAATTTGAAATTAATAATATAAGCTTATAATATAAAAAAATGAAAATAGAGGAGTTTTAGGATGAAAATATATAATTCTTTGACTAGAAAAAAAGAAGAGTTTGTTCCTTTAGAGCCAGGAAAAGTAAATATGTATGTTTGTGGACCAACAGTATATAATTACTTTCATATAGGAAATGGAAGAACATTTATTGTTTTTGATACTATAAGAAGATATATGGAATACAGAGGATATGAAGTTAACTTTGTTCAAAATTTTACTGATATAGATGATAAAATGATTAATAAAGCTAATGAAGAGCATACAACTGTAAAAGAAATTGGAGACAAATATATAGATGAATATTATAAGGATGCTGATGGATTAAATATAAAAAGAGCAACAACAAATCCAAGAGCAACTGAATATATTTCAGAAATAATAGAATTTGTATCTGGTTTAATAGAAAAAGGTTATGCTTATGAAGTTAATGGTGATGTATACTTTAGAACTAAGAAGTTTGAAAGTTATGGACAGCTTATAGGACAAAACTTAGATGATTTAAGATCAGGAGCAAGAATCAATGTAGATGAAAGAAAAGAAGATCCTGTAGATTTTGCTATATGGAAAGCTCAAAAACCGGGTGAACCAGCTTGGGAATCTCCATGGGGACTTGGAAGACCAGGATGGCATATTGAGTGTTCATGCATGGCTAAGAAATTACTTGGAGAAACTATTGATATACATGCTGGTGGAATGGACTTAGCATTCCCACATCATGAAAATGAAATAGCTCAAAGTGAGGCATTAACAGGTAAAAAGTTTGCTAATTACTGGATGCACTCTGCATTCTTAAATGTTAATAATCAAAAAATGTCTAAGTCTTTAAATAATTTCTTAACTGCTAGAGATGCATTAAAGAAATATGATGCAGATGTAATTAGATTTTTAATGCTTTCAGGTCATTATAGAATTCAATTAAACTTTAGTGAAGATTTATTAGAATCAGCTAAATCTTCTGTAGAAAGATTATATAATGCAGTTGGAAACTTAGAAAACTTAATTTCAGAAGTAAAAGTTGATGAAATGACAAAGGATGAACAAGAATACTTAAATTCATTAGATGCTTATAGACAAAGATACATTGAAAAAATGGATGATGATTTTAATACTGCTGATGCTATATCTGTTTTATTTGATTTAATAAGAGATATAAATAGTAATGTTGGAATAAATTCATCAAAGGAATTATGTGAAAAAGCATTAGAATTAATTAGAGAATTAGGTTCACCTTTAGGAATATTACAAAAAACAACTAAAGGAAATTTAGAAGAAGAAATAGAAGCTTTAATAGCTGAAAGACAACAAGCTAGAAAAGATAGAAATTTTGCTTTAGCAGATAAAATAAGAGATGACTTAAAAGGTAGAGGAATAGAACTTTTAGATACTCCGCAAGGCGTTAGATGGAAAAAGGTTGATTAATTAATTTATTAAAAATAAAAAATTTAAATTAGAGTTAAGAGAGAAGATTTAAAAAATTTTCATTAAATTAAGTAAAGCTTATTTTATTTGAAAAAATTTCAACAAACTTAAGAAAGTTTGTACTTCCTTTTAGCTCTTAGTTTTTAATAAATATAATAACTAGGAGAAAATTAAAATGTTAAAAGATTTAAAAGTAAGAGAATTTACAGCAAAGGAAGCTAGATTATTAAATCCACTTCAACTTGCATTAGTAGGAGATGGAGTTTATGAACTTTTTATAAGAAATCATATATTATCACAAAACTTAGAATTAACAGCGCATAAAATACATATTAAAGCTATAGGTTATGTTAAGGCAAAAAGTCAAGCTACTATTATGCATGTAATAGAAAATGATTTAACAGAAGAGGAAAGTTATATATATAAAAGAGGTAGAAATGCTAAATCTGCAACAATTCCTAAAAATGCAGATGTAAGGGATTATAGAATGGCTACTGGATTTGAAGCATTAGTAGGATATTTATATTTAACAGGGAATTTTGAAAAATTAGAATTTATATTTAATAAGGCTATTTCAATAGAGCTATAAGAAAAAGGAGAATAAACAATGACAAAAAGAGAAAATCAAAGAAGAAGAGAAAGAGAATTTAATAAATTTCAAGAAAGAAATAATAAGTTTCAAGATAGAAGAGATGATAGAAAAGAAAAAAATAATACAAGTAATGAATCTATGAGAGAAGATTTAATCATAGGAAGAAATGCAGTAATCGAAGCTTTAAAAAGTGATAGAACTATTGAATGTGTATATGTAAGCAAGGGGGATTTAGAAGGATCTATAAAGGTTGCTTTAGGATTAGCTAAAGATAGAGGAGTTGTAATTAAAGAAGCAGATAGAAGAAAATTAGATACAATGTGTGATGGATTAAACCATCAAGGAATAGTTGCAAGAGTTACTCCTTTTAAATATTGTGAAGTAAATGATATATTAGAGGATGCAAAAAGAAAAGAACAACAACCATTTATAGTTATATTAGATGAAATTGAAGATCCTCATAACTTAGGTTCAATAATAAGAACAGCAGAGCTTTGTGGAGTGCATGGAATAATAATACCAAAAAGAAGAAATGTTGGTGTAACATCTACAGTTTATAAATGTTCAGCTGGAGCAATAGAACATATGAAAATTGCAAAGGTTACAAATATAAATGCAACTATAGATATGTTAAAAGAACAAGGAATTTGGATTTATGGAGCTGATATAGATGGTAAAGATTATAGCTATAATACTGATTTTTCAGGTCCATGTGCGTTAATAATAGGAAGTGAAGGAAAAGGAATTTCAAGTTTAACGCTTAAAAAGTGTGATTTATTAGTAAAAATACCTATGATAGGAAAAATTAACTCTTTAAATGCTTCGGTTGCAGGTGGTATAATGATGTATGAAGTTTTAAAAGGTAGATTAACTAAATAATAAATACACGCATAGGGGTAAGAAGTGAAATTTATATTTGTAGATGGATATAATGTAATAAATAGTTGGAGTAATCTAAAGAGTGAAAAAGAAATAAGTTTAGATAGTGCTAGACAAAAGCTTATTGATATTTTACATAATTATGGTGCTATTCACCAAATTAAAATTATGTTAATATTTGATGGTTATAGAGTAGCTGGTAATTTGGAAAATAAATATGAGCATAATAAAAATCTTACAGTTATATTTACTAAAAGTGGAGAAACAGCAGATGCTTATATTGAAAAAGAAATACATAATATAGGAAGAAGATTTGAGGTTTCTGTAGTTACATCAGATTCATTAGAACAACAAACCATTTTTCAAAGGGGTGCAACTAGAATTTCAAGTATAGAATTTTATAATATGGTGTTTGATACTTCTGAAGATATAAAAAGGTCAAGTAAAAAAGTTAGTACTTCACATAAAAGTACTATTCAAGACAATATTGATGAAGATATTTTAAAAAAATTAGAGGCTATTAGGCGTGGATAAATATAGGGAGAATTTTGGGAATGGAGGGGAATTTGTGGATAACAATGATTATTCAAAAGAAATAGCAGGTGAATTTGAGGGTAGGACAGAAGAAGAAATTGTAGTTGAAGCAAAAAAAGGAAATGTTAGAGCACAAGAATATGTTATTTCTAAATATGAAGGCTTTGTTAAAGCAAAATCTAAATCATATTTCCTAATTGGGGCAGATAAAGAGGATATTTATCAAGAAGGTATGATAGGGTTATATAAGGCAATTAGAGATTTTAATTATGAAAAATCAACTACATTTAGGTCTTTTGCTGAGTTGTGTATAACAAGGCAAATAATAACTGCAATAAAAACGGCAACAAGACAAAAGCATATTCCGTTAAATACATATGTATCTCTTAACAAACCTGTGTCAGAAGATGATTCAGAAAGAACACTTATGGATATACTATCAAGTATGAAGATAACAGATCCTGAAGAGCTTATAATAGGAAAAGAAGAAAAGGAATATATAGAAAAAGCAATTTCAAAGGTCCTTTCTCATTTGGAAATGGAGGTTTTGCAATCATATCTTGATGGAAAATCGTATCAAGAGATTGCTTGTGATTTAGATAGGCATGCAAAATCTATTGATAATGCGCTTCAAAGAGTGAAAAAAAAGCTTGAAAAGTGCCTTTCTGAGACTAAATAATAATACTAAAATAATATTGACAAAAAAAACAAATGATAGTAAACTTTATAATTGGTATATTAAAGTGAGTATCACTTTAATGCTCATGTAGCTCAGTAGGAAGAGTGTCACCTTGGTAAGGTGGAGGTCGTCGGTTCAATCCCGATCATGAGCTCCAAGATAAATATAAATTAGTATGCAAACGCTAGGCAAAGTTTACTTAAAAATAAGGAGGAATTTCAAATGGCAAAGCAAAAGTTCGAAAGAAGTAAGCCACACGTAAATATCGGAACAATTGGTCACGTAGACCACGGTAAAACTACATTAACAGCAGCAATCACTACTGTATTATCAAAGAAAGGATTCGCTGAAGCATTCGATTACGCATCAATCGATAAGGCTCCAGAAGAAAAAGAAAGAGGAATCACAATCAACACTGCACACGTTGAATACGAAACAGAAAACAGACACTATGCTCACGTTGACTGTCCAGGACACGCTGACTATGTTAAGAACATGATCACTGGTGCTGCACAAATGGATGGAGCTATCTTAGTTTGTTCAGCTGCAGACGGTCCAATGCCACAAACAAGAGAACACATATTATTAGCATCAAGAGTTGGTGTTGAATATATCGTTGTATTCTTAAACAAAGCAGATATGGTAGACGACGAAGAATTATTAGAATTAGTTGAAATGGAAGTTAGAGAATTATTATCTGAGTATGAATTCCCAGGTGATGATATACCAGTAATAAAAGGATCAGCTTTAAGAGCATTAGAAAACCCAACAGATCCAGAAGCAACAGCTTGCATCATGGAATTAATGGATGCAGTAGATAGCTACATTCCAACTCCAGAAAGAGCTACAGATAAGCCATTCTTAATGCCAGTAGAAGACGTATTTACAATCACTGGTAGAGGAACAGTTGCAACAGGAAGAGTTGAAAGAGGAGTTCTTCACGTATCAGACGAAGTTGAAATCGTAGGATTAATGGAAGAAAAGAGAAAAGTAGTAGTAACAGGAATCGAAATGTTCAGAAAGTTACTAGACGAAGCGCAAGCTGGAGATAACATCGGAGCATTATTAAGAGGTGTTCAAAGAACAGACATCGAAAGAGGTCAAGTATTAGCTAAAGTTGGATCAGTTCACCCACACAGCAAGTTCGTAGGTCAAGTATACGTACTTAAGAAAGATGAAGGTGGTAGACATACTCCATTCTTCGATGGATACAGACCACAATTCTACTTCAGAACAACAGACGTTACAGGATCAATCAAATTACCAGAAGGAATGGAAATGGTTATGCCTGGAGACCACATCGATATGAACGTTGAGTTAATCACTCAAGTAGCTATGGATGAAGGTTTAAGATTCGCTATCAGAGAAGGTGGAAGAACTGTAGGTTCAGGAGTTGTTACTTCTATAATCGAATAATAAATCAATTACTTCATATATAAGGACTGGGTTTGTTTACCTAGTCCTTTACAAAGCTAATATTATTGACATAATATCGCTTTTATGATAGAGTGTTTAAGTAATTAACGAATTAGGTAACACAATATCATATATATACTTATATAATTATTTGGATAAACTGGAGGTGCAGACTGTGAGAGTTAAAGTAACATTAGCATGCACAGAGTGTAAGCAAAGAAATTACAACACAATGAAAAATAAGAAAAACAACCCAGACAGAATGGAAATGAACAAATATTGCAGATTCTGTAAAAAACACACACAACATAAAGAAACTAAATAGTTAGCTTTAGAGCAATGACACATATTCGCAATAGTTAAGGATGTGAAGTAATGGCTATTAAAGAAAATGTAAATATTAATACTAAAACTTCTGAAAAAAGAGGGCTTTCTAAGTTTTTTAGAGAACTTAAGGCAGAGGTTAAAAGAATAACTTGGCCTTCTAAAGATGACACAAAAAAAGCGTTAATTGCAGTAGGCGTAGTCGTACTAATATATATTATATTGGTAGGCGGGTTAGATTATATTTTTACAAACCTCTTTAAATTGATTTTTAAACTATAATAAAGGAGGTTTAGATGAAACTTTTCATCTATAGTAAATATGAGTGAAAGAGCTAGATGGTATGTAGTACACACATATTCAGGTTACGAAAATAAGGTTAAAGCAAATATTGAAAAAACTGTAGAAAATAGAAATCTTGAAAATCTACTTCTTGATATACAAGTTCCTATGGAAGAAGTTATCGAAGAAAAAGATGGTAAACAAAAGGTCTCTTTAAAGAAGAAGTTCCCAGGATATGTGTTAATAAAAATGCTTATGACTGATGAGTCATGGTATGTGGTTAGAAATACAAGAGGTGTAACAGGATTTGTTGGACCAGGTTCTAAACCAGTACCTCTTACTGATGAAGAAGTAGAATCAATGGGTGTAGTAGAAATGCCTATAGATATTGATTTAGAAGTAGGAGAAAGCGTAAGAGTTATCTCAGGACCGTTAAGAGAATTCGTAGCGATAATCCAAGAGATAAGTGTTGAAAAACACAAGATAAAGGCTTTAATAGATATGTTCGGCAGAGAAACATTAGCTGAACTAGATTTTAACCAAGTTGAGAAGTTAGTTTAGTATAATTATATATAAAACTAATGTTTTTAATTAAGTGGGAGGACAAAAAGTTCGTATTACCACAGTATAGGAGGAATAGTAAATGGCTAAGAAAGTAACAGGAATGATTAAATTACAACTTCCTGCAGGTAAGGCAACACCAGCACCACCAGTAGGTCCAGCATTAGGGCAACACGGTGTAAATATTATGGGATTCTGTAAGGAGTTTAACGCAAAGACTGCTAATCAAGCTGGATTAATAATACCAGTTGTTATAACAGTATATCAAGATAGATCTTTTAGTTTTATCTTAAAGACTCCTCCAGCAGCAGTTCTAATTAAGAAAGAATTAGGATTAGAAAGCGGATCAGGAGTTCCTAACAGAACAAAGGTTGGATCATTAACAAAGGATCAAGTTAGAAAGATCGCTGAATTAAAAATGCCAGACTTAAACGCTGCTACAATCGAAACTGCAATGAGCATGATCGAAGGAACAGCTAGAAGTATGGGTGTTACAATAGCAGAGTAATTCTGATTTTTTAATAAGTGGGAGGTAAAAACCGCTAAAACCACGAAGGAGGCATAACAATGGGAAAGAAATATATTGAAAGTTCAAAATTAGTTGATAAGAACGTTTTATATACACCAGCTGAAGCGTTAGATTTAGCTGTTAAGACTGCAAAAGCTAAATTCGACGAAACAGTTGAATTACATGTTAGATTAGGGGTAGACCCAAGACACGCTGACCAACAAGTTAGAGGAGCTGTTGTTCTTCCAAACGGAACTGGTAAAAGTGTTAAAGTATTAGTATTTGCAAAGGGTGCAAAAGCTACAGAAGCTCAAGAAGCTGGAGCTGATTTCGTTGGAGCTGAAGAATTAGTTCAAAAGATCCAAGGTGAAAACTGGTTTGACTACGATGTAGTAGTTGCTACTCCAGACATGATGGGTGTAGTTGGTAGATTAGGTAGAGTTTTAGGACCTAAGGGATTAATGCCAAACCCAAAATCAGGAACAGTTACATTTGACGTAGCTAAGGCTATAGCTGATATCAAGGCTGGTAAAGTTGAATACAGAGTTGATAAGACTGCTATCGTTCACTGCCCAATCGGAAAGAAATCATTTGGTGTTGAAAAGTTACAAGAAAACTTCCACGCTTTAATGGATGCATTAGTAAAGGCTAAGCCAGCTGCTGCTAAGGGACAATACATTAAGTCTGTATCAGTTTCAAGCACAATGGGACCTGGAGCTAAGATTAATCCAACAAAAGTTTTAGATTAATATTGACATAGTGAAATTAACATAGTATAATAAATTTCGTTGTGAAAAAAGAGAATACTGTTTCCGTAGACAGTAGGTGCCGTAAGGTTTAAAGTTGTAATCGCCTGCCTAGGATAACTAGATAAGTGATTATTTATTTGGTCTTCCTATGTCTATGGGAAGACCTTTCTTAATATATATTACAGTTAATAACTGTGAGGAGGTGGACACACAGTGATAAAGAAGAACAGACAAATCAAAGAAGCTAAAGTAGCTGAGATTAAAGAAAAGTTAGAAAAAGCTCAAGGTGTAGTATTAGCTAGTTACCAAGGATTAACAGTTGAAGAAGATACAATGTTAAGAAAGAGCTTAAGAGAAGCTGGTGTTGAATATAAAGTTTATAAGAACACATTAGTAACATTAGCTGCTAACGAATTAGGTTTAGGTGATTTAGTTCAATACTTAGAAGGACCAGTTTCTATAGCTTTCGGTTACGAAGATGCTACTGCTCCTGCTAGAGTATTACATAACTTCGGTAAAGATCATAAGAAGTTAGAATTAAAAGCAGGTATTGTTGACGGTATTGTTTATGACAAGGCTGGAGTTGAAAAACTTGCAACAATTCCATCAAAGGAAGTTCTTATTGCAAAACTTCTTGGAAGCTTCAAAGCTCCATTATCAAACCTTGCATATTTATTAAATGCAATTAAAGAAAAAAAAGAATCAGAGTCAGCTGAATAATAACTGATAAAATTTTGGAGGTGCAATTAAAATGACAAGAGAAGAAATCATTCAAGCTATAAAAGAAATGACTGTTTTAGAATTAAACGAATTAGTAACTGCTTGCGAAGAGGAGTTTGGTGTTAGCGCTGCTGCTCCAGTTGCTGTTGCTGGTGGAGCTGTTGCAGGTGCTGCAGCAGAAGAAAAGACTGAGTTCGACGTTGTATTAGCAAACGCTGGTGCTAACAAGATCAAGGTTATCAAAGTTGTTAGAGAATTAACTGGATTAGGATTAAAGGAAGCTAAGGAAATAGTTGACGGAGCTCCTAAGACATTAAAAGAAGCTGTTTCTAAGGAAGAAGCTGAAGACATGAAAGCTAAATTAGCTGAAGTTGGAGCAGAAGCAGAAATAAAGTAATTTAAACTTTATATATAAAAGGTGCTATATAGCACCTTTTTTAATGCCCAAATCATGAATAAGATTTGAAAAAATGGAATAAAAAAATTTTTTTTGTAAATACTATCATATTAATGGATTGTAATTAATATGCAAAGGTGTTGACAAAGGAAATTGTGTATGTTACTATCATAAAATGTACTATTCATTATGGATAATTATATATTCTTGCGAAAATGAGTATAATCGAAAGTGATTATGCTATAACGTGATGCTCTCCGAAAGTATAAGTCCTTAGGGAAATTATGCTTTTGGTTATTTTACTTTAAACAAGGGGTGAAAATTCATGGTACATCCTGTCCAAGTCGGAAAAAGAACTAGAATGAGCTTTGCTAAGGTTAAAGATGTAACCGAAATGCCAAACTTAATCGAGGTACAATTAGATTCTTACGAGTGGTTTTTAAGAGAAGGTTTATTAGAAGTATTTGATGATGTAAACCCAATTTCAAATTTCACTGGAAATCTTGTACTAGAGTTTGTAGATTACAAACTTGATATGGATAATATTAAGTATTCAGTGGAAGAGTGTAAGGAAAGAGATTGCACTTATGCAGCGCCACTAAAAGTGTCAGTAAGACTGACAAACAATGAAACAGGAGAAATAAAAGAACAAGAAGTATTTATGGGAGACTTCCCATTAATGACAGAGCAAGGTACTTTTATTATTAACGGGGCTGAAAGAGTTATTGTAAGTCAGTTAGTTAGATCTCCAGGTGTATATTATAGCAATACTGTTGATAAAAGCGGTAAAAAGCTGTTTTCATCAACTGTTATTCCAAACAGAGGTGCATGGTTAGAATATGAAACAGATTCTAATGATGTTATTTATGTTAGAATTGACAAAACAAGAAAATTACCAATATCTATATTAGCTAGAGCTATGGGGTATGGAAGTGACCAAGAACTTTTAGATTATTTTGGAGAAGAAGAAAGATTTAAAGCAACTATTGAAAAAGACAACACTAAGACTAAGGAAGAAGCTTTACTTGAAATTTATAAAAGATTAAGACCAGGTGAACCACCAACAGTTGATAGTGCTGTTTCATTAATAGACTCTTTATTTTTTGATGCTAAGAGATATGATTTATCTAGAGTTGGTAGATATAAATTTAATAAAAAATTAGCTATTAATCTTAGATTAATTAATCAAATTGCAGCTGCTGACATAATAAATCCTTCAACTGGAGAAATAATGGTTGAACAAGGAGAAAAGATAAGTAGAACAATGGCTTCTGATATTCAATCTGCAGGAATAAATTCTGTTGATATTTTAGTAGAAGACAAAGTTGTAAGAGTAATGGGAAATCACTTTGTTGATTTAGAAAAAGTTGTTCAATTTGATGTAAGTGATTTAAACATAAGGGAAGCTGTTCATTATCCAACATTAATGGAAATTCTTGACAATTATGATGATGAGCAAACTATAAAAGAAGAAATTAAGAAGAACATAACAAGATTAATACCTAAACATATTATAAGAGATGATATATTTGCTACTATAAGTTATCAATTAGGATTAGCTTATGGTATTGGGTATACTGATGATATAGACCACTTAGGTAATAGAAGATTAAGATCTGTAGGTGAGTTACTACAAAATCAATTTAGAATTGGTTTATCAAGAATGGAAAGAGTAGTTAAAGAAAGAATGACTATTCAAGATCAAGAAGCAATTACTCCTCAAATGTTAATAAACATTAGACCAGTAGCTGCTGCAATAAAAGAATTCTTTGGTAGTTCTCAATTATCACAATTCATGGATCAAACTAATCCATTATCTGAGTTAACACATAAGAGAAGATTATCTGCTTTAGGACCAGGAGGTCTTTCAAGAGAAAGAGCTGGTTTCGAAGTTAGAGACGTTCACCACTCTCATTATGGTAGAATGTGTCCTATAGAAACTCCAGAAGGACCAAATATAGGATTAATCAACTCATTAGCAACATATGCAAAAGTAAATGAATATGGATTTATTGAAACACCATATAGACTAATTGATAAAGAAACTGGAATAGTTACAAATGAAATTAGATACTTTACTGCTGATGAAGAAGATTTATACTTAATTGCACAAGCAAAAGAACCAATTGGTGAAGATGGAAGATTCGTAGATAGTAGAGTTACTGTTAGACATAAGCATGACATTTTACAAGTAAATGCTAAAGATGTAGATTTAATCGATGTTTCACCAAGACAAATAGTTTCTGTTGCTACAGCAATGATACCTTTCCTTGAAAATGACGACGCATCTAGAGCTCTTATGGGAGCAAACATGCAACGTCAAGCAGTTCCACTATTAAAGCCACAAGCACCAATAGTTGGTACAGGAATTGAGTATAGAGCAGCAGCGGATTCAGGAGTATTACCTAAAGCTAAGAACTCAGGTACAGTTGTATATGTTAGTTCATCAGAAATCAGAGTTAAGAGAGATGTTGATGGTGGAATTGATACTTACAAATTACTTAAATTCAAGAGAAGTAACCCAGGTACTTGTATAAACCAAAGACCTTTAGTTGATAAGGGCGAAATTGTATTTAAGAACCAAGTGTTAGCAGACGGTCCAGCAACTGACCTAGGAGAAATCGCATTAGGAAAGAATATCAGAATGGGATTCATAACTTGGGAAGGTTACAACTACGAGGATGCTATGCTTATCTCTGAAGAATTAGTAAGAGAAGATGTATTTACTTCTATTCATATTGAAGAATATGAATGTGAAGCTAGAGATACTAAGCTAGGACCAGAAGAAATAACAAGAGATATTCCTAACGTTAGTGAAGATGCTCTTAAAGATATAGATGAAAGAGGAATAATCAGAATCGGGGCTGAAGTTAGATCAGGAGATGTACTTGTAGGTAAAGTTACACCTAAGGGAGAAACTGAATTAACTGCTGAGGAAAGATTATTAAGAGCTATATTTGGTGAAAAAGCAAGAGAAGTTAGAGATACTTCATTAAGAGTACCACATGGAGAAGCTGGTATTATCGTTGACGTAAAAGTATTTACAAGAGAAAACGGTGATGACTTAAATCCAGGTGTTAACGAACTTGTAAGATGTTATATAGCTCAAAAGAGAAAAATATCTGTTGGGGATAAGATGGCAGGACGTCATGGTAACAAAGGGGTTATTTCTAGAGTTTTACCAGAAGAAGATATGCCATTCTTACCAGATGGTAGACCACTACAAATTTGTTTAAATCCACTAGGGGTTCCATCACGTATGAACATTGGTCAGGTATTAGAAGTTCACTTAGGATGGGCAGCAAGTGCATTAGGATGGCACATTGCAACACCTGTATTTGATGGTGCAACAGAAAAGAACATTGAAGAATGCTTAGAAAAAGCAGGATACAATGCAAATGGAAAGACTGTATTATATGATGGAAGAACTGGGGAAGCTTTTGATAACGAAGTTACAGTTGGTATAATGTATATCTTAAAGCTTGCTCACTTAGTAGATGATAAGATCCATGCTAGATCTACAGGTCCTTACTCATTAGTTACTCAACAACCACTTGGAGGTAAAGCTCAATTCGGTGGTCAAAGATTTGGGGAAATGGAAGTTTGGGCACTAGAAGCATATGGTGCAGCACACACATTACAAGAAATCTTAACAGTTAAGTCAGATGACGTTGTAGGAAGAGTTAAGACTTATGAAGCTATAGTTAAGGGTGAAAATATCCCTGAACCAGGAGTTCCAGAATCATTTAAGGTTCTTATTAAAGAACTTCAAGCTTTATGTTTAGATGTTAAAGTATTAAATGAAGATAACGAAGAAGTTAAATTAAAAGAGTTCTCTGATGATGATTCAGAAGACTTAGATGTAAATATCGAAGGAACAGAAGAACTTGTTACTGAACCTGTTGCTGGAGATGATAGTTATACAACTAATGATGAGGAAATGGATGAAGATATTGATTATGAATCATTTGCTTTAGAAGGTTTCCATGAAGAAGAATTAGAATTAGATGATTTCGTTAATGACGAACACTAAAATTGAAGGGAGGATATACCCTTGTTTGAATTGAACAATTTTGATGCTATACAAATCGGATTAGCTTCTCCAAGCCAAATTAGAGAATGGTCTAGAGGTGAAGTTAAGAAGCCTGAAACAATTAATTATAGAACTTTAAAACCAGAAAGAGATGGTCTATTCTGTGAAAGAATATTTGGACCTATGAAAGACTGGGAATGTCATTGTGGTAAATATAAGAGAGTTAGATATAAGGGAATTGTTTGTGACAGATGTGGAGTTGAAGTTACAAAAGCTAAAGTAAGAAGAGAAAGAATGGGGCACATTGAGTTAGCTGCCCCAGTATCTCACATTTGGTACTTTAAAGGAATTCCATCAAGAATGGGATTACTTTTAGATATGTCACCAAGAGCTTTAGAAAAAGTTCTTTATTTTGCTTCATATGTTGTTATAGACCCTAAAGAAACATCTTTATTAAAGAAACAACTTTTAAGTGAAAAAGAATATAGAGAAGCTGTAGACAAATTCGGTGAAGAAAGTTTCGTAGCTGGAATGGGTGCAGAAGCTGTTCAAGAAATTTTGGGAGAAATTGACTTAGAAGCACAAGCTAAAGAGTTAAAAGAAGAATTAAAGAACAGCAGTGGTCAAAAGAAGGTAAGAATTATAAGAAGACTTGAAGTTGTTGAGTCTTTTAGAAAATCAGGAAATGATCCAAGATGGATGGTTATAAACGTAATTCCTGTAATTCCACCAGATTTAAGACCAATGGTTCAATTAGATGGAGGAAGATTTGCTACATCTGATTTAAATGATTTATATAGAAGAGTAATCAACAGAAATAACAGATTAAAGAAGCTTTTAGATTTAGGAGCTCCTGATATAATCGTTAGAAATGAAAAAAGAATGCTTCAAGAAGCAGTTGATGCTCTTATAGATAATGGTAGAAGGGGAAGACCAGTTACGGGACCAGGTAACAGACCTTTAAAATCATTATCTGACATGTTAAAAGGTAAGCAAGGTAGATTTAGACAAAACTTACTTGGTAAGAGAGTTGATTATTCTGGTAGATCAGTTATCGTTGTTGGACCAGAATTAAAAATGTACCAATGTGGTTTACCTAAAGAAATGGCTTTAGAATTATTTAAGCCTTTCGTAATGAAAAAATTAGTTGAAGATGGCGTAGCTCACAATATTAAGAGCGCAAAGAGAATGGTTGAAAGGGTAAATGAACAAGTATGGGATATACTTGAAGAAGTTATTACTGATCATCCAGTTTTACTTAACAGAGCGCCTACTCTACACAGACTAGGAATTCAAGCATTCCAACCAGTATTAGTTGAAGGTAGAGCAATAAAACTTCACCCATTAGTGTGTACAGCATATAATGCGGACTTCGATGGAGACCAAATGGCTGTTCACGTACCTTTATCAGTAGAAGCACAAGCAGAAGCTAGATTCTTAATGCTTGCAGCTGGTAACATAATGAAACCTTCAGATGGTAAGCCAGTATGTGTACCTACACAGGATATGGTTTTAGGTTCATACTACTTAACAATGGATAAAGAGGGTGCTAAGGGAGAAGGAATGTATTTCTCTTCTGTTGATGAAGCTATAATGGCATACAATGTTGGAGAAATAGCTGTTCACGCTGCTATTAACGTTAGAATGTTTAAGGAAGTTGATGGTATAGTTAGACATGGTATAATCAAAACTACAGTAGGTAAGATTATATTCAATGAATCTATTCCTCAAGACCTAGGATATGTTGATAGAGAAAATCCAGAAACAGAATTTAATCTTGAAGTTGATTTCTTAATAACTAAGAAAACTTTAGGAAAATTAATAGATAAATGCTATATTAAGCATGGACCTACTAATACATCAATAATGCTAGATAAAATTAAAGCATTGGGATATCACTATTCATCTATTGGAGCTGTAACAGTTGCAGCATCAGATATGATAGTTCCTGAAGCTAAGTATGAATTACTAAAAGAAGCTGAAGAAACAGTTGAAAAAGTAGAAAAGATGTATAAGAGAGGTTTCATATCTGAAGATGAAAGATATGAAAAAGTTATTGAAAAGTGGAGTAAGACAACAGAAGATGTTGCCAATGCCTTAATGGATAGCTTGGATAAATTCAATCCAATCTTCATGATGGCTGATTCAGGAGCCAGAGGATCTAAGGCCCAAATTAAGCAATTAGCTGGTATGAGAGGACTTATGGCCGCTCCATCAGGTAAGATCATCGAATTACCAATCAAGGCTTCATTTAGAGAAGGTCTTGACGTATTAGAATACTTCATATCAACACACGGTGCTAGAAAAGGTAATGCCGATACAGCACTTAAGACTGCCGATTCAGGTTACTTAACAAGAAGACTTGTTGACGTATCACAAGATGTTATCGTAAGAGAAGAAGATTGTGGTACTGATAGAGGATTAATAGTTGCTGAAATTAAAGAAGGTAATGAAGTAATCGAAGGATTAGCAGAAAGATTATATGGAAGATATACTGCTGAAGATGTTTATGATCCAGAAAGCGGTGAATTATTATTAGGAAAAGACCAATATATTGAATCGCATATGGCTGATAGAATAACAGCTGCAGGTGTTAAAAAGGTTAAGATAAGATCTGTATTTACTTGTAACTGTAAAGTTGGTGTTTGTGCTAAGTGTTATGGTATGAACATGGCTACAGCTCAAAAGATTAATATTGGTGAAGCTGTTGGTATAATAGCAGCTCAATCAATCGGTGAACCAGGTACTCAGCTTACAATGAGAACATTCCATACTGGTGGTGTTGCTACTGGTGCGGATATCACTCAAGGTCTTCCTAGAGTTGAAGAGTTATTTGAAGCTAGAAAACCTAAGGGTCTTGCTATAGTTTCTGAAATTGCAGGTACTGTAAGAATAGAAGAAACTAAGAAGAAGAAGACTGTATTTGTAATGGCTGCTGACGGTGAAGAATGTAGCTATGATATTCCATTTGGTTCAAGATTAAGAGTATCTGACAATGATGTTATAGAAGCTGGAGATGAAATTACAGAAGGTTCAGTTAACCCTCATGATATCATGAATATCAAAGGTGTTGAAGGAGCTAGAAGATACTTACTTTCTGAAGTTCAAAAAGTTTATAGATTACAAGGTGTTGATATCAATGATAAGCACTTAGAAGTAGTTGTTAGACAAATGACTAGAAAAGTTAAGGTTTCTGATTCAGGAGATACTGATTTATTACCAGGTACTATGATAGATATGTTTGACTTTGAAAGCGAAAATGCTAGAGTAAGAGAATTTGGAGGAGAAGAAGCTAAGGGTGAAGTAGCATTATTAGGTATTACTAAAGCTGCTCTTGCAACTGATAGTTTCTTATCAGCAGCTTCATTCCAAGAAACAACAAGAGTTCTTACTGAAGCAGCTATTAAAGGTAAAATAGATCCATTAATTGGATTAAAAGAAAATGTTATTATTGGTAAGTTAATTCCAGCTGGTACAGGTATGATGAGATATAGATCTTTAAAGCTTGATGTACCAACAGAAGAGTTAGAAGAAGATAATATTGAAACAATAGAATAATACAATGCAATTTTATTGACATGTGTATGCTTAAATGATAAAATACCAATTGTGTGATTTTTGAAGCTACACTACAGTATGATTGTCTACATGATTCATGGAGGCATCCTGTATAACATGCCTCTATGATCTTTAATTTAAGGAGGGGGATTCATGTTAGACAGAATTGTAGTAAAAAAAGTTATTGGAATAAAACAATGTACTAAGTTAATTAAAAATAACGAAGGAAAAGTTTTATATGTAGCTAAAGATGCAAATGCTAAGTTGATACTTCCAATAACTAAACTAGCAAAAGAGAAAAACATTAAAATTGTAGAAGTATCTACAATGAAAGAACTTGGGAAGATAGGTGGGATTGATGTTAAGTCATCAGCAATATTGACCCTAGAATAATAATTAGTGTTTATCTTATTTTATATAGATAAATAAATTTCAGGAGGTGAAGAAATGCCAACTATAAGCCAATTAGTAAGAAAAGGTAGAAAGAGTGTTGTTAATAAATCAACAGCGCCAGCACTAAACGAGTGTCCACAAAGAAGAGGAGTTTGTACAGTTGTTAAAACTACTACTCCAAAGAAGCCTAACTCAGCGTTAAGAAAGATTGCCAGAGTAAGACTTACAAATGGATTCGAAGTTACTGCTTACATCGGTGGTGTAGGTCACAACTTACAAGAGCACAGCGTTGTTCTTATAAGAGGTGGTAGAGTTAAGGACCTTCCTGGTGTTAGATACCATATCGTAAGAGGAGCACTAGACTGTGCTGGAGTAGCTAACAGAATGCAAGGAAGATCTAAATACGGTGCTAAGAGACCAAAGCAAAAATAGTTTTCTAAACTAAGACGGTGCTTATCTTCGGCATTTACATAGACTAGAAATTTTACATAAGTTTATATAGATGTAAGAAGCGAAGCACTTTACGGTAAGTTAACTTGCCGAGTACCTATGAATTAAATTAAAAATTGTTAAGGAGGGAAGAAAAGTGCCAAGAAAAGGATTTATCGCAAAAAGAGATGTATTACCAGATCCAATATACAACTCAAAAGTTGTTACTAAGTTAATAAACAACGTAATGGAAGATGGTAAAAAAGGAGTAGCACAAAAGATTTGCTACGAAGCGTTTGAAATTATGGCGCAAAAGACAGGCAAAGATGCTTTAGAAGTATTTGAAGAAGCTATGAACAATGTTATGCCTTTATTAGAAGTTAAAGCTAGAAGAATAGGTGGTGCTAACTACCAAGTTCCAATCGAAGTTAGACCTGAAAGAAGACAAACTTTAGGTATCAGATGGATTTTAGCTGCTGCTAGAAAAAGAGGCGAAAAAGTTATGGCTGAAAGATTAGCTGGAGAATTATTAGATGCAGCTAATAATACTGGAGCTGCTGTTAAGAAGAGAGAAGATACTCACAAAATGGCAGAAGCAAACAAAGCATTCGCTCATTACAGATACTAATATTACAAAAACTGTTTTGGCTTATGCCAAAGCAGTTTTGTCGAATATAAAATTACTCATTGAGAGGAGGACATAAAATGGCTAGAAAATATCCATTAGACAAATTCCGTAATTTTGGAATAATGGCTCACATTGATGCTGGTAAAACAACAACAACTGAGAGAATATTATTCTATACAGGAAAAAGCCACAAAATAGGAGAAGTTCATGAAGGTGCTGCTACAATGGACTGGATGGTTCAAGAACAAGAAAGAGGTATAACAATTACTTCTGCAGCAACAACTTGTTTCTGGGAAGGGCATGAATTAAACATCATCGATACTCCAGGTCACGTAGACTTCACAGTTGAAGTTGAAAGATCATTAAGAGTTCTTGATGGAGCTGTTACAGTTCTAGACGCTAAGAGTGGGGTTGAACCACAAACTGAAACTGTTTGGAGACAGGCAGATAAGTACGGTGTTCCAAGAATGATATATGTTAATAAGATGGACGCTACAGGAGCTGATTTCTTCAGATGTATAAACACTGTTAGAGATAGATTAAAAGCTAATGCAGTTCCAATACAAATTCCAATAGGTTCTGAAGCAGAATTCAGAGGTATGGTAGATTTAATATCTAATCATGCAATCGTTACTTATGATGATTTAGGTAAGGATGTAAGAATTGAAGAAATTCCTGCAGAGTTAGCTGATCAAGCTGAAGAATACAGAATGGCTATGATTGAAGCAATTGCTGAAACTGATGAAGCATTAATGGAAAAATACCTTGAAGGTGAAGAATTAACTGAAGAAGAGTTACATGCTGCTTTAAGAAAAGCTACTATAGCTAATGAAATAGTTCCATGTATCTGTGGATCTTCATACAAAAACAAAGGGGTTCAAGAAATGATCAACGGTGTTGTTGCTTACTTACCATCACCATTAGACATTCCTGCAATCCAAGGTCAAACTTTAGATGGAGAAGAAGATTCAAGAGAAGCTTCAGATGAAGCTCCAATGGCTGCTTTAGCATTCAAAATTGCTACTGACCCATTCGTTGGAAAACTTGCCTTTACAAGAATATACTCAGGTGTAATGAACAGTGGTTCATATGTTCTTAACTCAACAAAAGGTAAGAAAGAAAGAATCGGAAGACTTGTTAAAATGCACTCTAACACAAGAGAAGAAGTTGAGTCATTAGAAGCAGGTGAATTAGGAGCAATCATCGGATTAAAGAACACTACAACAGGTGATACTTTATGTGATGAAAGCGCACCAATCATACTTGAATCAATGGAATTCCCAGAACCAGTTATATCTGTAGCTATCGAGCCAAAGACAAAAGCTGGTCAAGAAAAGATGGGATTAGCTTTAGCTAAGTTAGCTGAAGAAGATCCAACTTTCAAGACTTGGACTGATCAAGAAACAGGTCAAACAATCATCGCTGGTATGGGTGAATTACACTTAGATATCATTGTTGATAGATTACAAAGAGAATTCAAGGTTGAATGTAACGTTGGAGCTCCTCAAGTTGCTTACAAAGAAACTATAAGATCAGCAGTTAAAGCTGAAGCTAAGTATGCTAAGCAATCAGGTGGTAAGGGTCAATACGGTCATGCTGTAATTGAAATGGAACCAACTGAAGGAGAATACAGCTTTGAAAATGCTATCGTTGGGGGAGCTATTCCAAAAGAATACATTCCTGCAATCGATGCTGGTATTCAAGAAGCTGCTAAGAACGGTATAATAGCTGGATACGAAGTTATCAACTTCAAAGTTAAGTTAGTACACGGTTCTTACCACGAAGTCGATTCATCAGAAATGGCATTCAAGATTGCTGGTTCTATGGCATTCAAGAACGCTATGCAAAAGGCAAGCCCAGTATTACTTGAACCAATGATGAAGGTTGAAGTAACTGTACCAGAAGAGTATATGGGAGATGTTATTGGTGATATCAACTCAAGAAGAGGTAGAATGGAAGGTATGGAAGCAGTTAACGGAGCTCAAGTTATAAGAGCATTCGTACCACTAGCTGAAATGTTCGGATATGCTACAGCTTTAAGATCAAGATCTCAAGGTAGAGGTAACTACTCAATGGTATTCGATCACTATGAAGAAGTACCAAAGAGCATTCAAGAAGAAGTTGCTGGTAAAAGAGCAAAATAATTTGTAATAATTTTTTGTAATGTTATCCATAATATAATTATGGGTAATGTTGCAAAAGTTAATATAGACATAAAAACAATTTAAATTTATAATAAAAGAACAATTATTAAAACTTTAAAAATTTTAAAGTTAACATAACATTGTTTCCATAAAGGAGGAATTTCAAATGGCAAAGCAAAAGTTCGAAAGAAGTAAACCACACGTAAATATCGGAACAATTGGTCACGTAGACCACGGTAAAACTACATTAACAGCAGCAATCACTACTGTATTATCAAAGAGAGGATTCGCTGAAGCATTCGATTACGCATCAATCGATAAGGCTCCAGAAGAAAAAGAAAGAGGAATCACAATCAACACTGCACACGTTGAATACGAAACAGAAAACAGACACTATGCTCACGTTGACTGTCCAGGACACGCTGACTATGTTAAGAACATGATCACTGGTGCTGCACAAATGGATGGAGCTATCTTAGTTTGTTCAGCTGCAGACGGTCCAATGCCACAAACAAGAGAACACATCTTATTAGCATCAAGAGTTGGTGTTGAATATATCGTTGTATTCTTAAACAAAGCAGATATGGTAGACGACGAAGAATTATTAGAATTAGTTGAAATGGAAGTTAGAGAATTATTATCTGAGTATGAATTCCCAGGTGATGATATACCAGTAATAAAAGGATCAGCTTTAAGAGCATTAGAAAACCCAACAGATCCAGAAGCAACAGCTTGCATCATGGAATTACTGGATGCAGTAGATAGCTACATTCCAACTCCAGAAAGAGCTACAGATAAGCCATTCTTAATGCCAGTAGAAGACGTATTTACAATCACTGGTAGAGGAACAGTTGCAACAGGAAGAGTTGAAAGAGGAGTTCTTCACGTATCAGACGAAGTTGAAATCGTAGGATTAATGGAAGAAAAGAGAAAAGTAGTAGTAACAGGAATCGAAATGTTCAGAAAGTTACTAGACGAAGCGCAAGCTGGAGATAACATCGGAGCATTATTAAGAGGTGTTCAAAGAACAGACATCGAAAGAGGTCAAGTATTAGCTAAAGTTGGATCAGTTCACCCACACAGCAAGTTCGTAGGTCAAGTATACGTACTTAAGAAAGATGAAGGTGGTAGACATACTCCATTCTTCGATGGATACAGACCACAATTCTACTTCAGAACAACAGACGTTACAGGATCAATCAAATTACCAGAAGGAATGGAAATGGTTATGCCTGGAGACCACATCGATATGAACGTTGAGTTAATCACTCAAGTAGCTATGGATGAAGGTTTAAGATTCGCTATCAGAGAAGGTGGAAGAACTGTAGGTTCAGGAGTTGTTACTTCTATAATCGAATAGTTTTAAACCAAGTTTAAAAACTTTTAAATTTTTAAATAGATAATTTTTAAATAAAGCGCTTAAAATTGTGATCGCATAAAAGGAAAGAGTAAGGGGACGCCTTTACTCTTTTTTTTATATAAACAAATAATTTATTAGAATTATCATATTATTTTTTTATAGTTGTTATAATAAAATAAGAAAAATTTATATAATTAAATAAAATACAACCAATTAAATATAAAATAAATCAAATTATTTATTATAAAAATAAAAGTAAAACTCTATAAAAATGTTTACATTAAAATGAAATGGTTAATGATATATAATATGAGGTAATACAAACAAAAATTTCATTAATTATACTATTGAAAAAAATCTAAAATCGATATAAAATAATAACAGTTGAACGACAGAATTACTTCTAAAAGGACAAAAGTTTTTTTAAAATGATAAAAAAAAGATAAAAAAAAAGTCTTGATAAAGATTTATAAAGATAGTATAATAAAGAAGTTGTGTAGCGCAACGCGATGAATCAAGAGGTTGCCGGACTTCCGGGTTATTCTTGAGGAGCAAGTCAGGATCTAGAATCCGACGACAGGGGTAGTAGCCTGTGTTATTATTTATGAAACACCAGGAACAGTTTATAGAACTACAACTGTTGTGCGTTAGAAGTAAAGCGTACATGAAAAGGAGGGAAACCAGAATGTCAAAACAAAAAATTAGAATCAGATTAAAGGCTTTTGATCACACTATATTAGATCAATCTGCTGAAAAAATCGTTGAAACAGCTAAATCAACAGGAGCAAAGGTTGCAGGTCCAGTACCACTACCAACTGAAAAAGATGTTGTTACAATATTAAGAGCTGTTCATAAATACAAAGATTCAAGAGAACAATTCGAAATCAGAACACACAAGAGATTAATCGATATCGTTAATCCATCACCTAAAACTGTTGATGCATTAATGAGATTAAACTTACCTGCTGGTGTAGATATCGAAATAAAGCTATAATAGCTTAACTATTAAATAAACAGTTTGAACGGTTATGATTGCAAAGCAATCCGCTAATGCGTTTGGGAGGTGTAAATACATGAAAAAAGCTATAATCGGTAAGAAAATAGGAATGACTCAAATTTTTGATGAAAATGGAAAGGTAGTTCCTGTAACTGTAGTAGAAGCTGGACCATGTGTTGTTGTTCAAAAGAAAACTATCGAAAAAGATGGTTATGAAGCAATACAAGTTGGTTTCGGTGAAGTAAGAGAAAAATTAGTTAATAAGCCAAGAAAAGGACACTTTGCTAAAGCTGGAGTATCTTTAAGAAGAACTTTAAAAGAATTCAGATTAGAAGACTGCAGCGGATATGAAGTAGGTCAAGAAATCAAAGCTGATTTATTTGCAGCTGGAGATAAAATTGACGTTTCTGGAGTATCTAAAGGTAAGGGATTCCAAGGGGTTATTAAGAGATGGAATGCTAACAGAGGACCAATGTCACACGGTTCTAAGTTCCACAGAGCAGTAGGTTCAATGGGAGCTTCTTCAGATCCATCAAGAACATTCAAGAACAAGAACATGCCAGGACACATGGGAGCTGTAAACACAACTGTATTAAACTTAGAAGTTGTTAAAGTAATAGCTGAAAAGAACTTAATATTAGTTAAGGGTGGTATCCCAGGTGCTAACAAGAGCACAGTTGTAATAAGAAACGCTGTTAAAGCTTAATTTCTTTAGAAAGGAGGAGACAGAATGCCTACAGTAGGATTATTTAACAAAGAAGGAAACAAAATTGAAGATATTCAATTAAATGAGACTATATTTGCTGCAGAAGTAAATGCAGATGCTATGCACCAAGTAGTTGTTGCATTATTAGCTAATAAAAGACAAGGAACTCAATCAGCTAAAACTAGAGCTGAGGTTAGAGGAGGCGGAATTAAGCCTTGGAGACAAAAGGGAACTGGTAGAGCTAGACAAGGTTCAATCAGAGCACCACAATGGATCAAAGGTGGAGTTGTATTCGCACCAAAGCCAAGAGATTACAGAATGTCTATACCAAAGTCAATGAGAAGAGTTGCTATGTTATCAGCATTAACTAGCAAAGTTCAAAATGATGAAATGGTAGTATTAGATAGCTTAACATTAGAAGCACCTAAGACTAAGGAAGTTGTTAAAATGTTAAATGCTTTTAATGCTAAGAAGACATTAATCATAACAGCTGAAGCAAACGAAACGGTTTATAAATCAGCTAGAAACATAGAAGGAGTAGCAGTACTTCCTGTAAATAACATCAACGTTTATGATTTATTAAAATATCCAAAAGTAATCATGACTAAGGATGCTGTATCAAAGATTGAGGAGGTGTACGCATAATGAAGTTAACAAGCCACGATATAATCAGAAAACCAGTTATAACTGAAAAGTCAATGGCTGCAATGGCAGAAAAGAAGTACACTTTCATAGTTCATATGAGCGCTAACAAAGTTCAAATAAAGAAAGCGATCGAAGAAGTTTTCGGCGTTAAAGTTGAAAAAGTTCAAACTATAAGAACTATGGGAAAAACTAAGAGAATGGGCGTACATGTTGGTAAGAGAGCTGACCAAAAGAAAGCTATAATCACATTAGCTCAAGATAGCAAAGGTATTGAATTCTTTGAAGGAATGCAATAATATCAAAGCGTAATATTGGCTATAAAGCCAGAGAAGCTTAAAGAAGGAGGGAATTAGCATGGCAGTTAAAAAGTTTAGACCTACTACACCATCAAGAAGAGAGATGACAATGGCTAGCTTTGAAGAAATAACTACAAACAGCCCAGAGAAATCACTTTTAGTTTCTTTAAAGAAAACTGGTGGTAGAAATGCTCAAGGTAAAATAACTGTTAGACACCACGGTGGTGGAGCTAAGAGAAAATATAGAATAATTGATTTCAAGAGAAATAAGGATGGTATTCCAGCAAAAGTTGCTACTATAGAATACGATCCAAACAGAACAGCATACATTGCGTTAGTAGTATATGCTGATGGTGAAAAGAGATATATTCTTGCACCAGTAGGATTAAAGGTTGGAGATACAATCGTATCTGGACCAGAAGCTGATATCAAAGTTGGTAATGCTAAAGCATTAAAAGATATGCCGGTTGGTACAGTTGTTCACAACATAGAATTACAAGCTGGTAAAGGTGGCCAAATGGTTAGATCAGCAGGTACTTCTGCTCAATTAATGGCTAAAGAAGGTAACTACGCTACATTAAGATTACCTTCAGGTGAAATGAGATATGTAAGAATCGAATGTAAAGCTACAATCGGAACAGTTTCTAACACTACTAACGATATCATCAACATTGGTAAAGCTGGTAGAAAGAGACACATGGGATGGAGACCTACAGTTAGAGGTTCTGTAATGAATCCTTGCGATCACCCTCACGGTGGTGGTGAAGGTAGATCACCTATCGGTAGACCAAGTCCAGTTACTCCATGGGGTAAACCAGCACTTGGATACAAGACTAGAAAGAATAAGAAATATTCTGATAGATTCATAATAAAGAGAAGAAATAGTAAGTAATTGAAGAGAATTAATTCTCTTCAGGCTTACTGGGCCTAGAGATTATGAAGGGAGGCAAATTATAGTGAGTAGATCAATAAAAAAGGGACCTTTCGTACACGAAGGACTTTTAAAGAAGATAGAAGAAATGAATGCTAATGGTGAAAATAAGGTTGTTAAGACTTGGTCAAGATCTTCAACAATTTTCCCACAAATGATTGGTCATACAATCGCTGTTCATGATGGTAGAAAACACGTTCCAGTATATGTGAGCGAAGATATGGTAGGACACAAATTAGGAGAATTTGCTCTTACTAGAACATACAGAGGACACGATTACGACGAAAAAGCATCAAGAAAAAGAAAGTAATCTGGGAAAGGAGGAACATCAATGGAAGCTAGAGCTATAGCTAAATATGTGAGAATGTCTCCAATGAAAGTAGGAGTTGTTCTTGATTTAATAAGAGGAAAAAATGTTAACGAGGCTTTCGCTATATTACAATACACTCCAAAAGATGCTGCAGTTGTTATAAACAAAGTTTTAAAATCAGCTGTTGCAAATGCAGAGAACAATCATGACTTAAATGTTGAAAACTTATATGTTGCTGAAACATTCGTAGGTGCTGGTCCAACTTTAAAGAGATTCAGACCAATGGACCACGGAAAAGCGTTCAGAATCAACAAAAGAACAAGTCATATAACAGTAGTAGTTAAAGAAAGAGCTTAGTAAGAAGGAGGGAAAAACAAGTGGGTCAAAAAGTACATCCTCACGGACTTAGAGTTGGAGTTATTAAAGGTTGGGACGCAAAATGGTACGCTGATAAGAGAACATTTGCTGACAACTTAATAGAAGACAACAAAATAAGAGAATTCGTAAAGAAGGAACTTTTCTCAGCTGGTATATCTAAGATTGAAATCGAAAGATCAGCTAAAAGAGTTAAGTTAAATATATATACTGCTAAACCAGGTGTTGTTATCGGTAAAGGTGGTGCAGGAATCGAAGCTTTAAAAGCTAAGGTTACTAAATTAACAAACGGAAAGAATCTTTTAATAAACATAGTTGAAGTTAAGAATGCTGAAGCTGATGCACAATTAATCGCTGAAAACATTGCTGCTCAATTAGAAAAGAGAGTTTCTTTCAGAAGAGCTATGAAACAAAGCATTCAAAGAGCTATGAAATTAGGAGCTAAGGGTGTTAAAACAGCTTGTTCAGGAAGATTAGGTGGAGCTGAAATCGCTAGAACTGAACAATATCATGAAGGAACAATTCCACTACAAACATTAAGAGCTGATATTGATTATGGATTTGCAGAAGCAGATACAACATACGGTAAAATCGGAGTTAAAGTTTGGGTTTATAATGGAGAAGTTCTTCCAACTAAAAAAGTTGAAAAGAAGGAAGAAGTTAACGCGTAAGAAAGGAGGAATATAATCATGTTAATGCCTAAAAGAGTTAAGCATCGTAAGGTACAACGTGGTAGAATGAAAGGAAAAGCTACTAGAGGTAATTTCCTTGCATACGGAGATTTTGGTATCCAAGCGCAAACTTGTGGATGGATAACAAGTAACCAAATAGAATCTGCCAGAATAGCAATTAACAGATACATTAGAAGAGGAGGAAAACTTTGGATAAAAGTATTCCCAGATAAGCCAGTTACTGAGAAACCAGCTGAAACAAGAATGGGTTCTGGTAAAGGTTCACCAGAATATTGGGTAGCTGTAGTTAAACCTGGTAGAGTATTATTCGAATTATCAGGAGTTAACGAAGAAGTTGCAAGAGAAGCAATGAGACTTGCATCACACAAACTTCCTGTAAAGTGTAAATTCGTTACAAGAAGAGATTTTGAGGAAATGGGTGGTGAAGAATAATGAAGGCTAGAGAATTAAAAGATTTAAGAGCAAATAATCCTCAAGATTTAGTTGCTAAATTAGGAGAATTAAAAGCTGAGTTATTCAACTTAAGATTCCAATTAGCTACAGGACAATTAGAAAATCCTATGAGAATAAGAGAAGTAAAGAAATCTATAGCCCAAATCAAAACCATCATTAGAGAAGAAGAGATCAGGGCATTTGAACAGTAAATCTGGAAGGAGGTAGCCCCTAATGGAAAGAGGATTAAGAAAGAAGAAAATCGGTAGAGTTGTTTCTGATAAAATGGATAAGACTATCGTAGTTGCTGTTGAAACTAAGGTAAGACATCCACTATACGGAAAAACTATGAATAGAACTACTAAATTCAAAGCTCATGATGAAAACAATGAAGCTAACATGAATGATAGAGTATTAATAATGGAAACTAGACCATTATCTAAAGATAAGAGATGGAGACTTGTTGAAATAGTTGAAAGAGCTAAATAAGCTTTTTAAGACTGAAAGGAGGGTAAATTTCAATGATACAACAACAAACCTTATTAAAGGTAGCTGATAACTCAGGTGCTAAAGAAATCATGTGTATTAGAGTTTTAGGCGGATCAAAGAGAAAGTTCGGTAACATTGGAGATATAATAGTAGCTAGCGTTAAAAGTGCAACACCAGGCGGAGTTGTTAAAAAAGGTGACGTTGTAAAAGCTGTTATTGTTAGATCAGTAAGAGGATTAAGAAGAGCTGACGGTTCATACATCAAATTTGATGAGAACGCTGCTGTTATAATAAAAGATGATAAGCAACCAAGAGGAACTCGTATCTTCGGACCTGTTGCTAGGGAGCTAAGAGATAAAGAATTTAATAAAATATTATCATTAGCACCAGAAGTTCTATAATAGAGGAGGTGGCTAATTTGAAGTTACACGTTAAAAAGAACGACACAGTAGTAGTTGTTTCTGGTAAAGATGCTGGAAAGACTGGTGAAGTTTTAAAAGTATATCCAAAAACAGGAAGAGTTCTTGTTCAAGGAGTTAACATAGTTAAGAAACACCAAAAACCATCTAGAGCTAATGCTCAAGGCGGAATAATAGAAAAAGAAGGAGCTATCTACAGCTCAAAAGTTATGTTATACTGCACAAAATGCAAAAATGCTACAAGAATTAGCAATAAAATCTTAGAAGATGGTACTAAGGTTAGAGTTTGTAAGAAGTGTGGAGAAACATTCTAAAATCTGAAAGGAGGTACTAATTATGACACCAAGACTTCAAGAGAAGTATACAAATGAAGTAATTCAAGCTATGACAGAAAAGTTCGGATACAAAAACATCATGGAAGTTCCAAAGCTTGAAAAAATTGTTATAAATATGGGAGTTGGAGAAGCTAAAGATAACCAAAAGGTTTTAGAATCTGCGGTTGCTGATTTACAACTTATCTCAGGACAAAAACCAATCTTAACAAGAGCAAAGAAATCTGTTGCTAACTTTAAGATTAGAGAAAACATGGCATTAGGATGTAAAGTTACATTAAGAGGAGCAAAGATGTTTGAGTTTGCTGATAAACTAATGTCAATTGCTCTTCCAAGAGTTAGAGACTTTAGAGGGGTTTCTGACAGAGCATTTGATGGAAGAGGAAATTATTCTTTAGGAATTAAAGAACAATTAATATTCCCAGAAATAGAATACGATAAGATCGATAAGGTTAGAGGAATGGATATTATCTTCGTTACAACTGCAAAGACTGACGAAGAAGCAAGAGAATTATTAAGATTCCTTGGAATGCCATTCGCTCAATAATAAGGAGGGAAAACTGTGGCACGTAAAGCTATTATTGAAAAGTGGAGCAAAGCTCCTAAATATAAAACAAGAGCTTATACAAGATGCAGAATATGTGGAAGACCACATGCAGTATTAAGAAAGTTTGGTATTTGCCGTATATGCTTTAGAGAACTTGCTTACAAGGGTGAAATTCCTGGTTGTAAGAAGGCAAGCTGGTAAACCTAACGACTGAAAGGAGGCAAATTAAATGGTTATGACAGATCCTATCGCAGATTTACTAACTCGTATTAGAAATGCGAATGCTGTAAGACACGAAGTAGTAGAAGTTCCTTCTTCAAACGTAAAGAAGGCTGTTGCAAATATATTATTACAAGAGGGATACATCAAGAATATTGAAGAATACAATGATGGTGTTGTTCCAATGATGAGATTATCTCTTAAATACGGTTCTAACAAAGAAAGAGTTATTACTGGAATCAAGAGAATATCAAAACCTGGTTTAAGAGTATACTGTAAGAAAGATGAAGTTCCAAGAGTTCTTAATGGATTAGGAATCGCTGTAATTTCAACTTCAAAAGGTATAGTTGTAGACAGAGAAGCAAGAAAGCTAGGCTTAGGCGGAGAAGTTGTTTGCTACGTTTGGTAGTAACTAATTTTGAAAATTAAGTTGTTTAACATATAGATCTAACAAATAATACAGGAGGTGCGATTATGTCAAGAGTAGGTAGATTACCAATAGCTATCCCTGCTGGTGTTACAGTTACAGTTGCTGAAGGTAACGTTGTTACTGTAAAAGGACCTAAAGGGCAATTAGTTAAGGCTATGGACAAAGACATGAATATAGCAGTTGAAGACAACCAAGTTGTTGTTACAAGACCTAGTGACGTTAAAGAGCATAGAGCTCTTCACGGTTTAACTAGAGCATTAATCAACAACATGATCATAGGAGTTGAAAAGGGATACCAAAAGACTCTAGAATTAATCGGTGTTGGTTATAGAGCACAATTACAAGGAAAGAAGCTTGTAATGAACTTAGGATTTTCACATCCAGTTGAAATAGAACCAGCTGAAGGAATTACTTTCGAAACTCCAGCAGCTACAAAAGTAGTTGTATCTGGAATCGACAAGCAATTAGTTGGTGCTGCTGCAGCTGATATCAGAAAGTGGAGAAAACCTGAACCATATAAGGGTAAAGGAATTAAATTCGAAGGCGAAGTTATCAGACGTAAAGAAGGTAAAACTGGTAAGAAATAATTAGGAAGGAGTTGAACCTTATGTTCAAGAAGGCAGACAAAAAAGCAAGTAGAGCAAAGCGTCACCTTAGAGTACGTAAGAAAGTTTCTGGTACTCCTGAAAGACCAAGACTTTCAGTTTATAGAAGTGAAAAAAACATATATGCTCAAATTATTGATGATATAAATGCTGTTACTTTAGCATCTGCTTCTACTTTAGATAAAGAAGTTGATGTAAAAGTTGGCGGAAACAAAGAAGCTGCTAAATTAGTTGGTGAACTAGTTGCTAAGAGAGCTTTAGATAAAGGTATAACTGAAGTTGTATTCGATAGAGGTGGATACGTATATCACGGAAGAGTTCAAACATTAGCAGAAAGCGCTAGAGAAGCAGGCTTAAAATTCTAATCAAACAAGGAGGGAAATCAATGAGAATCGATCCTAGCACACTAGACCTTAAGGAAAAGGTTGTTTTTATAAACAGAGTTACTAAGGTTGTTAAGGGTGGTAGAAACTTCAGATTCAGCGCTTTAGTTGTTGTTGGTGATGAGAACGGACACGTAGGCGTAGGAATGGGTAAGTCAATCGAAATCCCAGAAGCAATTAAAAAAGGTATCGAAGACGCTAAGAAAAACATGGTTAGCGTTGCTATAGTTGGAACTACAGTTCCTCATGAAATATATGGTAAGTTTGGAACAGGTAAAGTTTTAATCATGCCAGCTAAAGAAGGTACAGGAGTTATCGCTGGTGGACCAGCAAGAGCTGTATTAGAATTAGCAGGATTAAAGGACGTTAGAGCTAAGTCTTTAGGTTCAAACAATCCAAGAAACATGGTAAATGCTACAATTAATGGTTTAGCAAGCTTAAGAACAGCTGAAGAAATAGCTAGATTAAGAGGCAAATCAGTAGAAGAAATATTAGGTTAGGAGGTATACGCAATGGCAAAGATAAAGGTTACTTTAGTTAAAAGCTTAATAGGCAGAAAGAAAGACCATATCGCTACTGCAAATGCTCTTGGTCTAAGAAAGATTAACAAAACTGTAGAGCATGAGGATACTCCTCAAATCAGAGGTATGATCAACAAAGTTGACTACTTATTAAAAGTAGAAGAAGTATAATAAAGAGGAGGTGCACGAGATATGAAACTTCATGAGTTAAAACCAGCAGCTGGTAGTAAAAAAGCTCCTAAGAGAGTTGGTAGAGGTACTGGTTCAGGTTTAGGAAGAAACGCTGGTAAAGGTGAAAAAGGACAAAACGCTAGATCAGGCGGTGGAGTTAGACCAGGATTTGAAGGTGGTCAAATGCCATTATACAGAAGACTTCCTAAGAGAGGATTCACTAATATCTTCGCTAAGCAAATAGTTTCTATAAACGTTGATAGATTAAACATATTTGAAAACGGCACAGTAGTAACTCCAGAATTATTACTTGAAACAAGAGTAATATCTAAAGTTAAAGATGGAGTTAAGATATTAGGAAACGGAACATTAGAAAAGAGCTTAACTGTTCAAGGATGTAAGATGTCTAAGGCAGCAGCTGAAAAGATAGAAGCAGCTGGAGGAAAAGTTGAGGTGATGTAATATGCTATCAACCCTACGTAATGCCTGGAAGGTTCCGGAACTTAGAAAAAGATTTTTATGGACGATATTTTTAGTAGCAATTTTCAGGATTGGAATACATATTCCCGTTCCTGGAATTGATACTAGTTATTTAAGCTCAATGACAAACTCTGGTGGGTTACTTGGCTTTTATAATTTAATATCAGGAGGAGCATTAAGTAAATTTAGTATATTTGCATTAAGTGTTTCACCTTATATTAATGCATCAATCATAGTACAGTTATTAACAATTGCAATTCCTTCATTAGAACAATTATCTAAAGAAGGAGAAGAAGGTAGAAATAAAATTCAGTCTATTACAAGATATGCTTCAATAGCAATAGGTTTTGTATTAGCAATTGGAATTTACTCTATGATAGCAGCACAAGGTGCAGCTACAGGATTAAGCTCAGCTCAAAAAGTTGTAGTATTAATTGCTTTAGTAGTAGGATCTACTTTCTGTATGTGGCTTGGTGACCAAATAACTCAAAAGGGATTTGGAAACGGAGTTTCAATATTAATATTTGTCAATATAGTATCTCAATTACCTACAACTTTAATGTCATTATTTACATTAAAAGAAGCAGGTGAAATTACTATTATTGAAATAGCATTATTCTTAGTTGGTACTTTAGCACTATTAGTATTTACAATATACTTCTCATTAGCAGAGAGAAGAGTGCCTATCCAATATGCTGGTAAGGCTGTAGGTACTAAGGTTATGAGAGGTCAATCTACTCATATACCACTAAGTTTAATTGGATCAGCAGTTATTGCAATAATATTTGCAATGTCTGTAATGATGTTCCCTGAAACAATAGCTAATTTTTTCCCAACTAAGGGATGGTCAAAATGGATATTAACAAGTCCTTATAGTATTTTTAATAAATCTACATGGATGTATCCTGTTTGTTATGCAGTATTAACAGTATTCTTTACTTGGTTCTATACTCAAATAACATTTAAACCAGATGAAATGGCTGAAAATCTTCATAAGTCTGCAGGCTTTGTACCAGGTGTAAGACCAGGTGAAGCTACAGAGAAGTATTTTGAAAAAGTACTTACAAGAGTATCTTTAATCGGGGGATTATTTGCAGCATTATTAGCTGTTACTCCAATATTAATTAGTAATTATACTGATTTAACAGGGATTCAATTTGGTGGAACATCATTATTAATTTTAATTGGAGTTGGATTAGATTTTTCTAGACAACTAGATTCACAATTAGTAATGAGACACTATCAAGGATTCTTAAAATAGATTTATAATGGAGATGATGCCCGTGAAGATAGTATTATTAGGTCCTCCTGGGGCTGGAAAAGGAACACAGGCAAAATCAATTAGTAATAGATACTCTATACCACATATTTCTACAGGGGATATCTTTAGAAAGAATATTTCAGAAGAAACCCCTTTAGGAATACAAGCAAAGCAATATATTGATAATGGTCAATTAGTACCAGATGAAGTTACTATCAATATGGTTAAAGACAGATTAACATGGGAAGACTGTAAAAATGGTTATCTATTAGATGGTTTCCCAAGAACTGTTGCTCAAGCTGAAGCTCTACAAGAGTTTTTAGTATCAAGAAATGAAAACTTAGATACAGCTTTATGTATCGAAGTACCTAGCAGTTTCATTCTTGAAAGAATGACAGGAAGAAGAGTTTGTTTATCATGTGGAGCTAGTTATCATGTAAAATTCAATCCACCATCTGTTGAAGGTGTTTGCGATGTTTGTGGTGACAATGTCATCCAAAGAAAAGATGATGTTGAAGAAACAGTAAAAGAGAGATTAGATGTCTATGAAAGACAAACACAACCACTGATTGATTTTTATAAAGAGAAAAACTTACTTTCTACTGTAGATGGAACAAAAGCTATTAATGAAGTATTCGAAAGCATTTGCAACATTTTAGGGAGTGCAAACTAATGATTATTATCAAGAATGATAAAGAAATCGACCTAATGAGGATTGCTGGTAGAATCGTAGCTGAAACTCTTCTATTAGTTGAAAAAGAGGTTAGACCAGGAATAACTACTGCTGAATTAGATAGGATAGCAGAAGAATTTATAACTAAGCATGGGGCGAAACCTTCATTTAAAGGGCTCTATGGATTTCCTGCTTCACTATGTATATCTGTTAATGAGCAAGTAGTTCATGGAATACCAGGAGGGTATGTATTAAAAGAGGGAGATATTATTAGTGTTGACTGTGGCGCCAATATTAATGGCTTCCATGGTGATGCAGCAAGAACATTTGCTGTAGGTAATATTTCAGAAGAAGCAAAAAGGCTTATTAAAGTTACAGAAGAATCTTTTTTTAAAGGTTTGGAATTTGCTAAGGTAGGAAATAAACTAACTGATATTTCACATGAAATACAACGCTACGTTGAGGTTTCAGGTTTCTCTGTTGTAAGAGAATTTGTAGGTCACGGAATAGGAAAAAGTGTCCATGAGGATCCAGAAGTTCCTAACTTCGGAAGACCAGGCCGAGGGCCAAAATTAGTTGCTGGTATGGCTTTAGCTATAGAACCTATGGTTAATATGGGAACATATAGAGTAGCTACTTTAGGTGATGATTGGACAGTAGTCTCAGCAGATAAGAGTCTATCGGCTCACTATGAAAACACTGTTGTAATTTTACCAGATGGACCAGAGATATTAACACTAATTAAATAAGTGTTGCTTAGTTATAAATTCGCATGATACCAAAAGGTGGCTTGTAAATTTATGACTAAGGTAATCATCGAGGTGAAAGTAATTTGCAAAACAATGACTTAATTGGGAAAATTGTTCTTTCAAAATGCGGAAGAGATAAGAATCATTATTACGTTATTGTTGATAAAGTTGATGATACTTATTACCTTCTAAGTAATGGAAGTAATAAGACAATTCAGATGCCTAAGAAGAAGAGCATAAAACATTTTAATGTTTTAAAAAATGTAGATGATGAGATTAAAGCATCAATTATATTAAAGAAAAAAGGTACTGATTTAAAAATTAAGAGATTTCTAAAACTAAAAGGCATTGTTAAGGAGGGTTGATTACCTTATGTCAAAAGATGATGTAATAGAAATGCAAGGTGTAGTCTTAGAGGCTTTACCAAATGCAATGTTTCAAGTTGAGTTAGAAAGTGGTCATAAAATTTTAGCTCACATATCAGGAAAATTAAGAATGAACTTCATAAGAATTCTACCTGGAGATAAGGTTACTATAGAACTTTCTCCATATGACCTAACTAGAGGAAGAATTACTTGGAGAGCAAAATAAGGTGAAAATAATTTACCATAAATTACACAAGGAGGGTTAGCGATGAAAGTAAGACCATCAGTTAAGCCTATTTGCGAAAAGTGCAAGATTATAAGAAGAAAAGGAAAAGTAATGGTAATCTGTGAAAATCCTAAGCACAAGCAAAAACAAGGCTAATATACTTTAATATTAGGCAGAATAATTTGCAATTATTAATATATTGACTTTTATTTGAAATTTCAATATTATTATATAGGCGTTTAAATCAGCTTATTGATTTTAGGTACGGCTGACGATAGGTTAAAACAACCTATCGACCTAAGATTTTAATATAAATTTATCAAAAGCAAAAATAAAAATTGCATTTCAATAAACAGGAGGTGTAAGTTCAAATGGCAAGAATAGCAGGAGTTGACCTACCAAAGGAAAAAAGAGTTGAGATAGGTCTAACATATATATACGGAATTGGTTTATCTACTTCTCAAAAGATATTAGCTACTACTGGAATTAACCCAGATACTAGAATTAAGGATCTTACTGAGGACGAAGTAAATGAAATCAGAAACTATGTAAACAAGAACTTAATGGTTGAAGGTGACTTAAGAAGAGATGTTGCTTTAAACATTAAGAGATTAGTTGAGATAGGTTGTTACAGAGGTATTAGACATAGAAAAGGTCTTCCAGTTAGAGGACAAAAGACTAAGACTAACGCTAGAACTAGAAAAGGTCCTAAGAAGACTATCGCAAATAAGAAGAAGTAGTGAGGAGGGATTTCGATGGCTCAAAAAGTCAAAAAGACTACTAGAAGAAGAAAAGAAAGAAAGAACGTTGAGCATGGTGCTGCACACATCCAATCAACTTTCAATAACTCAATAGTTACTTTAACTGATGCGGCTGGAAATGCTTTATCATGGTCAAGTGCTGGAGCTTTAGGTTTCAGAGGTTCAAGAAAGAGCACACCATTTGCATCTCAAATGGCAGCGGAAACTGCAGCTAAAGCAGCTATGGAACACGGTTTAAAGAGTATAGAAGTATACGTTAAAGGGCCAGGTGCTGGTAGAGAAGCAGCTATAAGATCATTACAAGCTGCAGGATTAGAAGTAACTTTAATTAAAGATGTTACTCCAATTCCACACAACGGATGTAGACCACCGAAGAGAAGAAGAGTCTAATTATATTTAAATTCAACAGGAGGTGTAACGAATGGCAAGATATACTGGAGCTACATGTAGATTATGTAGAAGAGAAGGTCAAAAGCTATTCCTTAAGGGAGATAGATGTTATACAGATAAATGTGCTTTCGTAAGAAGAAGCTATGCACCAGGACAACACGGAGCAGCTAAGAAAAAGTTATCTAACTACGGAGTACAATTAAGAGAAAAGCAAAAAGCTAGAAGAATATACGGTGTTTTAGAAGGTCAATTCAGACATTACTATGAAAAGGCTGACCACATGAAGGGAATCACTGGTGAAAACTTATTAATGTTACTAGAAATGAGATTAGATAACGTTGTTTACAGATTAGGATACGGTGCTTCAAGAAACGAAGCTAGACAATTAGTTACTCATGGACATTTCTTAGTAAATGGTAAGAAAGTTGATATTCCATCATACAAAGTATCAGTTAACGATGTAATATCTGTTTGTGAAAAGAGCAGAGGATCAGAAAAGTTCAAGACTTTTGCTGAAAATCCAAAGACATTACCAAAATGGTTAGAAGCTAACGTTGAAAACTATGAAGGTAAAGTTGTTGCTGTACCAGCTAGAGAAGATATTGACGTACCAGTTAACGAAACTCTAATTGTCGAATTATACAGCAAATAATAAATTAATATAATTTTATATTAAAATATTATTTTAACTTATTTAATGGAATCAGTTGCCCTCATAAAAAGGTTGCCATTTTATATATAAGGAGGGTTTATACATGTTAGAAATAGAAAAGCCAATAATTGAATGTATAGAATCAAATGAAGATGGTACATATGGTAAATATGTAGTTGAACCATTAGAAAGAGGATATGGTATTACACTTGGAAATGCAATGAGAAGAATTCTTTTATCTTCTCTTCCAGGTGTAGCTACTACATCAATTAAGATTGATGGAGTACTTCATGAATTCTCTACTGTACAAGGTGTTAAAGAAGATGTTACAGAATTAATTCTTAATATCAAAAGTTTAGCATTAACAATGGAAGGCGAAGGTCCACAAACTATTTATATAGATGCTAAAGGACCAGGAGTTGTTACAGGTGCAGATATCAAGACTGATGGAAGTGTTGAAGTAATCAACAAAGATTTACACATTGCTACTCTTGATGAAAACGGAAGACTGTATATGGAATTAACAGTTAACAGAGGTAGAGGATATGTTACTCAAAATAAAAATAAGAGTGATGCACTACCACTTTCAGCAATAGCTATAGACTCTATTTATACTCCTGTTAAGAGAGTAAACTTTACAGTTGATAATACTAGAGTTGGTCAAATCACTGATTATGATAAATTAACACTAGAAATTTGGACTAATGGTACTATTAAAATAGATGAAGCTATAAGCTTATCAGCTAAAATTTTAATAGAGCACTTTAAGTTATTCATGTCATTAGGTGTTGCAACTAATGATGTTGAAATAATGATTGAAAAAGAAGAAGATAAGAAAGAAAAAGTACTAGAAATGACTGTTGAAGAACTAGATCTTTCAGTTAGATCTTATAACTGCTTAAAGAGAGCTGGTATCAATACAGTACAAGAACTTGCTGGTAAATCAATGGATGACATGATGAAGGTAAGAAATCTAGGAAAGAAATCTTTAGAAGAAGTTGAAAGAAAGCTTAAGGAATTAGGTTTAGCCTTAAAACTAAGCGACGAGTAGGGAGGTAAATCCATGGCAGGTTATCGTAAGTTAGGTCTTTCTACAGACCAAAGAAGAGCTATGTTAAGAAGTCTTGTTACTAGCTTCTTAAAGCATGGTAGAATTGAAACTACTGAAACAAGAGCTAAAGAAGCTAGATCTATAGCTGAAAAGATGATCACTCTTGCAAAAAGAGGAGATCTTCATGCTAGAAGACAAGTTTTAGCTTACGTTTTAGAAGAAGATGTTGTTAAAACATTATTTGATGAAATCGCTCCAAAGTACGCTGAAAGAAACGGCGGATACACTAGAATGATCAAAAAAGGTCCTAGAAGAGGAGATGGAGCTGAAGTTGTTATACTTGAATTAGTATAATTATTTCACCCTGGGGATTAAGTTTTACTTAATCCCCATTTTTCATATAAAAAAATATTAATTAAGTATTTATTTTTATCACAATATAATAAATATAACATATTAATTGAAATACTTGTAATTAGTAAAAGCTTATATATAATTAAATTATGGAAATTTATATGGAATTTATATAATTTAGTCATATATAAAAATTTTTAAAGGAGGGATATTGATTGAATAAGATGATAGAATGTAAAAATGTAGTTTTTAAATATTCTACAGGAGAAGAAATAGAAAAGTTAGCTATAGATGGATTAAATTTAGAAGTTAATGAAGGTGAATTTTTAGTTGTTTTAGGACATAATGGTTCAGGAAAATCTACTGTTGCAAAGCATATGAATGCATTATTAGTTCCAACTGAAGGAACTGTTATAGTAAATGGTTTAGATACAAGTGATGAAAATAATGTATGGGATATAAGAGCAACTGCAGGTATGGTATTTCAAAATCCAGATAATCAATTAGTAGCAACTATTGTTGAAGAAGATGTTGCCTTTGGACCAGAAAATTTAGGAGTTCCACCAGAGGAAATAAGAAAAAGAGTTTATGATGCCCTTGAAAAAGTTGGAATGAGTGAATATAAGAAGCATGCTCCTCATTTATTATCAGGAGGACAAAAACAAAGAGTTGCTATTGCAGGTATATTAGCTATACAGCCTAAATGTATTATCTTTGATGAGCCTACAGCAATGCTTGATCCTTCAGGTAGAAGAGAAGTAATGGAAAATATTAAAGAGTTAAATAAAAAGCATGGAATAACTGTTATTTTAATTACTCATTATATGGACGAAGCAGCTCAAGCTGATAGAGTTGTAGTTATGGATAAAGGAAAGGTAATTATGGAAGGAATTCCACGTGATATATTTTCAGAAGTAGAAACTATGAAAAAAATAGGCTTAGATGTTCCACAAGTTACAGAAATATGTTATGAATTGAAAAAGGCAGGAATAAATATAGATACTAAAATTTTAAATGTGAATGAGATGGTGAATGCGTTATGTCAATTAAAATAGAAAATTTAACACATGTATATATGCCTAAGAGCCCATTTGAAAAGAAAGCATTAGATAATGTTAATTTAGTAATTGAAGATGGAGAGTTTTTAGCTTTAATAGGTCATACTGGTTCAGGTAAATCAACCCTTATTCAACATTTAAATGGTTTATTAGAACCTACTTCAGGAAGAATATTAGTTGATGATATTGATATAACAAATAAAGAAGCTAAACTTACTGAAATCAGAAAAAAGATAGGTTTAGTATTTCAATATCCAGAATATCAACTTTTTGAAGAAACAATTGAAAAAGATATAGCTTTTGGACCTAATAATTTAGAATTATCTTCAGAAGAAGTTTCTAGAAGAGTTAAAAAATCTATGGAAATGGTTGGATTAGATTATGAAACTTATAAAAATGTTTCACCATTTGATTTAAGTGGAGGACAAAAAAGAAGAGTTGCTATAGCTGGGGTAATTGCAATGGAACCTAAAGTTTTAATTCTTGATGAGCCAACAGCAGGGTTAGATCCTCAGGGAAGAGATGATATTTTAGAACAAATAAAACTACTTCATGAAAAATATAAAATGACTATTGTTTTAGTAAGTCATAGTATGGAGGATGTTGGAAAACTTGCACAAAGAATTGTGGTTATGAATAAGGGAAAAGTAGAACTTTTAGGAAAACCATCAGAAGTATTTAAGGAAGTAGAAACATTAGAAAAAATAGGTCTTGCTGTTCCACAAGTAACATATTTAATGAGGGTATTAAGAGAAAGAGGATTTGATGTTTCTGATGAAATATTTACAGTAGAAAAGGGAACAGAAGCAATTTTAAAAGTGTTATCAAAATAAAAGAAAGAGAGAAGTTAAAATGATTAAAGATATAACTATAGGTCAATATATACCAGGTGAATCTTTTATACATAAACTAGATCCTAGAACTAAGATATTAATTACATTTTTATTTATTATAAGTTTATTTATCGTAGATAAATTTGTTGGTTATATTTTTGTAGTTGCTTTTTTAGCATTAGTTGTATATGTAGCTAAAATATCTCCAAGATATTTATATAAGGGATTAAAACCTGTATTTTTATTAATAGCATTAACAGCAATTTTAAATATTTTTATGCTTAGAGAGGGAAGGTTGCTTTTCCAACTTGGGTTTATCAAAATTTATGAATCAGGTATTAAAACTGCATTATTTATGGCAATAAGATTAATACTTCTTATTATGGGGACATCAGTTTTAACATTAACTACATCTCCAATAGAATTAACAGATGGTATAGAAAGATTATTAAGACCAATTGGTAAAGAAATAGCACATGAATTAGCTATGATGATGACTATTGCATTAAGATTTATACCAACACTTATTGATGAAACAGATAAAATTATGAAGGCTCAAAAAGCTAGAGGAGCAGATTTTGAAAGTGGCGGATTAGTTAAAAAAGCAAAAAACTTAATTCCACTTTTGGTGCCTTTATTTATTAGTTCATTTAGAAGAGCGGATGAACTTGCTATGGCAATGGAAGCAAGATGTTATAGAGGGGGAGCTGGAAGAACTAGAATGAAAGTTTTAAAGTTTACCTCTAAAGATTTTATAGCATTTGGAGTGTTTGCATTATTATTAGCAAGTACATTAATAATAAGATTTGCAATCTAATAAATTAAATTGAAAAGGTGATATGTTGAATAATATTAAATTGACCTTAGAATATGATGGCACAAATTATTATGGATGGCAAAAGCAAAAAGGATTTAAAACTATACAAGGTGAAATAGAAGAGGCTATTGAGCTTGTTACTAAAGAACATTGTGAAGTTATAGGAAGTTCAAGAACTGATGCTGGTGTTCATGCAAGAGGATTTGTTGCTAATTTTAAAACAAATAGTAAGGTGCCTCCTAATAAATTTAGAGAGGCACTAAATGTTAAATTACCAAATGATATAGTTATAACTAAATCAGAACAAGTTGATGAAGAATTTCATGCAAGATATTATGCAAAGGGAAAAACATATGAATATTACATATTAAATTCAGATGTTCCTTCTGCTTTAATGAGGAACCAAATGTATCATTATAAATATGATTTAGATGTAGAAGCAATGAAAATAGCAGCTAAACAATTTATTGGAACACATGATTTTGCAGCATTTAAGACTCAAGGAAGTTCTGTTAAGGGAACAATTAGAACTATATTTGACGTAAAAGTCGAAAAAGAAAAAAATATTATAAAAATTTCGGTAAGTGGTGATGGATTTTTATATAATATGGTTAGAATAATAGTTGGAACCTTAATTAATGTTGCTCGAGGAAAAACTGATGCTACGTCAATATTAGAAATAATAAACAAGAAAGATAGGTCTTTAGCAGGGGATTGCGTACCACCATATGGTTTATTTTTAAAAGAAGTTTATTATTAAAAATTTTTAATAAAAATGTTGACACACCCGTATGCGTGTATTATAATTTATTTTGTTTGTTAGAATAATTTATGTACGTGAGACCACGTGTGCAGAGGTCTTGACATAAATGTTATACATAATTAAGGTATAACGATAAATGTAAGTTCAGGGAGGGAAATAACATGAAATCATACATTGCAAAAGCACAAGAAGTTGAAAAAAAATGGTATGTTGTTGACGCTGCTGGAAAGCCACTAGGAAGAGTTGCTAGCCAAGTTGCTACAATATTAAGAGGTAAACATAAGCCAACATTTACACCAAATGTTGATTGCGGAGATTTCGTAATAGTTATCAATGCAGAAAAGGTTGTTTTAACTGGTAAGAAGTTAGATCAAAAAATGTTAAGAAAGCACAGCGGATACGTTGGTGGATTAAAAGAAATTCCTTATAGAGAAGTTCTTGCTAAGAAGCCAGAATTTGCTTTCGAAGAAGCAGTTAGAAGAATGCTTCCATCAGGAGTATTAGGTAGACAAATGCTTAAAAAGTTAAAAGTATACAAAGGTTCTGAGCATGAACATGCAGCTCAAAAACCAGAAGTACTTGAATTAAAGTACTAATACAATCTCGGGAGGAGGAATAAAAAATGGCAAAAGTTCAATACATGGGTACTGGAAGAAGAAAAAAATCAGTTGCAAGAGTTAGACTTGTACCAGGAAATGGGAAAGTTGTTATAAATAACAGAGAAATCGAAACTTACTTCGGTTTAGAAACTTTAAGAATGATAGTTAATCAACCATTAGTTTTAACTGGATCAAAGGATAAATTTGACGTATTAGTTAATGTTCACGGTGGTGGATTCACAGGTCAAGCTGGAGCTATCAGACACGGAATTACAAGAGCTTTAATTAAATCAGACGAAAACTTAAAATCTGAATTAAAGAAAGCTGGTTTCGTAACAAGAGACCCAAGAATGAAGGAAAGAAAGAAATACGGTCTTAAGAAAGCTAGAAGAGCACCACAATTCTCTAAGAGATAGTATTTTTTACGAGAGGTTTTTATACCTCTCTTTTTTTTATTTTAATATTGAAGTACCATAAAATTAAAAATTCCAATATTAAATCTATGTTAAAAAATGTTGAAATCTATTAACAAATGTTAATTTTTATTGTAAACTTAACTGGATGAAATAATTTTTAACATAAATAAAATATACAAGAGTAAAGGAGAATTTATCTTGGATACAATATTAACAATTGTTAAATTATTAGGTGGATTGGGTTTATTTATCTATGGTATGAAGCTAATGGGAGATGGACTTGAAAATGCTGCTGGAGAAGGATTAAAAAAGATACTTGAAAAAGTAACAAAGAATCCTTTAATTGGAGTAATAGTTGGTGCTGTAGTAACTATGGTTATTCAAAGTAGTAGTGCTACAACTGTAATGGTAGTTGGATTTGTTAATGCAGGATTAATGAATTTAGCTCAAGCTGCTGGAATTATTATGGGGGCAAATGTTGGAACAACTGTAACAGCACAATTAGTTGCATTTAAGTTAGATGATATTGCTCCAATTTTTGTGTTTGTTGGTGCCATGATGGTAATGTTTGTTAAAGGAAAAAGGAGAAGAGAAATTGGAAATATAATACTTGGTTTTGGTATTTTATTTGTTGGAATGGGAACTATGAGCGAAGCTATGAAACCATTAACATCATCTCCAATATTCCAAGATATACTTACAACAGTAGGATCACATTGGTACTTAGGATTAATTGCAGGGGCTTTAATAACAGCGGTTCTTCAAAGTTCATCAGCAACTACAGGTATACTTGTAGCATTAGCAACTGCAGGAGCATTAAATATAAATGAAGCACTTCCTATAATAATGGGATGTAATATTGGTACTTGTATAACAGCAATGCTTGCAACCGTTGGTACTAATAAGACTGCTCATAGAGCTGCCATGTTACATTTAATATTTAATGTAGTTGGAACTATAATATTTTTACCAATAATAGTTCCAGGATTTTTAGGTAGATTTGTTTCATATTTTTCTAGTGATGTAAATAGACAAATTGCAAATGCGCATACAATATTTAATGTAATTAATACCATAATAATGGTTCCATTAATACCTATACTATGTAAGATTGTTGAAAAATTAATACCTGGTGAAGATGACGAAAAAGTAGGACCTAAGTATATAGATGATAGGTTATTAGAAACACCTGTAATAGCTGCAGGGCAAGTTCTTAAGGAAACTATAAGAATGTCTAATAAATCAAAATTAAGCTTAGAATTAGCTATGGATGCATTTATGAAAAATGATGAAAAATTAGCTGAAAAAGTATATGAAAACGAACAAATAATAAATAATCTTGAAGAATGCATAACAAATTATTTAGTTAAGCTTTCTAAATGTGAGTTATCAGATAAGGAAAAAAATATAGTTGCTTCAACTTTCCATGTAGTTAATGATATTGAAAGAATAGGAGATCATGCAGAAAACTTAGCAGATTTAACTATTCAAAAAATAAATAAAAAATTAAGTTATAGTGAAGAAGCAATTTCTGAAATAACAAATATGTATAAAGCTACATTAAAGGCATTAGATATATCAATAGAAAGCTATTCTGATAGAGATAAAGAAAAAGCAAAAAAAATAAATAGTGTTGAATCTGAAATAGATAAGATGCATAAGAAATATAGAGATTTACACATAAAGAGATTACATGAAGGAACTTGTAGTGCATATGCAGGTGCAATATTCCTAGATTTATTAAGTAATTTAGAAAGAATAGGAGATCATTCAACTAATATTGCTGAAAGTGTAATTGAAAATAATTAATAAAAAGGAGCGAATTTTCACTCCTTTTTATTTTGTATAATTCTTATAAAAATAAACAAAATAAAGATAAGATTAAATTTTTGGAGGATATAATATGAAAAAAAGTATTGTTGCTATTTTTATCTTCTTAATGATTATTAATTTTGTTACTCCAGTTTGTGCAGTTATAAATGAAGATAAATCTGAAAAAATTATTTTAATTGACCCAGGACATGGGGGAATTGATGGTGGTGCAAAATCAAAAAATGGAACAATTGAAAAAGATATTAACTTACAAATAGCAATAAAGCTTAAAGAAAACTTAGAAGATAAAGGTTATAAGGTTTATATGACTAGGGAATGTGATGAAGGGCTTTATAAACAAGGTAAAACTGTAAAAGAAAAAAAGAGGGAAGATTTAAAAAAGAGAGTAGATTTAAAAACAGAAACTAATTGTGATATATTTGTTTCAATACATCAAAATATGTTTCCACAAAGTAAATGTTATGGGGCACAAGTTTGGTATGCTTCAAATGAAAATAGCAATAAATTAGCTACAAGTGTTCAAGATGCTATTAAAGAAAGCGTTAATGATAATAATAAAAGAGTTGCAAAACCAGCAGCAGAAGCTTATTTAATATTAAGAGATAAATATGAAGGGGCATCAATATTAGTTGAATGTGGATTTTTATCAAATCCAAATGAAGAAGCAAAGTTAAAAACTGATGAACATCAAAATTTGATAGTAGAAGGAATATCTAAAGGCATAGATAGATATTTTGAAAATAATATTGAAAATAAAAAGGATTAATAATTTTTTTGGAAAAATGGGAGTTATAAGTTAATTAATAGTAATAAACTTATAACTCCTATTTTATATTTTAAATATAATTAAATAAGAGAACTTTTAATTTTGGTTGTAAAATTCTACAGTAAATAATAAACTATTTATATATGAAAGGGGAGGATATTAAATGAGAGAAATACATATATCTAAAATAATAGAAGCAGTAAAAGAACTTTGTGTTGAAGCAAATTATTATTTATCAGATGATGTAAGAAATACATTATATCATGCAAAAAAAAGTGAAACATGGCCATTAGCAGAAAATATATTAGAACAAATAATATTAAATTCTGATATAGCTAAAAATGAAAATAAACCTATATGCCAAGATACAGGAATGGCATGTGTATTTTTAGAAATTGGACAAGATGTACATATTATTGGAGGATTATTAGAAGATGCTATTAATGAAGGAGTTAGAAGAGGCTATGATGAAGGATTTTTAAGAAAATCAGTAGTTAAAGATCCTATTAATAGAATAAATACTAAAGATAATACGCCTGCTATTATTTATTATGATATTGTTCCAGGAGATAAGATAAAAATAACTGTTGCACCAAAAGGCTTTGGTTCAGAAAATATGAGTAGAATAAAAATGCTTAAGCCTTCAGATGGGTTACAGGGGGTTAAAGATTTTATAATTGAAACAATAAAACTTGCAGGGCCTAATCCATGTCCACCAATAGTAATTGGAGTTGGAATAGGAGGTACATTTGATAAAGCAGCATATTTATCTAAAAAAGCATTAATAAGACCTTTAAATGTAAGAAATAAAGATGAATTTTATAGTAATTTAGAAAAAGAGCTTTTAGAAGATATAAATAATCTTGGAATAGGACCACAAGGATTTGGAGGAAAAACTACAGCAATAGGATTAAATATAGAAACATATCCAACACACATTGCTGGGTTGCCTGTTGCAGTTAATATTAATTGTCATGCAACAAGGCATAAGGAAAGAGAGTTATAGGAGGTTAAATATTATGAGGAAGATACATACTCCTTTAAATGAAGATATAACTAAAAAATTAAAAGCTGGTGATAGCATATTATTATCAGGAACAATATATACAGCTAGGGATGCTGCTCATGAAAGACTAATAAACCTATTAAAAGAAGGTAAAGAATTGCCTTTAAATATTAAGGGAGAAATTATATATTATGTAGGACCTACACCAGAAAAGCAAGGTGAAGTTATAGGGGCTGCAGGGCCAACAACAAGTTATAGAATGGATGGCTATACACCTGAACTTTTAGATTTAGGATTAAAAGGCATGATAGGAAAAGGTGCAAGAAATGAAGAAGTAATAAATGCAATAAAAAGAAACAATTCTATTTACTTTGGAGCAATTGGAGGAGCTGGAGCATTAATAAGTAAATGTATAAAATCATCAAAGATAATTGCTTATGATGACTTAGGTGCAGAAGCAATAAGAAAGCTTGAGGTAAAAGATATGCCTTTAGTTGTAATAATAGATACAAATGGTAATAATTTATATGAAATAGGAAAGAGAGCTTATTTAGATAGCATTAAAGCCTAAAATATGCATTAATTAAATAAAAAACGATTATCTCTTATGAAAGAAATAATCGTTTTTTAATATAATAAATTAACTATAGAGTAACAAACCCTTTTCCTTTAACTTCAGAAACATCTATTATTGTAATAAAAGCTTTAGGGTCAACTCTTAAAATTTTAGTTTTTAAGCTAATCATTTGAGAAGTTGTGACTGCCACATATAATAGTCTTTTTTTATCTCTAGTATATCCGCCTTCAGCCATAAGAGCAGTAATACCACGATTCATATCCTTTATTACATAATTAATAATATCATCTTCTTTTTCAGTTAATATAAGCAGAAGTTTTTTACTAGTAAAACCATTTAAGACTTTATCTAAAATAGTGCTAGTAATAAACATAGAAATTAATGTGTATAATGCTCTAGGTAATCCAAAAATAAATATTGATACAGTTACTATAATTAAATTAAATGCAAATCCAACTTGACCTATATCAAAATTAGAATATTTTTTTCTAATAACCATAGTAATTATATCAGTACCACCAGTAGAACCATTTCTATAAAATATTAATCCAGATCCAATTCCACTTAATACACCACCATAAATACAATATAAAAGCATATCATCAACTTGAACTAATGTAGATAAAGGTTTAGTTATCATAAGTGCAGTTGAAAAAGAAAGCATTCCTATAGCAGTATAAATTGTAAAACGTTTATTTAAATATTTATAACTTACAAAAAACAATGGAATGTTTAATAAAAACACTGTAATTCCAGAGGGAACTTCCCATAAGTATTGTAAAATAAGTGCTATACCTGTAACACCACCACTTAATAATTTAGCATTAGATAAGAATAAATTAACTCCTAAAGATGAAATAAAACTTCCTATTATAATTACTAAAATATCAACATAAAAATTTTTGCTTTTAATTAAATATTTCATAAAGTACTCCTATAAATATATTAATAGTTCCATACAAATTATATATTAAAAATTTAACTATGTTAAGTAATTTATTTTAAAATTATGTAACATAATAAGATTGAATATAAAAAAGTTAGAATAATAATTACTATTAAATAATAATAATAATAATAATAGATTATTAAAGAAAATGAAAGAAATTAAAAAGATAATTATTTTCTTTTTAGTTTTTGGTTTATAAGTTATTTTACAATAGTTAAAAATATAAATATAATGAACGATATATTGTGTGAAAAAGTGCAAAATATACTATATATAGTGGAGGAGTAAAAGTGGTTAATTTAGAAGGCATTTGTGAAAAAGCAATTAGTAGAATAGATAATAATGAAGAAATTTATGTAAAAGAAAAATTAATAGATGGTTGCAAAAACATAATAAGAAATTCAATGAGTGAAGAGGAAATTAGAAGTTCTGTAATTCAAGTGGCACTAGAATTAACTACAGAACAGGAGCCAAAGTGGCAATATGTTGCATCAAAATTATATGTAGAAAGATTATATGATGAAGTAAAAATAAATAGAAATAAAAAAATAGAAGAAATACCATATAGCAATTACTATGAATTTATTTGTGAAATGACAAATAAAAATTTATATGGAAAATACATATTAGAAAATTATACTAAAGAAGAAATTGAAGAATTAGAAAAAGAAATAAAACCAGAAAGAGATTTTATATTTACATATAGTGGAATAGATTTATTAACAAAAAGATATCTTATTCAAGATTATAATAGAAAACCTCTTGAACTCCCACAACAAATGTTTATGGGAATAGCAATGCATTTAGCAATTCCAGAAGAAAAGCAAAATAGATTAATGTGGGCAAAAAAGTTTTATGATGTTTTAAGTTCACTTAAAGCAACTATGGCAACACCTACTATGTCAAATGCCAGAAAACCATTTTATCAACTAAGTTCATGTTTTATTGATACAGTAGAAGATAGCTTAAAAGGAATATATAAATCATTAGATAACTTTGCAGAAGTATCAAAATTTGGTGGAGGAATGGGAATTTATATAGGGAAAATAAGAGCGATAGGTTCTACAATAAGAGGATTTAAAGGGGCATCAGGTGGAGTTATTCCATGGATAAAATTATTTAATGATACTGCTGTTGCAGTTGATCAGCTTGGAGTAAGAAATGGTTCAGTAGCAATATGGCTTGATGCATGGCACAAAGAAGTTCCAGAGTTTCTACAATTAAGAACTAATAATGGTGATGATAGAAAAAAAGCACATGATGTCTTCCCAGGATTATGTTATCCAGATTTATTTTGGAGATTAGCAGAAGAAGATATAGATGCAAATTGGTATATGATGTGCCCACATGAAATTAAAAATGTTAAGGGATATTCATTAGAAGATTTTTATGGGGAAGAATGGGAAAAAAGATATTATGATTGTGTAAATGATGAAAGAATAGATAAAAGAATAATGTCTGTTAAAGACATTGTAAGATTAATTATTAAAAGTGTAGCAGAAACAGGAACACCATTTGCTTTTTATAGAGATACAGCAAATAAAATGAATCCTAATAAGCATGCAGGAATGATTTATTCTTCAAATTTATGCACAGAAATAATGCAAAATATGAGCCCTATGGATATTCAAACTACAGAAGTGATAAATGAAAATGGAGATAGTATTATAGTTGAAAAAACTAAAGCAGGAGATTTTGTAGTTTGTAATCTTTCATCAATAGTATTAGGAAATGTTAATGTAAATAATGATAAAGAAATAGAGTATGTTGTAGAAACTCAAATAAGAGCAATGGATAATGTAATAGACCTAAATTATTATTCAGTTCCATTTGCAGAAGTTACAAACAAAAAATATAGAGCAATTGGATTAGGAACAAGTGGTTATCATCATATGCTTGCAAACAATAAAATTCATTGGAATGAAGAAAAACATTTAGAATTTACAGATGAGGTATATGAAAAGATTAATTACTATGCAATTAATGCAAGTATGAAAATTGCAAAAGAAAAAGGTAAATATTCTTGTTTTGAAGGTTCAGATTGGCATAATGGAAATTATTTTGATTTAAGAAATTATACTTCAGAAAAATGGAATAAATTAAAAGATGATGTTAAAAAATATGGATTAAGAAATGGATACCTTTTTGCTGTTGCACCAAATGGTTCTACAGCTACAATTGCAGGAACATCAGAAGGGGTGGATCCTGTTATGGGAAGATTTTGGTTAGAGGAAAAGAAGGGGAGCATAGTTCCTAAAACTGCTCCAAATTTAAGCTGGGATAATTTTTGGTATTATAATTCAGCATATAATGCAAATCAACAACTTTGTGTAAAAATAAATGGTATAAGACAAAGACATATAGACCAAGGACAATCATTTAATTTATATATAACGACAGAATATACAATGAGACAAATAATGAATTTATATATATCTGCATGTAAGTGTGGAGTGAAATCTATTTATTATGTAAGATCTAAATCATTAGAAATTGAAGAATGTGAAAGTTGCTCTGCATAATAAACAATTAATTTTATGGGGCTGTCGCACTAAAACTTTTATACACAATATATTGTTTTAAAAAATAAAAATTAATACAATATATTGTAGTATTTATTCTTAATGCGACATCCCCATATTTTAATAGGAATATTGATCAAGAAGCTCCCACTTCCATAAGTGGAGAGTAGTTCACATTAGAAGTTAGGAGAGTTTAGATATGGAAATTAAAAAAAAGCCATTGTTTAATGAGCTAGGTGATATAGAAGTTAGTAAGAAAAAATTGATAAATGGAAATACAACTAACTTAAATGATTTTAACAACATGAAATATAAGTGGGCATCAGATTGGTATAGGCAAGCAATGAATAATTTCTGGATTCCAGAAGAAATAAATCTTTCTCAAGATTTAAAGGATTATGGAAATTTAGATGAAAACGAAAGAGTTGCATATGATAAAATTTTATCTTTTTTAATATTTTTAGATTCAATCCAAACTGCTAATTTAAGTAATATTAATAACTATATAACTGCTAGTGAAATTAATTTATGCCTTACTATTCAAGCTTTCCAAGAGGCAGTACATTCACAAAGCTATAGTTATATGCTTGATACAATATGTTCTCCAGAAAAAAGAAATGAAATTCTTTATCAATGGAAAGATGATAAAGTTCTTTTAGAAAGAAATAAATTTATTGGGGAACAATATAATAAATTTTTAGAAAATCCAACAAAAGAAAATCTTATAAAAACTATAATGGCTAATTTTATATTAGAAGGAATTTATTTTTATTCTGGATTTATGTTCTTCTATAATCTTGAAAGAAATGGGAAAATGCCAGGGTCAGCACAAGAAATACGTTACATAAATAGAGATGAAAATACACATTTATGGTTATTTAGAAGCTTAATTAGAGAACTTCAAAAAGAAGAAATTGAAATATTTAATAAAGAATTTATTGAAGAATTAAGATTAATGATGAAAACGGGAGTAGAACATGAAATAAATTGGGGTAATTATGTTATAGGGGAAAATATACAAGGTATTAATAAAAATTTAATTGATTCATATATTAAATATTTAGGAAATAAGAGATTAAAAGAAATTGGATTAGAACCATTATTTGATGGATATGACAAAAATCCAGCTCCATGGGTTGATTCATTATCAAATGCTAATTCTGTAAAAACAGACTTTTTTGAAGCAAAATCAACAGCATATGCAAAAGCAAGCGTGTTAATAGACGACTTATAAGTAGTTAGTAGTTAGTAGTTAGTAGTGACAAGTGGTAAGTGGCAAGTTAAGGGAAAAATTCAGCTTAGGCTGAATTTTAAAAATGTATTATTGGAAACTCCTAAAGGAGTTTCAGATTAAACTTGTCACTTATTACTGATTTAATTTATCATACATAACTACAAGCTACTCACTACAAACTAAAAACTAAAAATTACGCTTAGTTGAATTTGGAAAAATATAAAATTTAAAAAAATTTAATGATAACGTTATTTAAAATATGTTATAATACTCATGTCGTATTAAGTTTAAAAAAATAAATTTAAAATCAAAATAAATTTATTTCAAAAAGGTTAAGCATATATTTTGGGTAACTAAAATTATAGTAACTTAAGATATAAGGATTAAAAGAGTATTACTAATTTTATACTTAAGTGTAGGAGGAATTTTTATGAAAAAAGGTATCGCTGCATCAAAAGGTTATGCTATAGGTAAAGCGTTTATTCAAGAACACGAAGAAATAGTTATTACAGATGCTAAAATTGAAGACGTAGCTGCAGAAAAAGAAAATTTAAGAGTTGCTTTAGAAGCATCAAAGCAACAATTAACAGCAATTAAAGAAAAAACACTTGCAGAAATAGGTGAACATGAAGCTGCTGTTTTCGAAGCACACTTAACATTATTAGACGACCCTGAATTTACAGGACAAATGGAAATGACAATAGAAAATGATAGTTTAAATGCTATGAAAGCTGTTCAAAATGTAACAGATACATTTGTTATGATTTTTGAGTCAATGGATGATGCATATATGAGAGAAAGAGCTGCTGATATTAAAGACGTTTCTAAGAGAATCATCTCTAACTTAGCAGGAAAAGGTGGAAGTGCATTTGCTATAACTGAAGAAAATACAGTTGTTGTAGCTCATGATTTAACTCCATCAGATACAGCTCAATTAGATAGATCAAAAGTTTGTGGTTTCTTAACAAACATAGGGGGAAGAACTTCTCACTCAGCTATTATGGCTAGAACATTAGAAATTCCTGCTGTTGTTGGTTTAGGAGATATAACTACAAGCGTTAAAAATGGTGATTTAGTAATAGTTGATGGTATAGAAGGTGTTGCTATAATCAACCCATCTGAAGAAATTGTTGCAGAATATAAAGCTAAGAAAGAAGCTTTTGCAGCAGAACAAGAAGAATTAAAGAAACTTATCGAAGTTAAAACTGTAACTAAATCTGGTAAGAGAGTTGAAGTTTGCGGTAATATCGGTAAGCCAGAAGATATAGATCAAGTTTTAGCTAATGGTGGAGATGGTGTAGGATTATTCAGAACTGAATTCTTATACATGGATAGAGAGCAAGCTCCAACTGAAGAAGAACAATTCACAGCTTACAAGACTGTTTTAGAAAAAGCTAACGGTAAGCAAGTTGTTATAAGAACATTAGATATCGGTGGAGATAAGGTATTACCTTACTTACCATTACCAGAAGAAATGAATCCATTCTTAGGATACAGAGCTATTAGATTATGCTTAGATAGAAAAGACATATTCAAAGTTCAAATCAGAGCTTTATTAAGAGCTTCTGTATACGGAAAACTTTGCGTTATGTTCCCAATGATTTCTGGTTTAGAAGAATTCCAAGCTGCTAAAGAATTCGTTGAAGAATGTAGAGCAGAATTACATGCTGAAGGAGTTAAAACTTCTGAAACTATCCAATGGGGTATCATGGTTGAAATTCCAGCTGCAGCAGTTATGGCTGATGAATTAGCTAAATATGTTGATTTCTTCTCAATTGGAACTAATGACTTAATCCAATATACATTAGCTGCTGACAGAATGAGTGAAAAGGTATCATACCTTTACAACCCAATGCACCCAGCTGTATTAAGATTAATAAAGATGACTATAGATGGTGCTCACAAACATGGTAAGTGGGTTGGAATGTGTGGAGAAATGGCAGGAGATGAAGCTGCTATTCCAACATTAGTACAATACGGATTAGATGAGTTCTCAATGAGTGCTACTTCAATCTTAGGTGCTAAGAAGATAATATTAGAACAAGAATAATATAAAAGAGAATTGCATTTTATTTGCAATTCTCTTTTTGTATTAATAAAATTTTACAGATACCTAAGCAATAAGTGACAAGTGATAAGTGGCAAGTGATAAGTGGCAAGTGACAAATTAAGGAAAGAATTCGGCTTAGGCTGAATTTTTGAAAGTATAAAATTTAAGAAACTCCCTGAGGAGTTTCATCCGTAACTAAAAGCTATTCACTACAAACTACAAATTATCTAAAGTGTGAAGAACAAATGTTGTCCTATTGAAATTACATTGTGTTTTTCTACATTTTTCATCCAAGAGCAAGTAGCTATATCTGGATTATAGAAAAAAACAGCATCTCCTGTAGGATCATTTCCACTTAATGCATCATAAACAGCATCAAAACATTCTTGAGTTGGTTCAACATTGATTTCTCCATCAACAACACAAGAAAATGCTCGAGGTTGGAATACAACACCTTGAATTGTGTTAGGAAATCCAGTATTAAGAGCTCTGTTTAATATTACAGATGCAACAGCAACTTTACCCTCATAGGGTTCACCCTTACTTTCAGCATATACTACTTGAGACATTAAATAAATATCTGATTTTGTTAAATAAAGCAGTTGATTATTTTCCTTAAAAACTTGAACATAATCTTCATCAGATAAATTTATATAGTTATTTGTGTTATTTTCTAAATTTAATAAAGTGTTTTCAAATCTTTTACTTGCATTTACATTAAAATTATTTAATAAGTTTAAGTCAAGTGCTGAAAGGGATAATATTAGTATAATACAAAATAAAAATTTTCCAAATTTCATTATAAACCTCCTTTTGGAATAACCAAATCGAGATTTATTTTGCCCATAAAATTAAAAATAATACAAAATTTTATTAAAAAGAACTTAATAATGATTTAAAAGAAGTTTTTACATCTTCATATTTAGAAAAAGCATTTTCATAATACTTATCAATATTAGTTTTATTTTTTTCATAAGATGAAGAGGATTTTTCATAAATAACTGCAATTTTAAGAGAATTTAAATAAGTTGAATATAAAGAAAATATATTATTCATAGAATTATAATAAGATATACATCCTTCTGGAATAGATGAATAATTAAAATCTCTCTTTATATTACTTAACTCATCTTCATTTTTTCTAATGTCATCAAGAATAACATCAAATGAGCGATTATCTTTTCTTATTAATTTAATTGCAGGTTCTAAGTCTTCCAATAAATCAGAAAAGCTATTAGTGCATTTAGTCAACTTTTCAATATAAGAATTATATTGATTAGTTTTAATGATATCTTCTTTATTTAATTTATCAATAGCATTTAAATATCCTATTAAATCATCAAGAAATTCTTCACTTTCACTTGGAAATTCCACAGATAATCCATAAGGGTATAATGCTTCATAACTAGAATTACAATTATCCTTAAGCAATAATATTTGAGATGTTATTTCAGAACTACTTAAATCATTAGAATAAGACAAGGATTCAATGCAATACTTATAAAGATTTTCTGTAGCTTCTATAGAACTTATAAACTTTGGAATTATATCAGGATTTTTATTATTATTTATTACTGTAGCAGAAACTTTTTCTTTTAATGAACTTAAATTTTTTAAGCTATCATTTAATATATTTAATGTTGATTTAGTATCAATTGTTGTACCCTTAATGCATTTCTTTAATGAAGAATTAATGGATGTTAGTTTAGTAGCATAAGGTTCAAGTTCATTTACAAAGTTATCAGTAATAGATAAATTATTATTTAAAGTTTCAATAGAGTGATTATTTTTATATAATGATATCATCATAGAAGAAGTTACTATAACACTTATGCTTAAAGTAATTAAAAATATTTTATTATCTGATAAAAATTTTTTTATATTTTCCAAAGAAATTCACATCCCTTAAGTATAAATATGTTTAAATATTATAAAGAATTAAATTATATAATTTATATAATTTATATTAAGAAAAATGAAAATTATACTAAAATGAGATAACAAAAATAAAATTATAATATTTTAACAATTATTATAATGGTGTATAATTTAATTAATAAATTTATGGTGGTGAATTAAATGCAAAATTTTATTACGATGGTAATGAATTCACTAAAGAGTATGTCATTTACTGCTATTATAGATATTTTAGTAGTGGCATTTATATTTTATAAAGGATATATGTTAATAAAAGAAACAAGAGCTGAACAACTATTAAAAGGAATAGCATTTATTATCATATTAATTCCAATTAGTGCAATTTTAAATTTAAGTATGCTATATTTTATATTAAGCAAAACATTAACAATTGGGATAATATCTGTTGTAATAATATTTCAGCCTGAAATAAGAAGAGCATTAGAGCATTTGGGAAGAAGTGCTTTTGAAGATAAACATGGATTTGTAGATAAAGAACAAAGAAATATATATGTAAATGAAATAGTTAATGCTGTATCAAATTTAGCTGATAGCAAAATAGGAGCATTAATAGCAATTGAACAAGGAACAGGATTAGGGGAAATCATTTCCTCTGGTACTATTATTGAAGCAAAAATAACTTCAAACTTATTAGAAAATATATTTGTAGTTAATACTCCACTTCATGATGGAGCAACAATAATAGGAAAAGATAAGATATTAGCAGCAGGATGTGTTTTACCTTTAACTAACAACAAAGAAATAAATAAAAAGTTAGGAACCAGACATAGGGCAGGTATAGGATTATCAGAAATATCTGATGCTTTAGTAATTATAGTATCTGAAGAAACAGGAATAATTTCTTTGGCTATAAATGGCCGTTTAACTAGAAATTATGATAAAGATAGATTAAGAAGTATCTTACTAAAGATAATGGATCATAGAGAAGAAAAAAATGTTAAAACTGCTGGTAAGAAGGTGAAAACATGGATAGTTGGAAAAATAAACAAAAAGTCATAGTTCAATTAGTATGTATTTTATTATCATTATGTTTGTGGATTTATGTTACAAATATTAAAAATCCTATTAAATCTTATGAATTAAAAAATGTACCAGTAGAAATATTAAATTCAAATAGCTTACAAGATTCAGGATTAGCTTTAGTTCCAAATCAAAATTTTTATGTAAACTTAAAAATAGAAGGTAATACTCAAGATTTATTTAATGTTGATAAAGATAGCTTTAAAATAATAGTAGATTTAAGTGAATATGTGCTTAAAAAAGGTGAAAACAAAGTTGCAGTAAATATTAAAGAATCGCCAAGTTCAATAACAATTAAAAATAGCAATGGCTTAACAATAAGTGTTAATACAGAAGAATATGCAACAAATGAAGTGCCTGTAAAATCAGAGATAAATATAACTTCAAAATCAAGTTATTATGTTGCAACACCAGTATTTAGTCCCAAAACAGTAGTAGTTTCGGGACCTAAATCATTAGTTAAGAAAGTAACTAAAGTAGTAGCACAAGGTGAAGAAAGTAATGCATCAAAAACTATTGTTAAAGATTTTACAATATCACCAGTAGATGAAAATGATAATGAAGTTATAGGTGTAAAATTATCAGAAAAATGGGTAGAAGGAACTATTGAAATCAATGAAGGAAAAATAGTGCCTATAAAAATAAATACAACAGGAACATTAAAAGATGGATTAACATTAAAATCAATATCTGGAGATATCACAGAAGTTGGAATAACAGGACCAGAAGATGTATTAAGAAATATATCTGAAATTGGAACAGAAGAAATTAATTTATCAGAAATAAAAGATTCTACAAATATTGAAGTAGCTTTAGGAATACCAGATAAAATATCAATTTATAATGGAAAAAGTTCAATAAATGTTAATATATCAATAGATAAAGCCAAAACAAAAGATTTTACAATTGCTTATTCTATTGTAGGAGCAGCAGATGGACTAACTATTACTCCAGATTCAAATAAAGTTACAATAACAGTTTCAGCTAATTCTGATGTTTTAGATAGTATTACAGAAGAAAACTTTAATGCACAATTAGATGTATCACAATATACTGAAGCAGGGGAATATAATAAAGCACCAGAGGTTACAATAGTTAATGCTGATAATATTACTATAAATAATGTTAGTGAAGTAAAATTGACAGTAGCAAAAAATTCAGAAGATAATAATAATGGTAGCATAGAAACAGATAAAGAAAATAATGCTGATGGAAAAGAACAAGCAAAAGAATAAATTACAGGTAAGGTCAATCTATTAATTAGATTGACCTTAATAGTAAATATGAGGTGAAAACATGACAATAAGAATAAATAATTTAAGTCTTGGATTAGATGAAGACATAAGTATATTAAAGAAAAAAGCAAGTAAAAAATTAAGAATTTCAGAAAATGAAATTAAAGATTTAAAAATAGTTAGAGAAAGCATAGATGCTAGAAAAAAAGATAATATTAAATTTACATATGCAATTGAAATTAATTATAAAGATGAAGAAAAATTAGTTAATAGACTTCATGATAATGATGTAAGAATTGATACATATAAATATGAACCAGATGTAGAACCAGGAAATGAAAAACTTAATAATAGACCAGTAGTAGTTGGTCTTGGGCCAGCTGGTTTATTTTCAGCATTAATGTTAGCACAAAAAGGTTATAAACCATTGGTGATAGAACGTGGAGAAGATGTTGATAAAAGAACTGAAACTGTGGATAAGTTTTGGAAAACAGGAATTCTTAATTTAGAATCAAATGTACAATTTGGTGAAGGAGGAGCAGGTTCCTTTTCAGATGGAAAACTTACAACTAGAATTAAAGATAAAAAATGTGATTATGTTTTAGAAGAACTTGTTAAGGCTGGAGCGCCAAAAGAAATAAAGTATGAAGCAAAGCCACATGTAGGTACAGATATATTAAAAGATGTAGTTAAAAATATAAGAAAGCAAATAATTGCACTAGGAGGAGAAGTAAGATTTTCTTCAAAATTAGAATACATAAAAAGTAAAGATGGAAAAATAAGAAGCATAATTGTAAATGGAGAAGAAATACCTTGTGATGCACTTGTTTTAGCTTTAGGACATAGTTCAAGAGATACTTATGAAATGTTAAATGATATAGGAATATTTATGGAACCAAAAGCATTTGCAATAGGTGTAAGAATTGAACATCCACAAGAAATGATCAATGTAGGTCAATATGGAAAGATGACAAGTCATCCAAGATTACAAGCTGCAAGTTATAACTTAACTTATCAAAGCAAGAGTTTAGGAAGAGGTATATATTCATTTTGCATGTGTCCAGGCGGGGTAGTAGTAGCTGCAGCATCTGAAGAAAATAGATTAGTTTCTAATGGGATGAGTTATCATGCTAGAGATAAAGAAAATTCAAATTCCGCATTAGTTGTAACTGTTGCTCCAGATGACTTTGAAGGAAATTCAGTTTTAAGAGGAATGGAATTCCAAAGATATTATGAAGGGTTAGCATATAAAGTTGGTGGTGGTGGCTATAAGGCACCAGTTCAATTATTAGGAGATTTTATAAATGATAGAAAGTCAACTAAATTAGGTGGAGTTACTCCAAGTTATGAACCAGGTTTTGAATTTGCAGATATGAGACAATGTTTACCTTCGTATGTTGTTGATGCAATTAAAGAAGGTGTTGGTAACTTTGATAGAAAAATTAAAGGGTATGGAAGAGAAGATGCTATTTTAACAGGTATTGAAACAAGAACTTCAGCTCCAGTTAAAATTACTAGAAATGAAAGATTAGAAAGTATTTCATTAAGTGGATTATATCCATGTGGAGAAGGAGCAGGATTTGCTGGCGGAATAGTATCAGCAGCAGTAGATGGAATAAAAGTTGCAGAAAGAATTATAGAAAAATACTACTACAGTTAGGAGTGACAAGGGGAAAGTGGCAAACTTATGTAAAAGCATGAGTTTGTCACTTTTTTCGTTAATTGATATTTTTATTTATAACATATTTAATGTGGGATATAATTAAAATAGATAATAATTATATTGATGGGAGAAAGTTATGAGTAAAGGTTTATTAGATCCTAAAGTAGATTTTGTATTTAAAAATATATTTGGTTCACCAAATCATCCAGAAATATTAATATCATTTTTAAATGCAACCTTAAAAGCAAAAAAGAAAATAGTAAATGTTGATATAAAAAAAACAGACATAGAAAAGCAATATATTGAAGATAAATATTCAAGATTAGATGTAAAAGCAACAACAAGTAATGATGAAATAATTAATATTGAAATACAACTAAAAAATGAAAATAATATGGTAAAAAGAAGTTTATATTATTTAAGTAAAATGTATGAAGAGCAGTTAAATGAAAAAGAAGATTATTCAAAATTAGTAAGAACAGTGTGTATTAATATTCTTAATTTTAAATATCTTAAAACTGATAATTTCCATACAGGATATAGATTTAAGGAAATTGAAAGTAATGAAGAATTAACAGATATTATGGAAGTTCATTTTATAGAAATTCCAAAGTTACAAGATTCAAGTGATGAAAAAGATATGCTTGTTGCATGGACAGAATTTTTAAAAGATCCGGAAAGTGAAAAAGTTAGAGGGTTAGAGTTAAGCATAGAAGAAATCCGACAAGCAAAAGATGAACTTATACGAATGAGTAATGATAGTACTCAAAGGGAGTTATATGATATGAGAGCAAATTCTTTAAGGGATAAAATGAGTGAATTAAATGCAGCAGAGAGAAAAGGAATAGAAAAGGGAAGAGAGGAAGAAAAAATAGAAATAGCGAGAAATATGAAGTTAAGTGGAATAGATACTAATACAATTGCAAAGGTAACCAATTTATCAGAAGATGAAATAGATAAATTATAGGTTTAATAGTGCTATGGATTTTAAAATTTTTAAGTGGCAAACTTATGTAAAAGCATGAGTTTGTCACTTTTTTCGTTAATTGATATTTTTATTTATAACAAAATACAATTTAGTTAGGAGTTAGTAACAAATTTCAAGTGACAAGTGTTTCAAATGGGGAGTGATAAGTTTCAAGTGACAAGTTAGGGAAAAAATTCAGCTTGCGCTGAATTTTATAAAATATAAAGTTTAAGAAATTCCCCAAGGAATATCATCCATAACTTGTCACTGTTTAAAAACTAACTAAAAGTTTTCTGAAAATTTAAGTTTTAATAAAAAACTCTGATAAAATAATACATAGGTAAAATTTTCATTAATTAAATAAAATTGTAATTTTATTTAAAGAGAGTATTGATAAATTCATATATATGAGAGGTGTGTAATGAGCAAAAATTTTGATGATTTATTAACTAAATTAAAAGTAGCAAAAACTAAAAAATTAGCAGTAGCAGTAGCACAAGATGAACCAGTTTTAGAAGCAGTTAAAGCTGCTAAAGATAGAGGAATTGCTGATGCAATTTTAGTTGGGGATAGAGAAAAAATAGAAGCAGTTGCTACAAAAATAGATATGGATTTAAGTAGCTTTGAAATAGTTCATGAAGCTGATGTAAAAAAAGCAGCATTAAAGGCAATTGAATTAGTATCAAGTGGTCAAGCTGATATGGTTATGAAGGGATTAGTTGATACGGCTACATTTTTAAGAAGTGTACTAAATAAAGAAGTTGGATTAAGAACTGGTAAATTAATGTCACATGTATCTGTTTTTGAAATAGAAGGAATTGATAGATTAATTTTATTAACAGATGCAGCATTTAATACTTATCCAGATTTAAAACAAAAGGTACAAATTATAAATAATTCTGTAATGGTAGCTAAGGCTTGTGGAATAGAAAATCCAAAGGTTGCTCCAGTTTGTGCTGTTGAAGTTGTAAATCCAGATATGCCTGCAACTATAGATGCAGCACTTTTATCTAAGATGAGTGATAGAGGACAAATTAAAGGATGTATTGTTGATGGGCCATTAGCTTTAGATAATGCATTATCAGAAGAAGCAGCACATCATAAAGGAGTAACTGGTCCAGTTGCAGGAAAAGCAGATGTATTATTACTTCATGATATAGATGTAGCAAATGTTATGTATAAATCTTTAACTTATACAGCAAAAACTAAAAATGGTGGTATATTAGTTGGAACATCAGCTCCAGTTATTTTAACTTCAAGAGCAGATAGTTTTGAAACAAAAGTAAATTCAATTGCATTAGCAGCATTAGTTTCAGAAGGGAAAAATAGTTAGGAGTTAGGAGTTAGTAGCAAGTGTTTCAAGTGACAAATTGCAAGTGACAAGTTTCAAGTGACAAGTGACAAGTTAGGGAAAAATTCAATTTAGGATCAGAATAGTTAGTAGTTAGAAGTTAGTAGTTAAGGAAAAAATTCAGCTTATGCTGAATTTTAGAAAATATAAATTTAAGAAGTGCCAAAAGAAATTTCATCCATAACTAAAAACTACTCACTAAAAACTACAAACTAACTAGGGGAATTTCATTCACAACTTGCCACTTGTCACTATTTAAGAACTATTAACTACAAACTAAAAACTACAAACTAAATATAAGCGGGGAGTGAGAATTATGGCATATAAATTATTAATAATAAATCCAGGTTCAACATCTACTAAAATAGGTGTGTATTCAGGAGAAAAGGAAGTTTTAGTTGAAACATTGAGACATTCAGCAGAAGAAATAGGAAAGTATGATACTATTTTTGACCAAAAGGGTTTTAGAAAAGAAGTTATAATGAAGGTTTTACAAGAAAATAATATAGATGTTAATTCATTAGATGCTATTGTTGGAAGGGGTGGTATGCTTAGACCAATTCCAGGTGGAACTTATGAAGTAACAGATAAATTATTAGAAGACTTAAAAGTTGGAGTATCAGGTCAACATGCTTCTAACTTAGGTGGAATTTTAGCTCATGAAATTGCAAAAGAAGTTGGAATAAAATCATTTATAGTTGATCCAGTTGTTGTTGATGAGTTACAGGACATAGCTAGAATTTCTGGGATGCCTGAACTTCCAAGAAGAAGTATTTTTCATGCATTAAATCAAAAAGCAGTAGCAAAGAGATATGCAAAAGAAAATAATAAAAAATATGATGAATTAAATCTTGTTGTAGTTCATATGGGTGGAGGAGTATCAGTTGCTGCTCATAAGAATGGACAAGTTATTGATGTAAATAATACATTAGATGGTGATGGACCATTTTCACCAGAAAGAGCAGGTTCAGTTCCAGTTGGAGATTTAGTTAAACTATGTTTTAGTGGAAAATATACTGAATCAGAAGTATATAGTAAAATAGTAGGTAAGGGTGGATATGTTGCATACCTTAATACTAATGATGTTAGGGATGTTTTAAAGGCTATAGAAGAAGGTGATAATCATGCAAAATTAATTTTTGATGCATTTATTTATCAAATTTCAAAAGCTATAGGTGAAATGTCTGTTGTTCTTAAAGGTAAGGTTGACACAATAATATTAACAGGGGGAATTGCTTATTCACCAGTAGTAATTAATGCAATTAAAGAAAATGTTAATTGGATTAGCAATTTAACAGTTTATCCAGGAGAGGATGAGTTATTAGCATTAGCACAAGGTGCAATTAGAGTTCTTGATGAAGAAGAAGAAGCAAGAGAATATTAATTAATATCTTTCAAACAAAATTGTAAAAATATGATTTTGTTTGAAAGATATTTTTTTATAATTAGTCTTAACTTTTACATATACAATCCGTATAATTAAAGTATTAACGTTTTGAGGTGATTAAATGTCAGGTAGCATACAAGGATTAAATAATATAAATACTATTTTACAACTTAAGAATCTTAACAAAACAAGTAGTACAAATACAAGCTCAATAAGTGATTTAAGCAGTCTTTCTGGATGTAAATGTAACTCAGGATTAGAATCAATTTTAGGACTTAGCTCTATTAATGGGTTAACTTCAACATCAGATTCAAGTTCTACTTCAAGTGCATTTAACATAATGTTTACTAGTTTACTTAATGCAATAAGTCAAAAAAATAAAACAGTAAAAAATGAAAGTGAAAAAGTTTCATTAGAAGGAATATTTAATACATATAATAATTCAATATTAAACGCTGGAAATATAAGTAATAAAAATTATGTAGCAGCAGATGTATCAAATTTAACTGTAGATGAAAGAATAGAAAATGCAGTTCAATTATATTCTAATAAATATGGGGTTGATTCTAATTTAGTAAAAGCAATAATAAAAACAGAATCAAACTTTGATCCTAATGTTGTATCTTCAGCAGGGGCAAAGGGGCTTATGCAATTAATGCCTGAAAATTGCAGAGATTTAGGTGTGGAAGATCCATTTAATATAGAACAAAATATTGAAGGTGGAGTAAAACATATAAAAGAATACATAGATAGATACAATGGTGATGTTGAAATGGCACTTATGGCTTATAATGGTGGGCCTACAAGAATGATGAATAGAGGAGTTAAATCAATGGCTGATATTTATAAAATGCCAAAAGAAACACAAAATTATGTTCCAAAAGTAATGAGTTATTATAGAGGTTTTGCAAATGGAAATTAGGGGGATACAACCAAGTAGAACTATAGGAATTAAAGATAAAGTTGTTTCTAATAAAAGTGGTTTTTCAGAAAACTTCATGAAATCCTATAAATCTGCAACTAAAGAAGAACTTGAAAATTATATAAAAGACATTAAGAAAAAAGGAAATAAATTAATTTTAACAAAAAGCTATGTGGATGTTAAAAATTATAAGACAACTATTAAAAATTACTTAAAAGCAGTAGTAGATTATACTTATACATTAAATAAAAATATAGGATTTTGGGAAAATCAATATTATTCTACAGTTGAAACTATTAATGAAAAATTAGAAAGCTTAACTAATGAATTATTAAGTGAAGAAAAAGAAAACTTAGATATATCTTCAACAATTGACATAATACAAGGTTTATTAATAGATATTTATAAATAATACTATGAAATTTCATAATCAATATATTAAATTATGACAAAATATAATGTAGAAAAGTGGTGAAAGTATGACAAAAGAAAATTTATATGAAGTAGAATTTGAAACATTAAATAAAAAAGAAATAACACCATTTGAAAGTAAGGCCGCTATATTAAATTCAAAGTTAGATGTTAGTGTTATTTTAGGAAAATGTAAAAAAAACATAAAGGATATAGTGAACTTACAAGAAGGTGACATTATTTTCTTAGATAAAACTATAGATGAAAATTTAGATATTTATGTTAATGATAAATATGTTGCTTCTGGTGAAAGCATAAAGATAGAAGATAAGATATCTGTTAGAATAATAGATTTTAATTTAATACATGAATAAGTTTTATATATTTAAAGGGGGATGTCGCATTAAGAATAAATACTACAATATATTGTGTTGATTTTTATTTTTTAAAACAATATATTGAGTATAAAATTTTTAGTGCGGCAGCCCCTTTTTTGTTAACAGCAATAATAATAGTTGTTTATCAATAAAATTTAAAATAATAAATATAACTAATAATGCGATTTGTTACCGATAAAGTTCCAAATAAGAAATAACAGTAATAGCAACAACTTGTCCATCCGTAAAATACTAATAATAAATATCAGTAACAACTTGTCCATTCATATCATAAAAGTACCACAATATAAAATATCCCCTTTTACTTTAAAATAAATAATTATTTTCATAAATTTTTTATAAAAGCTAAACATAATTAAAGATAAGCCGATAATTAAACTTAGGAATAAGTCCATGAAAGAATGGAGGTATATTAAATATGAAGATAAATTCTGTAATGGCAAATAATGCGGTGAATATGTATAATAAACAAAAACAACATACAAAGATAGAAATGGGAAGTAAACAACTAAAAGATAAAGTAGAAATATCAAAAGATGCCAAATACTTAAATAAGATAAATAACGACAATGAAGAAGTAAATTTAGAAAAAATTAATGAAATAAAACAAAGGATAAAAAGTGGAACATATAATATAGATTCAAGAAGCTTAGCAAAAGCCATACTAAAGTAGTGGCAAGCTTAGTAAGTGACAAGTTTAGTAAGTGACAAGTTTAGTAAGTGACAAGTGGCAAGTTAAGGAAAAAAATTCAGCTTAGGCTGAATTTTTGAAAATATAAATTTAAGAAATTCCTTAGAATTTAATACAAAAATTATAATTTGTCACTTAAAACTGTTTTACAAACTACAAATTAGCTAAAAGTATTAGTTAGGAGTTAAGTATAAAACTCATTAGGGAGTTTCTGAAAATATAAATTTAAGAAATTTCCTAAGAAATTTCAACCACAACTTGTCACTTGAAACTTGTCACTTGAAACTTGTCACTTAAAACTGTTTTACAAATTAAAAACGGGAGTGTAGTAAATGAATTCTGAATTAAAAGTAATTATTTTTGAGCAAAAAAAGATATTACAAAATTTGTTAAAATTATTAGATGAACAATACAACTTAGTTTTAAATAAAGATGTTATTGCATTAGGAAAAATAGCAGAAGATATAGAAGAAGAGGGAAAAAAGCTAGCAACTATTGAAATAAAAAGAAGAAATATTGCAAGTGAAGAAGAATTTAATAATTTTATAAAAAATACAGATGATGAACATATTACTGATGTTTATAATGAAATGAAAGAACTTCTTACTAATTTACAAAAGCAAAAAGACATTAATAATACTTTAATAAAACAAAGATTATTTTTTACAAATAAAATGATTAATGTTATAAAGCCATCAAAAAGTGTTAATACATATAATGCTTATGGAAAAGTAGGAAGATAGCAGGAGGAAAAGTTATGTCAGGATTATTATCAACCCTTAATACAGCAAAATCAGGAATGAATGTAAGTCAAGTTGCAATACAAACAACTTCACATAATATAAGTAATATAAATACACCAGGATATTCAAGACAAAGAGTAAATCAAAGTGCAAGCAGTCCTTATAGTATGCCAGGAAAAAATAGTAACTTTGGTGCAGGGCAAATAGGAACAGGTGCACAAATAGATGATGTAACAAGAATAAGAAATTCATTTTATGACTATCAATATAGAAGTGAAAGTCATCAATATGGAAACACAAGTGTAAAATATGAATACTTTAAAAATATAGAAGGCATATTTAATGAACCATCAGATACTGCAATATCTTCTTCATTAAATAGCTTTTTTAATAGTTGGAGTGAATTATCAAAAGATCCACAAAGTTCTGGGGTAAAAAGTGTTGTAATAGAAAATGGAAAATATTTATCTAATAGTATTAATAGTGCCTTTAAGAGATTAGAAAGTTTAGAAGAAGGTTTAGATAAACAATCAGAATATATAATGGATGAAGTAAATTCAATGCTTTCACAACTTGATAAGCTTGAAAAAAATATAAAAATAATTCAAGGTTCAGGAAAAAGTCCTAATGATTTTTTAGATCAAAGAGACCAATTATTAGATAATTTAAGCTTTAAATTAAATATAAATGATAAAGATGTAAAAGCTACATTAAAAAAAGCTTATGATGCAAATGGAAAAGTTACTTTAGATGATTTAACAAAATCAGGAGTTAAAATTTCTGGTGAGTTAGAAGGAACACTTTCCATGAAGCAAGAAATAAACAAATACAAAGATGGTTTAAAACAATTAGCAAATACTATTACAAGTAATGTAAACAAGGCAGCAGGACAAGATATATTTAAAGCGAAAGATGGAGAACTTATTTCTATAAATCCAGAAATGTTACAAGAACCAGAAAAAATTAATGTTACAGCAGATATAGCTCTTAAAGTTTATGAATTAAAATCAGAAAAAGTAAATATTAATGGAAAAGACATGACTATAAATACTTTTTATAATAGTATGATACAAGATTTAGGACAATCATCTGCAGCAGTTATAAGAGATGAAAGCAATCAAAGTAAGCTTTTAGAAAACATAGATAGTTCAAGAAGTAGTGTATCTGGAGTTTCATTAGATGAAGAAATGATAAGCTTAGTACAGCTTCAACATACATATAGTGCAAATGCAAAAGTAATGTCAACAATAGATTCATTATTAGATGTAGTTGTAAATGGATTAGTTAGATAAGATAAATTGAGTTAATAATTATAAATTGTTAATACAAAATAATAAAGCAATTAAATAAAGGAAATAAATTAGTTAGATAAGGCAAATGAGTTAGTATATATAAAATATTAGCACCAAATAAAGCAGTTAAATAAACGGAGGATAAAGTAAATGAGGGTAACTAGCAATAATATGATGAATAGTTATTTAAAAGATGTTCAAAAAAATCTTCAAGGAATGAACAAAATAAATAACCAAATAAGCACAGGAAATCAAGTAAATAAAGTATCTGATGACCCACTTAAGGCTGTAAAAATAATGAACTTAAATAACGAAATATCAGATATAGAAAGATATAATTCTAATGTTGATGAAGTTAATGGATGGTTAGATATGACAGATAATGCATTAGATAAAGTAGGAACACTTAGTAGTGAAATAAAAACACTTTTAACTTCTATAAGTGGTACTTTTAGCAAAGATGAAATGAAGGCAGTTTCTTCAGAAGTTAATGAAAAAATAAAGCAAATAGGAGAAGCTTTTAACACTAGCTATGGTGGAAAGTATATATTTGGTGGAAGTATAACAGATGAGCCACCTGTAAAAGTAAATGTTGATGAAAATGATGGAACAGTATCATTAGTTTTTAGAAATACTAATGATGAAGGAAAACCTAATAAAGGATTAAGCGATAACTTAAATGTAAGTGTATCAAATGGAATAAATTTTAATTATAACTTAAATATAAATGAAGTAAGCAATTCTGGTGATGCTTTTGATATATTTGAAGAAGTATCAGATGCTTTAAAAGGAGATACTGCTGATTTTGAAAAGCTTGGTGAACTATCAAAAAAATTAGATTCATATTTAAGTGATATTTTAAATCAACGTTCTGTAGTTGGGGCAAGAAGCAATACAATTCAAACTATAAAAAATACAAATGAAGAAAATAAAATAGAAATGAAAGGTGTTCTTTCAAATATTCAAGATGTTGATGTTGCAGATGCATTTATTAAATATAAATCAGCAGAAATGGTTTATACTGCAAGTTTACAAGTTACAGCAAAAATATTTAACAATACTATATTAGATTATTTAAGATAGGGGAATAATAATATGGATGTAATATTTAAGAAAGGTATACCAGGTTTTGATAATATTAATGATTTTACTATAAAAAGTTTAAAGGATAATGATAAATTCAAAATATTAGAAGCAAAGAATGGAGAAGTTAGTTTTGTTACTATTAATCCTTTTGAAGTTTATAGTGATTATGGATTTGATTTAACAGATGAAATTATAAAAGAACTAGAAATAAAAAGTTCAGAAGAGGTGCTTGTTTTAAGTATAATAACTCTTGGTAAAGACTTGAAAAGTAGCACAATGAATTTACAAGCACCTTTAATCATAAATGTAAAAAATAATTTAGCAAAGCAATTTATAATGCAAAATAGTGAATATAAAACTAAACATCCTTTAATAAGGAGAGATTAATATATGTTAGTTATTACTAGAAGAAAAGATGAATCATTATTAATTGGTGATGATATAGAAATTAAAATAGTTAAAGTTGAAGATGGTAGCGTAAGGTTAGCAATTTCAGCACCGAGGGATATTACTATACTTAGAAAAGAAGTTTTTGAAAGAGTAAAAGAAGAAAATAAAGAAGCAATAAGCGGAAATTTAGATATTTTAAAGGAATTTAAGTAGGAGGAATACAAAATGGCAAGCTCAAATCCATATAATGCATACAAGCAAAATAGTGTAAAAATGGCATCAAAGCAACAATTGCTTTTAATGCTTGTTGATGGTGCAGTTAAATATACTAAAATTGCAAGATTAGCAATTGAAAAAAAAGATATAACAAGAGCACATAATGAATTAGTAAGAGTTCAGGATATTTTCACAGAACTTATGGTAACTTTGGATAAAAGTGCTGGACAAGTATATGAGGATTTATATAAAGTTTATGAATACATAAAATCAAGGTTAATAGAAGCAAATATTAAAAAAGATGTAGCAATTATTGATGAAGTTTTACCTCTTATTGAAAATGTAAGAGATACTTGGTATGAGGTAAGTAAAAAATCAAAAGGATTATAAGGGGTGATTAAATGAATACAATTAATTCTAATAGAATAACAGGTTTAGCAACTGGTATGGATATTGATGAAATGGTAACAAATATGATTACTGGTGAGCAAAGCAAAGTTGATAAAGCAGAACAAAAAAAGCAAACACAAGTATGGCAACAAGAAATTTATAGAGATGTAATAAAAGATGTTAAAGGATTATATGATAAATATTTTAGTGCAACATCATCAGATTATATTTTAAGCAGTAAAGTTTTTTCAAGTATAACTATAAATAGCTCAAATAGCAGTGTTATTACAGCAAGTGCTAGTGCAGGGGCAAGTGAAGTTAATTATAAATTTGAAGTAACTCAACTTGCTACAGCACCTAAATTAAGCAGTAATGTTGAAGGATTAACAAAATCAACTAAATTATCAGATTTAGGTTTAGAAGAGGGAGCTACTTTTAAAATAAATTATGGAGAAGAAAAAACAAAAGATCCTAGTGATGAAAATAAAGAAATAACAGTAAAAAAAGGCACTAAAGAAATAACTATAGAAAAAGATGATACTATAGAAACCTTAGTAAAGAAAATAAATGAAAGTTGTAATGGTGAAGTAAAGGCTACATTTAGTGAAATGACAGGAAAATTTAGCATAGAAGCTAAAACAACTGGTGCTGATAGCAAAATTGATATAGTATCTTTAGTTAAAGAAGATAATGGTAGTTATGTTGAAGTAAGAGGAAAAAATCCATTAGATGCTTTAGGAATTGAAGCAAGTGCAAATGGGCAAAACTCTTTAGTTAATGTTAAAGATAGCTCTGGAAATATTATTAGACAAAATATGGAAAATGATAGTAATACTTTTACTTTAGATGGAATTACATATAATTTACATGGAACTAATGTTGGTGAAACTGCATCAATAACTTCAACACAAGACACAAAATCTACAGTAGATAAAATGAAAGCATTTATAGATGAATATAATTCTATGATGGATAATGTTTATGATTTAGTTACTCAAAAGAAAAATTCAGATTATCCACCTTTAACAGAAGCTCAAAAAGAAGAAATGAGCGAAAAGGAAATTGAAAATTGGGAAAAGAAAGCAAAAGCTGGAGTTTTAAGAAATGATAATGAATTAAGAAAATTTATTGAAGATATGAAAGGTGCAGTTTATGGTGAGTTAGAAGGATTAGGCATAAGCTTAAGTGATATAGGAATAAATTCTGTTTCAGATTATAACAAGCCAGGACAACTTTCTTTAGATGAAGAAAAATTTAGCAAAGCATTAAAAGAAAATGGAGAATTAGTTTATAAAGCAACAACAGCTGGTTTAGAAAAAATAAAAAAAGTAACTTATAATTATGCAGGAAGCTCTGGTAGTGTATTTGCTAAAAAAGCAGGTATAGAAAAAACATCAACAGCAGTAAATAACCTTTTTTCTGAGCAAATTAAAAAACAAGAAGAACGTATAAAAGAATTAAAAGCTAAGATGCAAGAAAGACAAGAAGAATTATATGCAAAATTTGCATCATTAGAATCTAGTATGAATACTTTAAATTCTCAAATGAATTACTTAATAAATAGTATGAGTAGTTAAGGAAAATATTTATGATAAATTTATATAAAAGCATATCAGAAAAAATTTTAGAAATAGTTAGTGCAAAAGAAGTTGATGAAAAAAAATTAGCTATTGAGTTAAATAAAAGGCAAGAATTAATTAATAATTTAAAAGATGAGGAATTAAAATCTTTTAAAGAAGCTTATAATACTGAAAAAATTTATGAGTATGATGAAAAAATAAAAATAAAATTAAAATCTCAAATTCTATCAGTGAGAAAAGAATTAAGTGAATATAAATTAAACAAAACTGTTAATACTGCTTATGCTAATATGAATAAAAACAACTTAAATATTTTTTCAAGAAAAGTATAAAATGTTAAAATCATAAACAAAAGACAAGGATGTCAAATAATAACTTAGGAAAAGTATAAAAATGAGGATTAATACAAACTTAAATGCCATGAAGGCAATAAAAAACTCTAATAAAAATGTTTCTTCATCTGGAAATTCAATGAAAAAATTAATTTCAGGGTTAAGCATTAATAAAGCTGCAGATGATGCAGCTGGATTAGCTATATCTGAAAAGATGAGAAGTCAAATAAGAGGGTTAAATCAAGCAGAACAAAATGCACAAGATGGTATTTTAATGCTTCAAACAGCAGAAGGGACTATTGAGGAAGTTGGAAATATAGTTCAAAGAATGAGAGAATTATCTGTTCAATGTGCAAATGAAAGTAATTCTGGAGAAGATAGAGAAAAAATAGTAATAGAATTAAATGAGTTACATGAAGAAATTGATAGAATATCAAACTCAACTCAATTTAATGAAAAAGACTTATTAAATGGACAAACTGTGATAAGAATTGAAAAGCAATATACTATTACAAAAGGTGCAACAATGAATGATCAAATTTCTAAAATACAAGTTCAAAGGGGATTTGATTTTAGTGATTTGGACCTTGGAGGATTAGGCTTTGTAAGTCATAAACAAGGTGAAATTAGTTTTGAGCCTGGAAAAAATATTAATTATAAGGTTTCTGTAGATAATATGGTTAATCAAAAAGTACAACCTGGTGCTACAATAACTATAAATGATTCAAATGGAAAATATATTAAATTTGCTGTTAAACAAGAAATAGATTTAAATATTGCAACTCAAGTTAAAATGATAAATGTAGCACTTAAGGAAAAAGAAATAAAGGGAAAAGAAATTAAGTTGCAAATTGGAGCAAATACAGATAGCTCTCAAACATTAAAAGTTAAAATAGATAGCATGAGCACAGAGTCATTGGAAATAAGCAAAGATGATATATCAAATATGAAAAAAGAAGGCAGTAAAGGAACAGAAGCTGCTACAAAAATGATAGATAATTTAGATGATGCTTTAGAAAGAGTTAATGTTTCAAGGGGGAACCTTGGTGCAATGCAAAATAGATTGCAAACAGCTTCATCTAACTTAAATACTATGAATGAAAACTTAACTTCAATAGAATCAAGAATTAGAGATGTAGATGTTGCAAAAGAAATAATGAATTTATCAAAAATAAATTTAATAACTCAAGCAAATCAAGCAATAATGGTGCAAGCAAAATCTCAACCAGAAGCTGTAATACAGTTATTAAAATAATAAAAGATATTATAAATAAAAATAATTTTAATATTTTTTAAAAAAAGTATAAAGTATTAAATTTATTAACCGATATATAAATATGTAAGGCAAAAAAGCCAAAAAGACAAGGATGTCAAATAAGAAAAACTAAGGAGAGTAAACAAATGAGAATTAATACTAACTTAAATGCTATGACAGCATTAAACAGTGCAACTAAAAACACAGCTTTAGCTGGAAGCTCAATGGAGAAATTATCTTCAGGATTAAAAATCAACAAGGCAGCAGATAATGCTACAGGATTAGCTATATCTGAAAAAATGAGAAGCCAAATTAGAGGTTTAGACCAAGCATCTCAAAACACTCAAGATGGTATTTCAGTAGTTCAAACTGCAGAAGGTGCAATTGAAGAAGTTGGAAACATTGTTCAAAGAATGAGAGAATTAGCAGTTCAAGGTGCTAATGAAACAAACACTGGTTCTGATAGAGCTAAGATAAGTGAAGAATTAACTCAATTACATGAGGAAATTGATAGAATTGCAGAATCAACTCAATTTAATGGAAAAGATTTATTAAATGGAAATACTACAGTAAGAACTGAAATAAAAGCTAAAGTTACTGCAGAAAATAATAAAACTAGTGATGTTAAAGTTGATAATGAATTTGATTTTGAAAGTTTAGGCTTTACCAATAATACTGGAGAGATAAAAATTAAAACAGTAGCAAATGGAACTGGAATTAAATTAAATAATAAAGATCTTCCAACAGGTTATGGATTTACTGTAGATAATGGAATACAAGATTCAGGACAACCTAACCCTAAAATAACTCAAGGATCTACAGTAACTATAACTGACACAAATGGTAAAAAGCTTAGTTTTAAAGTTACTGCAGAAATAGATAAGGATACAGATGATAAATTATTAACTTTATCAGCTGAAAATAAACAAATATCAGGAAAAGAAATAAGTTTACAAGTAGGAGCAAATACTTCTGATTCTCAAACATTAAAAGTTAAAATAGAAAATGTTAGTACAAAATCATTAGGATTAGATAAAGATACAATTTCTAAAATGGCTAAAGAAGGAACTAAGGGAACTATAGCAGCTAATGAAATGCTAGATAGCTTAGATAATGCTTTAGAAAGAGTTAACACTTCAAGAGCAAATCTTGGTGCTATGCAAAATAGATTAGAAACAACAGCTTCTAACTTAACAACTTCAAATGAAAACTTAACAGCAGCAGAATCAAGAATTAGAGACGTTGATGTTGCAGAAGAAATGATGAACTTATCTAAGTTAAACTTAATAAATCAAGCTGCACAAGCAATGATGTCTCAAGCTAAATCACAACCAGAAGGTGTAATGCAATTATTAAGATAATTATCTTAATAATATATAAGGATAAAGCAAAAGCTTTATCCTTTATTAATATATAAGAATAAATAAAAAAAGATTTGTTGTTATATATTAATAAGGAAAAATAAAAAAAATGGAGGATTAACAAATGACAAAATTTAATGTTTTAAGTATAGATTATTATAAAGAATTTGAATGTATAGGAAATAAGTGTGAAGATAATTGTTGTAAGGAATGGAAAATTACAATAGACAAAAAAACTTATAATAAATATAAAAAGCTTCCAGTTAGTGATTTTTCAAAAAAATTAAATAATAATATAAATAGAGATAGAAAATCTAAAAATGATAAGCATTATGCAAAAATTAATTTAATAGATAAAAAATGTCCAATGATTTCTAAAGATGGCTTATGTGAAGTTTATTTAAATTTAGGACCACAAAATATGTGTTATACTTGTAGAACATATCCAAGAGTTTATAATTTAGTTGATAATACTATAGAAAAATGTCTTACAGTATCATGTATTGAAGTTGCAAGAAATATATTATTAAGAAAAAATACTATAGAATTTAATTTAGATATAGTAGATATAAAAGAAGAAATGGATGCAGTTAAAGTTGTAAATACTAATAAAGGTAAAAAAATAAATGAAAAATGCTTTAATGAAATAAGAGAATTTTCTATAGGATTAATTCAAGATAGAAGATTTACTATTGAAAATAGATTAGCTATTTTAGGATTATTTATTAATAAATTAAATGAACAATGTAATAATAAAGAAGAAGTTATAAACCTTATAGAAAATTATAAAGCTTCAATTGAAAATGGTGTTTATGAAAACTTATTAGAAAAATTAATAAAAGAAGATAAATTTGATGCCCAATTAGAATTTTTAATGAATATATATTCTGAAATGATAAATAAAAATATAAATAGCAAAAGATATAAAACTAACTTTGTAAATATAATAAATTCATTACAATTAGCAAATGAAAATTTAAATAGAATAAAAGAATGTTATGAAGAAGCATTAAATGAGCATTATAGAAAATTTATGAAAAATTATGAACATATATATGAAAATTACTTAGTGTATTATATGTTTAAAATTTTATTTCCATGTAATGAAGAATTAATAATGGATTCTTATATAATGTTAGTTATTCAATTTGCAATATTAAAAATGAATTTAATAGGAATATGTGGACATTATAAAGAAGAAATGGATGAAGAAAAAGTAGTAAACTTAATACAAAGTTATGCTGTAGTTACAGAACATGATAACTTTATAGAAAATAGAATAAATAAATATTTAAAGGAAAATAATTTAAATACACTTGCACATATGTTTATTATAATGGGTAAATAATAATTTAATTTTAGGGGGATGAAATGATAAAAATTGAGAATATAATTAAAGATAAGGTAAGTCAAATAAATTCTTCTAATAATGTTAATCAATATTTAAATATAAAACTAGAACAAGAAAATAATAAAGATTCAAAAACTACTATTACAAAAAGTAAAAATCAAGATATATATAAAACTATAAGAAAAAAAGCAAGTATTATAAATAGTGACCAAAGAAATATACAAGATAAAATATCTTTAATACAAGCTCAAGAACAAAAGATTAGTAAAATAGAAAATACTTTAAAATATGCTAGAAAAGAATATGAGCAAGCTATTAAAAGTGAAAAAAAAGAAGAAGTTAAACAAAAAATAAAAATAAGACAATTAAGCAATAAAATTGATAACTTAAAAAATCAATCTCAAGAAAAGCAAAGTAAAATAGAAGAAATAAATAATGATAAAGAAAATTATTTAGAAGATGAAGAAAAAATAATTAATAGAATAAATGAATTATTAGAAAAAATAAGTAATTCAAAAAGTCAAATGTCTCAGTATAAGGCAGAGCTTATTGCACTTAGTCAACAAATTGAAAGCGATAAGGCAAAAATAAAAGTTCAAGAAAGTGAACTTCAAAAAAATTTAGAAGATAGTGATTATATAATAAATAATATAAGTATAAGCAATTATAATTATAGTAATAAAAATGGAAATATAAGCACTGGAATAATTATTGATATTTACATATAAATTATAAATTAAGATTATTGTCAAATTTGATGGTAGTCTTTATTTTTTTGCAAAAATATAAAAAATTTTAATTAAATAAATAAAAATGGAAAATGAAGAAATGAAAAAAGTGTAGAAAAAAATAAAAAAATGTCGAAAAGTATAGAAAAAAATCTTGTTTCAGTATATAATTATAG
>SKEG01000132.1_pt1 | contig 89239 bp, 73 predicted proteins | sample 4826631 | NCBI WGS metagenome assembly SKEG01 (sample SAMN11008815, study PRJNA524170) | human gut metagenome | biome: Human fecal sample; material: Feces; isolation source: fecal sample from pouch patient p26, p34, p50 | host: Homo sapiens | place: Israel: Tel-Aviv | collected 2016-11-02
GGTCTAAAAACGCAGGCGTAGCGGGCTACGCTGAGGCTTTTAGACCTGTGCAATCGGATTCGCAGACAAGTGAGTGGTATAGTTATTTCGAAAACGATGTACTAGTGTCTGTCAGTAGATAAAACGGAGAAAACCGACAAAAAAACGAAGAAAAATGAAATGACAGATAAAAGGGAGGAAACGAGATATGCCGTGTACAACAATATTAGTTGGTAAGAAAGCATCCTATGATGGTTCTACAATGATCGCGAGAAACGATGATTCCGGTTCCGGGCATTTTACTGCGAAGAAATTTATTGTGGTTCATCCGGAGGAGCAGCCGCGTAAATATAAATCCGAGATTTCCCATGTGGAGATTGAACTGCCGGATAACCCGATGAGATATACATCCATGCCGAATGCCCTGAAAGGTGAGGGTGTCTGGGCTGCAAGTGGTGTGAATGAAGCGAATGTCGGAATGACTGCCACAGAGACGATCACTTCCAATCCGCGTGTACTGGGCGCAGACCCATTGGTTGTTTATCAGCCGGCAGAGGATGGAAAAGAAGAAGCCGCAGGTGGAATCGGAGAAGAGGATATTGTTTATATTGTCCTGCCATATATTCGCAGTGCCAGAGAAGGCGTGAAGCGTCTGGGAAGCCTTCTGGAGAAGTACGGAACTTATGAAATGAACGGAATTGCTTTTCAGGACAGGGATGAAATCTGGTGGCTGGAGACGATTGGCGGACATCACTGGATGGCGCGCAGAGTACCGGACAATATGTATGTGGTAATGCCGAACCAGCTTGGAATCGATCATTTTGATCTGGAGGATGCGCTGGGAGAGCAGAGGGAATATATGTGCTCCGCAGATCTGAAAGAGTTTATTGAGAAATATCATCTGGATCTTTCTATGGATGGTGTTCTGAATCCGAGAGATGCATTCGGCAGCCACGATGATGCAGACCATGTATACAATACACCGCGCGCATGGTTTATGGAACGTTATCTGAATCCGCATACAAAGAAATGGGAAGGTCCGGATGCTGATTTTACCCCGGCTTCGGATGATCTGCCATGGGCTATGGTGCCGGAGAAGAAGATTACAGTGGAAGATGTGAAATATGTGCTGTCCGCACATTTCCAGGGAACACCTTATGATCCGTATGCTGCATACGGGGATAAATCCATGAAGGGTGCATTCCGTTCTATCGGAATCAACAGAAATGATTTCCTGTCCGTGATCCAGATGCGCCCGGATCAGCCGGAGGATTCTGCGATTCTGGAATGGGTGGCTTTTGCATCCAATGCGTTTAATGTACTGGTTCCATTTTATGCAGGCGTTACCACAACACCGGAATACCTTTCCAATACAACAGCAGAAGTTTCTACAGATAACTTCTACTGGTCAAGCAGAATGATCGCAGCTATGGCGGACGCTTCTTATAAGAGTTCTGTATTCCACATCGAACGCTATCAGGAACAGGTAATGGCGAAAGGCCATGAGCTGATCAATACATATGATGCACTGCTTGCAAAAGAGTCAGATGAACAGAAGAGAATGAGCCTGAAGGAAGAGGCAAATGAAAAGATTGCAGAGATGCTGAAGAAAGCAGCAGCAGATACTTTAAGCAAAGTTCTGTTTGAACTCAGCAGTCAGATGAAGAACGCTTATTCCAGATCTGACGCATAAAAATCGAAAAATATCTGTCTGAAAACAGGCGGAGAAAAATAAGATAAAAATAAAATAAAACAAAAGGAAACGAAAATTATGTATTATGTACCAGACGGCACCAAAGAGTGCGGCTATTATGAATGTAAAAAATGTGGCAATCGTTTTCTGTCCATGCAGACGATGAAGAAGATCCCATGCCCGGACTGTGAGGCAGAGATTGATTATGAGATCGGTCCGGATGAATCTCTGGAGGATGTGCTGGATACCGCAGAACTGATTGAGAAGATCGAGGGAGAGGAAGAAGTGGCGAAGATGGATGCACTTCTGAGCCTGGCACTGACTGGTGGAGATTATAACTGGGTATAACAAGTTATCATAACATGCAGCAAGACATAATAAGATATAACAATATATAATAAGAAGCAACAAGATATAATAAGATACAACAAGATATAGCCAGCAGCAGGTTTTTATTTGTATAAAATTGCAAATAAAAAACCTGCTGTTTTTGCAAAAAGAAATATAACTATGATTTACAGAAAACAATTCAGGTCAAATGAAAAATATCGGACATTATCTGACGAATTAACATGGTAATGAGGTAAAGTATAAGCAATTTCAAGCAGTATTATCTTGAAATCCTGAAAGAGTGTGTGGTATAATTTTAGTTATATCTGCACTAATGCAATATTTATAAATGATCGTAAAGAAAATATGGCTGTTTCCAGGACGGTACAGTTTCAAAAGCCTGAGCACATACCGGGATTTTTTCGATGGCTGTGTCTGTGCTTTTGCAACTGTATGTTTCAGAGAAGGCAGCCATGAACTGTCAGAAAGACAGGAGAAAGAAAGTGTCCTTCTGTCTGTCAGAAAGCCCGGAATGTTCAGAAAGAAAATAAAGAACAGGGATGAAAACAAAAATAAAAAATTACGGGATTTTGTGAATATTGCAGGTGTGTCCGAAAGATAAGAGTATAACGATATGAAGTAACAGATTTATTCTAAAGCAAACAGCAGATAATAACAGGCAACAGGGGAAAACAGGGGAGAAGCATTTCCGGACGTGAGATGCTTTGACGAGTGAGAGAGTGAGCGTTATGGAGGGGCGTTGTACTGAATGGTAATTCTGTGCAGAAGAACTGCCAGTGTTGCACAAGAAGCGTGCAGAAACGACTGGAAACGTTTTTAGGACATACCAAATAAAGTTGCTGGAGATAGCGAAAGGTAATCTGACGGCAGAAAAAGTGGACCGAAATAAATGGATTGCTTTTTCCAATCACAATACAGTAACAAAATATCTCAAAAAGTAAGAAAGGGAAAAAACATGGCTAACGCTAAATACTTCTTAAAGAGATTTGCAATGGCACTGCTGACAATCTTTCTTGTAGCATGTCTTACATTTCTTCTGATGAACGCTGTGCCTGGAAGTCCATGGCTCAGTGAGAAAACGCCATCTGCCGCAACTCTGGCAGCCCTGAATGCGAAATACGGCCTTGATAAGCCTGTTCACGTTCAGCTTTATATGTATCTGAAAAATATTCTGCATGGTGACTTTGGCGTGTCCCTGAAGATGCAGAAAAACCGCGCAGTTCTGGACATTATCGTTGAAATGTTCCCGGTATCTGCCAAGGTAGGTGCGCTTGCTCTGTTATGGGCGATCATCGTAGGTGTACCGCTTGGATGTCTTGCAGCATTCAAGAGAGGAAAACTTACAGACAGTATCCTGAGAGTCATCTGTACTTTGGGTATTTCCATGCCGAGTTTCGTAGTTGCATCTGTACTTCTTGTAACTCTGACCGGAGACCGTGCAATGAACCTGTTCCCGTCCATCTTTGACGCGTCACAGGGAATCAGAGCCTATATCCTTCCGTGCTTTGCACTTGGATTCTATCCGATGTGTTATACCGCACGTCAGACCCGTTCTGCGATGCTGGACTCTCTGAGCCAGGAATATATCAAGACTGCAAGAGCCAAAGGTCTGAAAAACAAAAAGATCATCTTCAAACACGCATTAAGAAATGCGCTGATTCCTGTTATCACTTATCTGGGACCGCAGGTTGCATTTACTTTATGTGGTGGTTTCGTAGTAGAGAGTGTATTCTCCATCCCGGGACTTGGACGTTATTTCGTACAGTCCATTCAGAACCGTGATTATCCGGTTATCATGGGAACTACGATTTTCCTTGCAACATTTATTATTCTGATGAATCTGGTCGTAGACCTCCTTTACAAGGTAGCTGACCCGAGAATCAGCCTGACAAAGGGAGGAGACTGATCATGGCAGATAATAAGAAGATTAAGAAATGTCCGGTAAGTCTTCAGCCGGATATTGAAAACCTTCTTCAGGACCTGACACCGGATGATTTTTCACCGGCTTCCGGTCAGGAAAAAGAAGATTTCATCCAGGACCGCCAGAGTGTATCTTACTGGAAAGATGCCTGGAGAAGATTAAAGAAAAATGTAGTGGCAATGGTTGCGTTGGGAGTGATCATCTTCCTCTTCCTGTTCGCATTCGTCGGACCACTTCTGATCCCATATGGATATGATGAATTTAACAATGGTGCTGAGAACCTTTACCCGTATCATTATACACTGGAAGACCAGCAGCGTGTAGACGAAGAGATCGCATCCAGAACTCAAAGTGAAGTCGTAGATGTAGATCAGATGATCGAGCAGGCAAAGGCAGAAGCAGAAGCCAAAGGTGAGAAATTCACAAAGAAAGACGAAGCAATCCTTCGTGCAAAAGCAAAAACAGCAGCAAAGAACGATACAGCAGCCAGTGAATCTGAAGAGAATACAGATCCTGATACCGTTCGCAAAGAACTGGGAATCAAGAAACATATCTTTGGATATTCACAGGAAGAACTGGAGCGTAAGGCAGCTGGAGAGAAAGTATTCCCTCATGTTTTCGGAACTGATATGTACGGACGTGATATCCTTGTACGTGTTATGTATGGTGCCCGTGTTTCCATGTCTGTCGGTGTATTCGCAGCCCTGCTGGTGCTGATCATCGGTGCGTTATACGGTGCGATCTCCGGTTACTGCGGAGGTAAAGTCGATGCAGTGATGCAGCGTATCGTAGAGCTGATCTATTCGGTACCGGAAATGCTGGTTGTCCTTCTGATCGCGACAGCCCTGAAACCGATCCTGACAGATTACATAAATTCACCGGGCGGCGGTCCGCTGAAATCTTTTGTCAATGTACTTGGCCCGAACCTGATTTCCATGTTCATTGCGTTCGGTCTTCTGTACTGGGTAACCATGAGCCGTATCATCCGTGGACAGGTACTTCAGCTCAAACAGCAGGAATATGTAACAGCAGCCAGAGCACTTGGTGCTTCCGGCGGACGTATCATCCGTCGCCATCTGCTTCCGAACTGTATCGGACAGATCGTTGTAACAACCTGCCTACAGATCCCGTCTGCGATCTTCCTGGAGTCATTCCTTTCCTACCTTGGTGTTGGTGTATCTGCACCGCTTCCAAGTCTTGGATCTATGGCAACAGACGCATTAAGCGGTATGTACACTTATACTTACAGACTGATCGTTCCGTCTGTAATCCTCAGTGTAATGATTCTTGCATTTAACCTGTTCGGTGATGGTCTGCGCGATGCACTTGACCCGAAACTTAAGAAATAAGAGAGGAGGAGAATCATGTCTGAACAGAAAAACAAATTATTGGAAGTGAAGGACTTAAAAGTCTCCTTCTTTACTCCTGCCGGTGAAGTAAAGGCAGTAGGAGGAATCTCCTATGACCTGGATTACGGCGAAGTCATGGGTGTTGTTGGTGAGTCTGGTTCCGGTAAGAGCCAGGAAGCCTACTCCATCATGGGACTTCTCCAGTCTCCTGGTAAAGTTGTCGGAGGTTCCATTACTTTCGAAGGACAGGATGTCCTGTCTTTCACCAAAGACCAGATGACAGAGTTCCGTGGAAGCAAAGTAGCCATGATCTTCCAGAACCCGATGACCTGCTTAAACCCGGTTTACACGATCGGAAACCAGTTGGTGGAAGCGCTTCGCGCTCATGATAAGAAGATCAGCAAAGAAGAAGCGGAAAAACGTGCCATGGAAATGATGGAAATGGTAGGTATCAATAACGTACAGAAGCGTATGAAACAGTATCCTCATGAGTTCTCAGGCGGTATGCGCCAGCGAGTTATGATCGCCATGGGCCTGATCTGTCATCCGCAGCTTCTGATCGCAGATGAGCCGACTACTGCTCTGGATGTTACGATCCAGGCACAGATCCTTGACCTGATGAAAGACCTGCAGAAAAAGACAAAGATGGGAATCATCTTTATCACTCATAACCTGGGTGTTGTCGCAGATATCTGTGATAAAGTTTCCGTTATGTATGCAGGACGTATCGTAGAACAGGGACCGGTTGATGATATTTTCTACAAACCTGCACATCCATATACAAAAGGACTTCTGCGCTCCATGCCTCGTGTAGATGCAGAGAGCTATGAACGACTGATCCCGATCGAAGGTTCTCCTGTCGATATGCTGAATCCGCCGGAAGGCTGTCCTTTTGCACCGCGCTGTGAGCATTGCATGAAGATCTGTCTGAAGAAAATGCCTCCTTATGTGGAAGTAGGCGAAAAACATCGTTCAGCCTGCTGGCTGCGTGTTCAGGAACTGATGGGCAAGGAGGAAAACTGATATGGCAAATGAAGAAAAGAAACTTGTCGAAATAGAAAATTTACGAAAATATTTCCCGATCAAAGGCACACCTGGTCCGGGTGTCCAGGCGGTTCAGGATGTTTCCCTTTACATCAAAAAGGGAGAGACACTGGGTCTGGTAGGTGAGTCCGGATGTGGTAAAACAACTCTGGGAAGAACTATCCTCAGACTTTATGAACCGACTGGCGGTAAGATCATTTACGACGGACAGACGATTTTTGACAATCCTCTGGACAAAGAAGGCAAGCCACTTGGTAAGGCAAAATCTGTAAATATGCTTCCTTACCGTAAGAAAATGCAGATTATTTTCCAGGATCCTTCTGCATCTCTTGACCCGCGTATGACTGTGGGCGAGATCATCGGAGAGGCGATTGATATCCATAAACTGGCTGCAAATAAGAAAGACCGTGCGGATATGATCAAAGGTCTGCTTGCGAGAGTAGGATTAAATACAGAGCATGCAAACCGTTATCCTCATGAGTTCTCCGGCGGACAGCAGCAGCGTGTCGGTATCGCCCGTGCACTTGCTGTAAAACCGGAATTCATCGTATGTGATGAGCCGATCTCTGCGCTGGACGTTTCCATTCAGTCACAGGTTGTAAATATGCTCGAAGACATGCAGGCAGAAATGGGACTGACTTATCTGTTCATCGCCCATGACCTGTCCGTTGTACGTCATATTTCCAACAGAATCGGTGTTATGTATCTGGGATCTCTGGTAGAGCTTGGAGAGAGCTACGAGCTGAACCGTCACCCGATTCATCCATATACACAGACACTTCTTTCTGCGGTTCCGGTACCGGACCCACAGTTAAGCCGCACCAGAAAGCGTATCATCCTGGAAGGTGATGTGCCAAGCCCGATGAATCCACCGAGCGGATGTCGTTTCCACACCAGATGTCCGTATGCGACCAAGAAGTGCAGCGAGGAAATGCCGAAATTCAAAGAACATGAGCCAGGACACTGGGCAGCATGTCATCTGCTTGATAAATAAGAAGGACAAAAAAAGATTTCGTCAGAGTATTTACATAGCGGTAAAGAATAAAATGTAAATAGATGAAAATTTTTGCTAAAAATAGAAAAAGCAGAAAACAGGTAATAATTAACAAAACTATTGCCGCAATTATGGCTAAAATTGCAAAAGAAAAAACTTAACAACGGTATTTGGTTCCTGTATAATGGAATTTATAATACAAACCGCTGATTTCTCATACAGCGAAAACCATAATAAAGGAGGAAAAGGAATGAGAAAGGCAAAAACAATTATGTCTCTGGCTCTGTCAGCAGCTATGGTTACAAGCATGGCAGCTACAGCACCTGTAATGGCAGCAGAAAGCGATTCAACAGACGGATTTAATCTGAACCTCTGTATCGCATCCGAACCACAGAGTATCGACCCGGCACTGAACACAGCAATGGATGGTTCCGTTATGTGTCACCATATGTTCGAAGGTCTGGTCAAATGGGCTGATGACGGTGAAGGAAATGCTGTTACAGTTCCAGGACAGGCTGAATCCTGGGATAAAGAGACAAACGATGACGGAACAGTAACTTATACTGTACATCTTCGCGACGGTATCAAATGGTCTGACGGACAGGCCGTAACAGCAGGAGATTTCGAATACTCCTGGAAACGTCTGGCAAACCCGGAAACAGCAGCAGACTACTGCTACATGATCGACATGGTAAAAGGATATGCAGAAGTAGCTGACGGAAGCGCTGATCCTGATACTCTTGCAGTTACAGCACTTGATGATACTACTCTTCAGATCGATTTAACTTATGACTGCCCGTATTTCGAAGAAATCATGGCATTCCCGGCAACTTTCCCTGTTCGTAAAGATATGGTAGAGGGAAGTGACAACTGGACATTCGATCCTGCAACATATGTCAGCAACGGACCATACAAAATGAAAGAATGGTCACACAACTCCTACATTCTTATGGAAAAGAATGAGAACTACTATGATTATGAAAACCTTGGTCCGGATACCATCAAATTTGCCCTTCTGGACGACAGCAACGCAATCCTGAAAGGATACAACAACGGAGAACTTGATTTCATCGAGAACCTTCCTGTAGACGAAGTTGCTACTTACCTTGCATCCGGAGAACTGAACATCGCTGACTATATCGGAACATACTATGTATGCTTCAATACAGAAGATGAAGTATTCTCTGATCCTGCAATCCGTAAAGCATTCTCACTTGTAATCGACCGTAACTACATCGTAGACAACGTTACTCAGTCCGGTGAAGTTCCTGCAACAGGATATGTTCCATCAGGTATCTATGATGCAGAGGGAGCAAGCGGAGATGACTTCCGTACAGTAGGCGGTGAATATTACAGCGTAGCTGAAGAAGATTATGAGAAGAACTGTGAAGAAGCCCGTCAGATTCTTGCAGATGCAGGTTATCCGAACGGTGAAGGCTTCCCGACAGTTGAATATCTGTACAACACAGATGACAAACACAAAAAGATCGCTGAAGCACTTCAGAACATGTGGCAGAAAGAACTTGGCGTTACTGTAAACCTGGACAACCAGGACTGGAACGTATTCCTTCAGAACAGAAAGAATGGTGACTTCCAGATCGCACGTAACGGATGGATCGGTGACTACAATGATCCTTGCTCATTCCTTGATATGTGGTACACAGGCGGCGGTAACAACGACGCTCAGTACTCTAACCCGGATTACGATGCACAGATCGATGCAGCAAAAGCTACTTCTGATCAGGCAGAACGTATGAAAGCATTCCATGCAGCAGAAGATATCCTGATCGATCAGGACAGCGTACTGGCTCCTCTGTACTTCTATACACAGCCATACATGCTGAAAGACAACATTAAGGGTATGTACTATACACCTCTTGGATACTTCTTCTTTGGTTATACAACACAGGAATAAGTTTCACGGAGAAAACGTATCAGAAACGTATTTGAATGTTTCAGATAAGTTGAAAGACTTATAAAGTAAAATAAAACAGCTCCATGCGGGAGAACCTGAAAGTTCACTGCGTGGAGCTGTTTTTTTCTGTTTTTGATTTTCTGTTTTTTGAGACTGCTCTGTTCAGGCTGAAGTCAAAATCAGATGTTCAGTAAATCGCTGTATACTTTGAGTGCACCGTCAGTTTCGTGAGCAAGAACGCGTTTTGCAAGGACTTTACCGAGCTGTACACCTTCCTGGTCAAAGCTGTTTAAGTTCCATACGAAGCCCTGGAACATGATTTTGTTCTCGAAGTGAGCGAGTAATGCACCTAAAGATGCAGGTGTGAGTTCTTCGCCTGTGATGATGCTGGAAGGACGGCCGCCTTTGAAGTTTTTGTTCAGGTTTTCGTCTTTTTTGCCACATGCGAATGCTACGATCTGAGCTGCAACGTTTGCGCAGAGTTTCTGCTGGCTTGTGCTGTTTTCAATATCAACGTCCACACCTAACTGGCTCTTTTTGAAGCCGATGAACTGAAGCGGAACGATGTCTGTTCCCTGGTGTAATAACTGATAGAAGGAGTGCTGTCCGTTGGTTCCTGGTTCACCGAAGATAACCGGTCCTGTTACATAGTCTACCGGCTCACCGAAGCGGTTTACAGATTTACCGTTGGATTCCATGTCGCACTGCTGTAAGTGTGCAGGGAAGCGGCTTAATGCCTGAGAGTATGGTAAAACTGCTGTTGCAGGATAGCCCTGTACGTTTCTTTCGTAAACACCGATGAGGGCATCGAGCATATCCGGGTTCTCGAGGATGTTTTTGTTTGTGGCAAGTTTGTCTTCTGCTGCAGCACCTTCGAGGATCTGTGCAAATACTTCCGGTCCGAATGCGAGGGAGAGGATAGCTCCGCCTACGCCGGAAACGGATGAGTAACGTCCGCCGATATAGTCATCCATGAAGATTGCTGTGAGGTAGTCTTCGCTCTTTGCGAGTGGGGATGTTTCGCTTGTTACGGCGAGCATGTGTCTGGATGGGTTTAATCCTGCTTTTGTGAGAGCGTTCTTTACGAATGCTTCGTTTGTTAAGGTTTCAAGGGTTGTTCCGGATTTGGATACAACGATGAAGAGGGAGTGAGCAAGATCAACAGATGCAAGGACAGCGGCTGCATCATCAGGGTCTACGTTGCTGATGAATTTAGCTTCCATTTTGAAGGTGTTGTTTGCTTTTGCCCAGTTTTCAAGTGCGATATATAATGCGCGAGGTCCTAAGTCACTTCCGCCGATACCGATCTGTACAACAGTTGTGAATTTCTCGCCGTTTTCGTTTGTGATCTCTCCTGCGTGTACTTTGTTTGCGAAATCAGCAGCTTTTTTCTGCTGTGCAACGTAGAATTCACGTTTGTCAACGCCGTCTACGACTACTGCGTCTCCGAGCTGTGTGCGTGCAAGGTGGTGGAGTACCATTCGTTTTTCACCTGTGTTGATGACTGCGCCATTGTATAATTCCTGGAATTTGTCGATGAGCTGTGCTTCATCTGCGAGTTCTGCCAGGGCATCGAGTACGGTTTTGTCTACCTGTTTGGCAGCGTAGTTGTAGGTTAAGCCGGCTGCCATTGGGGTGCTGTAGTTCATTACACGTTCGGCACCTTTTTCTCCGGACATTGCTTCTGCGATGTTTACGTGGTTCTTAAGATTTTTGAGTTTATCATAAGAAGCAAGGGTGTCGAGATTTTTCCATGTTGCCATAATAAATTCCTCCTTTAGATAGTTGCGGTGGAATCCCGGAAGCATCTTTTCGTTGTTCAGTTTCCTGATTTTGAGTGGAAAAGAGGCGGGGGGATGGCCGCAAATTGGGGCGTGGCTGGTTATTACTGTTTGCACGCTCTGAGGTAATTATACTTAAAAAACGGGAGGATTTCAATGTACAGGGTCTGATTTGTTAAGAAAAAATCATTTTTGCGGAATTGTGTACAGTAAAGGGGACTCGTTATGTAGGGGAATGGAAGGGGAGGGGGAGAGAGTAAGCGGGAGGGGAAGCAGATATCTTCCTTGTCTTTCACCCTCTGCTGAACTGTCTTAAATGCATTATTTACGAGGATTGCTATAAAGAAAAATTGCGCAAAACTTTCCTACTATATGTTTGCAATAAACCGTATAAAATGATATCATATATAAATACAAGCAATCTAAAATAGGAAGAAATACCGTTAAAATTTTTACTGTAAAAAGTTATCACAATATATAAATCAAACAGTAATGCGGTTTTTACAGGGAGACAGAAGGAAATGGAATTTTGGGATATTTATGACAAGGATAAAAAGCCAACAGGACGAACAATGAAAAGAAATGACTGGTGCCTGAAGGATGGAGAGTATCATCTGACTGTGCTTGGTGTGATTGCCAGACCGGATGGTACTTTTCTAATAACCAAACGTGTCATGACAAAGGCATGGGCACCCGGATGGTGGGAAGTATCCGGCGGTGCTGCACAGGCGGGAGAGGACTCCTATGAGGCTGTTCTGCGTGAAGTAAAAGAAGAGACAGGACTGGATGCCCGGAATGCAGAAGGCGGCTACCTGTTTACATATAAGAGAGAAAACCCGGGCGAAGGTGACAACTACTTTGTGGATGTATACCGATTTGTCATGGATATTGATGAGAGTGATCTGCATCTTCAGACAGAAGAGACAGACGGATATATGTTTGCGACTGTTGACGAGATCAAGGCTTTCGCAGCAGAGGGAAAATTTCTGCATTATGACAGCATAAAAAGAACTTTCGAATAGCTTGTTCTTCTGAAATTACGGTTTGTGAGGCTGAACAGAGCAGAGTATCAGGGGGATTCCGTAAGGCTTTGGCAGACAATCTATACTGCCGGAACCTGTATGGATGATGGGATGCGGGGAAAAGAGTATACGATGATCGCAGAAAAGATAAAAAATTTCGGGGGGGGGGATTTACATGGATAACGAGAAAATAGTATTTGATGATCTGATAAAATATGGGGAAGCATATTCCTCCAGCATGAATGATTATCTTTATGCCTATGACATTTTAAATGATGTATACTATATTTCCAGCAGGGCGGTGGAACGTTTCAGGATTCCCTCCTCAGTATTTGACAAGGTTATGGAAACGCATGAGAAGTTTGTCTGCCCGGACGACTGGAAAGCGTTTCAGGAGGAATTTGCACAGATTCTTTCCGGCAAAAAGACGCACCACAATATGGTCTACCGGTGGATGGACCATGAGGGAAAACCAATCTGGATCAATTGCAGGGGAGACATGGTCTTTGATGAAGATGGAACCATGCATTATCTGATCGGATGCATCAATGAGATCGGGGCGGACCCGATGGCAGATAATACAAGTGGCCTGCTGCGTGACAAGGTATTCAGTGCCCTTCTGGAAAAGAGGAATGGTTTTTTCCATGGATATATCCTGCGCGTGGGGATTGATGAATTTAAGAAGCTGAATGAGAGACTGGGAACTTCTTACGGAGATAAGATCATCCGCGGAGTTGCGGACTGCATTAAGGAATGCTTCGAGTCAGGAGAGCAGGTGTACCGTATTATCGGGGATGAATATCTGATCGTAAATGATAATGGAGGAACTGCACAGGACGGAATTGAGCTTTACAATAAGATCAGAATCAGCATTGAACGTTTGCTGGAGACACTGCATTATAAAGCGGTGTTTACGATCTCCGGTGGCCTTGTGAGCAATGACGGGACAGAAAAGCTGGATTATACAGTGATGGAAAAGAAGTCCCTGTTTGCCTTAAACTATGCCAAGGAACTGGGACGGAATCAGGTTTATGTCTATGAGGAAGCGGACTATGAGAAATTTTTAAGAGAACGCGAGCTCACCAGGGAACTGAGAACGTCAGTGACCCTTGGATATCAGGGATTTTCGTTGAATTATCAGCCGATCGTGGAGCTGAAAACGCAGAAACTGTATGCAGCGGAAGCACTGCTTCGTTTCCATACTTCCACAGGAGAGTTTATCTCACCCGCAGAGTTTGTACCGCTTCTGGAGAAATGCGGCCTGATCATTCCGGTAGGAAGATGGATCATGGATACAGCCATGACGATGTGTGAAGAGTGCAGGAAATTTTATTCGGAATTTAAGATCAGCATTAATCTTTCCTATATTCAGTTATTGAAAAGTGCGCTGGTGGAAGATTTCCATACCATTCTGGACAGACATTCTCTTTCCGCAGACAGCATTATCCTGGAACTGACGGAGAGCGGATATCTGGAAACTTCTCAGAATGTTATGAATATGTGGCGGAACTTTAAGGAAATCGGAGTCTGTATTGCGATAGATGATTTCGGAACCGGATATTCCAATCTGAAAAATATCGGAATACTTTCCCCGAATACGGTGAAAATTGACCGCAGTTTTACTATGCAGGCTTTACAGAATGAATATGAACATAAACTGCTGGAGCACATCATAGATATGATCCACAGCCTGAATCTGAAGGTGGTCGTGGAAGGAATCGAGACAGCGGAAGAACTGAAAGAGATTTCGCACATGAAACCGGATTACATTCAGGGATATTATTACAGCAAACCATGTACATCACAGCAGTTTAAAGAAAAATATCATATTGCATAATTTGCAGACAGCAGGTCAGGGGCAGAAGATTTTCGCCCCTGGCATTATAATGTTATAAAAATCATACAGACATGAAAGGAAGAGGAAAATGGAGAAAAATCTTGAATTTATCGGGGAGCAGTTAAAGAATCTGACTGCGATTCCAAGCCCGTCCAGCTATACAAAAAAGGCAGCAGAATATCTGCTGACAACATTAAAAGAAATGGGATACGAGCCGGAACTTTCCAATAAGGGAAATGTGCTGGTAACGATTGGCGGAGAGGGAAATCCACTGGTTCTGGCATCTCACATTGACACACTGGGAGCAATGGTACGTTCCATAAAAGACAACGGACGCCTTCGCCCGACCACTCTGGGCGGTCATCAGTGGAGAACCGCAGACGGAGAAAACTGTACCATTCACACCAGAGACGGCAGAGTTTACACAGGAGTCGTACTGAATACAGAGCCTTCCGCACATGTGGCAGATGAGAAAGTGGAACAGACAGAAGAAAACATGGAGATTCTGCTGGATGAGAATGTAGAGTCAAAAGAGGATGCTGAGAATCTGGGAATCCAGGTTGGAGATATCATTGCCATGGATCCCCGCACAGTGATCACAGAAAGCGGATATATTAAAAGCCGTTTCCTGGATGACAAACTTTCCGCAGCCATTCTTCTGGGACTTGCAAAAGCTGTGAAGGAAGAAGAACTTACCCTGAACCGAAAAGTTTCCTTATTATTTACTGTTTATGAGGAAGTAGGACACGGCGGAAGTTTCGTACCGGCAGACACGGAAGAAATGATCTCTGTAGATATGGGATGTGTGGGAGCTGATCTTGGATGCACAGAACGCATGGTGTCCATCTGTGCAAAAGACTCCGGCGGCCCGTACAATTACGACCTGATCACAGCACTGGTCAACACGGCAAAGGCGCACAATCTGGATTTCGCAATCGACGTTTATCCGCACTACGGTTCCGATGTAGAAGCAACCTTACGTGCAGGATATGACATCCGCCACGGCCTCATCGGCCCGGGAGTGTATGCCTCCCATAATTACGAACGTTCTCATATGGACGGAGTAAGAAATACTTATGAACTCGTAAAAGCATACGTGACAGAATAAGAAAGATAACTATAGTTAATGCTTAACAGCCTGCTGTTCTGTAAATGTTCTGCAAAGTTGTTGAGCCGACTTACAGTAAAATAAAAATCTGCGAAAGATACATTTATCTGATTTCCTGTATCTTCCGCAGATTTTTCTATATCACAGAAAATTTATCCTGTAATATTCCTGTGATATAAAAGTTCTTCGGCAGGATCCCCCTGCGGCGAAGAAGCGTTTTATTTCATTGCATTTTTGATAGCAGCCAGCAGTTCATCATACTCTTCATAAGCCGGGATATCCGGATAATCTGCTTTGATCTTATCTGTACTTCTGAACAGGAAACCAGCCTTGCTTGCCTGGATCATACCAAGGTCGTTGTAGGAATCACCGCTTGCGATAGTATCAAATCCGATAGACTGTAACGCTTTTACAGTGGTTAACTTAGACTGCTCGACTCTCATCTTAAAGCCTGTGATCTCACCATTTTCAGCAACTTCAAGTGTATTGCAGAATAAAGTAGGTCTGCCAAGTTTCTCCATCAGAGGTGCTGCAAACTGTGTGAAAGTATCACTGATCAGAATGACCTGAGAGAAAGAACGAAGTTCATCCAGAAATTCTTTAGCACCCGGAAGCGGATCAATCTTTGCGATAACATCCTGAATCTCTTTCAGACCAAGACCATGTTCCTTCAGAATGCCAAGTCTCCAGTTCATCAGCTTATCATAATCCGGCTCATCACGGGTTGTTTTCTTTAATTCCGGGATTCCACTTGCCTCTGCAAACGCGATCCAGATTTCAGGTACCAGTACGCCTTCTACGTCAAGACATGTAATATACATAATAATATTTCCTCCTCATATCCATTGTTGACTTTTACATTTTATCGCTGTACTCAATGAAATTATCTTACCATATTCTTTTGCGGGTTGCAATTCTAAAATTCCAGCAGCGTATCTTTATTACGGTGAATGTCTGGAGACAAGCTTTTATTTTTTTACTTTCTGCTTTGCACTCCCAGACCAGATTATTTTCGGGCGTCCGAATGTCAAGCGGATATTCGCAATCCGCTTTGCTACTTGCTCATAACCAAATAACTGCTCCGCAGTTTATCAGAAGGCGCTTGCACGCCTCCTGATACAAGCAAGTCCCCACCCACTGCTTATTGCTGTTCGCAATTGAAGCAGGGGACTTACCTGATTTGGTTAAAAAGAAGTTGACAACTCATCTATGTGTCTTTATAATAGTAAAAAGTTAGGACACGAACTATTAGGAGGCTAACTAATTAACAAAATTATCAGCAAAAAGGAGGAGGTGTAAAGCGTGGATGAAGAACTGAAAATCAAAGCAGAAGATATGCACATGGGAAGACTGATCGGTATTCTTTCTCATCAGATGGTGCGAAACAGAAATAATCCGTCAGATGTAATGAAATCCGATGAACTGACTGCAATGCAGAAACATGTGCTGAAGTTTATTCTTCTGGAAACTTTGCACCGGGATCTTTATCAGAAGGATATCGAAGAAGAATTTCAGATACGGAAATCAACCGCAACAGGTACCCTTCAGCTAATGGAAAAGAAAGGCTTTATTTACAGAGAATGTGCAAAACAGGACGGACGCCTGAAACGGATCATACCAACCGATAAGGCAAAAGATATCCTTCCGGCAATCCTGGAACATATTGATGAGACAGAACGCTGTCTGGAAAAAGGAATCTCAAAAGAAGATGTGGCCCTGTGTAAACAGGTTCTCTGGATGATGCACAAAAATCTGGAAGAAATGCAGCGAAAACAAGACTGAAATCCAAAAACAAAGTTGAAATTCAGAAATAAAACTGAAAAACAAAAACGAGAAGAAAAACAAAAACAGTAAAAATCAATAATCAAGGAGGACATCGAAAAGATGAACAAGAAACTTTTACGTTCCGTCCGGGAATACAAAAAGCAGTCAGTACTGGCTCCGATCCTTGTAATCCTGGAAGTACTGATGGAAGTTCTGATTCCGCTGGAAATGGCGAAGATCATCGACACAGGTATTGCAAACGGTGACATGAGCTACATCATCCAGCGTGGCGTCATCCTTATTGTCATGGCAATGCTTGCCCTGTTCTTCGGCGTACAGGCCGGAAATATGGCGGCAGTTGCGGCAGCAGGATTTGCCAAAAACTTACGACACGATATTTTTTACAAGGTACAGGACTTCTCCTTCAAAAATATCGACCACTTTTCAACTTCAGGTCTGGTCACACGTATGACCACAGATATCACCAACGTACAGCAGGCATATATGATGAGCATCCGTCTCCTTGCCAGAGCACCGTTTATGATCATTCTGTCATGGATCATGACACTGACCATCAACAAACCAATTGCAATGCTGTTCCTGGTTGTTGTTCCGCTTCTGGGCGGCACACTCATCTTTATTGCAAAGAAGGCACATCCACATTTCATTAAAGTATTTGATGAATATGATGTCCTGAACAACTCCGTGCAGGAAAATGTAAATGCATCCCGTGTTGTGAAAGCCTTCGTAAGAGAAGACTACGAAATTGAGAAATTCCATGGAATTTCCAAATACGTTTACACACTGTTTACCAAAGCAGAAAAGATCGTTGCATGGAACTCACCGGTTATGATGTTTACCATGTATACCGTGATCATTATCATTGTTGCGATTGGCGGAAGAGGAATCGTATTCGGCAGTATGGAAACCGGTGAACTGACAAGTATCATTGTCTATGCACTTCAGATCCTGATGTCTCTGAACATGGTAACTTTCGTATTTGTCATGCTGATGATCTCAGAAGCCTCCACAGAACGTATCACAGAAGTTCTGGATGAAGTTCCGGAGATGCAGGACAAAGATGACGCAGTGAAAACAGTAGCTGACGGTTCGATTGACTTTAACCATGTAGACTTCAGCTATGCAGGCGAAGGCGGAAACCTTTCCCTGAAAGATGTAAACCTTCATATTAAATCAGGCCAGACGGTAGGTATCATCGGTGGAACCGGAAGTGCCAAGTCTACTCTGGTGCAGCTTATCCCGAGACTTTATGATGTCACAAACGGTAATGTTCAGGTCGGCGGCGTGGATGTCCGCAACTATAACCTGGAAGTACTCCGTGATCAGGTTTCCATGGTACTTCAGAAAAACGTGCTGTTCTCCGGAAGTATCTATGAAAATATCCGCTGGGGTGATGAGAAAGCCAGCGATGCCGAAGTTCAGCGTGTATGTAAGCTGGCTCAGGCAGACGGATTCGTCAGTGAATTTCCGGATGGCTACAACACCATGATCGTTCAGGGCGGTAACAACGTATCCGGTGGTCAGAAACAGCGTCTGTGTATTGCCAGAGCACTGCTTAAGAAACCGAAGATCCTGATCCTGGATGACTCTACCAGTGCGGTAGATACCAGAACCGATGCCCTGATCCGTAAGGCTTTCCGCGAAGAAATCCCGAACACAACAAAGATCATTATCGCACAGCGAGTTTCTTCTATTGAAGATGCAGACCAGATCATTGTACTGGATGACGGTAAGATCGTAGGCGTAGGCACTTCAGAAGAACTTCTGAAAACAAACGACATTTACAGAGAAGTATATGAATCACAGGTCAAAGGAGGCGGAGACGATGAATAAGAAGAAAAAAATAGACCAGAACACCATCAAAACTGCCAAAAGACTTTTGAAATATATGACAGGAACACATAAGATACAGTTTATCATCGTATTTATCTGCATCTTTGTCAGTTCCGTGGCAAGTATTGCAGTCTCTCTGTCCCTGAAATTCCTGCTGGATGATTTTATCATTCCGCTGATCGGACAGACGGATCCGAACTTTGCAGAGCTGTATAAAGCACTGGCAGTTCTTGGTACGATTTTTGCACTGGGTGTTATTGCCACATTTATTTATACAAGAATGATGGTTTTCATCGGACAAGGTGTGCTCAAGAGTATCCGTGATGACATGTTCGAACATATGCAGACTCTCCCGATCCGCTACTTCGACCAGAACACAAACGGATCTATCATGAGTCTTTATACCAATGATACCGATACTCTGAGACAGATGATCAGCCAGGCGATTCCGCAGGCATTGATGGCATTGTTTACCATTATTGTTACTTTTATTTCCATGCTGCTGTTAAGCCCGCTGCTTACCATTCTGGCAGTTGTGATCATCTTTGTCATGCTGAAAGTTACCAATAAGATTGGTTCCAACAGTGGAAAATATTTCATCCGTCAGCAGGTAGCTCTGGCAGATGTGACCGGATTTGTGGAAGAACGAATGAACGGTCAGAGAGTTGTAAAAGTTTTCAACCATGAAGACAAATCCAAGGTGGAATTTGACAAACTCAACGAAGCTCTTTTCGAGAGCTCCGCAAACGCAAACAAATACGGAAACATGATGGGACCGGTGATCGGTAACATCGGTAACCTGCAGTTCGTACTGACAGCAGTACTTGGCGGACTTCTCTCTGTCACAGGTGTGGGCGGCATTACTCTTGGTGTTATGGCTTCCTATTTACAGTTCACAAAGAGCTTCACTCAGCCATTCATGCAGGTGGCACAGCAGTTCAACGCGATCGTTATGGCACTTGCGGGTGCAGAACGAATCTTTAAACTCATTGATGAGAAACCGGAAGAAGATGAAGGTTATGTAGAACTTGTCAATGCGAGAAAAGATGCAAACGGAAATATCACCGAATGCAAAGAGAGAACCGGCATGTGGGCATGGAAACATCCGCATTCCGCAGACGGTTCCGTTACTTACACTGAACTGACAGGTGACGTTCGTTTCGAAGACGTTACCTTCGGATATAACCCGGATAAAGTGATCCTGAAAGACATCAGTCTTTTTGCAAAACCTGGTCAGAAACTTGCTTTCGTAGGTTCTACCGGTGCAGGAAAGACAACCATCACCAACCTGATCAATCGTTTCTATGATATTCAGGAAGGTAAGATCCGTTACGACGGAATCAACATCACCAAGATCAGGAAAGATGACCTGAGACGTTCTCTGGGAATCGTACTTCAGGATACCCATCTGTTTACAGGAACCATCAAGGAAAACATCCGCTATGGGAAACTGGATGCCACAGATGAGGAAGTATACGAGGCAGCAAGACTGGCTCACGCAGACCAGTTCATTAAGATGCTTCCAAACGGATATGATACCATGTTAAGCGGAGACGGCGAAGAACTTTCCCAGGGACAGCGCCAGCTTCTCTCCATCGCCAGAGCAGCCGTAGCCAACCCGCCGGTACTGATCCTGGATGAAGCAACTTCAAGCATCGATACCCGTACTGAGAGTATCGTACAGAAAGGTATGGATAACCTCATGAAAGGCCGTACCGTATTCGTAATCGCCCATCGACTCTCAACGATCAGAAACAGCGATGCGATCATTGTACTGGATCACGGTAAGATCATCGAGAGAGGCGACCACGAAGACCTGATTAAGTTAAAGGGAACTTATTATCAGCTATATACCGGTAAGCTGGAGCTCTCATAAAACACCGGCAAAATATTTTGAGGATCAGGGACTTTTTAAGGAAAGTTTTGACCGCAATTATTTCAGAATATGAATAATTGCGGTCTTTTTTTGTGCGTGCTGCATAGGATATACAGAGGGACAGATATCCACGGACAGGCTATGCATACTTCTGCTGTTCATCTTTCACAATAAAGACGAAATGTAATATATTTAACGAAAAATTTCGTCAAAGTGAAGAAAAAAATTGTTTAAATAGACGAAGCAAAAAATCTGGACGGGTAAAACAGTATATGGTAAAATATAGGAAATATGAGGGGCAAACCTGATGAGAGTCAGGGGCGCAAAGCTAGGAGCCTTAAGGAACGTAAAGAGTAAGCCTGAAGGATGGCATACTCAGTGAAAAAGGTAGTTCGGTTGCAATTATTTCTTAAGGGGGATAATTGCAACTTTTTTTTATTTCAAAAAAATTAAAATTCTGTAATGCTTTTGTTACATGGGAAATGACAGGAAGGACTATACAGCAATGACGGAAAAGGAATTACGGCGTTTAAGCCGTATGGATTTACTGGAAATGCTTCTGGAACAGAGCAGAGAAGTAGAGAGACTTCAGAAAGAACTGGAGACAGTTAAGAACCAGCTCAGTGACCGCAGGATCATGGAACAGGAAGCAGGTTCCATCGCAGAGGCGTCACTGAAATTGAATAAAGTATTCGAAGCTGCACAGCAGGCAGCAGACCAGTATCTGGAGAATATCCGAATCCGGTCGGAGATTTCACAGAACGGAGAGACAGAGAATGAAGCAGAATAAGAAGAGAAGAGAGATCACTTCTATGCCTTCGGTGGAACTGCTGGAAAAGGAAGTAAACCGTAAGAAATATCAGAAACGGTATTTCCAGGTACTCAGAAACACCATTTACACACTGATCACAGTGGCGGCTGCGGCAGTTCTGATCGCTGTACTGCTCCTGCCGGTGCTTCAGATCTACGGAAGTTCCATGACCCCCACACTGCGGGAAGGTCAGATCGTAGTTTCACTGAAAGGTTCGGAATTCAGACAGGGCGATGTAATTGCCTTCTATTATAACAACAAGATCCTGGTGAAGCGTCTTATCGCAGGACCGGGAAGCTGGGTCAATATTGACGAAGACGGAAACGTCTACGTAGACGATAAGCTTCTGGATGAGCCATACCTGAGAGAAGGAGAGAAAGCTCTGGGAGACTGCAACATCAAGCTTCCCTATCAGGTACCGGACGGACGTTATTTCGTAATGGGAGACCACCGTTCCACATCTGTGGACAGCCGAAATACAGCCGTAGGTCCCGTGGCAGAGGAACAGATCGTCGGCAAGATTGTATTCAGCATATGGCCGTTGGAAACATTTGGCACGGTTTCATAGAAATGACACCGTATTTTCTGATAAGTACAAAACTGTACAGAATAATAAAGAGGGAGGAAGAGGAATATGAAAGAGTCTCTGTCTCAGCAGACAGCAAACCTGAAACATAAGAATAACAGACATAAACGCTGGAAAGGCATAGTCAGCATCCTTGCCTGCATGGTAGTTTTCTGTACTGTATATGCACTGATTCTTCCGGCACTTACGGCAGAAGGAACACCTCACTGTGGAAAAGAAGAACATACACATACAGAGGACTGCTATGAGAAGAAGCTGATTTGCGGCAAAGAAGAAGGAGAAGGTGCCCACCAACATTCGGATGACTGTTACCGGGAAGAACAGGTTCTTGTCTGTACAACGCCCGAATCCGACGGACATCAGCACACAGACGACTGCTACACAGAAGAACAGGTCCTGACCTGCACAAATGCAGATCCCGACCACGTACATAATGACATCGACGGATGCTACACAATCGAGAGAAAACTCATCTGTGGCAAAGAAGAAGGAGAGGATGCCCATCACCACACAGAAGAGTGCTACGAGACCAAGAGAGAACTCATCTGCGGACAGGAAGAGAACGATGGACATCAGCACACAGACGACTGCTATAAGAAAGAACTTGTCTGCGGCAAAGAAGAACACAAACACATCCTTGCCTGCTACTCCGACCCGAACGCAGATGTAGAAGACGGCAATGTATGGCAGAGAACTGTAAGCAGTGTTGCACTCACAGGAAACTGGGGTGCAGACCTTGCAGCCATCGCCCAGACCCAGAACGGATACACAGAGAGCACAGCCAACTATGCAGTAGCAGAGGACGGACAGACCATCCACGGCTACACCCGCTACGGTGCATGGGCAAACGACCCATACCGCGACAACTGGTCTGCCCAGTTCGCAGACTTCTGCTTAAGCTACGCAGGAGTACCAACAAGCGCAGTACCTCAGAACAGCGACTGCAGCGCATGGAACTATACAATTCCTGATGGCTACACACCGAAAACCGGCGACCTGCTCCTTCTGGACACAGACAGCAACGGCAGCGCCGACCACGCCGGAATCGTAACCTCCGTAAGCGACAGCACCCTGAGCACCATCGTAGGCGACGCCGACAAAGCAGTCAGAAACAACACCTATAATATAGGAAGCGAAACCATCAAAGGCTACGTCTCCATCCCTGAAAACCCCGCACTGGCAACCCCGACACCGGAACCGACCAAAGAACCGGAAGTAACACCGGAAGCCCAGCCGACTCAGGAGCCAGAGGCAACCCCGGAAGTGACCGAAGAACCGACTCAGGAGCCGGAGAACAAAGCGGATGATGCAGCAGATGATAAGGCGGATGAGAATAAAACTCAGGATGAGGATGTTAAGGAAGACGATGGTAAGAAGGATGATACTGCTAATAATAATATAGAAGTAACTCCTACACCGGAAGTGACCGAGACACCGGAGGCAACTCCGACTGCGACACCAGTAACTTCTCATAAAAAGCCACATAAAGCGCCAGCTAAAACTAATGAAAATGTAGATCAGCGTATCAAGGTTGATTTATCATCATCAGAACCAACACATACCACAGGACATACACTTTCAGCGAAAGTTGTATCAACTTATTCTCAGGCAAACAATCCAAATTCAAATGCAACAGTTTGTGTTAAAATCGGTACGCTTCCTGAGGGAATACAGATACAAGGTTTTAGTCAGGATGGAAAAAAGACAGTAACATATAATGATGGAAAGAACAGTCTGGAGGTAGAATTAAAACAGGAAAATGGAGAGTATTATATTGAATATTCCCAGCCAGCCGGATCCACAGTAGAATTTGATGTGCAGTTAAGCTCTGTAAACGGAATAATGCCTGCTGAAACTAAGGTTACATTATCTGTGGATAAAAACAAAACCAAAGCTCCGGAAGGAACATCGGGAAGCGATTATTTAGACGACACTCAGGATTTGACCTGGACGGCGAAGAATGAATGGGATAAGGTTTCTAAGAAAGTTAATAATCAGGATAAAGTTTATACTAAAGTATCAGGAAACAATTTAACCGGAAGTTATGAATATACCATTACGGCAAACCATTCAAATGGTGAAAATTACGGTGAAATCTGGACAGATTATATTACAGTAACAGATACATTTACGTTGCCTGAGAGAATTTCTTTTCCAAGTGGTACAAAAGTGCAGGATAATAAAGTTGTAACTGAAACTGGAGAGTCGATTTTATTTTTCAATTCGGATGAATTACAGGGAGGAACTATCACAGGAGTAACTCTTAATGGAAAGACGGTTACCTATACATTACAGATTCCTAATCAGCACAAGGAAAATGGGATTCCAACTAAGGAACAGGATAATCTGAATATTAAAATGCATTTAGATGCGAATAAGCTTATTGTGCCTAGTAACTATAAAGATTTAGAAGATTCAGTTATTCAGTCAGATATCATAAATAATCATGTCCTGATTCAGCCGACACCGTATAAGCCATATGATGTACAGGAATCTGAAGATGATGCACAGATTATACCGGCTAAAGACCCGGAAGATATTAAAGTAGGAAAAACAGCAGATAAAACAAGTGTCAAAGCTGGCGAGACTATTACCTATACCTTATCAGTAAAGAATAATAGCACTACAAGCAATATTGCTGTAAAAGACTCCCAAGGTAATCTTTATAAAGTTACGGATACATTACCAAAATATCTGGAACTGACAGATGCACAAAAACAGGAATTAACGAGTAAGGGAATTGAGTATACTGAAAATAATGGTATTTATACGCTTAGCTGGGTTCCAAGTGAAACTAATATTGGACCTGGTGAAGAGAAAACAGTAAGTTTTACTGCGACTGTAAGAGCTGCTAATGATTCGAACATGAGTGATTTGAAGAATGATTCTGACATCGTGAATAAGGCTCAGTATAAGAAAGTATATTCAGCAGATGCTAAAGTGCAATATCATAAAGGTTATACAAATATAGGAAAAACATCAGATGCAACAGATGCAACATTGAATAATGGTGCTATAGTTACATATACAGTTACAATAACAAATCCAACAGATATTCCTGTTGCCGATGAAGTTATCAGGGATACTCTTCCTAATGGACTGGAATTTGTATCTGCACAGATTGGCAATGATAATATTTCTGAAACCAAACAGAATATTTTGATTGATGCTAACCATAAATGTGACTTTTCAGTGAAAAATCAAATTCTTACATGGAAAATTGATAAGATTGATGCACATGAGACTTTAACACTTACATACAAATGTAGAGTAAATACAGACCAAACAGGTGGAGCTACTGCTTTGAGAAACAGTGTAACCACAGAGTCTGGTGGCAAAGGTGAGACGGATATTCATGTTAAGGATCCAATAGAAATTACCAAAACAGTTGATAAAGATACCAGTAAAGTATATCCGGATGGTCAGATTTTTAATTATACGATTACTCTTAAAAATGACAAGAGCAACCCCAATTCTGTGAAAAATCAGTATCTGACCGATCAACTTCCTTCGGGAATGATATTGGATAACAGTATACCACTCAAAAAACAAGAGGCTGGAGGAGAAACTACTGTCAGTTGGGAGGATTTCTATAATAATACAAGTGGTATAAGAGAGCAGAACACTAAATTTTATGCAACGTTTGGAGAAAAAACTGCGGAAGTAACATTTGAGAATAGCGGAATTACTTTAAAATGGAAAATAGATGAATTGAAACCAGACGAAAGTGTTACTATTGAGTACCCTGCAAAGATTATCTTAACAGAGGAACAAAAAAATAATGGTGGAAGCTATGAGTTTACTAATACTGTTAAATATTTGGAACGTTCAAAGTCTGTAACTGTTTATGGTGGTTCGGAAAAAGGAAAACTCTATTTGCAGAAAACTTTTGATGGAAAGTGTCCGTATTTGGAGGAAAATTATCAGGCGAAATATCCGGACATTACCTTTACAATTTTGGGAAAAAATAGCAGTGGTGAAAGTATATATAGTAACACAGTAAAATTTAGTGATTTTACTAAACAGGAATGGAATAGCTGGAAATTAGGATATGCATTTGATGATCTTCCTGTTGGCTCTTATACGATTACAGAAAGTAATGCAGATATTCAAGGGAAAAATCGAGTTACTACTTATAAAGTAAAGATTGTTTCTGCTGATGGTAAAGACTTAGAGGGAGAGAACTCTATAGAATCTTTTGAAAATGCAACACCAGAGGTGTTTGATTGTACTTCTTCTGGAAAAGCATCAAAGGTTACTGTTGATAATGTTTATACCGAACCTAAAACAGTTGATTTGCAAAAGAGTGTTTGGGGAATTTATACGCTAAAACCATATTTGAATAATGGTTCTCAAATAGCGAGCAAAGATGTTTTTGATGTTACTGGCACAAAGGTTGTTGCGTATACAGTTACTGTTGTTAACACAGGTGAGGAATCCGTAACTATCAATGAAATCCAAGATGAATTACCAGAGGGATTAACATATAAAGGGTTATCTACTCAACGTAATTGGTTATGGCAAGAGAGTTATGATACTACAAATTATGTGAACAATCAAATAGAGAATCTTGTTAACGATAGTTTTATGACAATTCCTGCTGGATATAGTTTTGCAAGTGGAGTTAAACTTTCAGCAACACAGAATGGACAAAGTATTTCCATAAATGTTTGTGATGGTTTTTATAAATTACAAAAAAATCAATTGTTTTCTTTCTTGGTATTGTGTGAAACTAATGCCCAGACGGTTGCAGATATTCCGATGACAAATACGGCAAAATTGATTGCTGAGAAGGATGTGAATTATAAAGATTATAAAGAAATTAAGACCACAGGTACACCTGTTGATGCAAATCAGAATAATGGCTCATCTAGAGACGAAGGAATACAGAACGGTAAACGTGTTATATCATCAGAAGTGACGATCACACCAATTAATCAAATTATACCTGGTATCACTAAAAATGCTGTTGGTTATATTAAGGCAGGTGAAAGCCAGTTAAAGGCGATTAATACAAATGATAATATTATTCCGGAGTCGGCTGTGAAATGGCTTGTGACACTCTATAATGATGGTGTTCAGGAGATGAGCGATTATACTGTACAAGATATAGTGACAAATCCATTTCACTTGATTACAAAGGATGAAGCTGGAAGATTGCACAAGGGAGTAATTCAACAAGCATATAAATATACAATTTATAATGCTGCGGGTGGACAAATATATACTGAAGATATTACTGAGTCTGTATGGAATATTATTCAAGACCAGAAATTGAATAAATTTGAATTTGCTTTCCATGACTCTAAATACAATATCCCGGCAGGTGGTTATGCTACACTGGAATTGTATACGGAAAATGAAAACCATACACAATATCAGATTTACACTAATACAGCAACTATTATTCCGGTTCAGGAATTTAATGCAAACGGTGTGAAATCCGGACATGGAGAACTTGTGAAGAATGATTTGGGTGAGTATATTGGAGTAAAAGCCAGTGCATCAGTTAATGCATTAGGAGAATATGGTACTGTATCATGGAAAACAATTACAGAAGATGGAAATTCTTCCAATACGGCCAGTGGTTCAGATGACAGAAACTATATTACTGTTGATAAGAATGTTGGTGTTATTTATCGAAATCATATCAAAAATGTAAGCACTAAGAAGTTGCAGAATATTGTTATGATTGATATGCTTCCGGGATTAAATGATACAGGTGTAGTTAATCAACAGGATAGAAGGGACAGTGAATTTACGGTATCTTTTGCTGAAGGACTTGATATCTATAAAGTAGACGCAAATAATAATAAAACTTCTGTAAGATATACTGTACGATATTCAAGTAAGACTTCATTTACTGAGGATGAGTTTAAAGGTAATCTTGATACGGCAAAATGGCATGATCAATGGCAGCCTACGGATAAATCTTTTGCAGTGAAATTAGATGAAGAAATTAATCCGCAGGATACTTTGATATATGAGTACAAAGGAAAACTGGAAAAGGATGCAGCACCGGGATTAATTGCATGGAACAGTTTTGGTTATCGATATCAGGCAGAAGGAAAAACGGATGGTATCATAGCTGAACCGCCGAAAGTAGGTGTAAAAATTCCGGCTTCAAGTCCAATCATCAGAAAAGAAGTAGTTGATTCTAATGGAAAAACATTAGAAGCTGATGAAAATAAGAAATTCCATTTTGTTCTTAAAGATGGAAATACAGAGCTTGCAAAATTTGATGTATCTCAAGGTAGTTACAAAGACTTTAAAGATTTGACAGATTCGTCAGGTAACCCAATTACGTTAGTTAATGGCAAAGAATATCAGATTGAGGAAGTGAATATTCCTGAAGGATATAAATTGCTTGGAATAGGCGAAGAAGGAAAAGCATTAAGTACAAATTCATGTAGTTTCACTTATTATGAGAAACAGAATCTTGTAATTATTGCTAAGAACCAGACAGAAAACAACCAGAAATATGAACTTCCAGAAACCGGAGGAATCGGAACCAACAGGTTTACAGCAGTGGGTCTGGCCTTAATGACAGGATCACTGATGTGTGGATACGTGATGAGGCGGAAACGCAGAGAAAGGAGGGGAAACTAAAGCCTCCTAGCTCAGGCGAATCTATCTAGGCTGAAACGTATTCAATAAATTAATTAAAAAAGAAAATATTTATAAAAAGAAAGTGAGGAACATGAACATGAAAAAGATGAAAAAAGTCATGGCATTATTGTTGAGTGTTATCATGATACTGGCAATGAGTGCAACTGTTTTTGCAGCTCAAACTAAGATTACAATTACTGGTGGTGATAATGGTTCTGAGTACAGTGCATATCGTTTATTAAATCTGACTACAAGTACGACTGGAACAGGAGAAAATGAAAAAACCAATTATTCTTACACATTAAATTCTAAATACGAAAGCGTGTTGAAAAGTGTAACTGGAAAAACAACAGAAAAAGATATTCTTTCCTATATTTCTAGTTTAGATGCTGCGGGAATAAGAACTTTTGCAGATACCGTTTATCAGAATGTTAAAAATATGTCTGCAGATTATACAACTAAAAATGATGAATTTAGTGTAGACCAGGGATATTATTTAATTACCGAAACTAAGGTCGGCACTACAGGCAAACCAGCACAGACAGGTTCTGTTTCACTTGTTATGTTAGATACTGCAGGAAATAAGGACATTAGTGTTAAAACTAAGGAAGATGTTCCTGAGGTTGTTAAAAAAGTTAAAGATGTTAATGACAGTACGGGAGAAAAATCAGGATGGCAGGATTCTGCTGATGCTGATATTGGGGATGAGATTGAATATCAGTTAACAGGTACCGTGTCAGAAAAAATCGGGGATTATAAAGGATATTATTATGAATTTGTCGATACAATGACACATCTTACTTATGTTAATAATTCAGCTGAAGTTACAGTCAATGGTAAGGTTTGTACAAATGACTTTGAAATAAACTGGGATACTGCTAAAAAAGTATTAACTGTTAAAATTGCTGATCTTAAGACAATTTTGGGTGTTAACAAAGATAGTAAAGTTGTAGTTACATATAAAGCAAAATTAGATGATAATGCAGTTGTTGGAAGCGAAGGAAATCCGAATACAGTATATTTAAAATATGCTAATAATCCTTATCAAAATGGTGATGGAACAAATGATACAGGAAAAACTCCAACAGATAAAAATATTGTTTTTACCTATAAAGTTCTTGCTGATAAAGTGGATGAAAATGGAAATGCATTGAAAGGTGCTAAATTTGAACTGTTTAAACAGAATGAAGATAGTACTTGGAAATCATTAGGAGAACAGGCCGGAACTGGTACAGATGAAAATAAATTTGCATGGTCTGGATTAGATGATGGTATTTACAAACTTGTTGAGAATAAAGTTCCTGATGGTTATAACAAATTGGATGATCAGATTTTCACTGTAACAGGAACTCATGATTCAGAAAGTGATGATCCAAAGTTAACAGATTTAACAGGAAATGTTACAACTGGAACTATTACATTTGATAAAAATGTTACAAATGGATCCTTATCTACTAAGGTTGAAAACCGTTCAGGTTCTCTGCTTCCATCCACCGGTGGCATCGGTACAACAATCTTCTACGTAGTTGGTGTTGTCCTTATGCTTGGTGCAGGCGTTCTTCTTATTACTAAGAGACGTATGAGTGCAAAACACTAATTGTGGTTTGACAATAACAAATAAGATTCTTACTGCTGTACATTGCAGTGAGTGACCTATCAGGGGGAGCAGGGTTACCTGTTCCCCTGATAACAAATAAGATTTGACAACAGGGAGATGCACATGAAAAAAAAGAATTGGTCCAATATTATTCTGATAGTGGTATTTTTCGTGGGTCTCTCCGTGCTGTTATATCCGACAGTCAGTGATTACTGGAACTCTCTTCATCAGTCCAGAGCGATTGCCACCTATTCTGACGCTGTAGAGGAGATGGACACCAGTGACTATGAGAGGATGTGGGCGGAGGCAGATGCCTACAATGAGAAGCTTTATGAATCCGGGCATGGTCTGGGGCTGGCGGAGGATGAGAAGAAGGAATATGACAGTCTTCTGGATGTTTCCGGAACCGGGATCATGAGTTATATTGAGATTCCAAGCATCAAGTGTTCCCTTCCCATCTATCATGGTACGGATGAGGCTGTTCTGCAGATTGCAGTTGGTCATATTGAGGGAAGTTCTCTTCCTGTAGGTGGGGTGAATACCCACTGTGTGCTTTCCGGACACAGGGGACTGCCAAGTGCGAAGCTTTTCTCTGATCTGGATAAGCTGGAGGAGGGGGATCTGTTTATGATCCGTACTCTGGATCAGACACTGACCTATGAGGTAGATCAGATCCGTATTGTTCTTCCGGAGGAGATTGATGATCTGAAGATTGTGGAGGGCGAGGATTTGTGTACACTGGTTACCTGTACTCCTTACGGGATCAATACCCACAGGCTTCTGGTGAGGGGACACCGCGTTGCCAATCAGGAGGATGCCGAGAATATCCGTGTCACTGCGGAAGCTATGCAGGTGGATACCAGGATTGTGGCTGCATTTGTGGCAGTTCCGATTTTGCTGGTTCTGTTGATTTGGCTTCTTGTCAGCACGCGTAAAAAGAGATAGAATTTTATTATGAAGAGAAAACACATATCAACAATATTCATTATACTAATCTTTCTGGTGGGGCTGGGATTTATTTCTTATCCCACGGTGAGTAACCTGTGGAATCAGGCGCATCAGTCCAGAGCCATTGCCACATACAGTAAGCAGGTGGAGAAGCTGGATGATTCCGAGAATAAGAAGATGCTTAAGGCAGCCAGAAAGTACAATAAGAGTTTACTGAAGAAATCAGACCACTGGAAACTTTCGAAGAAGGATAAGAAGAAATATGAGAGTCTTCTGGATGTTTCCGGAACCGGGATCATGGGTTATATAGAGGTTCCGAAGATTGACTGTTCCCTTCCCATTTATCATGGGACGGATGAGGGGGCTCTGCAGATTGCAATCGGGCATCTGGAGGGGAGTTCTCTTCCTGTAGGAGGTAAGAATACCCACTGTGTGCTTTCCGGGCACAGAGGGCTTCCAAGTGCCAGGCTGTTTACGGATCTGGACCAGATGGAGGAGGGAGATATTTTTATCCTGAATATTCTTGGCAGGAAGCTTGCCTATGAGGTAGATCAGATCAGGGTGGTCCTTCCGGAAGAGATGTCGGATCTGGAAGTCATAGAGGGAAAAGATTTGTGTACACTGGTTACCTGTACTCCATATGGGATTAATACCCACCGTCTTCTGGTGCGCGGTCACCGCACGAAGTATGTGGAGGAGAAGGTAGAAGAGCAGAAAGAAGTACAGACGAAGAAGATGGATACCAGACTGCTGATCGCAGGTGCGGCAGGAGCTGTAATCCTTGCGGTGATCATCATCGCAGTTGTTATCAGACGTCGAAAGAGGCGAAGAAACTAGCAGAGATAATGGAGGCAGGGCAGGATATGAGAGAAAAGTTTTTAAAAAAGAAAGGGTTCAGGGCTTTGGCTGTGATTTTTATGTCAGTGCTGCTCCTTCTGGGAGTAGTACAGGCGGCAGCAGCGTCTGAAAACAGTGGAAGCGGGCGGACAACAGGAAGTCTGTCTCTGACCCTTGCAGTTACAGAAAACGGGAAGCAGGTACCATTGACAAATGTGCCGCTTGCTTTGTATCAGGTTGCAGATATGGATACAGAACCGGTGTCTTATTTTCATATGGCATCTTCCCTTTCAGGAACAGGGGTGGATCTGAATAACCTGAAGACTGCTGCAGATGCGGAGAGTGCTTCGAAGATTCTTGCAAATGCGGTTGGAGCGGCAGGTATCGTGCCTCTTACCGGTACAACAGATGGAAATGGAAATCTGTCTTTTACTTCTCTGCCAAAGGGTGTTTACCTGCTGGTACAGACGGGCGGACTTGATTACTGTCGTGTTTCACCGATGCTGGTTTCCGTACCTTATACCAGTGACGGCCTGACTTTTGAATATGATGTGCAGGCTTTTCCGAAGGCAGAAAAGACAAAAGAGGAAGAGAAGAAAGGAAGCCTCAGCGTTACCAAGCAGCTTTATACGCTGGATACGGATACGCTGGATTTCGTGGAAATCTGTGCAGCGGATGCGACGTATTATGTACGGCTTTTCCTGGATGAGTCAGCAACAATCCCTTATGGCGATGTGCAGACAATTCATATTCAGGGACAGAGCAGCGGAACGGTTGAATATACCAATCTGCCGCCTGGAACTTACTATGTGCGTGAGACAGATGCCGAGGGAAATCCCAGACCGCTGGATGACAGTTTCACAGATGATACAGGAGTGGATGTAAACTGTATGATCACGGTAAATGGTGATGATACAACAAGTGTCACATTTGATGCGGGTGCGGATCATTTTGACACGCAGGAAGCGGTAGTACAGAACATATACGTTAAGCTTCCGGATGGATTCTATATGGAGCGTCTGCTCTGGATCGAGAAGAAGGTGCTTCTGGATGGCGAAGAGACGACTACAGATGATACTTTCTATGCAACTGTAAATGAGATTGACCCGGAAACCGGTGATGAGACAACGATCACTACGATAGAACTTGAGCAGAATGCGATGGTTATGGTTTCCTTCCAGATCACAGACCTGGCAGATAAGGATGTGACCCATACATACAGAGTATTTGAGTCTGATGCGGATGGAAATCCGGTAGATAAAGATACGTTTGCCTATGAAGTTGGCGGTGAAGGTAATGTTTCCTTTGTCGGTGAGGAGAATGAGAAAACGATTACCATTACCAACAGTCAGATAACTGTAACGCCGACACCGACAGTAACTCCAACACCGGAAGTAACACCGGAGATCACACCGGGAGTAACACCTGAAATTACACCGGGAGTAACACCGGGTACAGATAATCCTTCCACTTCCTCTCAGAGAGTTAAGACCGGAGATAACACACCGATCATGATGTGGATGGTGATTCTGTTTGTGGCTGCTGTGGCAGTGGGATTTGTGATTGCACGTAAGAAAAAGAAATAGTGGAAAGATCAGTTGAGAATAATCTGCTGATGAACTAAAAATAAAACTCGGAATATCCGGCTGTTTTCAGAAGACCGGATATTCCGTTTTTTTCATATTAATGATCAGGGATGGGCAGTCACCGGAATAAAAAATGAAAACAGTAAGTGCAGTGCCGCAGGAATTATGAGTTTCTGCGGCATTTATTATGGTTACAGTTATGATGCGGTTTATATGGAAGAAATCTGCAAATAAATGTATGTAGACAGGTTTTGGGAGAAACTGCATGTGTGAAAAAAAAATAAAATTGTGTGAATAATCTATAAAAATATATAGAAATATTGAATTTGCAGATAAAAAATGATACAATACCAAGTAAATTAGCCAGAACAATTTGGATTTCAGACTATCTGTTCTGAAATTCGTAGCAAAAAGGTGAACATATATGTTTAGACATCAGAAGATACAGAATCTGGATGATTTTTTTAAAAATCTTTCAGACAGGGGAACGTGTCAGGATATCTATTTTTATCGGATTAACGGATATACAGAAGAGATTGAACAGTTTATCTGGAAATATTATGAAACTGCCCGGAGACGGGGAGTGGTGATCGAGGGGAAGATTCCGAATCCGGATGAGAAGAATCTTTCCTATTATGGAGAAATCATGGGTATGGACTTTGTACTGAGTCAGGAATTTATCAGCACAAGTCTGGAGAAATGGCTGCCCAGAATGAAGGTTCACCAGAGGAAGAATGTGGCGGATTCGATTTATAATTCTCTTTCTTCACTGAGAAGAGAAGGAAAAAATGACAATATGCTCCGCAACGCCTACATTAAATTTATGTGCTGGCTCTATTATAAATTTGAACGGATCGTAAATCTTCTGGGAGAGGAAGAAATCCCGAAGATTTTATATGAAGGAGAAATCAGCAGATATGAACTGATGCTGATTTCCATTCTGGCGAATGCCGGATGTGATGTGGTGCTTTTGCAGTATCACGGAGATAAAAAATATCTGGAGCTGGACCCGAAGTCTGCATTGTCGGATGAACTTCAGATACAGAGCCTGAAACGGACGGAGATAACAGGACAGGAAAGATATATGGGACCGGGAGCAGAAAATGCTCTTTCTGGTTCTGAAATGAAAGCATTTCCGGCAGAATTTAACCTGAAATGGCTGCGTGAGCAGATACAGCGGGAAATGAATGCAGAACGTCTGTATGGAAAGAAACCAGAGTTGCTAAACTGTACCAACGCATGGATATCCGGAAAAGGTCTGGATGATATCCGGACTCCAGTGATGAACAGAAGGCTGGAGGGAAAGTCGGATGGAGCGGTAAATGAAACGTTGAATGGAACGTCAGATCCGAAACTGTTTTATAACTGTTTTCTGCTGATCAATGGTGTGGAGGATAAGCTGACTTATCTGAATGAGCTGTACCAGTTCGGGCAGGAATTAAAAGCTGCCGGACGTCCGGTCGTGATCGTAAATGGCAGGATTCAGCCGCCATCCCCGGAGGAAATCGCAGGAATCCGAAGGCAGAATTACAGAAATACAGATGAACTGCTTATGAATTTATCCGAAAATATTCATTATGCAAGCGAACCGGAGCTGCAGAGACTGATGGTGAAGGCGTTTGTAGATATAATGAAGGAGGAAGCGTCTCACCCGGACATGAATCTGAATAAGCTGACAGGAAAGGCAGTATACCTGCTATGCTGGCTGAAACGATATCAGGTGCAGCTTTTTCAAGCATGGAAGATGCCGGAGATCAGTTGTTTTATTTATATGGCAGGGAACGGGCTTGCAGGAAGTGGAAGCACAGAAAGTAGAGTTTCCGGAAGTGGAAATGAGGCGGAGGGTCTTTTCCTGAAAATGCTTTCCCGGCTTCCGACAGATGTACTGATCTTAAATCCTGACAGGAACCATAAAGTAGAATTTGGGGAAGTTCCGGAGAAACTTCAGGAAAATTTCAGGAAAAATCTTCAGGATAAAATGCTTTATGAGCTGAATTTTGAAGAATCACTTTCTGTGAAAGAATTTCCGGAGGAAAATAATAGTGTACAGATGGGAACCGCCGCCTACCATGCGGAGCGGGAGCTGGATACGCTGATGTACCAGAATTCCGGGCTGTACAGGGAGAAGCAGTACCAGAAAGCAGTGTCGGTCAGCCTTCAGACGATGTATGAAGAAATCTGGATGCTCTGGAAAGAAGATTTGAAGTACCGGCCGAATTTCAGTACCACAGAGGATAAGGTGAATATGCCTGTGATCTTTGCCAAGGTATCCGGGGTAAAGGATGGATCAGTGGCTCATTACTGGGAAAAGATTCAGGAACTGATCACGGAAGATACGGTAGTGGTAAAGAATGTACCGTTTCTTGATCCGATGAAAGAGAACCCAATGAAGGCACCGGCGGTTGGTTTTTACAGGAATCACCGGTTGCAGAGGGAGAAGATTAAGAAGCATCCGGATTATCCTTATGGTTTTCTGCGGGAGGAGATTCAGGAGTACATTCTGGACAAGCTTCAGCTTCTGATCGATGAGAAATTGATCCGTGGAACGTTTGAGAATGGGACGGAGTATACGATCATTGCGACTGTTCTGAATCTTCCGAAAGAAATCCTCAGACTGATACAGAAATTTGATTTTACAAAAAAGAATCCGAAAATGGTATATATCAATACAGGGGAAAAAATAATGTCCCTGGAAGATTCGATCTTAACTGCGTTTTTGAATCTGGTGGGATTTGACATTGTGTTCTTTATCCCTACCGGATATCAGAATATAGAGAAACATTTTAACAGAAAGGTGATGGAGGAACATCAGGCAGGAGAATATCTGTATGATCTTACAGTTCCGGATTTCCGGACAGTTTCCGCTTCATCACCGGCAAAGCCTAAATCATGGATAGAAAGACTGTTTGGGGGAGGAGTGTGAGAGAATGGGACTTGATTTCAGTAAAGCAGGAGCAGGGAGTGCACCACAGAGTGGGGCAGTGGAAAATGTTCCTGAAGTCGTGAAGCAATATGATATTGTGGCGGATCGGCAGCAGATGAATGAAACACTGACAGGTTCTCAGGAAGTGGATGATATCGTCAGTACGATTGAGGTCAATAATCTGGAGACGATCGTATCGTTTGGCGCAGAAGTGGCGGAGGAGATTTCCAAAGCATCGGACGTGGTTCTGAACAGCATGAATATGTCCCAGCTGGATGAGACGAGCGAAATGCTTACGACTCTGGCGAAGGTTATGGACAAGTTTGATTTGGAGGAAATCAATAAGAATCCGGGAATGATCGAGAAGCTGTTTGGCGGATTTAAGAAACAACTGGATAAAATTCTGGATAAATACCATACTATGGGAGAAGAAATCGATAAGATTTATGTTCAGTTAAAGCAGTACGAATCCGAGATTAAGCAGTCGAACCGTAAGCTGGAGACAATGTTTGATGCCAATGTAAACTATTATCATGAACTGGTGAAATATATTCTTGCCGGAGAGCAGGGATGCCGGGAACTGGAAGATTACATTGCACAGCGGCAGGCAGATATGGAAGCAATCGGCGACCAGTCTATTCAGTTTGAATTGACGACTCTGAATCAGGCACTGATGATGCTGGAGCAGAGAACGCAGGATTTAAGAACTGCGGAGAGTGTGGCAATGCAGTCCATTCCGATGATCCGCACAATGGCATTCAGCAATATGAATCTGGTGCGGAAAATTAACTCCGCATTTATCATTACGCTTCCGGTATTCAAGCAGGCACTGGCACAGGCAATCATGCTGAAACGCCAGAAAATGCAGGCAGAAGCACTCTCAGCACTGGATGAAAAGACAAATGAAATGCTTCTGAAAAATGCACAGAATACCGTGGAACAGTCTAAGATGACTGCACGTATGGCATCCGGAAGTTCCATCAAGGCAGAAACTCTGGAAACAACCTGGAAAACAATTGTCAACGGAATTGACGAAACCAGACAGATTCAGGAAGATGCCCGCAGAAAGCGTGTGGAAGACCAGAAAAAGCTGGAGGATATTAAACAGGAATTTAACCGAATGTACCATATGCCGCCAAAGAAACAATAATAAATCCATAAATCCAAGGAGGAAAAAATTATGCCTATTAATTTATCAAAAGGACAGAAAGTTGATTTAACAAAGGGAAATCCATCACTGAAAAATATCATGGTAGGACTTGGCTGGGATGTCAATGCATTTGATTCCGGTTCTGATTTCGACCTGGATGCAGCAGCTTTTATGTGTGGCGCTAATGGCAAATGCCCGACAGAAAAAGAGTTCGTTTTCTACGGAAATCTGGTTCATCCGAGCGAAGGTGTAAAGCATATGGGCGACAACCGTACCGGTGAAGGTGAGGGTGATGACGAGCAGATCGAAATCGACCTGACAAAGATTCCTGCCAATATCGAGAGAATTGCTTTTACAGCAACCATCTATGATGCAGACGTAAGACGCCAGAACTTCGGACAGGTTTCCAATGCCTATATTCGTATCGTGGACGAAGCTACAAATCAGGAGCTGATCCGCTATGATCTGGGAGAAGATTTCTCCATCGAGACAGCAGTGGTTGTAGGTGAACTTTACAAACACAATGGCGACTGGAAATTCAATGCGATCGGAAGCGGTTTCCAGGGTGGACTGGCTGCATTATGCGGACACTATGGAATTGAGGTTGCGTAAGAATAACCAGAAGTGTTTTTTATGAGAAGCCGTTATCGTAAGATTTTTTGCTGAATATCCGGAAACAGATATAAAGATGGATGTAAAAACGGATATAAAAACAGCAGAGAAATCAGTATAAATTAAGGAGGTGCCGTATGGCAATCAATTTACAGAAAGGACAGAAGGTCAGTCTTTCCAAGGAAAGTCCAGGGCTGTCAAAGGTTATCGTAGGACTTGGCTGGGATGAGGCGCCGCAGCCGAAAGGACTGTTGTCACTTTTTACAGGAAAGCAGGATATCGACTGTGATGCATCTGCGATCCTTCTGAAAAATGGCAGACTGGTGAACAGAGAGGATCTTGTTTACTTTGGAAATCTCAAACACAAAACAGGCACTGTGTTACATATGGGAGATAACCTGACCGGTGCCGGAGAGGGAGACGATGAACAGATCGTGATCGATCTGGCACATGTTCCGGCGGAATATGATAAAATCGTGATCGTGGTAAATATTTACCATGCCTTAAAGAGACACCAGCACTTTGGAATGATCCGGAATGCATTTATCCGTCTGGTGGATGACAGAACCCAAAAGGAAATCTGCCGTTATAATCTGACAGACAGCTATCCGGATATGACAGCTGTGATCTTTGGAGAAGTTTACAGACATAACGGAGAATGGAAGTTCGGCGCGATCGGACAGGGCACCAAAGATCCGGGTCTGGGAGAACTTTCTGAAAGATATCAGTAAAAAAAGACTGAATAAGAGAATCATAGAGGGAGAAGCAGAAGACTTCTCCCGTTATTGTAAATAAAGAGTTATTGTTCAGATACTATTATTCTACAAAACATATTATTATGCATGGAGTGAAGAGTAACAATAAAGTGAAAAATCACAGTTCTTATGCTATAATACTGATATTACTACTGCTGATTTTGCCATCTGGGGAATGGCAGTGAGGTAAAAGAAAGCAGTACAAACAAAAAAAATTAAGAGGGAGCAGCAACATGAAATTTAACGGACTAACAGACAAAGAAGTTGAACAGTCGCGGCAGCAGAACGGTTCCAACGTAATTCCGGATTCAGAACCTACCACGTTCTGGCAGGAATTCAAGGAAACTTTCAGTGATCCGATGATCCGTATTCTGCTTGCAATCGCAGCACTGATGATCGTTATGTTTTTCTTTGGCTACGCAGAGATTTATGAGCCTCTGGGAACCATTGTGGCAGTGATCATCGTTGCTTTCGTGTCTGCCAAGACAGGCGTTGCCAGCGACACGAAGTACCGTGAGCTGAAAGACAACACGGAGAAGGACAAATGTAAGGTCCACAGAAATGGTGTGATTACCATCATTGAAGTGGATGATGTAGTAGTGGGAGATAAGGTTCTCCTTCAGTCCGGGGACAAGGTTCCGGCAGACGGTATTCTGGTGGACGGTTCTCTGCGTGTGGACAACTCAGCCCTTAACGGTGAGGCAGAGGAATGTAAGAAGACAGCAGCAGAAGAAGGATTTCAGCTTGCAGATGACATCACAGGTGATACATTTGTAGATAAGCATTCTCTTTTCCGCGGAGCAGTCGTATTTGACGGAGAAGGTATTCTGGATGTACGCAAAGTCGGCCTGAAAACCATGATGGGTAAGATGGCAGAGGAAATGCAGGAAGACGAGCCGGATTCTCCGCTGAAAGTCAAACTTGCGAAGCTGGCGAAACAGATTTCCACTTTTGGATATATCGGTGCGGTAGTGATCGCAGTGCTGTATTTTGTAAGTTTTATCCTCCTGGGCGGTGGTCCGGGGGCATACTTCGGACAGGGCTTCGAAGTGATCATTCAGGATCTGGTAAGAGCGGTATCTCTGGCAGTTGTTATCATTGTCTGTGCAGTTCCGGAAGGTCTTCCGCTGATGATTTCACTGGTACTGATGCAGAACACCAGTAAGATGCTGGATCACAACGTACTGGTAAGAAAAGCAGAAGGTATCGAGACAGCAGGTTCCCTGAATATTCTTTTCAGTGATAAGACAGGTACCATCACCAAAGGACGACTGGAAGTGGTAGATTTCTTTACCGCAGACGGACAGTCCATTGAGATTTCACAGTTAAGCAGACACAGTGAAGTCAAAGGTCTGGTAGACCTTGCAATCGGTAAAAATACACAGTCTATGTTTGACGCAGAACACAGAGTCATCGGTGGTAATGCGACAGATCAGGCACTGATGAAATTTATCGGAGAGGATACGTTCAATGCTCTCGATCAGAGTAAGGAATGTGTGGTAACAGAGCATCAGGGATTTAACTCTTCCAATAAATTCAGTCAGGCGCGGATCGAAAGTCTGGGAAAAACTTTCTACAAAGGTGCTCCTGAGAGACTTCTGGCAAAAGCGAAATTATACATGGATCAGGACGGCAGGATCCAGAAGATGGACAAAGCTGTTCTGGACAGAAAGATTGATGAGCTGGCCGGTAAAGCCATGCGTGTGCTTGCTTTCGGATACTCTGAGAGTAAGATGGTGGAAAACAGCATCAATGATGACGTAGTGATCATTGGTCTGGTAGGAATCCGTGATGATGTCCGTCCGGAAGCACGAGATGCGATCCGTGAGGTTCAGGGTGCCGGCATCCAGGTTGTTATGATCACAGGTGACAGACTGGAGACAGCCGTTGCCATTGCAAAAGATGCAGGACTTCTGCAGAATGCAAGTGACAGAGCATTATCTTCCGCACAGCTTAATGAGATGAGCGATGATGAAGTGAAGAAGATCATTCCGAATATCAGAGTGATCGCCAGAGCACTTCCTACCGATAAATCCAGAATGGTAAGGCTCTGTCAGGAAATGAATCTGGTAGTCGGTATGACCGGTGACGGTGTCAATGACTCTCCGGCATTAAAGAGAGCAGATGTTGGTTTTGCCATGGGAAGTGGTACCGAGGCTGCCAAGGAAGCCGGTGAGATCGTTATTCTGGATGATAACTTCAAATCCATTAAGGATGCAATCCTCTATGGAAGAACGATTTATCACAATATCCTGAAGTTCTGTAAGTTCCAGCTTGTGATCAATGTCACAGCGGTAGTTGTCAGTGCGCTGGCACCGTTCTTTGGCGTGGATGAGCCACTGAAAGTTACTCATCTTCTGTTCGTTAACCTGGTAATGGATGGTCTGGGAGCGATCATGCTTGGTAATGAACCGGCTCTTGAGAAATACATGACAGAGAAGCCGAGAAGAAGAGATGAGAGCATCATCAGCAAACAGATGATGGCCCAGATCCTGATCATGGGACTGTGGCTGACTGTGGTAAGTTTCGTATATCTGAAAGCTCCGTTCTTTAAGAATCTTTTCGGAAGCGAAGAACAGCATCTGACCGGTTACTTCGTACTGTTTATCATCAGTGCATTGTTTAACGGATTTAATGTCCGTGATGACGGTTTCGGAATTTTTAAAGGACTGGATGAAAATACCGGTTTCCTGAAAGTATTCTTTGGCATCATTCTGGTACAGGCTGCAATCGTAAACGCTGCCCTGGTACCGCTGGCACCATTTAAGGTAATTGGAGAAATGTTCTCCTGTGTACCATTTGGAATCAAAGGCTGGATCGCAGTGATCATTCTGGGAGCAACCATGATCCCTGTGGACATGCTTAGAAAACTGATTACGAAATCAAAATGATAAAATTAATGAGAAATGCAGTGCTTGCGGGCACTGCATTTCGTGTTTTATAATATGCGTGAAGAAATTTGCCAGGACAAATAAAAAATATCTGGTAGTATATTATAGGAAAGGTATTATGAGGATATAATTAGTGCCATTTGTGGCACTATTGGCACTAATCAGAGTATTATTTTGGCACTAATCAGGGATACATTGCTTCCCTGATTCTACAGTTATAGTAAAAATGAAATACAGGAGAAAGAGAGAACAATGGTAAAAGTAGATTTAATTACAGGTTTTCTTGGTTCAGGGAAGACGACATTTATCAGAAAGTATGCGCAGTATCTGATGGATGCAGGAAAGAATATCGGGATTCTGGAGAATGATTATGGGGCAGTGAATGTGGATATGATGCTGCTTCAGGATTTGATGGGTGATAACTGTGAACTGGAAATGATTTCCGGGGGATGCGATAAGGACTGCCACAGAAGGAGATTTAAGACGAAACTGATTGCTATGGGAATGTGTGGTTATAATCGTGTGATTGTGGAGCCGTCGGGGATTTTTGATGTGGATGAGTTTTTTGACATTCTTCATGAGGAGCCGCTGAACCGCTGGTATCAGATTGGAAATGTGATCGCAATTGTGGATTCGAAACTGGAGAGTGATCTGTCGGATGAGGCGGATTTTATTCTGGCTTCGGAAGTGGCAGATGCAGGGTGCATTGTGATGAGCAAGAGCCAGGATGCGTCACCGGAGGAGATTCAGGGGACGATTGAGCATGTGAATCATGCACTGGAAAAGGTGCATTGCAGCAGGAGATTTGGAAAAGATTTTGATGGCAGCGATGAAGCAGGAGTTAGAAACAATGTTATCCACAAAAACTGGAATGAGATGTCGAAAGAGGACTTTGACCAGATTGCGGATTGTGGATATGAGATGGCAAGTTACCGGAAACCGGAGTTTGAGGCGGAGGATGCGTTTACTTCTCTGTACTTTATGAATGTGAAGATGACGGAGAAGGAACTGAGAGAGGCTGCTGAGAAGATTTTGTCTGATCCGGCATGTGGGCATGTATTTCGTATGAAGGGATTTATGAGAGTAAGTGACGGGGAGAGTTCTGAAGAATCTGCTCAGACTCAGGAAAATGGACAGCATTGGATTGAATTAAATGCTACCAAGAATGAAATTACGATTCGTCCGCTTCATGTAGGGCAGGAGGTTCTGATCGTGATTGGGGAAGGGCTGCAGGAAGAGAAAATCAAGTCTTACCTGAAAATCTGAGATTTGAACGCAGGTCGCGAAGTGACTGCGTTCATGAGCAAGTAGCGAAGCGGATTGCGAATGTCCACTTTATTTTATAAAAAAGGGCACTTGAAAAATTCAAGTGCCCATTGTATAATCTACTTAGAAGATGACCGGAAGCGTGTTCCGGTTGCCCTCGGTAAATTTAATAAGTGAAGAAATTAAGCATCCTACCGCCCAAAGTTGGATGCTTATTTCTTTTTATGTTGATCTATGTAAGTTAATGCCGTAAAGATTACTAACAGTAAAGTAAGAACTTCCATTGTATTCATCTGGCATCACCCTCCTTTCGTGAAACTGGAGGGCAGGGGTCGAAACTTCGCATCCGGGTCTGTTCAATTATACTTGTTCAGTATAACGTGAAAAATAGAAGATATCAAGTACTTTGCGTTCTATATTATTAAAAACAAAACAGGGTATGAAGCTCATCGTAATCTGATGAAACTTCATACCCTGTTTGTTTATTTTTATGGAGTTTTGTAACCGTAAGGATTATTTGGTAAACAGATCAACCAGATCCTGAGCGTCGTCATAGCCCTGGGTCTTGAGTTCGTTTACGAACCATTCGTCTACACCATCAACGGCTTCCTTGAAGGAATCGATATCCATATCAGATTTCTCTGTGAATGTCACGCCGTTTTTGGATGTCCAGCGTTCTTTGATCTCGTTGTCGCTGGAACGGTTGATGTAACGTTCGTACTCAACTGCTTTCTGTCCACACTCGTCAACAACTGCCTGCTGTTCTGGTGTCAGGTCGTTGTAGATGTCTTCGTTGATGCAGAAGAACAGACAGTCATAAATCGCATCCCACATAGAGCAGTAAGGCTGAACTTCCTGAACGCTTGCTGCGTCGATAGCCGGAAGTGGGTTTTCCTCACCTTCAACTGTGTTCTGCTGGAGAGCTGTGTAAGTCTCGGACCAGTTCATGTTGGTAGCATCAGCGCCCCATCTCTTGTAGCATTCCATCAGAAGGTTGGAACCTGCTACACGGACTTTGAGGTTTTTCATATCATCAACAGATTTTACTTCATGCTTGCTGTTGGTCAGTTCACGGAAACCGTTCTCTGCGATACCCATGCAGTGGAGTCCGTATTCACCAAGGATTTCTTTCAGCTTTTCACCGGCTTCACCATCGAATTTCGCATCTGCATCTGAGTAAGAATCATAGATGAACGGAAGTGATACGACGTTGAAACGTGGGTCAAATGCGGAGTAGATCAGGTTGGAATGCATGGAGATCTGAACCGGATCGCCATTCATCAGAGCCTGAATACCTTCGGACTGGTTACCGTTTGTAAGCTGGTCAGCTGCATAAATGTTGACTTTGACTTTGCCGCCGGTAGCTTTTTCCATCAGTTCACCGAACTTACGTCCACCGTCTGCCCATGTACTTGTCTCAGTAGTGGAGCATGCGAAGTTCCAGGTTGTTTCCGGCCAGTCGAGGTCACTGTAATCTTCCACTGTGTTGAAAGATTCTTTTGTGAAAAGGTCAACCAGATCCTGAGCATCGTCATATCCCTGGCTTTCCAGTTCGTTTACGAACCATTCGTCTACACCCTCAACTGCTTCTTTGAAAGAGTCGATGTCCATGTCTTCTTTTTCTGTAAATGTTACACCATTCTGGCTTGCCCAGCGTTCTTTGATCTCATCGTCTCCGGAACGGTTGATGTAACGTTCGTATTCAACTGCTTTCTGTCCTGCTTCGTCAACTACTTTCTGCTGTTCCGGTGTCAGACCATTGTAGATGTCTTCGTTGATACAGAAGAACAGGCAGTCATAAATTGCATCCCACATAGAGCAGTAAGGCTGAACTTCCTGAACACTTGCTGCATCGATAGCTGGCAGTGGGTTTTCCTCACCTTCAACTGTGTTCTGCTGAAGTGCTGTATAAGTTTCGGACCAGTTCATGTTAGTGGCATCAGCGCCCCATCTCTTGTAGCATTCCATCAGAAGGTTGGAACCTGCTACACGGACTTTGAGGTTCTTCATGTCATCAACAGATTTAATCTCACGTTTGCTGTTGGTCAGTTCACGGAAACCGTTTTCTGCGATACCCATGCAGTGGAGTCCGTATTCACTGAGGATTTCTTTCAGCTTCTCACCTGCTTCGCCGTCGAATTTCGCATCTGCATCATCATAGGAATCATAGACGAACGGAAGAGATACAACGTTGAAACGTGGGTCGAATGCGGAGTAGATCAGGTTGGAATGCATGGAGATCTGAACCGGGTCGCCATTCATCAGAGCCTGAATACCTTCGGACTGGTTACCGTTTGTAAGCTGGTCAGCTGCGTAAATGTTGACTTTGACTTTGCCGCCGGTAGCTTTTTCCATCAGTTCACCGAACTTACGTCCACCGTCTGCCCATGTACTTGTCTCAGTAGTGGAGCAAGCGAAGTTCCAGGTCATTTCCGGCCAGTCAAGGTCGCTGTAATCTGCGATTGTGTCAAAGGAGTTATTGCCGTCTCCTGCGTCCTTGGCTGTTGTGTCAGAGGAAGAGGAGGACTGATCACCTGTGTAGGAGCCTTCTTTTGCAAGTGCTTTCGGAAGGAAAGTAGAGGTGATCGGGATGTATGTAACGATCAGAAGAACTGCAACAGAAGCTGCGATCATTGGCACAACTGCCTTTGAAATTTCCTGAAGAGTAACTTCCAGACCTTTTTTGATCCTGATACTGATTGCTACGAAGAGGTTTACACCTACAGGAGGAGTTACCTGTCCGATTGCAAGGTTTACAGTTGCCATAACACCGAATGCGACGACGTCATATCCGAGTGCCTTGCATACAGGAAGCATGATCGGAACGAAGATGTACATTGCGGAGTTTGCATCGATGAAGCATCCTGCGATCAGGAAGATGATGTTTACGATCAGCAGGAAGGTAAACTGGTTATGTGCGATGTTTCCAAGTAATGTGGAAGCTGCTTGTGCGATACCGAATTTTGTACATACAAAGGAGAACAGTGATGCACTGGCAACGATAAGCATGATTCCACCGGTTGTTTTTGCAGAGTCTACGAGGATGTCAAACATATCGCGGATGGAAACTTCGCGGTAGATGACCATACCTACAAAAAGTCCGTATACAACGGATACGGCTGCGGCTTCGGTTGGTGTGAAGATACCGCCGTAGATACCGCCGAGGATGATGATTGGCATCAGGAATCCCCAGAAAGCATCTTTGAAAGCGTCCCAGCGTTCTTTACCGGAGGCTTTTTCTCTGGATGGTTTGATGTTGTGTTTCTTTGCTTCGAGCATTACTACGATGACGAGAGCGATTCCCATCAGGAGTCCAGGCACGATACCGGCCATGAACATATCTGCAATGGATACGCCTGTGATGGATGCGTATACAACGAATGCGATACTTGGCGGGATGACGATGGCGATGGAGCTTGAGGTAGCCATCAGTGCTGTGGAGAATGGTGCGGAGAAGCCGCCCTGCTCTACCATGGCCGGGATCAGTACGGCACCAAGGGCTGCAACAGTTGCAGGGCCGGAACCGGAGATCGCGCCGAAGAAGCAGGCTACGATAACACATACGATGGCGATACCGCCTTTTTTGTGCCCTACGCAGGTATCAACGAATTTGATCAGTCGTTTGGAGATACCGGCTTTTGCCATGATGTTTCCTGACAGTACGAAGAATGGGATTGCCAGGAGCAGGAATTTGCTGATTCCTGAGTACATGTTTGTGGCTACGATCGTCAGGGAGGTACCGGAGTAGAGGATTGCGCATACGGAGGAAAGTCCGAGGCAGATTCCGATCGGTACGCCGAGGATCAGGAATATGAAGAAGGAGATAAATAAGATTGCACTGATCATTTTTTATTTGTCCTCCTTTTTGGTTTTGGTGTTGATTGTTTTGGTGTTGTTGGTTTTGAGGTCGTTGTTGTTCGTATCGGTGCCGAAGCCAAGAAAGTCCAGGCAGTATTCGATGAAGTGAAGGATCATGCATCCTGCTCCGATCGGTACGAAGGACCAGAAGATCCATTCCGGCCAGTTTAATACGAAGGTTCTTTTTCCGTTTTCCAGCTGAGTGATTACTTTGTCCATGCCATATTTGAAAAGGATGGCGGAAAAGATGAGGCTCAGGACTGTGATCAGGATTACGGATGGTTTTTTCAGTTTTTTCGGAAGACGGTCTGTGATAAGTGTCAGGCTGACCAGTTCTCCTTCGCGGCAGGCGAGTGCTGCGGCGAGCAGTGTGATCAGAACGAATACCGCTACTACGAGTTCTTCTGTGAAAGACCATGAGCGGTGGATGACTTTACGGGAAAATACGTTTCCGACAGTCAGCACCAGGATGAGCAGTGTGGAGATCACAAGGACGATCTTTTCTACTGCGGCCAGTGCGTTCATGATTTTTTTGTAGATTTTCATGCTCTCTACTCCTCTCAAAAATTTTTGCTGGTGTTTTTCGGAAAAGGGAGCAGATTCAGGCAGGTGGAATGTAGTGATTATGTTTGAGTAATCATTGTATTTTTCATCTGTGGTGAATTCTGCTGTTTGGCGAAAAGCAGAAGCTGTGTTTCGGTTTCAGATCTGGCAGTCTGGAAGTTTGAAAAGGGTTATGTCTCGTCTGTCAGGGCATAAAAAAAGTCCGCCCCACGCAGGGACGGACATATGATATTCCGTAACCACCCTGTTTCATCTTTGAAACAAGTACGATTCTGCAACGTACCGATATACGCGGCTCCTGTAACGGGGGGCGGCCGGGAATGCTTACTGTGGGCTGTACTTATTGTGCGGCAATGCAATGTTAATATTGACAGCTACCGGATTATAAGTAGTTACGGGTTCGGCGTTCCTTCTCAGGGATGATATTCAAAACAGGTCTGTCACTGCATTGCACCGGACTGCAGTTCTCTGAGGGCAGATTTGGCTGTTTTTACTGGTTCCCTTCGTTGAATTTGTGTGTTATAGGTTTAGCTGTTTAAAAAGCTAAAGCAATTTTAACTCTGTTTTTTGGGGAAGTCAAGAGGATTTTGTAAGTATTTGGAAGAAGGTTGTTGGTGTGGGGCGTACATTTTCGGGGGAAGGGACGCGCGAAGCAGCATCTCTCTGCAGGTTCAGTTCCGGGGGCTAAGTAACTCTAAGGTAGAGTATGAATGCCCTCCATTGGCCGTCTGTTTCATTTGTCTAAATTTCCATCTGCGGCGTTGTCGTCAATCGTCGTAGCCACCGCTACGACTCAATCCTCCGCCTTGCAGATGAAAATTTATCCTGCATGAACCAGACGGCCAATGGAGGGCATTCATACTGGAAAATCCGCTAAAGGCATGAAGAAAAATGCAAAACTCGCTCCGTTGCAGACTTCGCTCAGACAAGTTGCGATTTTTCTTCATAACGCAGATTTCCCCCACCTAAGAGTTACTAAGCCCCCTCCAAATTCACCTGCAGAGAGATGCTGCTTCGCGCTGACAGTGGAAATTGGGAGGAAAAAGATGAGTTTGTTGGAAGAAATTGGGTAAGGCCAATTTCTTCAGAGATAGTTGGGAAAATGTAAATAATGTCCGGGATGTATAAATATGTTACAGAAGATGCATTATTTTCTGGAATTGCTATAGGTTATATGTTTGCTTGTTTGAAAAGGTTCTCAAAGTATAAGGCATCATCAAAGGTAGTTTTCCACTGGTATTTTTTGAGGTCAGTTTTCCAGCCTTTATCTGTGTGGATGACAGTTACGCCCTCGCTTTCGAGGAGAAGTTTCTGCTGGTCGTAGGTTTCGAAAGATGCGGCACCGCTCAGGATGCCGGAGGCATTCAGGATTCGGTGTGCGGGGATATTTTCGCCGAGTTTGCCGGTACGGAGGGCGTAGCCTATCTGGCGGGAGTTTTTCGGTTTCTGACAGAGCAGGGCAATCTGACCGTAGGTGGCGACGGTACCGTATGGGATGCTTTGGCAGATGATGGAGGCGCGTTTATAGAAGTCCATAGTGAATCATCCTTTCTATAAGAAAATAGGTATGGGTAAAATATATCATGGATTTTTGGAGAATTAAAGTCTGCTGTACTCATTCTACAGTTGATTATATGATAAAAAAGAATTACAATTATAAATACATATAAGGAACTGAAATTGAAGATTTTGTGGAGGGAAGTTTGCTTAAATATTAGATCAGTGAGTTAAGTATAAAGAAAGAAGATGAGAAAGTGTTTTCTGATTATGGGGCAGCTATGAATACATTATTTCGGGGAGTGTTAATGCTTGCAGCCTGTGCAGGATGTTATCTGCTCTGGTGGGGTGTGGCTTTTTATCCGGAGAGGCATGCTCCGTTGTGGCTGTCGGGGATTTTGCTGGTGGTGACGGCGGTTTGTGGAATTATGGCGGTGAACTGGATGGCTCAGGGGATTTTTCAGACGGAAGGGATTCGAAAGGGAGCATCTGGTGGATGGATTCTGGCAGGCGGTGTGATTTGTTACATTGTTTTGCTGGTGATCAGTAATCTTGTTTTTCATCGTATGGTGACAACGGAGTTATTTTTGATCGTTGGATGGGCAGTGCTGAATTTGGTTACGGTTAATGTATTGTATACCAGTGGGCTGTTTTCGTACGGAATTTCCATAGCGTTTTGTGTTTTGACGCTGGCGGTGGTTGTTGGTAGTCTGTATTGTTATATGATTTATTATAAGTTGGAGAAGTGGAAGGGCTATATAGATGGATTTCTGCCGTTGGTTATGGTGGGAATTGCGATGCTGTTGATGGTAGCAGTTATGTTTTACGAAAAATAATAGTGGGAGGAAGCGAACCTATGAGAGATAAGAATAATGAAACACTGGTTGGGCAGTTTTTTGATGTTATGGAGAATATCAGAAGCAGGGAGCTGGATGAAGAGGGAAAGAGGGAGACGTTGTTTTTGTCTGTGCGGATTATCAATCAGCTTGCGTATAAGAGAGTGTGTACGGGTCTGGAAAAGCAGGAACTGCGTGAGTTCATATGGCAGATGAGTGACCAGGAACTTGATAAAATGATGGAGATTTTATATTACAGTCCTGAGAACGGAGTGACGGTTATTGAGCATATGGAGCGTTTTCTGGACCGAGTTTATGCGGAAATGGCACGTAAAAGATATGATCTGGCAGCAGAGAGAAAATGATAATAATTATTGATGCATATAGAATTTATATAGAAAAACCATCCTTGTGTGTGACGTAGTCTGAGACTGCTGAGACGGGGATGGTTAAAGTGCGGGTTATCTGGTTATGAGCAAGTAGCGGAGCGGATTGCGAATATTCGTCTGACTTGTCAGACTGATCAGCAGAAAGGGGTAAAAATTATGGATTTAAAAAATTATTCAACAGGTGTACAGCACGTTGGGATTCCTACCAATGATATTGGAAAAACAGTGGAGTTCTATCATAAGCTGGGATTTGAAACTGCATTTAAGACTGTGAATGAGGAAGCGAATGAGAAGGTTGTTTTCCTGAAGCTGGGGACTCTGGTAGTGGAGACTTATGAGAATCATGCAGCGAAGATGGAGCACGGAGCGATTGATCATGTGGCTCTTGATGTGAGAGATATTGAGGAGATTTACCAGTATATTAATGAGTCTGGATTAAACAGCACTCAGGATACGATTCATTTTCTTCCGTTCTGGGAAAATGGGGTAAAATTTTTTACAATTGAGGGACCGAATAAGGAGAAGGTTGAGTTCAGCCAGTATCTGTAAATAGTTAGTGATACGGTTATTGTAAATTTTGTGTATAGCGAAATGGATTGCAATTGTGTTGCTGAGAACAGAGTGAACAGTAACATGTATTTTTTGAAAAATGTTCACGTTAAAAAATTTCATTGACTAAACAAAAATGCAACGATATAATACAGTCAGACATGAAAGACAGTAGAGAAATTGGAAAAATGATAACACCGGGCATGGAATGAACGGGAATTATTTGTTTCTATATGCGACAGCAGGGGAGATGTTTTTACATCTCCTTTTGTGTGTCTGTATGGTCTGGATTATTTTTGTCGGTAAAATAGTTGGTTATACGGGAGGAATGTTCGTGGAATTAACAAAAACAGATAAAGCGATTTTAAATTCTTATAATAAGATGCTGGATGGACTTTCCATGTATCTGGGAGAAGGGTACGAGATTGTCCTTCACAGCCTGGAGGATTATGGGAGTTCTGCGGTGAAAGTGCTGCATGGAGACCATACGGGAAGAAGTGCCGGTGCGCCGCTGACGGATCTGGCACTGGACTATCTGGAACGGATGGAAAAGAAGCCGGACGATGAGGAAAAGAAGGGGATTGCTTATTTTACCGTAACAGAAAGGGAGAACCGCTGCGATCTGTGACGATTCCGGTTAAGGGAGAGAATGACCGGGTGATTGGTCTGGTCTGCATTAACTTTAATCTGAACACTTCGTTATTACAGTATATCAATAATTTCGTTGATAATGAGGAGCATCTTCAGGGCAACTGGGAGGACAGGGAGGAGAAATTTTCCCTGAGTGGTCCGGAACTTGTGGAGAGTATGACAGAACAGATACGGGATGAAGTAATGGAGGATATGAGAATTGCTTCTGTGAATAAGAATAAAGAGATTATTCAGCGTCTGGAAGAGAAGGGGATTTTTAAGGTTAAGGAATCCGTGGCAAAAGTTTCTGAGATTCTGGGGATCAGTAAGAATACCGTTTATCTGCATCTGAGAAATCTGGAAGTAGAGAAATAATTTCTCGATTGTGGCAGGAAGCAGAGAAATAATATCCTGCTTATGACAGGAAGAGAGAACTTTTTGGGACAGGTAAATGGTAAAAAAGGAAGAAGACAGTTCGGGTGGGAACTTCTTCTTCTTTTTTTACTTACAGAAAAGAGTGTCTGTAGTGCGGTTCGTTATTTAATCTTCCAGTTTGATTTTCTCTTTGAGGACTACGCATCCTGCCATGTCACCGATAACGTTGACGCAGGTTGCACCCATATCGCAGAGTGTATTGATACTGATGTAAACGCCCATAACTCCTGCCGGCAGACCTGCCATGGTTGCGAGGGCTGCGAAGGATGCGATGGCACCTCCAGGGATACCTGGTGTTCCTACGGAGAGGAGCACATTTGCCAGAAGGATGACGATCATCATGGAGATACTTACGTTAATTCCGCATGCATTAGCGAAGAACATGATCATGAATGACATCAGAATGGATACGGCATCCATGTTTACGGTAGCACCAAGAGGAATGGCGATACTTGTGATCTTGTTGGATACGCCCATTTCCTCTTCCATACGCTGTTTGCTGATCGGAATGGTTGCTGAACTGGAGCAGGTTCCGAATGCATTTAAGGCAGCAGGAAGCATTGCTTTGAAAAATTTTACAGGGCTTTCTTTTCCTATAAATTTCACGGAACCGCCGTAAACGATCAGGGCAAATCCGAAGAATGCTGCATACAGGATGATGAGCTGGGTTGCCAGTGAAATGATGGTTTCGGTACCGTTGGCTTCTACAACCGGGACGATAGTACAGAAGACACCGATCGGTGTGAAGTACATAACAGTGCTGATTACTTTCAGACAGACTTCGTTGCAGGAATCGATCACGTTCAGAAGCGCTTTGCCTTTTTCACCGATCGCGATCAGTGTGAATCCTACGATGACTGCGAATACAAGTACCTGAAGCATGTTTCCGTTTGCAAAAGCTGCAACCGGGTTGGATGGGATCAGGTTTTTGATGGTGTCCAGAATACTGGTCATTTCTGTTGCCTGAATGTCGGATGTTGCCATTTCGAATTTGACACCTTCGCCAAGGTGGATCAGTCTTGGGATGATCAGTCCGGCGAGACTGGCAAGTGCTGTGGTGCACAGGAAGAAGATCATGGCGCCTGCAGTGATCTTACCTGTGGTACGGGCATTTCCGATACTGGAGATACCCATGATGATTGAACAGAATACCAGTGGAAAGATCATCATGTTCAGGGCATTCATGTAAATGCTTCCGATCAGACTGGTGACAGTAAGTACCGGTTCGAACCGGCCTGCCAGAAAAAGTCCGGTAAAAATACCAAGGATCAGACCGATAAAGATTGCTGTGGTAATATGCTTTTTATACCACGAATAGAAATTTTTCATTAGTTCCCTCCTTCATTTTCCTGATAAATTTGGTATATTCAGGAAAAAAATAGCATGAGACTACTTTACCACAACAACGTGTGAATTACAATGAGAGGTATTGTATTTGCCGGATTTTCTGTGATATTATGGATATTAATGTAAGTATTTCAGGAACACTACGAATACCAATATGACAGACTGCTTATGAAGTATCAGACTTTTGGCTGTATGATATTGCATTATAATATGGAAGAACAGAAATCAGAAAGGAAAATACAGATGAAACCAACTATTTTATTAATAAATTTCAAAGACCAGCAGAAACTTCGCAAATTAAAAATGGCATTACTGCCATTCAAGATCCGTTTGAAAACAGTCGAGCCGCAGGATTATTGTCAGTCAGTCGGTTATCTGGCGGGAGTGAAGGAGATTTCCAGGGCAGAAATCCCAGCAGCATTGATTCCGCAGGAGCAGATGGAGAAAGAAATGCTGGTCATTGCAGGAATTACGGGCAATTTATTTGATCAGGTGCTGTTTACATTGCGAAAAGCGGGAACACCTGTAGATTATAAGGCGGTTCTGACAGAGCACAACCAGAACTGGAATTGTATCCAGCTTTATAAAGAACTGGAAAAAGAACACCAGATGTATCATCCGAAATAAATACAAAAAATAGAACGTCGTTCTTACAATAAAATAACAGAAAATTGCTATAGGGAGCTATTATGACACTAACACAGATGAATTACATCATTACAATTTCAGAGACAGGTTCGCTGAATAAAGCAGCAGAGGCACTGTACATTTCTCAGCCGTCTCTGACAAATGCAGTGAAGGAACTGGAAAAGGAACTTGGCATTACCATATTTAACCGCAGTGGTCGTGGCGTAACCCTGACTAACGATGGAACCGAATTCCTGATGTACGCCCGTCAGATTTATGGTCAGTATGAGAGTGTCCTTGAGAAATATAGCGAGGGTGGTTCCTATAAGAAGAAATTTGGTGTTTCCACCCAGCATTATTCTTTTGCAGTGAAAGCATTCGTAGATATGGCGCAGGAATTTGATATGTCGGAATATGAATTTGCCATCAGAGAGACAAAGACAGCAGAGGTGATCAGTGATGTCAGTGCCATGAAGAGCGAAGTCGGCGTACTTTACCTCAGTGATTTTAACCGTAAAGCGTTATTGAAACTTCTTCATTCTGCGAATCTGGAGTTTCATCATCTTATAGATTGTCAGGCATATGTATATTTATGGAAGAATCACCCTCTGGCGAATGAGAAATCCATCAATTTCAGTCAACTGGAAAAATATCCGTGTCTGTCATTCGAGCAGGGGGACAAGAGCAGTTTTTATCTGGCAGAGGAGATTCTGTCCACCAATGAATATACCAGAACCGTCAAAGCTTCAGACCGTGCAACCATGCTGAATCTGATGGTTGGACTGAACGGCTATACTCTTTGTTCCGGAATCATCTGTGAAGAATTAAACGGCAGTGATTATCTGGCAATCCCGTTTGAGGGAGATGAGCAGAATCAGAACAGTGACATGGAAATCGGTTATATTACCAGAAAGAATTCTATTCTCAGCAAGATGGGAAATATGTATGTATCTTCCCTGCGAAGATATCTGGAGCAGAATGTTTCTTTTTAACAAATCAGGCAGGCGGCGAAGCGGATGCTTGTATCCGTCTGGCGATGTATCATAATGGAGAGCATAATGAGTCAGAAAAAAGTACAGATAAAGAAAACACTTGGTCAGCAGACTGAGGATCAGTTAGTCAACTACCCATCACCTAAAGATAATGGGCTTGTAACTGCCCAGTCGTAGTAACGGCTTACGCCTCCGACCTTTTATCCCCAATAGGCATTGCTGCCTAAAGTGGCGTTACATCACAGGGTGGTTGACAGCACCCTTTACAGACAACTGGATTGAACGTGCATGTACCTATCTGGAGCAGAATTATCTTAAGACTTATGAGATTGCCTATCGGGTAGGGTTCCGGGACGAGAAATATTTCTTCAGAGTGTTTAAAAAAGTAAAAGGAATGTCCCCGAAAGAATACAGAACAGGAAAAAGTCAGGAGCAGGCATGAAACCTGCTCCTTAAACTGTAGACAAACTTGATAATGGGAGTTATGCTTTTCGTTATTCTCCGAGAAGTTTTACATACCGTGGCTGATGCTGCACAGCTGGCAGAAAGGTATTTAAGATATCGTCTGTTTTGATACAGAGACTGGAAGTATTGATACATGGATGACATCCAAGATAAGGATGCGCCAGCAGATCTTCATCGATCAGAAGCTGCACTTTATTATCTTTATCATTCATCAGTCCCATAACACTTACAGAACCAGGTGTGATATCCAGCAGTTCTTCCATATGTGTTTCATTGGCAAAAGAGAGACGCGCAGTGTTGATCTGAGAAGAAAGCTCTTTCGTCTTAAATTTCTTGTCTCCTGGCATCAGGAGAAGATAAAAGTCAGTTTCCTGCCTGTTGCAGAGGAAAAGATTCTTACACATATGAGTTCCCATCAGCTTATCAATATCCTGACATGCTTCAATTGTCATTGCAGGTTCATGATCCACTCTCTGGTAAGAAATTCCAAGAGAATCCAGCAGATCATAAACACGGATTTCCTTTTCTAATCGTCCGGTACTATCTGCCGGACGTCCGTTTAACAGTTCCATTTTTCATTCCTTTCGTTAAATTGCAAAATTATTATATATCATATCGCAGGAAGAAAAATTTCACAAGAAAAACTTCACGGGAAAACTCACGCAGATTTTTGTAGAATAAAAGCAAAAAGAAATTTATAGTAGTAAAAACATAAACATCATAAAATTATAAATGTTCTTACATATTTTCCGCAAAATCTTCCAAAGAAGCTACTCTCAGAGAAAGCTGAAACCATGATTGAAAAGAGAAAATTTTCGACAAAATGATTTTGGCAAAGATATTGCGTTTTATTTTACTTCATGTACAGGAATAAAAAACTCTTACAAAACGAAACTCTTACAGAACAAAAAAATTCTACTTTTTCAACGTGATATTCTGTTTCCTGTATTTCTGTGGGCTGCATCCCTTTACCCGTGAGAATACTTTGGCGTAGTAGTTGGAGTCTGTGAAGCCTGATTTCTGGGCGACTTCCATGATACTGTCTCCGGAACTGAGCAGAAATTCCAGGCTTCGCTCTACGCGGTATTCCTGAAGAAACGTAAATAAAGATACGTTCATGTAACGCTTGAACAGGCGGCTGCATTCACTCTCGCAGAGATGGATCTCGGCTGCGATATCTTTCATCTGGATTTTATTCATATAATTATGTTCCAGATAATCCATGATCTCACGCATACGGTTTCGTTCCAGTTTGCTGTGCTCAGTATAAGGAAGATCTTCCGGGAGATTCTGGAGCATGCAGCGCCACAGCTTCTGCAAAGTTCCGGTGATATCCAGTTCATAAAATTCTTTTTTCTCTTCATAGAGACGTATGATTTCTTTTACATACTCAGCGAAGAGACTGTGCCAGGGCTGGGAGTAATCAATATAAATCGCAGGGAGAGAGAAGTTCTGTAAAAAAGGCTCCACATATTTGCGGCGCAGAATACTCTCATAGGAACCGTAGATGATTTTGGGCAGAAAAGTGATGGAAACATATTTGCCATCCTGCATATCTTCCATGAAACCTGCGTGGAGAACATTGGCATTTCCCAGCAGGATATCACCGGTTTTCATATGGTAGGTACACTGGTTTACTTTATAAAGGATCTGGCCTTCCAGACAAAGAGTAATTTCTATTTCCGGATGCCAGTGCCATAAGAAAGAGCCGGATTTATAGCCGGAAAGCTTCTCATAGCTTACCAGCAGCGGAAATTCATCGCTGCCATGTTTTTTCAGTTCCTTCTGGGAGCCGTCGGTTATGATCTCTGCCATTGCTTCGTATCCTCCTGTGATAAAATAAATATACTGTGATCTATAGCAGGTATTGTCTGGTGTATACAGATGAAAAAAATTTGGTGTGCAGGTATGAAACAGGTGCGGGTATCTATAAACTTATTGTACACGTACGCAGAAAGAAACGCAAGATTTTACTATTTTCTCCTCAGATTATCAAGGATTTTCCGATAATTGCGGGATATACTGGATTTTAAGAGTGTAGCCGGAATAAGGCTGCTCCCAAACTTTCATACACATATTCCCATCTGCCGCCGGGTTTCATGCAATGCCACTGCGTAACGGCGGCCGGATCGGAGAAAGCAACGGAGGATTTTTACAATGAATATTCCAAATAAAAATGAATTAACACGTATTTACGGCGAAGCAGAGAACTCAGCAGCACGTTTTCAGGCAGTAGCTGACCACTTCGCAGAAATTTACCATCATGATACAGCAGAATTCTTTACCGCACCTGGAAGAACAGAGATTATCGGAAACCATACAGACCACAATGGCGGCCGTGTACTGGCAGCCTGCATTGATATGGATACCATTGGTGCAGCATACCCGAACAACAGCAGCATTATCCGTATCACAAGTGAAGGATATGACAAAGAAGTTGTCGTAGATATCGAGAAACTTTCCAGTGTTCCGAAGGCTCAGGGAACCGTATCCCTGGTTGCAGGTATGGTGGAAGCTATCCAGAAATTCGGTTTCAAGGCAGCCGGATTTGACGCTTATGTGACCACAAACGTAATCCGTGCAGCAGGTGTAAGTTCTTCTGCATCATTTGAAATGCTTGTATGTTCCATCATCAACTACTTCTTCAATGATGGTGCCATGACATATATCGATTATGCCAAAGCAGGACAGTACGCTGAGAATGTATACTGGCTGAAAGCATCCGGATTAATGGATCAGCTTGCATGCGCGGTAGGCGGCCCGATCCTTCTGGATTTCTCTGACAAAGAGAACCCGAAATATGAGAAAGTAGACTTCTCTTTCCATGATTACAATCATCATCTTGTAATTGTAAACACAGGAAAAGGACATGCGGATTTAAGCCAGGAATATTCTGAAATCCCGATGGAAATGAAAGAGGCAGCCAAAGCAGCAGGAGCAGAACTTCTCTGCGAGACAACTCTGGATGATGTGCTGGCAAATATGGATAAGATCGAGAATGACAGAGCAATCTTAAGAGCCATCCATTTCTTTAAAGAGAATGAACGTGTAGAAAAAGTTGCAAAAGCTGTTGAAGAGAAAGACGGAGCAACTGTACTGAAACTGATCAGCGAATCCGGAAAATCTTCCTGGGAATTACTTCAGAACTGCTACCCGATCAAAGCATTTACAGAGCAGAAAATCTCTGTTGCACTTGCTCTCACAGACCTCTTCCTTGAGAAACTGGGCAAAGGTGTCTGCCGTATCCACGGAGGCGGATTTGCAGGTGTTATCATGTGCGTGGTACCGGAAGAAGAAACAGAAAACTATGTTTCCTACATTTCCAGATTTGCAGGAAAAGAAAACGTATATCCGATGAATATCCGTGCAGTCGGTGCAGTACATATTGAACTGTAATCTTTATTGTTATTTCAGATAGTTATCTTATAGTTACCTCATATAAGCTGAAATTGGCAGCAGTAAGGCGTATTTTGTTAAGAATATACCTTGCTGCTGCTTTTTCGCTTTTGAGAACTGAGTGAGCAACCGTGCTTTTTTCCTTTTCAACATAAAATTTCTGTATTATAATTATGATAATAATTTTTTTGAGGGGATTTATAAAATGAAACATAACAAATGGACGATGCGAAATACTCTGCTTGTCCTGTGTATCGGCAGTGTGGTATTTGCGCTGCTTTTGCAGACTTTTCTTTTTCACCAGTCACTGCGCAGGCAGATACGGGCGGAGAGTATTTCGGATCATGAAATATCTTTAAATAAAATGCAGACAGATCTGTCTAATTTTATTCACACGATACGGGGAGAAATGCTTACGATCTACAGTGAGCAGGATCTTATAAATTCTATGCGTGATGCCGCAGAACAGGATACCAGTCTGAAAGAATACTACTGGAGAACCTGGTATCTGGCAAGAAAGCGTTTTACAAAAGAGGATCAGGTTCTGGCCATGTATCTTTATGATACGAAAGACAGGCTGATCAGTGGCTATCGATACAATTCTGTTACATATCCAAGAGACATTTACAAATCAGACTATGATGACAATGCGGACCGGGTTTATGAGTATGTGCATGGGGACCGCACGGATCTGATGATTTCCGGTTATCATAATCCGGATGCGAAAAAAGACATTGTCCGTTTTGTCCTGAAACTCCACAATTACGATTCAGACCGCAGCAGTCTGGGCTATCTTGTCTGCGACATCAACAGCGCAGCTTTCACTTCGATTATGGGAAAATATGTGGATGTGGAGCAGGTCTGCCTGTGGCTTCAGCCTTTGAATGATCAGGTAATTGCAATGACAGGCGAGGCATCGGAAAGTCAGCACAGGATTCAGAAACAGCTTGCAAAAGTGGTAGAGGGTTACTATCAGTCCAGTAAACTGGAACAGGAATATGATGGCAATTATCTGATTCAGGTTTCTCAGGAGAACTATAATCTCGAAGCATTTGTCCTTGTTTCCCAGTCACTTCTGACTGCAACACAGAAGGCTCTGATCCGAACACTTCTTATTATAATGGTTGCCATGATTCTGGCAATTATCGTACTGGTATTGTTTGTGTCACAGTGGATGACCAAACCGGTAGAAGAGATGAGCAGTACGATCACACGGATCAAGAATGGGGAAACACAGCTTCGTGTGCGGCCGGTCGGCTGGTCACAGGAACTGACTACATTAGGGACAGAGTTTAATGAAATGCTTGACCGTATGGAAGTTATGGCGCAGGAAGAATTGCAGCACAAAATGCTGGTAGAGCGCACAGAATACAAAATGCTTCAGGCGCAGATCAATCCACACTTCCTTTATAATACACTGGATACCATGAGCGGTATTGCGAATGCACAAAACTGTCCGTTGGTAAGCGGAATGTGCCGGTCGCTCTCTGCGATTTTCCGTTACAGCCTGAACATGACAGACGAACTTTCTACTTTGCAGAATGAGATGGCACATGTGAGAAATTATCTCTATGTTATGGATGTGAGAAATGGTTCTTCCATTGCCTATGATTATCAGATAGACAGCGACACCCTCCAGGACCCGATGCCGCGTATCTGTATCCAGCCGGTTGTCGAAAATGCCCTGACACATGGCCTGAGAAATGTGCGGAGAAAAGACAAGAAACTTCTGATCCGTTCGGAACATGTGGGTGAAAATCTGGTGATCACGGTTCAGGATAACGGGGCAGGCATGGATGCAGAAGCCATGAACCGTCTGTTAGAGCAGAATGATATGAAGCGTGTAGAGTCCGGTGTTTCCATTGGAATCCTGAATGTAAATGCACGTCTGAAAAAACTTTTTGGAAAAGAATACGGGCTGCATATTGAGAGCACGGTAGGAGAGGGAACTACCGTAACGATTACAGTTCCGGCGGTGCTGGAAGAAGATAACGGATATTCTGACGACAGTGCAGAATAAATCCGGGGAGAAAGGTATTTTTTGAAAAAGGCTGCCATCAGTGCAGAGAAACGCAAAATGAGAGATTACAGATGATAGAAACAGGAGGATATATCATTGAAATCCATGAAATACAAAGTCCTTGCGGCGGACGATGAATTCTGGAGCCGCGAAAATATACGAAGCCTGATTCCATGGGAGGAATATTCACTGGAATTTCTGGAGCCTGCCTGTGATGGGGAGGAGGTTCTGGAAAGAATCCCCGAGGAGCATCCGGATATTATTCTGACAGATATCAATATGCCGTTCTTAAGCGGTCTGGAATTATTGCAGAGACTTCAGAAAGAGTATCCGGATATCGTGACGGTCGCGATCAGCGGATATGATGATTTTGATAAAGTAAAAGGAGTATTTGTATCCGGGGGGCTGGACTATCTGCTGAAACCGGTGGGAAAAGAAGAACTGGTCAAAGTCCTCACCAAAGCGCTGGGAGTTCTGGAAGAAAGAGAGAACGCGAAGAAGCAGGATGAAACCAGTCGTATCCAGGAACATAAACTTTCATCATTTCTGGAGGACAGTGAATACTCCGCACTGCTTTCCGGAAAATTATATGGTCAGTCTGCATCCCAGACTTATGTTTCCAGTACAAATACATTCTCAGAAGTGACGACTCTGATGGTGAAGTTTTACAATATCACAGAAATCGCGGAGCAATTTGAACATGACAATCTGCTGATGTCCTGGAATATCAAGTACAGACTGAGGGAGCTGACCGGTTCTGCGGAAAATCCGATCATTTTTAATAACAGTAACAAAATGAGTGAGTTTCTGATCGTAAAAACAGCAGATGCCAGGGAACTCCGGACACTTTCAGAGAACATTCTGAAAGAATTTCCACTGGAAGAATACGGACCGGTTTCCGTTGTTCTTCATGAACAGACCAGTTCGCTGGACGATATCGGCACGGTTTACAGGGAACTGATCTCAACTCTTGTTACCCGTCCGTTTAACCGCAGCCATTGTATTCTGTCCTGCCCGGAAGAGAAAAACAGCGGGCTTCAGAAGAATGAGGATATTCAGATGTCCGGAAAGGCGGCACCTGCCCATATGGAGACGGAGCTTTATCATCTGCTGTCAACCGGACAGAAAGCAGAGACAGAGAAGCTGATTTTCAAAACCTGTAATTTCAGACATTGCGATGATGGCACCTGGAGCTATCTGGATGTAAAGCAGTATGTTGGAAGAATTACGGGAATCATGTACCGTTATGTGCAGGAGAAATGCCCGGAGCTGACCGCACAGGCAGAGGAAGCCATGGACAATATTGATTATTATATGAAATGTCTCAATGCACCGTCTCTGTTTGCGTCCCTGAAAATCCTGCTGGACAGCCTATGGGAGAGTGGAGAGGACAGAAGCTCTGACTCTAATTCCAGTTCCATCGTGCAGCAGGTAGAACAGATTCACAGATATATGGAACGTTCTTACCACGAGAATATTACACTTACCGCTCTGGCAGAGCAGTACCATATGGATGCCAGCTATCTCTCCAGAATTTTCAGCCAGAAATACGGGGAGACGATCATTGCCTTTCTCACCAGGATCCGCATGGAAAAAGCAGCAGAACTTATGAAAGATCAGGATAAGAAACTGGAGACGATTTCGTTTCTGGTGGGTTATGATGACTATAACTATTTCAGCAGAGTATTCCGCAAAAAGATGGGATGCAGCCCAAGAGAATATCGGAACAATCTTGCACAGTGATCCAGGAAAGCGGCCATACAAGTTACAGCCATTTTGTATAACTTGTTCACATTTTGTCCAACTTTCATATACAAACTGGTCAAAAATGTGCAACAAAAATTTCCAAATATGTCCTAACTGCATAATCCTTAAATATGGTTTAATATAGTCACAGAAGGAACGGAAAGCCCGGAAAAAACTTCCGTTCAAAAACAAAAAACCAAATTATTCAAGGAGGGTTTTACAACATGAAAAAAAGAATGAGAAAAGCAGTCGCTATCGCAGCAACAGCAGCAATGGTTGGTTCTTTACCAATGGGTGCAGTTACAGCACAGGCAGCCGATGACGACATCACAATCGGCGTATCAATCTGGAGCTCCACAGACGTACTTGGAAGCCAGAGTAAGAAAATCATCGACAAAGCGGCTGATGCTCTTGGCGTTAACGTAATGTATGTTGACCAGGGTCACGTATCTGAGCAGGTTACAGCTTCTGTTGAACAGCTTTGTGCAGCAGGATGTAACGGTATCGTAATCTGTAACTCAGCAGACTCTGAAATGACATCCGCAATCCAGACCTGCGATGCAAACCAGGTTTACCTTACACAGTTCTACCGTATCATCTCCGAAGAGAACAGCCCTGAAGTATATCAGACAGCATGCAACTCCCAGTACTATCTTGGTGCAGTTCATGAAGATGAAGTAACAAACGGATATACACTGGTTAACCTGCTTCTTGAAAACGGCGACAGAAACATCGGTCTTGAAGCATGGACAGTTGGTGATGCTACATTCCAGCAGAGATGGACAGGTTACAAACAGGCAGTTGACGAATGGAACGAAGCTAACCCGGATGATCAGGCAACAATCACAGAGCCTGTATACGCTAACACATCTTCTGAAGAAGGTGCAGCAGCAGCTCTTTCCCTTTACAACTCCAACCCTGATATGGACGCTCTGATCGTTGCAGGTGGCGGCGGTGACCCACTCGTTGGTTCCATCGGTGCTCTGGCAAACGAAGGACTTACAGGAAAGATCGACGTTGTTTCCACAGACTTCCTTGATGACCTTGGCGAGCAGCTTCAGTCTGGCGGAATGTTTGCTGAATCAGGCGGACACTTCTGCGACCCGTTATATGCATTCCTTATCACATATAACGCAATCAAAGGCAACTATGTAAAAGATGAAGGATCCTTCGGATACGAAATCCAGTTCCCATATCTGTATGTATCTTCTTCCGAAGACTATGAAAACTACAAGAAATACTTTGTAGATGATGATCCATATACAGACGAAGAACTCGTTGAATTAGCAGGATACAGCTTCGACGATCTGAACAAAGCTGCAACATCACTTTCTATCGACGACGTTATTTCCCGTCACAGCAACTAATATGACAAACTTAAACTCCACTGCCTTTCCTCCAAAAGACAGTGGAGAATTAATTAGAGGTTATGATTAGCGCCCGCCCGAAGCAAAAGGCCAAACCTGATAAAGTGTCTGACCTCCTGCTTTTGGCGGGCGAAGAAATGGATAAGGAGAATGGTTATGAAGAAACTCAAACAAAGCCAGTATTACGGAATCGGCATTCTGATTCTTATGCTTGTAGTTTTCTGGGCAGTATTCAAAGTGCTTGCACCAACTACGTTCGGTTCCCCTGCAAAACTGGCTACTTACATGAAATCAGCATTAATTTACGCAGTCGGCGGATGCGGTCTCTACTTTATCTGCGTAATGGGACCTTTCGATATGAGCGTTGGTGCCAATATCGTACTTTCCTCCATTATCGCCTGCAACGCAAGTGAGAAATTCGGTTATGCCGGTCTTATTATTGCACCGCTGATCTGTGGCACTATCATCGGTCTGATCAATGGTATCGTTTATATCAAATTACATATTTCTTCCCTGATCGTTACCTGTGCGCTGTCCCTGATCTATGAGGCATTCAGTGTATATGCAACAAACGGAAAGAACGTAATCCTTTCTACAGATTACAGAGCATTCGGTGATTATCCGGTCAACCTGATCCTGGCACTGATCGCATATATGCTTTGCGCATTCATCCTGAAATACACCAAGATCGGTACTTATACTTACGCAATCGGAAGCAACGAAGTTGTAGCGAAGAACATGGGTGTAAATGTTCCAAAATATAAAATCGTAGCATTTACTCTTGCAGGATTCTTCTTCGGACTTCAGGCAATCCTGACAATCAGCTTTGGTACTTCCATGACATCAGCTTCCAACCTTTCCTCAATGAGCCGTAACTTTACTCCTCTGATGGGAACCTTCTTTGGACTGGCATTTAAGAAATACGGCCATCCGGTTATCGCTATCGTAATCGGTGAAATGATCATTCAGCTTATGTTCAACGGATTCGTTGCACTCGGTGCTCCTACCACAATCCAGAACGTGGTAACAGGTGTTGCCCTGCTGGCTATCGTTGCACTGACAACCAAACCGGTTAAAGGTCTTGTAGTAAAATAAGGAGAACGATTATGGGTGAAATATTATTAAGAGCAGAAAATATTGATAAACATTTTGGCATCACACACGCCCTGGACAACGTTTCCTTTACCTTTGAAAAAGGTGAGATCCACGCACTGATCGGTGAAAACGGTTCCGGTAAATCCACACTGACTTCCTGCCTGACAGGTATCTATCAGAAAGATTCCGGTAAATTCATCCTTGAAGGCAAAGAAATCACTGCAACCAACCAGGTTGAAGCCAACCATCAGGGTGTAGCCATCATCGTACAGGAGATCGGAACACTTTCCGGACTGACTGTAGCAGAGAATATTTTCCTTGGAAACGAGGACCAGTTCACAAAACATGGTATCAAAAATACCGCAGCAATGAACAAGAAAGCCCAGGAATATCTGGACAGCTACGGATTCAACTATATTGATGCAACAAAAGTAATCGATGATTACAACTTCGAGGATCGTAAATTAGTAGAGATCGTAAAATCCACTTACTTCAATCCGAAGGTACTGGTTGTCGATGAGACAACAACAGCACTTGGCCAGAAAGGACGTGAAGAACTTTTCAAAGTTATGCACAGAGTCCGTGACACAGGAAACTGCGTAATCTTCATTTCCCATGACCTTGAGGAAGTTATTGAACAGTCTGATAACATCAGTGTTCTTCGAGATGGTGTCAAAATCGGTTCTATTACAAAAGCAGAAGCAACTCCTGACAGACTGAAAGCCTTAATGGTAGGTCGTGAGATCGGTGACAGCTATTATCGTACAGACTACGGCGAACCAATTTCCAAAGAAGTGGTTCTTTCCGCTAAGAATGTAACTGTAAAAGGTCAGATCGAGAACCTGAATCTTGATCTTCACAAAGGTGAGATCCTTGGTATCGGAGGACTTTCCGAGTGCGGTATGCATGAAGTTGGTAAAGCGCTTTTCGGAGCTTCCTATTATCGTCAGGGAACAGTAACTCTGGGCGATGGCACTCCGATCAATTCCATTCCGGGTGCCATCAAACACAGTATCGCATATGCTTCCAAGGACCGTGACAATGAGTCTCTGGTCATTAATGATACAATTGGCGATAACATCTGTCTTCCATCCCTGGAGGATCTGAAGACTCATGGATTCCTTCGCGCAAAGACAATGAATGAATTTGCCAATAAATTTGCAAAACAGATGAGTACAAAAATGACAGGCGTTGACCAGTTTGTATCTGCTCTTTCAGGCGGTAACAAACAGAAAGTCGTTCTTGCACGCTGGGTTGGTAAAGACTCCGACCTGATCATCCTTGACTCCCCTACCCGTGGTATTGATGTCAAAGTAAAAGCTGATATCTACGCCATGATGAACGATATGAGAAAAAGAGGAAAATCCATCATTATGATTTCTGAGGAAATCATGGAACTTCTGGGTATGTCAGACCGTATCCTGATCATGAAAGACGGCAAGATCAATGGTGAATTCCTTCGCTCTCCGGATCTGAAAGATACAGATCTGATTGACAATATGATTTAAGGGGGTAAAAAAATGAGTACAACAAAAAAATCAACTGAGCAAGTACCATTTCTGGAACGTCCCATTGTGCGTACGATTCTTCCTATCGCAGGATTCGTGATCATCTGTGTATTGTTTGCAATCCTCACAGACGGCAGACTGTTTCAGCCGAAAAATATATCACTGCTTCTGAGCCAGTCATACATGCTGCTGATCTCATCCATCGGCGTATTCATGGTCATGACAATGGGCGGCCTGGATTTCTCCCAGGGCTCCATGCTCGGTGTAGCTTCCATCGTAGTTTGCTACCTTTCCCATTACAACATGATTCTGGCAGCACTCGGCGGTGTGGTAACAGGCGGACTCATCGGTCTGATCAATGGTTACTTCAATGTTAAGAGAAAAATCACAAGCTTCATTGTTACAATCTGTACCATGTACCTGTTCCGTGGAGTTTGTGCTTATGCAACAACAAACTCACCGGTTTACGCAGTAAGTGATATTTCCAAATATAACACACTGCCATTTATGCTTACTTTTACAGTGCTCATCTTCGTAGTGGCATATCTTGTATTCACTTACACAGGTCTGGGCTCCAGACTGAAAGCAATCGGTGCAGGTGAAACAGCAGCAAGATTTGCAGGTATCCGTGTAGAGACTACAAAGATCCTTGTATTCGTAGCAGCAGGATGCATCACAGGACTTGCAGCATTTGTCAATGCCATCAAAGTAGGTTCCGTTACATCCACAGCCGGAAACCAGCTCGAAACACAGATCATGATCGCCCTTGTACTCGGCGGAATGCCGGTAAACGGCGGTGCCAAGGTTAAATTCTACAACATCATCCTTGGCGTTATGACCTACAAAGTACTTTCCAGTGGTCTGGTAATGCTGATGATGCCAACCCAGTTACAGCAGTTGATCCTTGGTGTGATCTTCCTGATCGAAGTAGCAATCTTCAGCGACAGAAAGACTGGTATGATCGTTAAATAATCGGTTATCAGATAATTGCTTGTCTGATGCTCAACGTTTGACGATTAGATAATAGATTTCTAAATAATCATTACAATCGTTACAGACTTATATGGCAAAGGACCTCCGCCATATAGCTGACATATTCTCATTACTATACTTACATAAAATCCCCGTCTTCCGCAGATTTAGTTCTGCGGGAGGTGGGGATTTTGTCGAAAATTTCTCCTTGTCGAAACCATCCTTTTGCGTTATACTAAGCCCAAAGAGTTCTTCTGATTCAGAAAGGACAGAAGAATGGCGTATCATTCCGAATATCATGGTGTACGTCTGGATGTTTATGCTGATGATGCAGAAAAGAGACGCTTTAATGTAGAGATGCAGGTTACTTTGCAGAGGAAGCGGAAGAACTCTTTTTGTTTATTTTAATATGTCTGAAGAATATATGAAAAGTAAAAAAGGTAACTTCTGGTTACTTTGTGTAGAAGTTACCTTTTTCCAGAGATTTATCTCTGATATTTTTTCCTGTTCTCAAAATACACAAACCGGTCAATGGCATCCAGAATATCTTTAAAGGTATCCCGCGGTGCTTCTTCTATATAGGCTTTGAGAATTTCGGTTTCATTTTTTCGGTATCTTCCATAAAAGATATCATAAAGATTATGCCCACGAAGACAGACACGGATTTCTTCCATATGCTGTCTGACATCTTCTGTATCTGAGAGAGAATGGCCGATCATTTCTGTGAGATGCTGACCGCTTTTTAACCTGTACAGATATTCTTTCCACTTTTCAAGCAGGATTTCATAGAAATCTTCTTCGCTTTTTACCACTCCGATCTTTTTCATTACTTTTGGATCAAGGAAGTAATTCTCGAAGGAATAATACTTCAGGATCAGAACATTTTCCCGGGTTACACGCGGCAGTCTGTCCATATCCTCACGGTTACGTGCTTCATAATATCTGCACAGGGAGGATGCCAGTTCCTCGGCATCTTTGCCATCTCCATCCCGGATCATAAGGAAATTATCGCGCAAATATGTCTGATTGATATATTTGAGGTTTGCATAGGTTTTTATGTTGGTACAACTGTTTGTGGAAATGATAGAGATTCTGGACAGGTTCCCTTCCTGGTCATAAATCTCAGAATAATATTTTTCCAGAAGCAGTGGCAGACGGCTTTTGTCCTGTTTTCCTTCCACGATAAAAACAAAGCTGACATTCAGAAGATCACTGGCTGTAAATCCCAGATCATCCAGGATAGCAGAGAGGTTTGTATGACTGCGGATCACAGAATATCCATCTTCATCTAAGACCATCTGGCGGATCTGTCGGCTGTTGAACTGAAACAGCAGGTTCGGGGAGTGCGTTGTAAAAATAACCTGGCTTTTTCTGGAAAGTCTGTACAGAATCTCACTGGATTTTTTCTGCAAGGTAGGATGCAGGAAAATTTCCGGATCTTCCATAAGGATCATTCCGGGAACTCGTTCTTCGTCTTCCAGATAGGCTTCCAGCAATGAAAGCAGATAAATGCTGCGCATTCCTTTTCCAAGAGAAGAAATATCTTCCGGTCCGTGGGACTCTTTGGCTTCCAGATAAGCATTTACCTGAAAGATTCTGTCTGTGTTGCAGGTCAGTTCATAACAGATGGTTCCGGAGGTGCCGCCATTCTTGTGAAAGTTTTCATTGACTCGTTGGGAAAAGCTGTCGAGGTTTAACTGATATAGTTTATATTCCAGAAGCTTTTCTGTCTCAAAGGCATTGAGCTGTGACGGCATCTTCTGATTGATCAGCCCGATACAGGAAAAACAATGATTGCATTTCTTGGAACGGTCAAAAAGGCAGCAGTCCGCGCGCATCTGATTCAACAGGTCATCTTCCATAAATGAAAGCAGACTGTCCTGAATCCCATTCAGATCACGCTGGCTGTCCAGATAGTAAATCTTTGGAAAAACTTCCCGGATAACCGGATTGTTTTTATGATATCCATCCGACATTCGGATCCGCCCGTTGTAATTTACAATATAGGAAAAAGTCAGTACGCCGTTTTTATAGGAGGGAAGCTTTTTCTGAAATTCCCTCATCCAGATTTCCATTCTTCGATAAGAACTGACTCTGCGGAGCCTGTGAAGAAGCTCCAGGTCTTCCTGTGTGATTTCAAGGGCAATATCAATCTCTATATTCTGTTTCTTTTCATTAAAATCTGTCTCTGTGATTTCGTATTGCCCGCCCACCGCACAGAGTGCGCTGAGAACTGCGGTTTTTCCTACATTATTTTTTCCGACCAGTATCAAAGCATTCTCTATATCACAGATTTCCAGATTGCGAATGTAGCGGAAATTTTTGATATGAAGTTCCTGAATACGCATATGAGTCTCTCCTTTTTGTGGAATTACGATGGCTGTTTTTCTCAAAAAATACCAATCAGGTAATGTTTACGGTAAAAAGATTTCATGTTATCATAATTTTACAGTAATTGTTCGGTAGAATAATTATATTTTACCACAATAAAAAATATAGTGTGAAACTATATTTGACTGATACAGAACGGAAAATGTATGAAAAGCAGCGGTTTTCTGTATAATTCAATATAAGCAATTCTGAGTTGGAAGAAACAGTAGATAATGCGCTGCACCAGATTAAAGAGAAAGAATATGCCTCAGAACTTCTTGAGGCTGGAATAGCAGAAGAGAATATCAGAATGTATGGATTTGCTTTTGAAAAATTTTCTTGACTTTTTCATCTGCAATCCGTATAATAACCAACGGTAATTTAAGGAAAAAGATATTTGGTTTTATTGGAAACGGTACATCCTCCCCGGATGGTTATGAACAACACAAATTTCTGGTTAATGTTATTCACATACTATCTAAGGAGGATTTTTTATGCCTAAAAACAAGTTTCAGGAAGTTATTTTTACGATTATTATGGTATTTGTGATGGTTTATGCCATGATCTGCTACAACATTGTGCTGAATACAGGAACAATGACAAATGAGACATTTCTGTTAGCGTTTCATGAATTAGTATTTATGGGACCAATCGCATTTGTTCTTGATTTCTTTCTCATCGGTGGTCTTGCAAAGAAGACTGCATTTGGGATTGTGGATGTGAGAAAAGATAATCCTTTCCATCTGGTACTGGCAATCTCAGCAGTATCCGTCGCATTTATGTGTCCGTGTATGAGCCTTGCAGCTACTCTGCTGATCAAACACGCAGCAGTAAGCCAGATCATCCCGACATGGCTTCAGACTACAGCAATGAACTTTCCGATGGCATTCTTCTGGCAGATCTTTTACGCTGGTCCGCTTGTAAGATTCATTTTTGGAAAACTTTTTCCGGAGAAGGAAAGAGCAGCAGCTTCTGCTGAATAAAATATAGAATAGAAAGTTTACTGATAACAAAAGAGAACAGTGACATTTTGCGCGCAGCATTCCTGGTTGAGGATGCTGCGTTTTTTGCATTGTATTTATTTGAATACAGTATTGACAAATAATGTCAATTCGTGTAATATCATAAAAAACCTACCTAATAACTATGAAAAGTAGAAAATACATATCAGGTTAAAGTACTAAAGTGAAATAAAACAAAGAAAAACAAAGAAGAGAGTATTCCTGACAGGAGGAAAAGAGACAATGGCAGATTATGCAGCATTAAAAAAAGGCGGATTCATGCGCCAGAAACAGAAAAATAATTTTTCATTAAGAATCCGTGTAGTTGGCGGACATCTGGATGCGAAGCAGCTTGCGAAAGTAGCTGAGGTTTCAGAGAAATACGGCGAGGGCTATGTACATCTTACTTCCCGTCAGGGTGTGGAGATTCCCTTCATTAAATTAGACCAGATCGATGAGGTGAAGGCAGCACTGGCAGAGGGAGATGTAGTTCCAGGTGTATGCGGACCGAGAGTCCGGACCATCACAGCCTGTCAGGGCGCAGCCATCTGTCCGAGCGGATGTATTGATACTTACGCACTGGCAGAGGAGCTGGACGAGAGATACTTTGGACGTGAACTTCCACACAAATTTAAATTCGGTGTAACCGGATGCCAGAATAACTGCCTGAAAGCAGAGGAAAATGATGTAGGAATCAAAGGCGGTATCAAGGTCGCATGGCAGGAAGATAAATGTATTCAGTGTGGTGTCTGTGTGAAAGCCTGTCGCGAAGGTGCAGTCACACTGGAAGATGGAAAGATCAGCATAGATTCTTCCAAATGTAACTTCTGTGGAAGATGCACCAAAGCCTGTCCAACAGATGCATATGAGAATACACACGGATACATCGTTTCTTTCGGAGGAATTTTCGGAAACCATATCAATAAAGGAAAAACAGTGATTCCGTTTATCGAGGATCATGAAAAACTCCTGAAAGTCTGCGATGCGGCGATCAGCTTTTTCGAGAAAAATGCAAAGGCCGGTGAGCGACTGAAATTTACGATCGACCGTGTAGGCGAGGACGAATTTAATAAAGAAATCCTGGAGGCATATGAAAATGAGTGAGATTAAATTTGATGATACCGTAGATATTACAGATGTTGTCTGCCCGGTAACTTTCGTAAAGGCAAAGGTAGCACTGGAAGAACTGGATGAGGGACAGATTTTATCCATCCGCATGAATGACGGCGAACCGGTTCAGAATGTACCGCGCAGCATCAAAGAAGAAGGACATCAGATCCTGAAACTGGATGACAACGAAGATGGAACTTACACTCTTTATGTGAAGAAAGTCGGAGACTGATAAAAGAAAACAGAGTTCGGGCGAACAAAAAAGAGCCTGAACGAGGAACGTGAAAAGACTGACAGGAGCAGGACCATGGCAGAGAGATTAAACGAAGAGACTTTTAAAGAAAAAGCTTTTCAGGCAGGAAAACTTACACTGATCGATTTCTATTCCGACAGTTGTGTACCGTGTAAACGAATGGTTCCGGTATTTGCAAAGCTGGAAGAGAAATACGGCGATCAGATTTATATAGGAAAAGTAAATGTAGCTTACGAACAGAATCTGGTAGAAGAATACAAAGTCATGTCAGCACCGACGCTGATCTTTCTGAAAGACGGAGAACAGATCGAGAGACTGACCGGAGCAAAGAAAGCAGCAGAGCTGGAAGAGATTATTGATAAGAATTTATAGAGATAAAGGAGAGCAAAAGTTATGGTTATCACAGTAGCAGGAGATAAAAAAGAAGTAAAAGACGCAATCACAGTTTCAGAACTGATCGTACAGGAGAATGTGGAAACTCCTCAGTATGTGACAGTATCCGTAAACGATGACTTTATCGACAAGGCAGAATTTGACACCTACGCATTAAAAGAAGGCGACAGCGTTGAATTCCTGTACTTCATGGGAGGTGGAAGATAGTGGCATTTACAAATGATCAGCTCGAACGTTATTCCAGACATATCATTCTGAAAGAAGTTGGGGCAAAAGGACAGAAAAAACTGCTTAATTCCAGCGTCCTGATCATCGGAGCAGGCGGCCTGGGAGCACCGGCAGCCCTTTATCTTGCGGCAGCAGGTGTGGGAACCATCGGAATTGCAGATGCAGATGAGGTAGACCTTTCCAATCTTCAGCGTCAGGTCATCCACGCAACCAAAGATATCGGAAAACCAAAGGTACTTTCCGCAAAAGAATCCATGGAAGCCATCAACCCGGATGTGACAGTAAAAACTTACCAGACTTTCGTAGATTCTGAAACGATCATGGACCTGATCAAAGATTACGATTTCATCATCGACGGAACCGATAACTTCCCGGCAAAATTCCTGATCAACGATGCCTGTGTTATGGCAAAGAAACCATTTTCACACGCAGGAATCCTTCGTTTCCAGGGACAGTTAATGACTTATGTTCCGGGAGAAGGACCATGTTACAGATGTGTATTCAAAGATCCGCCGCCAAAAGATGCCGTACCAACCTGTAAGCAGGCCGGAGTCATCGGAGCAATGGGCGGAGTGATCGGAAGTCTTCAGGCAATGGAAGCCATCAAATACCTTCTCGGTGTTGGTGATCTTCTTACCGGATACCTTCTTACCTATGATGCACTTACCATGGAATTCCGTAAGATCAAACTTCCGAAACATGTAAAGAACTGCCCGGTATGCGGCGAGCATCCGACGATCACAGAACTGATCGACTACGAGCAGGCAGAATGTGACGGAATCTAGTACATCGTTTTCGAAATAACTATACCACTCACTTGTCTGCGAATCCGATTGCACAGGTCTAAAAGCCTCAGCGTAGCCCGCTACGCCTGCGTTTTTAGACCTGCACACTCGAATCCGCATCCTACGCGATTGGTATAGTTATTTACGAAACGATGTACTAGAAAACAACTGTTTCAGGGAGGATGCAAAGTATCTGCCTGATCACAAACACATTTTAACCAAATCAAGTAAGTCCCCTGCTTCAATTGCGAAGATCCGCCGGACTATTTCGAATAAAGAAATGTGAATGTAAAGGAGCCAGAAAGTCATGATCACAATGTCAAAAAATGACTATGAAATAATTTTAAAACACGCCAGAGAAAACCTTCCGGAAGAAGCCTGCGGACTGATCGCCGGAACAAAGGACGGAAACGATAAATCCATTCAGAAAATTTACTGCCTGACAAACATCGACCATTCCAATGAACATTTTTCTCTCGATCCGAAAGAACAGCTCGCAGCAGTGAAAGATATGCGCGCCAACGGTCTGGTACCTCTTGGAAACTGGCATTCTCATCCGGAAAGCCCTTCCAGACCATCCGAAGAAGACAAGAGACTGGCTTATGACAGCACAGCAAGCTATATGATCCTTTCTCTCATGGATAATGAGAATCCGGTTCTGAATTCTTTCCATATAGAAGGAACAGAATCTGAGAGGGAAGTACTGGTATTACTGTAAAACTCAGGAGATGAAACATGATAAAAAAATTATTTGCATTTGGTCTGGCAGCCGTGCTGGCACTGACACCGGTGCAGGCATTTGGAAAGACAGTGTCTATCACAAACGTTTCCTATGACCCTACCAGAGAGATGTTTGAACAGTACAACAAAATATTCGAAGAACACTGGAAAGAACAGACCGGCGAGGATGTGGAAGTGATACAGTCTCACGGTGGCTCCGGCAAACAGGCACTTGAGGTAGCCAACGGACTGGATGCAGATGTAGTAACACTGGCACTGGAATACGATATTGAATCCATAGAAAATGCAGGGCTGATCAAAGCAGGATGGAAAGACAACTTTGACAATGACAGTTCTCCGTATACATCAACGATCGTATTTCTGGTGAAAAAAGGAAATCCAAAGGATATCAAAGACTGGGATGACCTGACCAAGGACGGAGTAGGAGTGGTGACACCAAACCCGAAGACCTCCGGCGGAGCCAGATGGAACTACATGGCAGCATGGGCCTATGCAGATAAGAAATATGACGGCGATGAAACACAGATGAAAGATTTCATCAAAAAACTCTATCAGAATGTAGTAGTTCTGGACTCCGGTGCAAGAGGTGCAACCACTTCTTTTGTAGAAAACGGACAGGGCGATGTGCTGGTAGCGTGGGAAAATGAAGCGTATCTTTCCATGCGTGACTACCCGGATGAGTACGAGATCGTTACCCCGAGTGTCAGCATTCTGGCACAGCCATCCGTAGCAGTGGTGGATGAGGTAGTGGATTACAGAGGAACAAGAGATGTGGCAACTGAGTATCTGAATTATCTGTATTCCGATGAAGCGCAGGAGATTGAAGCAGAGAACTATTTCCGGCCGACAAATGAGAAAATCCTGAATGAGTACAGCGATGTATTTGACCTGAACGTAGGTCTGGTAAACATCAGCGAATACGGCGGATGGGATGAAGTGCAGGAGAAACATTTCACGGACGGCGGAATCTTTGATGAGATTTACGAGAGATAAGAAACAGGATACAGAATAATCCGGAATATGAAAACTACGAAGACAACGTGACCAGAGCATACGAGACGAGAGAGGTGGTAATTGATTATGAAAAAAAGAAATAAACCAGTGATTCCAGGATTCGGACTCTCCATGGGAATTACCATTTCCATACTAAGTCTGGTGGTTCTGATCCCGCTTGCCAGTCTGGTAATCTACACTGTAAAGCTCAGTTTTAAAGATTTCATTGAAACCATCACAAGAGCCAGAGTGCTGGCATCCTTTTACACCAGTTTTATCTCTGCTTTTGCGGCGGCAGTGATAAACGGTATCATGGGAACCATTCTTGCATGGGTGCTTGTGAAATATGAATTTCCAGGCAGACGGATCATGGACGGAATGATCGAACTTCCTTTCGCACTTCCAACCGCAGTTGCAGGTATTGCACTGACATCCTTAACTTCTGATTCCGGTATCGTAGGCAGCTTTTTTGCCAGATTTGGTATCAGGATCGCATACACAAGAATTGGTATCACAGTTGCTATGATCTTCGTAGGAATCCCATTCGTTGTACGAAGCGTACAGCCGGTTCTGGAAAAAATGGACAATTCCTACAGTGAGGCAGCTGGAGTGCTGGGTGCCAGGAAATCCACAATATTCTGGAAAGTTATTTTTCCGGAATTAAGACCTGCGATCTTCGCAGGAACCGGACTTGCATTCGGCAGATGCCTGGGCGAATACGGAAGCATCGTATTTATCGCAGGAAACAAACCATATTATACAGAAATCACGCCGCTGATCATTATGTCAGAGCTTCAGGAATTTGATTATTCCAGTGCAACGGCGATCGCGCTGGTAATGCTGGCAGTTTCATTTTTCATTCTGTTTCTCAACAGCATGATCCAGCAGAGAAACGCAAGAATCTTAAGAGGAGGAAATGCCTGATGGACAACAAAGGAAAGACTTCAGAGAAAATCACAAAATGGCTTCTGATCGGAATCGGTGTTCTGTTCCTGACAGTGATGCTCATCCTCCCGCTGGTCACAGTGATTACAGAAGCATTGCGAAGCGGATGGAAAGTTTACGTCGCTGCGGTGACAGACGAGTACACCATCAAAGCACTTCTCCTCACTGTGAAGGCAACACTTTTCGCAGTGATCTTTAATACCATCTTCGGTATCTTCGCAGCCTGGGCGCTGACCAAGTTTCAGTTTAAGGGCAAAAAACTGCTGACCACACTGATCGACCTTCCGGTTACAATCTCACCGGTCATTGCAGGTCTGATCTTTCTCCTGATTTTCGGACGACAGAGTCCGGTCTACTTTTTCCTTTTGAAATTCGGAATTAAAGTTGTATTCTCTGTACCGGGAATCATTATTGCAACCGTATTTGTAACTTTTCCTTTTATTTCCAGAGAGCTGATTCCGGTTCTGGAAGCAGAAGGAACAGATGAGGAAGAAGCGGCGGCACTGATGGGAGCCGGCGGATGGACGATTTTCTGGAAGATCACTTTTCCTCATATTAAATGGGCATTGCTTTACGGCATCGTCCTCTGTACGGCGAGAGCGATGGGAGAGTTCGGTGCAGTGTCCGTCCTTTCCGGACATTTAAGAGGAAAGACAAATACACTTCCTCTCCATGTGGAGATTTTATTTAACGAGTTTCAGTATGTTCCGGCATTTGCCGTATCTTCATTGCTGGTGATCATGGCAGTTATCATCCTGGTGGTCCGAAGCGTGATCGAATACAAAGGAAAGAAGGAAGCCTGATATGTATGTAGAGTTAAAAAATATAAATAAGACTTATGGTTCCTACCAGGCATCAAAGAATGTGAATTTCGGAATCGAAAAAGGCAAGTTGATCGGCCTGCTGGGACCAAGCGGAAGCGGAAAAACAACCATTCTTCGAATGATCGCAGGTCTGGAAACACCGGACAGCGGCGAGATCATCATTGACGGAAAAGTAGTCAACGATGTTCCGGCAAGTGAACGTGGCATTGGTTTTGTATTTCAGAATTATGCATTGTTCCGTTACATGACCGTTTACGATAACGTAGCATTCGGCCTGAAAGTTCAGAAGGTAGACAAGAAAACCATTGACAGCAGAGTCAGAGAACTGGTAAAGCTGGTAGGTCTGGAAGGACTGGAAAAAAGATATCCAAGCCAGTTATCCGGCGGGCAGAGACAGAGGGTAGCATTTGCCAGAGCCCTTGCGCCAAACCCGCAGGTACTTTTGCTGGATGAGCCGTTTGCAGCGATTGATGCAAAGATCCGACAGGAACTGCGAAGCTGGTTAAAAGAGATGATTGAGAAGCTGGGAATTACCAGTATCTTTGTTACACATGATCAGGATGAGGCCATCGAGGTGGCAGATGAGATCATCATCACCAACGCAGGACGGATTGAGCAGAAAGGAACACCTGTAGAAGTTTACCGAAATCCGGAGACAGCTTTTACCGCATCCTTCTTCGGACAGCCGTCTGTACTGAAGAATGCAGATGATTTCCACACATTTACGCAGGCAGAAGGAGCAGACAAAATCATTGTCCGCCCGGAATTTGTAAAAGTTTCCAAACTGGATGAGGTTGAGAAGTTCAGAACTTCCGTTTCCCAGGGAGTGGTTGAACGGGTTTCTTTCAGAGGCGATAACCTGGAACTTCAGGTAAGAGTCAACAATTCCGTGGTAAACGCCAGAAGAAGCCTTGAAAAAGCAGATGTCCGTGAGGGCGAAATCGTGAATGTATTCCTTTACAGGATTTTTGCCCTGAGAGGTGACAGCGTACAACTGATTGAGAATGAGGCTGTAAGAGATGACTTCGTGATCATTTAACCGAATCAGGCAGTGAAGTGGATGTTTTTATCCGTCTGAATCTTTAACCAGAATTTTACCCAACGTTAATCCAACGGAATCGGATTGATGATAAAATGAATTGATAATACAATCAGGAATAAACAGGATACATACTTCCGGAGGAAAGAGTATGAGAGCAGAGAGAATCAAGACCGACGTACTGATCATCGGCGGTGGTACAGCAGGATGCTTTGCAGCTTATGTGATCGGGCAGAAAAGCGATAAGAAAGTTCTGATCGCAGAGAAAGCAAATATTAAGCGAAGTGGATGTCTGGCAGCAGGTGTCAACGCGTTGAACGCATATATCATAGAGGGCAGAGTGCCGCAGGATTATGTAGACTATGCCAAAAAGGATGCCCATGGAATCGTAAGGGAAGATCTTCTTCTGACCATGTCAGAGAGACTGAATCATGTGACAAAAGTAATGGAAGATCTGGGGCTGGTCATCCTGAAAGATGAAAACGGCAAATATGTTGCCAGAGGAAACCGAAATATCAAGATTAACGGTGAGAATATGAAACCAATCCTGGCAAAGGCAGCAGCCGGACAGGAAAACGTTACCGTTCTCAATCATGTAAATATCACAGATTATAAAACGGAAAACGGAAAGATCACCGGAGCCGTAGGATTCAGCGTGAATGAAGAAATCTTCTATGATATTGACGCAGAAGCAGTCCTTTGTGCGACAGGCGGTGCGGCAGGACTTTACAGACCGAACAATCCGGGATTTTCCAGACATAAAATGTGGTATCCGCCATTTAACACAGGCGCAGGATATGCAATGGGACTTCTTTCCGGAGCAGAGATGACGACTTTCGAGATGCGCTTCATTGCACTGAGATGTAAAGACACCATCGCTCCTACAGGAACCATTGCCCAGGGCGTAGGTGCCAGACAGGTGAATGCACACGGTGATATTTATGAAACCAAATATGGACTGACAACTTCTCAGCGGGTTTACGGTACCGTCATGGAGAACAGAGAAGGAAATGGTCCATGTTACCTCAGGACTGAAGGCATTTCCAAAGAACAGGAACAGGATCTTTACAAAGCTTACCTGAACATGGCACCGTCCCAGACGCTGAAATGGATGGAAGCAGGCAAGGGGCCTTCTAAAGAAAATGTAGAGATCGAGGGTACCGAGCCATACATCGTGGGCGGTCACACAGCCAGCGGTTACTGGGTGGATAATAACAGAGCTACAACCATCGAAGGCTTATATGCAGCCGGAGATGTAGCCGGAGGATGCCCGCAGAAATATGTAACCGGCGCACTGGCAGAAGGTGAGATCGCAGCAGAGGCGATCCTGAAATATCTGAACGGAAAAGCAGAATCAGAAGGAACAAAGCTTTCGGAAGTTTCGGAAAATCAGGAATTATCTGGTAACGCAGCAGATAAGAAAGCAGAGTATGAATCTCACTTAAATGCCACCCGTTCCCTGATGAATGCAGAGCAGCTTGAGGAAGCCATGCAGAAGATCATGGACCAGTACGCAGGCGGAATCGGCACAGACTACAGATACAGCGAGACAGGTCTTGCAAAAGCAGACGAAAAGATTGCGGCACTTCTCCCGGTAGTGGATACTCTGGCAGCAGCCGATACCTACGAACTGATGCAAATTTACGAACTTCGTGAACGACTGATCGTATGCCGTGCAGTTATCGCACATCTGGCGGCCAGAAAAGAAACCAGATGGCATAGTTTTGGAGAGAATACCGATTATCCGGAACAGAGCGAAGATTGGATGAAATATGTGAACTCCCGCATGGAAAACGGTGAGATTAAGATTCTGTACCGTGACTTAGTCACAAAAGAGACCGCTGATAAACAGACAGCAGGTTCAAAACCATCGCAAAATACAGCAGAGAAAGGAGCAGGTGAAAGATGAGCATTCGGATTCAGAAAAGTAAATGTGTAGGATGCGGCAGATGCATCGAAGCCTGTCCCGGAAACCTGATCAAAAAGGACAAAGAAGGCAAAGCCTTTATCCGTCAGGTCAGAGACTGCTGGGGATGCACTTCCTGTATCAAAGAATGCAGCCGTGATGCCATCCGCTTCTTCCTTGGAGCTGATGTGGGAGGCAGAGGTACAAGCATGGTTGTATCAGAGAAACCTGATATTTCCACCTGGACAGTGGAGAAGCCGGACGGCACAAAGATTACCATTCAGGTTAATAAGAAAGATGCGAACAAATATTAACGCGATCAATATTTAACCAAATCAAGTAAGTCCCCTGCTTCAATTGCGAAAAGCAATAAGCAGTGGGTGGGGACTTGCTTGTATCAGGAAGAGTGCAAGCTCTTTCTGATAAACTGCGGAGCAGTTATTTGGTTATGAGCAAGTAGCGAAGCGGATTGCGAATATCCGCTTGACCCAAATCAAGCAAGTAGCAAAGCGGATGATTTTATCCGTCTGACAAAAATGTTTTCGGTGAGAAAGGCATGAAATGTTCTGGCAGTCAGATAACAGAGCAGACTGCCGGACTTTACGATAAATCAAACAAACAGAGGAGGATAATGCAATGAGTAACTTATCTCATCTTGATGAGCTTGAAGCAGAAGCAATTTATATTATGCGAGAAGTAGCAGCCGAGTGTGAAAAGCCGGTTATGCTCTATTCTATAGGAAAGGACAGCTCCGTTATGCTCCATCTGGCGCTGAAAGCATTCTATCCGGAGAAACCGCCGTTCCCGTTCCTGCACATTGACACAACCTGGAAATTCCGTGAAATGATCGAATTTCGTGACAGAATTGCCAAAGAAAACGGCATCGACATGCTGGTTTATACCAACGAAGAAGGTGTAAAAGCAGGAATCAACCCGTTTGACAACGGCTCCGCATACACCGACATCATGAAAACCCAGGCATTAAAACAGGCCCTTACCAAATATGGATTTACTGCAGCATTCGGCGGCGGCCGTCGTGATGAAGAGAAATCCAGAGCAAAAGAAAGAATCTTCTCTTTCCGTAATGCAGCCCAGGCATGGGACCCGAAAAATCAGAGACCAGAGATGTGGAAACTCTACAACACCAAGATCCAGAAAGGGGAAAGCATGCGAGTTTTCCCGATCTCCAACTGGACAGAGAAAGATATCTGGCAGTACATTCAGCGTGAAAACATCGAAATCGTGCCATTATATTTTGCAAAAGAAAGACCGGTCATCTACAGAGATGGCAACATTATCATGGTAGACGACGACAGATTAAAACTTCGCCCGGATGAAAAAATCGAGTACAAAAAAGTCAGATTCCGTACCCTTGGATGCTATCCGCTTACAGGCGGCATCGAATCTGAGGCAGATACATTAGACGAGATCATTGACGAGACATTAAGTGCTGTTTCCTCCGAACGTACCAGCCGTGTGATCGACCACGAGGCAGCAGGCAGCATGGAGAGAAGAAAGAGAGAGGGGTATTTCTAGGATGAAAGGATTATTGAAATTTATTACATGCGGAAGTGTGGATGATGGAAAATCCACTCTGATCGGACATATTCTTTATGATGCAAAGCTTCTCTATGCAGATCAGGAGAAAGCTCTGGAGCTGGATTCCAAAGTGGGAAGCAGAGGCGGTGCCATTGACTATTCCCTTCTTCTGGACGGTCTGATGGCAGAACGTGAACAGGGTATCACTATTGACGTTGCATACCGTTATTTTACAACAGACAACCGCAGCTTTATCGTAGCTGACACCCCGGGCCATGAAGAATATACCAGAAACATGGCAGTTGGTGCATCTTTTGCAGATCTGGCAGTTATCCTTGTGGATGCTTCTCAGGGCGTACTGGTACAGACAAGACGCCATGCAAGAATCTGCGCGCTGATGGGAATCCGCTACTTCGTATTTGCAGTAAACAAAATGGACCTGATCGGATATGATGAAAAACGTTTCTGCGAGATTGAAAACCAGATCGCAGGTCTGATCGAAGAACTGAAGCTTGCCAATGTGACGATCATTCCGGTATCTGCCACAGAGGGAGATAACGTTACAACCAAATCCGACAACATGCCATGGTATGCAGGCGAAGCACTCCTCACACATCTGGAAACCGTAGACATCAAAGAAGACACAGAAAAAGGTTTCTATATGCCTGTACAGAGAGTCTGCCGTCCAAATCACGAATTTCGTGGATTCCAGGGCCAGATCGAGAACGGTTCCATTAAAGTGGGCGACTTTGTGACAACTCTTCCAAGCAAAGAAGAAGCACATGTAAAGAGTATTCTGGTTGGCGACAAAGAAGCAGAAGAAGCTGTACAGGGACAGCCTGTAACCATTCAGCTTGACAGAGAAGTAGACGTTTCCCGCGGATGCGTTCTTACTGTTGATTCCGGTGCAGTTCTCACAGATTCCGTAGAAGCGGACATCCTCTGGATGGATGACAACGCCCTCACAGACGGCAAAAACTTCTTTGTAAAAATCGGTACCAAGATGATCCCTGGTCTGGTTACAAAAATCAACTACTCCGTAGATGTAAATACAGGTGAAAAGAAAAACGCCTATACTTTAAATAAGAATGAGATCGCATCCTGCACCCTGGAATTTTCAGAGAAGATTGTAGTTGATGAATTTGAAAAACACAGAACTCTGGGTGAACTGATTCTGATCGACCGTGTCACAAATATGACATCCGCCTGCGGTGTTGTAAGAAAAACTCTGGTTTCTCAGGATAAATCCCAGATCGGCAAAGTGAATGAACAGGTTCGTGCAGGTCTGAAAGGCCAGACACCGGTAGTCGTAGAATTTCCAATCGGCAAAGAAGGAATCACTCTCGACTTCGCAGAACAGGTAGAAAAAGGATTAACAGTTCTTGGAAGACATACCTACCTCTATCACCCGGCAGCAAGCGAAAACTACGCAGAAACTGTCCGCCACCTCAAAGCAGCCGGACTGATCGTACTTCTTGTCCTTGATGAAAGCACAGCCAAAGACGAAACACTCAAAGGACTGGAAGGTTTCTACGCAAACTGGCAGCCGGATGGACTTACTGTGAAAGATGCTGTGGATTTCGTGAAGAAAAAATCTGCATTTGCGGTACAGAATGCAGAGGATGGAAATTATATTTAACCCAATCAGGTAAGTCCCCTGCTCCAATTGCGAATATCCGCCTGATAAAGATAAATAAGAAAGCAAAACAGATAGAAATATTGATGTGATATCTTTTGGATTATGAGAAAGAGTGCTGTATATGGAGAATTGCCATTTATATTCTCCGGAAGCAGTACTCTTTTTTGCGCTTCTTGACAATAAACAATCAGGGGGCTTATACTCATACGGATTGATGAGTCAGTGGCTGCGGTCAGATGAGGCAGAGAATGAGGAGAGTCACCATGCAGAGAGGGAAAATATTTGGCTGTAGGATTAGCTGGTAAATAGAGAAATAACAGGAGAACAGATTTTTTATGAGTTCACAAAAGAATAAAGGAAGCCATGCGGAAAAGAATAAAATGGTGACCGGTACGATCATGACTCTGGCAGGTGGAATCCTCTGGGGTGTGTCCGGAGTATGCGGTCAGTACATGTTCCAGAATAAAGGTGTAACAGCTCCATGGCTTGTATCTGTCCGTCTGGTGGCAGCCGGACTTCTGATGCTGTGTCATTACTTTTTCACGGACAAAGAACAGACATTAAAAATATGGAAAAGCAAACGGGACAGGCGTGATGTTATTATTTATGGCCTGCTGGGAATGATGCCCTGCCAGTACGCATATTTTCAGACGATTGAATGGTCTAACGCCGGAACCGCCACGGTCATCCAGTATCTGGGACCTGCGCTGATTGTTGTATGGGTATGTTTCCGTACAAGGAGAATGCCAACGGTACAGGAAGTTACAGGTGTCATTCTGGCGATCATGGGAGTTTTTCTCATTGCGACCCATGGGAACCCGACAACTCTTGCACTTTCCGGACGCGCACTGCTTATGGGACTTGCCTCTGCGGTAGCAGTAGCACTTTACACACTGGAACCTGCAAGACTTCAGAAAAAATATGATACCCCACTGATCCTTGCATGGGGAATGACAATCGGTGGCATTGCCCTTACTTTAATTTCCCATCCATGGACCGTAACCGGAATCCAGGCGGATGGTGAAATGTTTGCCGCACTTGGCTTCGTGATCGTATTTGGAACCATGGCGGGCTTTTCCCTGTATATGACAGGCGTAAAACTCATCGGTTCTGTAAAAGCCAGCCTGTACGCCTGCATGGAGCCGGTATCCTCCATGATCCTTACGGTACTGTGGATGAAAGTAAAATTTACAACACCGGATCTGATCGGAACGTTATTTGTTATTGTAACGATTATTATTCTGGCAATCCCGACAAAGAAAAAACGCCAGAAACATTAACTGGTGGAAACAGACAGTAATAACAAAAAACCGAGACATATGGCGCGAAGCGTGTTGCTGTACACGAAGTGAACAGTAACATCCATTACCGATAGATAATTGAGAATAAAAGGTGTTTTACGGTTACACATTCTGTAACAGAGTATGCTATAATATACTTTGTATAACAGGGTGTATACAGGGGATATAAAAAATTGTTTTTACAGTTAAAACAGCGAAGCAGTTATCTGCTCATAAGCAGATGGGAAATCGGATACTTTGATCCGTCTGACAGACAGAAACTGTGCAGCTAAAGTCAGACAGGAGGTATTTTTAAATGCGTTTAGAAAAAGTACAGGAAGCGTTAAATACAAAAAACATAAAATATGAATATACAGAAGAAAACGGATGTGGAAGTCTGGATTTCATGTTCCGTGGGCTGAGATTCCACGTATGGGAATATGAAGACCGTGTCTGGGGAGCTGAGACAAACGTATTCGAAGCAGGCAGAAGTCAGGATATCGAGGGAGATTATGAAGAAACCATTTCCAGAGAAATCCTGTCCTGGCCGGATATGATGCCGGGAATGCAGTAAAAGTGTTACGAAAAATGGAGAGGGGAGGACCTGAGTAATTATGAATTGCAGAAAGATATTAACAATTGCACTGACAGCAGGAACTTTAACCAGCGCATTATTGGCGCAGCCGGTTCTTGCAGCATCCCTTACGGAAAATCAGGAAGAGGGAACTTTGAGTAAACCGGACCACCCGGATACGGTTTCCGCAGATAAACTGATTTTTATCGGAGATTCCAGAACAGAGGGAATCCGGGATGCCGTACAGGACGACAGCGTCTGGTCCTGCCTTTCCTCCATGGGCTATGACTGGATGGTTTCCACAGGTGTTCCGCAGGTAGAAGATGAGATCGAAGATAATACAGCAGTCATTATCCTGATGGGAGTCAACGACCTGTACCATGTAAATGATTATCTCAGCTATATCAATGAGAAAGCAGTGGAGTGGTCAGATCTTGGCGCCCAGACCTACTTTGTATCAGTAGGACCGGTAGAAAATGACCCGTATGCCAGCAATACAGAAATTGAAAGCTTTAATTCCGCCATGGAAGCAAATTTAAGTGGGGTAACTTACATAGATGTATACTCGCATCTGGTAACAGACGGCTTTTCAACAGTGGATGGAATCCATTATCCAAACAGTGTGTCCATAGATATCTATAATTATATTCTGGATCATCTGGAAGAGCAGAGAAGCGGAATCTGGGGTTAAGACTGCGGCTGTTCAGATTATGCCAGAACAAATGGAAAATATTGATTTCAGGGTACTTTTGCGAGCCTGAAATGAACCGAAATGAGAATTAGCAAATCAAAATAAGAATCAGCATTTATAATAAAAGCCAGTATTCATTCGTGTAAAAATGGATGTGAAACCTGGCTTTTATTATTGATATCTGGAACATCTGATACATCTGATACATCTGATACAGATTAAACAGCTATTCTGTTTCCGTGACGGTAATTTCTTTTTGAAAGTCTTTTGTATAATGAATCTCATAATCAGAAGTTACAAAAAATGCCTGTACATCATCCAGAGATTCTGCCAGCTTCAGTCCATCTTCAAGCCCGAGTGCAAAACAGGTTGTGCTCAGAGCATCGCCATCCACAGACTGATCTGAGATAATAGTAACAGCAATCAGTCCATTGTTATAAGGATATCCGGTTTTAGGATTCAGAAGGTGATGATATAAAGTTCCGTTTTTCTCAAAACATCTCTCATAAACCCCGGAAGAAACCACTGATTTGTCCTTAATATCCATAACTGCGATTGTCTCGCTTCTGTCTGCAAATGGCTTCTGGATCCCTATCTTAAAAGAAGAATCATCCGGCTTTCCGCCAATACAGAGAACATTTCCACCAAGATTAATGATCGCACTTTTTACATTCTGAGAAACCAGATAGTCTTTCAGACGGTCTGCGATATATCCTTTGGCGATTGCGCCAAGCTCAATAGCGGTGTCATTCGTTTTTAATGTGACTTTATTGCTGCTGTCTCTATTATCATTATTGCCATCGGTAGTAGTACTATTATCTGCGTTGTTATTCGTATTATTACTATCTGTACTGCTGGTGTTTGCAGTGCTGCTATTTGTGTCACTGACAGAAATATTATGATAATCACATTTTGACAAAGCATCCTGAATCAAAGAATCTTGTGGTACCTGTGGATTGTCAGCAGTAAAATCCCAGAGAGAAGTCAGCGGTTCAATTGCAATATCAAAAGCTCCTTCAGACAGCTCAGAATAATACAGCCCTTTTCGAATCAGCTCAGCCAGAGAATATGATATCTGATAAGTATCTGTAGTTCCGGCGACAGGCGTAAGTTCTCTGTGATTCAACTGATACAGTTCGCTGTCGCTTGCAGTGCGGCTGAATATTTTTTCGTATTTATCACACAGATTCATGCATTCTGTGAGCAGATTTCTGTCCTGAGAATCATAGATAGTGACAGTAACCGCAGTATTCAGTTTGATCGCAGTAGTGGAAATGGGCTCCTGTGATCCGGAATCAGAAGTTTCAGCCGTATTGGTTTTAACGGAACACCCGGAAAAAACAGCAGAAGACAGCAAAAGTGCTCCTGCAAGTATGGAAAAAGTACAGCGTTTTATTATTTTTTTTACAGATATATGATATAATGTCATAAATGTAACCTCTTTAATAATATTATGAAAACAAGATGATAAAATCCCTATAGCATGGCAAAATTTATGATATATAACCAGAATTTTTAAATGAGAATAATTTATCATTATACAACTAAACTTTAGTATATCAGAAACGATAGAACTTGAACAGGAGGAACCAATAATGTCTGATGCAGTAAACTGCGAATATTGTGTAAATTACAGCTATGATGATGATTACGAATGTTATACCTGTGAAGTAAACCTGGACGAGGATGAAATGGTGAAATTTATTACCGGAAATTTCCATCAGTGTCCCTATTTTAAAATGGGAGATGAGTACCGCATTGTGCGAAAGCAGATGTAAAAGTGTAAAATTTCCCCTTTTGTAAAAGCACAGGATGCATTATAATGGGAACAGAAACGAGACATAGTGCCCCTGTGTCTGAGAAAAATGCACTGTTATAGCTGAATACAGGGAAGGTTCCGGAGTTTTTGCTTTCGCAGGCAGAGACAACTGACCAGTTGATTTTTTTGTACAACAGCTCAGGTAACAGTAACAACAGAATAACAATAATACAACCAAGAGAGGAAAACGATAATGGAAAACGTTTATATCATGGATCATCCGTTGATCCAGCACAAAATCTCCATGCTGAGAAACAAGAATACAGGAACAAATGAATTCCGTAAACTGGTAGAAGAAATTGGAATCCTTATGGGATATGAAGCTCTTCGTGATCTTCCGGTAGAGGATGTAGAAGTAGAAACTCCGATTGAAACCTGTATGACACCGATGATCGCAGGAAAGAAACTGGCAGTTGTTCCGGTTCTCCGTGCAGGTCTTGGAATGGTAAACAGTATTCTCACACTGGTTCCGTCTGCGAAAGTCGGACACGTAGGACTTTACCGTGATCCTGTAACACACGAACCACACGAATACTACTGTAAACTTCCGGAATCCATTGATGAGCGTATCGCAGTGATCGTTGACCCGATGCTTGCAACCGGCGGTTCCGCAGAAGCAGCGATCGATTTCGTTAAGAAACAGGGTGGAAAAAATATCAAATTTATGTGCATCATTGCAGCACCGGAAGGACTGGAACGCCTTCACAAAGCACATCCGGATGTACAGATCTACTGTGGACATCTTGATCGTGAACTGAACGATCACGCATACATCTGCCCGGGTCTTGGCGACGCCGGTGACCGTATCTTCGGAACCAAATAAAACCAGAAGAAATAAGGTCAGAAACGAAATAAGACCAGGAACAAAAGAAAAATCAGAAGCAAAATAAAAAAATCTGAAAAAAATAAAAAAACCTCTTGACAACCACATCCTCATATGCTATTTTATACCAGAACGCTGCCGAAGACAGTAGGTGCCGTAAGGCATAAGGATGTAAACGCCTACCGAGGACTAAGTATTCTTTATGTTTATGGAAGATTACGCAAGCCTTACTGTCATGCAGTAAGGCTTTTTCTTTACTCATTTGCAGCGGTATACAAAATCTATAAGGAGGTGTACCATTTCATGGCAAAAGTAGAACTTAAACAACCGATCGTAGAAGAAATCATCAACAACGTGAAAGATGCAGAATCTGTAGTACTTGTTAACTACAGCGGTCTTACAGTTGAACAGGATACTGCTTTACGTAAGGAATTAAGAGAAGCTGGTGTTGTATATAAAGTATACAAAAACACAATGATGCATCGTGCATTCGAAGGTACTCAGTGCGAAGAACTTATCCAGCACTTACATGGAACAAACGCTCTGGCAATCTCTGCTACAGACGCTACTGCTCCTGCAAGAATCCTTGATAAATTCGCAAAGAAGAACCCGGCTTTAGAGTTAATCGCAGGTGTCGTTGAAGGAAACTACAACGATCAGGCAGGTATTCAGGCACTGGCTGGAATCCCGTCCAGAGAAGAACTTCTTGGCAAACTGCTTGGAAGCATCCAGTCTCCGATTACAAACTTCGCTCGTGTGCTTAATCAGATCGCTGAGAAAAACGGCTCTGAAGCAGCAGCAGAGTAATTTTTACTGAACGTCTTAAGGACGCAAAAGAACGAATCTAAAATATATTATATGGAGGGAATTTAAAATGGCAAAATTAACAACAGAAGAATTTATTGCAGCAATCAAAGAATTATCTGTATTAGAA
>SKEG01000098.1_pt2 | contig 89219 bp, 99 predicted proteins | sample 4826631 | NCBI WGS metagenome assembly SKEG01 (sample SAMN11008815, study PRJNA524170) | human gut metagenome | biome: Human fecal sample; material: Feces; isolation source: fecal sample from pouch patient p26, p34, p50 | host: Homo sapiens | place: Israel: Tel-Aviv | collected 2016-11-02
AATAGATTATTTAGAAGAATATTTAAAGGGGGAAACGATGATGAAAAAAACAAATCGCGCTTTTTAGATTTCTGGCTTATTGGTACTGATTGTGTGGAGGAGTTTTAGCTTTCAATCAGCATTCGCAACACAAGCAAACAAGTGCTACAACTACTCACCTTCACCGCAGCACTAGGGGCAAGAGCACTTCATCTTCTGCTAAGAAAAAAGAAGTCGACAAGCGCCATGAGTTATTTCAACTGCCAAACGAAAAAAAGATTACGAACAATTTAGTCAAAGACGGGAAAAATATCGTTGACTCTAGACAAGTTAACAAAGAAGCTAGTCACTTTGATTTTGCTGCACTAGCTCAGGGTGATTTTTCAAGTCTTGCTGGAACTTGGCAGGATGCTAACGGCTTTACTTTTGAATTTTCTCCAGAGGACATTGTCTCAGAAAATGGTAGATTAACTTTGTCAGATCTCGCTTACGATGATAAAGGCGAAGCTATTTCTCAAGTCTCTTCTCAAAGAGACGGTGGTTTCATCTTGTACTACTATGCTGCTGGTAATCAAATTCCTTATTGGCATTTTAGTATCACTGACTATGGGCGTGATCGTCTTTTTACCACACAACTCAGCCGTTTCGACTACGAATCAACGCAACAATTCGTAAACAGCGTCTTTTACAAAGTTTCTAATAATTATAGCAAAGACTCTCAAACCAAATCTGAGTCAGCAGAAACACTAGAAGAAAACACTAATCAAAACTTGCAAAATGACGAAACTACAACAGATGAGCAAGCTTCTGACACACAAGAAAATACTCAAAGTGATGTGACAACTGAAGAATAACAAACAAAAAGCCCAGCTATTGCTAGGCTTTTAATGATTATTCCACAAGATTTTCAGCATCTTTCAGCTTAACTGATACGATGCGTGAAATTCCTGATTCTTGCATAGTTACCCCGTAAATGCTGTCAGCGGCTGCCATTGTTCCCTTACGGTGAGTGACAACGATGAACTGGCTTGATTTATCAAAGCGGTTGAGGTAGTCACCAAAGCGTTTGACATTTGCCTCATCAAGCGCTGCTTCCACCTCATCAAGAATAACAAATGGGATGGTTTTGACGCGAATGATAGCAAATAGCAAAGCTAAAGCTGATAGAGCTTTTTCGCCACCTGACATCAAATTCAACGATTGAATTTTCTTACCTGGTGGCTGCACAGAAATCTCAATCCCTGCTATCAGCAAGTCACCTTCTGTCAATGACAAATCGGCAGAACCACCACCAAACATTTGCGTGAAGGTTTGCTTGAAGGATTCTCGAATAGCGTTAAATGTCACTTGGAAGCGTGATTTCACTTCATCATCCATCTCGTTAATGGTATCAAGTAGAAGATTCTTAGAATGAACCAAATCTTCTTTTTGACCGTTTAAGAAAGTCAAACGATTATTGACTTCATCGTATTGAGCAATAGCATCCATATTAATTGGTCCTAATGCCTTGATACGGCGGCGTAAATCCTGCAGACGTTCACGAGCAATAGCCATATCTTCCACAACCTGACTAGCTTCTTTGGCTTCAGCCAAGGTCATGTGATAATCTTCTGTCAAATCATGTGTGAAGCCACGCAAACGTTCAGAGACTTGAGCAACTTGGGCTTCAACTTGGGCTTGTTTGCGGATTAATTCTTCATTTTTTTGATTTTCTTTGGCAACTTGGGCTTCAAGTTCTTCAAGATTAGCTTCGCAATCTTCAAGTTCAAAACGTAGGCTAACCAAGCGTTCTTCTTCTCTTGCTTTTCTTGTCACAGCTTCGTCATGTTGTTTTTTCAGAAGTGGCAAGTTTTCAATTTCTTGATCACTCGCATGAAAGGCAAGTAAGTCTTCACATTTTGTCATTTCTGCTTTATTTTCAGCTAAGCTGATATCAAGACGTGTCTTGTTGGCAGATTCAAATTTGCGTTCACTGAGAAGTTCACGCTCTTGAAGTTTTGCTTGTGACAAGTCTTGACGAAGTTGTTCAACTTTTTGCGTAATGGCATTTTTATTTTCTTTGATTTGGTCAATCTCACTTGTCAACTCTTGCTTATGTTCAGCAACTTTTGTTAACTCAGCTTCAAAGTGAGCTTTTTGAGATTCCAAATCATTTGAACTGTTATCGGTCTCACTTTCTTGAAGTTGTTTGCAGAGTTGCTTAACATCGTTCAAGCGTTCCGCCAATTGTTGGTATTCCAATTCAGCTTTTTGTTCCGCAAAGCGAGCTTCTTCACCTTGAGCTTTCAAGCTAGCTAATTCTTCTTTGCTAGCTAGTAAGGTTTCATGAAGATTTTGAACCAATTTTTCTTGTGTGACTTGTTTTTCTTGAAGCTCATTTAATTCAGCCACAAGATTATCTAATTCTGGTTTGATAAATGTGGTGTTATTTTGACGGTTTGCACCACCTGAGAATGACCCACCAGGACGAATCTCAGTACCATCCAAAGCGACCAAACGCACTTGATAATGTAGCGCACGCGCAGCTTTATTTGCATTATCGACCGTATCAAAAACAGCTGTCACTCCAAGAAGATTTTGGAAAATATTGTCCAAGCGTTTATCAAATGACACCAAGTCACTTGCCACACCAAGGAAACCTTGGCTAGAAGATAAAATAGCTTGATTTTGTTGTGATAAATGGCGAGCTTTGATAGTCGTCAGTGGCAAGAAAGTGGCACGTCCTTGACGATTTTTCTTCAAGAAAGCAATTGAGCGTTTAGCAGCTGCCTCATCTTCAACAATCACATGTTGGCTTGAGCCACCAAGAGCGATTTCAAGGGCCATTTGATATTTACGATCAAAACTTAAATGCTCACTCACAGCACCAATGATACCACCAAGTTGGCTAGAAGCTTGCAAGACAGATTTGACACCTGCGTAGAAATTACTGTGGTTTCTAAGAATAGATTCAAGACTAGACTTACGAGCTTGCTTAGATTTAATGACATCTAATTGGTCAAACATTTTTGTCTGCTCAGCTTGATAATCTTTTTCAAGTTGACTTGTCTTAGCAAACAACTCCTGATAAGCATCTAGAAGCTCTTTAACTTGTTTACGTGCGGCTTCAAAGCTTTCAAGAGCATCTTTAGCTTCCGCTTTTAACGCTTCCAAGTTAGCCTGTGTCTGTGCTAATTCTTCAGATTTTGATTCTGATAATTGTTTTTGATTATCAATATCAGCCTGTGTCATGGTTAGCTTGTTAGACAAATCTGCTTCTTCTTGCATTAAGCTAACAAATTCTTCACGCAATTTTTCAATGACTTGATCTGGGTCAGTCGAAAAACGGTCTAATTCAGCTTGCAATTTCTGAATTTTGGCTGTAGTTGCAGTCAATTCACCATCTAATTTTGCGAGCTGATTTTCTTTTTGTGCTAATTCTTCTCGCAAGCTCTCCTGACTAGCCTTAAGCTCAGCCAATTGGCTAGTAGCCGCTTGTTTTTTCTCTTCTTTTTGGCTTGATTCTAAAGCAATCAAGTCCATTTGGCGTTCCAGGTCAGAAATAGCTTTTGTAATATCTACCAAGCCAGCCTGTTTTGTCGCCATTTCTTCAGACAATTGGTGACGTTTGGTTTTTAAGGCTTGATTTTGTTTTTCAAATTGCTGACGTTGTTCATAGTAAGCTGACAAGTCTGACTTGATGCTAGCCAAATCTTCTTTTAAGCTATCCAAACGTACTTTATCAGTTTGAATATCTTCTACCAAGACATTTAAATGAAGTTGCTTGCGCTCATCTTCCAAGCCAATAAACTCTTTAGCGACTTTCGCTTGGCGCCCCAAAGGTTTCACTTGAGCTTCCAGTTCGTAGATAATGTCATCAAGGCGGTCCAAGTTATCCTGGGTTTGATTGAGCTTAGTTTGTGTTTCTTTTTTACGTGTCTTGTATTTTAAAACACCTGCAGCTTCTTCAAAAATCGCACGACGTTCCTCTGGTTTACTGTTGAAAATCTCTTCAACGCGACCTTGCGAAATCACTGAGAAAGAATCGCGCCCAAGACCTGTATCCATAAACAAATCATGAATATCACGCAAACGCACCTTGCGACCATCAATCAAGTACTCACTATCGCCATTTCGGTAAATATGGCGTTCTACACGAATCGTCTCTTTTGCATCTTTGATAAAGCCATCTGAATTATCTAAGCTAACAACAACTTGAGCGTAGTTCAATGGTTTGCGGTTTTCAGCTCCAGCAAAAATCACATCTGGCATCTTACCACCACGTAAATTTTTAGCAGAAGATTCCCCAAGTGCCCAACGTAAACTTTCGGTAATGTTAGATTTACCAGAACCATTTGGACCTACAACGGCTGTAACTCCCTTATCAAATTCAATTGTCGTCTTGTCTGCAAAGGACTTAAAGCCCTGCATTTCAATTTCTTTTAAATACATAAAATGAGAGATGAAAAGGCAAAGACCTTCCCGAGCTAACAACTAAGAAGAGCTTTACAGACCTTCTTATCGTCTTCTAGGCTACGTCAAACACGTATCATATGACCTAGGGCAGGTTGGACATTTGCCTTTACGAATTCCTTTCAAACGTCTTATTGAAGAGTGGCAAGCGCATTTTTAGCAGCATCTTGCTCAGCTAATTTCTTAGATTTTCCGATTCCTTTACTTTTAGCTTCGTCATTGACATACACAGTCACTTCAAAGACTTTGGCATGTGCAGGACCAGATTCATTTGACACACGATAGTCAATGGTGACATCACCGTGGCCTTGCAATAATTCTTGCAAAGTTGTTTTGTAATCTTTGACACGTTCAAAGTTACCTTTTTCAACTTGCGGAATCATGACTTGATTCAAAAATTTATTAACCGCTTCAACCCCTTGGTCCATCAAAAGCGCACCAAGAAAGGCTTCAAATAAGTCACCTAAGATAGTGTCGCGGTTACGTCCACCAGATTTTTCTTCACCATTACCAAGTTTGATGAATTCATCAAAACCACAGTAGCGTGAAAAGCCTGCTAATGATTCTTCACGAACAATAACAGAACGCATCTTAGATAAATCACCTTCTGGTTTCTTCGGATATTTTTTGAACAAATACTGAGAAATCAAAAGTTGAAGAACCGCGTCTCCTAAAAATTCCAAGCGTTCATTGTGTGAAATGTTTAGGAGGCGATGTTCATTAGCGTAAGATGTGTGAGTAAATGCAGTTTCAAGTAATGTTTTATCTTCAAATGCGATACCAAAGTCTCGCTGAAGTTTTGTATCTAAAGCTTGCATAAATAAATCTCCCTTCAAAAATTGGTCTATTTTCAATCAATTAAGCCTTTTCCAGACTAGTTTATTTAAAACATTAATTTTCCTTTTATAGACCATTTTATTATACCAGAAAGTTAGAAAAAATGGGAATTCTCGCTAAAATCCCTGTAATTCTTTCTATTATAGGCACGTTTTTATGGTAACTATAAAAGCCTAGCGCTTTAGCACTAGGCTTTTGTTCTTATAGACCTGCTAAAGGCATTGCTTCATCAGGTGATGTATCAAAAACGGTCATGTCATGACCAACAGCAAAATCGGCTTTCATCAAGTTATTTTCCATAGTCATATGAGCCAATTCTTTGATATTATTTTCTTTACTCAAGTGACCAAGGTAAATTTTCTTTGTGCGATTGCCGATAGTACGAATCATGGTATCAGCACCATCTTCATTTGACAAGTGACCACGATCAGATAGAATACGTTGTTTCAAGCTCCATGGATAAGAACCTGCACGCAAAATCTCAACATCATGGTTTGACTCAATCAGATAACCATCAGCATTTTCAATCACACCCGCCATTCGGTCACTAACGTAACCCGTATCTGTCAGAACGACAAATGACTTATTATCTTTCATCAAACGGTAAAATTGCGGATCGACAGCATCGTGACTGACTCCAAAACTTTCAATATCAATATCACCAAAAGTCAATGTTTTACCACGTTCAAAGACATGTTTTTGCCCAACGTCAAGTTTTCCAATCATGTTACGCTCATCAATCATTTGCCAAGTTTTGGCATTAGCATATACATCAAGATTGTATCTGCGAGCCAGCACTCCAACTCCTTTAATATGGTCAGAGTGTTCGTGCGTAATCAAAATAGCATCCAAATCTTCTGGTTTTCGGTCAATTTCAGCAAGAAGACTGGTAATTTTCTTACCAGTCAAACCTGCATCTATCAAAAGACATTTCTGTGGCGTTTCCACATAAAATGAATTTCCAGTTGAACCGGAGGCTAAGACACTGTATTTAAAAGCATTCTCAGACATCTAGTCCTCGTTCTCCTCCCATTCATCATAAATATCAGAATCCTTCTCATACGGAAGAACAATTGTAAATGTTGAGCCCTTACCATAGGTACTTTGAGCCCAAATAAATCCTTTATGTTGTTTGACAATTTCTTTAGCAATGGCAAGTCCAAGCCCTGAACCACCTTGGGCACGACTTCTAGCCTTATCAACACGGTAGAAACGGTCAAAGATTAACGGCAAGTCTTTCTTCGGAATACCAAGTCCTTCATCAGAAATCGAAATAATCAACTGAGTTTCAGTTGTCTTCATGCTAACAGTGATTTTACCACCGTCTGGTGAGTACTTAATGGCATTGTTTAGGATATTATCCAAGACTTGTGTCATCTTATCTGGGTCAATTTCAACCCAGATTGACTTGATTGGATAGTCTCTGACAATTTCGTATTGCTTGCCAGCAACCGTGTGTTGACTTTTAATCTGGTCAAAACGATTCAAAATAGACGTCATAAAGGCTGTGAAGTTAGTCATTTCAACTTCTAATTGCACCGTTTGATTGTCGATTCGAGACAGATTAAGCAAATCAGAAATCATGCGAATCATACGATTGGTTTCATCCAAAGAAACTTTGATGAAACTTGGTGCAATATCTTCTTTCAAAGCCCCTTCATCCAGTGCTTCAAGATAAGATTTAACCGAAGTCAGTGGCGTACGCAACTCATGACTAACGTTAGAAACGAACAAGCGACGTTCGCGGTCTTCTTTTTCTTGTTCCGTTGTATCGTGCAAGACGGCAATCAGACCAGAAATAAATCCACTATCTCTACGATTCAAGGCAAATCGAATACGCAAAGTGATAAATTCTCCCGTCTCATCACGACGATTAAGCACAATTTCTGGCGTCTTAGACACCAAATCATGGTAAGAATAATCGCTATCATCACCAAGAATGTCAACGATATTCATCCCAAGAGCTTCTTCACGCTCAAGATTTAGTTGCTTTTGAGCGGTCTGGTTAATCATGGTGATATTTCCAGAACGGTCAGTCGCTAGCACCCCATCAGTCATGTAAGACAAAATACTTGCCAAACGATTCTTTTCTTGGGCTAGATTTTCTTGAGCTAAACGAAAGACAGTTGACAAATCATTTAACTGACCAGCTAACTCTGCTAAATCTCTGTCTTTTTCAATGATAATATCTTCTGTGTATTTTCCTGTAATCAGTTCACGAACCTTACCACTTAATCGACGAATATTAACAGACGTTCTATAGTCTCTGATAGCCAAATGAATAAAATAAATGGCTACAAAAGCTAGCAAGAAGAGAATGGCTTGTTCAAACAGATATTGATTCTGTACCATTGTATCATTCATAAGACTTCATGTAGTATCCAACACCGCGACGTGTCAAAATGTATTCTGGACGACTCGGAGTGTCTTCGATTTTTTCACGCAAACGACGAATGGTAACGTCAACTGTGCGGACATCACCAAAGTAATCATAACCCCAAACAGTTTCCAGAAGGTATTCACGCGTCATCACTTGTCCCATGTGAGTAGCTAAGTGATGAAGTAATTCAAATTCACGGTGTGTTAATTCGATGTCTTCACCACGTTTTTGAGCAACAAAGGCATCAGGCAAAATCTTCAAATCGCCGATGGTAATTTCAGAATTTGATGAAGAAGCATTTTCCTCAGCGACGGCTGATTCGATGTTCTCAGTACGACGAAGGTGTGCTTTGACACGTGCTAACAATTCACGATTTGAGAAAGGTTTTGTAACATAGTCATCTGCACCGATTTCAAGACCGATAACTTTATCGAATTCGCTATCTTTAGCAGAAAGCATAATAATCGGAATATGACTTGTTTTACGAACTTCTTTTGCAACTTCAAGTCCATCCAATTCTGGCAACATCAAATCCAAGATAATCAAATCAGGATTTTCTTCTTCAAATTTAGCAATAGCTTCACGACCATCAAAAGCCGTAACAGTTTCATAACCTTCTTTAGTTAAATTAAATTTAATAATATCTGAAATTGGTTTTTCATCATCAACAATAAGAATTTTTTTCATATATCACCTCTTCAATTCTATGTCAGTAGAATAAAAAATTCTCAAACAACAATTTCTATGTCATTTTATTTACAAAAATGACCTCTATTCTTAATTATATCAAAATTCAAGATTAATTGGAAACCTTGGATACTTTTGAAACCAAAACATAACAATTGACCTTAAAATTCAATCTATTTCCCGTTGTCTCTTATTTAAATTTTCTGAAATATTTGACAGTTAACAAAGCAATGTGGTAAGATAAACTAACCCATCTTGTTAGATGTTAGAAAACCTGACAAGAAATTATTATCTTTGAAAAGGAGACAAGTGTGGCACTTATTGAATTTAAAAACGTTGAAAAATACTATGGCAACTATCACGCTCTCAGAAATATTAACCTAGAAATCGAGAAAGGGCAGGTTGTTGTTCTTCTTGGCCCATCAGGTTCTGGTAAATCAACTCTTATCCGAACAATGAATGCACTCGAATCAATCGAAACAGGTAGCTTAAAGGTTAATGGACACGAATTGGCTAACGCTTCTGCCAAAGATTTGGTTCAACTTCGTAAAGAAGTCGGCATGGTTTTCCAACATTTCAACCTCTATCCACATAAAACCGTGTTAGAAAATGTAACCTTAGCACCTATTAAAGTCCTTGGAAAATCAAAAGAAGAGGCAGAACAAATTGCGGAAAAATTCTTAACTTACGTTAATATGTGGGACCGCAAAGATTCTTACCCAGGTATGCTGTCTGGCGGTCAAAAACAACGTGTAGCAATCGCTCGTGGTCTAGCGATGCAACCTGAACTTCTACTTTTTGACGAACCAACATCAGCTCTTGACCCAGAAACTATCGGTGATGTACTTGCTGTCATGCAAAATCTCGCCAAAGAAGGCATGAACATGGTAGTCGTTACTCACGAAATGGGCTTTGCTCGTGAGGTTGCTGATCGTATTATTTTCATGGCTGAAGGACAAATCCTCGTTGATACAACAGATGTTCAAGGTTTCTTTGATAATCCTACAGAGCCACGCGCTAAACAATTCTTGAGTAAAGTCATTAACCACACTAGTGATAATGTCTCTTAAAAATAAGGAGTCTTTTATGAAGAAAAAAATTTGTTTAGCCGTTCTAGCTATTCTCCCATTGCTCTTTATGAGCTTTTTCACTGCTTCAAAAACTTTTGCTGATACATCATCTGAGCAGATTAAAAAAATCCAAGATGCTGGCGTTCTTAAAGTTGGTGTCAAGCAAGACGTTCCAAACTTTGGCTATTATTCAGCTGATAGTGGTAAATATGAAGGAATGGAAGTTGATTTAGCTAAAAAAATCGCCAAGAAACTCGGTGTGAAAGTTGCCTACACAGCCGTTACTGCTCAAACACGTGAGGCACTTCTCGATAATGGACAAATTGATATCCTGATTGCCACTTATACAATCACCGACGAACGTAAAGCTTCATTTGCTATTTCAAATCCTTACTATTATGATGAGGTTGGTTTCTTAGTTAATAAAGCCAAAAACTTCAAAACTATTTCAGACCTAGATGGTAAAACCATTGGCGTGGCTCAAGGTTCAACAACTAAGGCAGCTATTGAAGAATATGGTAAAGCACATAACTTGACATTTAACTTTGTGCAGCTTGGATCATACCCAGAACTTGCAATTTCACTTTATGCCAACCGTATCAGCGCTTTTTCAGTTGATAAATCAATCTTGACTGGTTATGTCAGCAAAAAAACAGCTATCATTGATGAAGGATTCAATACCCAAGAATACGGTATTGCAGCTAAAAAATCTAATCAAGGAGTCATTGATTACATAAACGGTTTGTTAACCGATTGGAAAGCTGATGGTAGCCTGCAAAAACTTTACGATAAATATGATTTAAAACCTGCAAAAGCAGAAAATAATTAAGAGAGGAGAATTGACATGTTTTTATTAACAACCGCTGCCGCGAGTCCATTTGCCCTCTCACGTTGGGCAGATTTCTTTGCCAACTTTGGTGAATTTGCTAAGGGCTTCTTATATACTTTAGGGATGTCTTTCTGTGCTTTGCTTTTAGCCTTTGTACTCGGAGTTATTTTCGGGGCTATGGCATCATCAAAAAGTAAAGTCTTAAAAGCTATCGCTCGTGTCTATGTGGAAGTCTTTCAAAATACCCCACTTTTGGTACAATTTGTTTTCGTTTATTATGGTCTTGCCATTATGACTAATGGGCTTGTCATGATTTCGACATTCTTTACAGCAGTCCTTTGTGTGGGTATTTATCACGGGGCTTACATCGCCGAAGTTATTCGTTCAGGTATCGAAGCAGTTCCAAAAGGTCAAACAGAAGCCGCGCTATCACAAGGATTCACTTATAGTCAAACCATGAGTTTGATTATCCTTCCACAAGCTGTGCGAACTATCTTGCCACCACTGACTAACCAAGTGGTTAACTTGATTAAAAACACTTCTACTGTTGCCATCATTTCAGGAGCAGATATCATGTTCACAGCCAAAGCTTGGGCTTACGAAACAACCAACTATATTCCTGCATTTGCTGGTGCAGCACTCCTTTACTTCATCATGTGCTTCCCACTAGCAACTTGGGCGCGCCACAAAGAAGAAGCAAACAAAAAATCATATTCACTTTAGGAGGAGAATTAAATGTCAGTATTAACACCGACCAACCTTAGCTTCATCCTCCAAGGATTGTGGCTAACCATTTATATTTCATTTATTTCCATTATACTCTCAACGCTTATCGGAACAGTGCTCGCCGTCATGCGAAATGGGAAAAATCCTGTACTTCATTTGATTTCAAGTATCTATATTGAATTTGTCCGCAACGTACCAAACTTGCTTTGGATTTTCATTATTTTTCTTGTTTTCCAAATGAAGTCAACACCTGCTGGTATCACAGCCTTCACCGTCTTTACCTCTGCTGCTCTTGCAGAAATCATTCGTGGTGGTTTAAATGGTGTTGACCACGGGCAAACAGAAGCTGGTCTAGCTCAAGGAATGACAAACTTCCAGATTTTTATCTACATTGTCTTCCCACAAGCTTTTCGTAAAATGTTGCCAGCTATTATTTCACAATTTGTAACAGTTATTAAAGATACCTCACTTCTTTACTCTGTTATCGCTATTCAAGAATTATTCGGTAAAAGCCAAATCTTGATGGGGCGTTATTTTGAAGCCAGTCAAGTCTTTACCCTTTATGCTCTTATCGCAGCTATTTACTTCGTGATTAACTTTAGTATTTCGACTATTTCACGTCGTTTAGCTAAAAAATGGGAAAAAGCAGCCGAATAAAACATCAAAAAACTCCAGCTTTAAAGCTGGAGTTTTTTATTGGAATAAGGCAAGTAAATAGCTAAGACCCTTATAACCAATAACAGTATAGAGATAGAGTGTGACAGGCTTTGTAAACAGAAAAATCGTAACAAATTTCTTAAATGACATCTTTGAAAGTCCAGAAACCATGCAAAGAAAATCATCTGGGAAACCAGGTAGAGCAAAAGCAGCTCCCAGAATCATCGCATAAGATTTCCCGTTATTCTTATCAAGATAGCCAATATACTTATCGTAAGTCTCTTGGGAAACAAAAGCCTTCACAAATGTTTCTCCGTAACGTCTCGCTAAAGTAAAGGCGATAAGAGACCCAATAAAGATACCAGTGAAATTATAAACAAATCCCCAAATAGGACCAAAAGCAATATAGCCAATCACACTGGTCATCCCACCAGGAACAATCGGATAAATCACCTGAACAACTTGCAAAGCCATAAAAATTAGCGGTGCAAAGAGACCTATAACTTCCTAAATAACTTTGGAAAAGCCCACCAACTTGGAAGTAGGCTGGGTGTTGTTTGAAGAAAACAAACAAAGCAATGGAAATAATAAATCCAATTCCCGTTAAAATCTGAATGTATTTTCTCTGCGATCCTGTTTCTATCATAGCATCCCCTCCTTTAATTGTCGTAGTCTTATCGTTGCCAGCTGATGAGTTTTAATCCAAATAATTCTAAAAGATAGCAAATCACAGCTAGTGGCAAAACGATTAATAGTAGTAGGTATACAATCTTCTTTTTCATTGTAATATCACATCAATTCAATAATAGGATTGAGTTCCTCTTTCATTTCAGTCTCTATCAATACCAAGCCAAGGCTTATTTTTTCTTGTAGTGTCGTTCGATGATAGAACCTGAAGAAGCATTGATAGTATAGGCATACGATTTTGTAGTTGTTTCAAGTTTAATTACATAAGTTGCTGCTAGACCTGATCTTTTTTTAACAAATTCTTGTGACTTTATGTCTTCACTGGTAAGTCCTGCATTTTGGTATGCAATGCGCTTGACATCACTTGTAGTTAACCTATAACCACATTGATGATAAGCATAAGTTCCTAAAAGTACCAAAGCAAGTACACCAAGCAAAACAAGAATAGCCCAATACTTCTTAATTCCTTTCATCTTTTCCTCGCTTCAATATTGTAACCATATTATAATGAAGATTACTTAAGAAAGCTTGGATAAAGTCTCGAAAAGCTGTGGCAAAAGTGTGGCAAGTTTTGGCCTCAATTTAGTTTAACTTATTTTGGACTTTTTACTACTTACAAAAGTGTAAGAAAAAAGCACTCATCTAGAACTTAATCTAAATGAGTATTTCTTTAATATTGTCGCAGTGGAAGTCTAATGATAAAACATGTTTCTTGGTCATCTGAAGCCACTTGAATCTCACCGTGATGGCGGTCAATGATTTCCTTAGTAATAGCAAGTCCAATACCAAAATGACCTCCCTCACCTTTATAAAAACGTTCAAAAAGATGAGGCTTATCCTTGTCAGAAATAGTTTTTCCATCATTTGATAAGCGAATTTCAAGCATTTGATTTTCTAACAATTGACAAGAAATGCTAACTGTCTTTTTAGCGTAGCGAACCGCATTTGATAAGATATTAGCAATAGCTCGCTCGATAAGCTTTTCATCAGCTTCAATATCCAGATAGTCAGAAACAAATCGATGTTCAAAGACAAGACCTCGTGCATCTGCTTTGGCTTTTAAGTGCCAACTCACATCGTAAAGCAAATCAACCATATTGAAGGTTTCTAGTTTCAAAGGTTGCTGAGCAGATTCCATTTTTGACAAAGTCAAAATATCATCAACCAGCTCTGCCATTTTCCTGCTTTCGTCTAAAATCACACTAGCAGCTTCTTGGTCATCCACAGCCACACCTTCTTTAATAGCCTCTGCATAACCTTGAATGGACATGAGCGGAGTGCGCAGCTCGTGAGAAGAATTTTGGAAAAAGAGTTGCTGACTGCGCTGGTTAGCATCAATCATGTCATTCATCTTCTCGACAGTCTGACCAACCTCATTAAATTCACGGTAAGCAAAATTTTCTGGCTGCAAATCACCCTCACGATTACCAACGCGTAAAATATAAGATTTTAAAGCTCCAAAATGCTTATCTAATTTCCGTGAAGTTAAGAATATGGTTATGATAGCAATCAAACCAACAATCACCATCAGCGAAAGCAGAAGGTAATTGATATAGGTTTCAAAGTCCGCAATCGGAGTGACATTGGCAAAGACAAAGACATAATAGTTTTGCGACTTACTGTCATCACTATCCTGCTTGATATAACTTTCTGAAAAAGTGCCAGGGTATTCTTGCATCTTAACCATGTAAGTCGAATCATAGACCTTGACCTTCTTAAAATGCTGTACACTATTGTCAAATTCATCATCAAACCAATCAATCGACTTGTTATCTGAAAAGTAATCAACGACTTTCTCAGAAATTTGCTTTTCAGACAAATCATAAGTTGATGCTGAAATATATTTGATGTCAAACTTTTCATCAACGATGGAATAAGTAGTTTCAAAGATGTTACCGTCTGAAATTTTTGGTAAATCTTCACCGACATAAAGTGCATCTAAAGTATCGTATTGATTTTGAATGGCTGTAAAAGCTTCTTCAGCCAGAAACAACTTTAACAAACCATTAAAGACTAGCAAAATAATGGCGAAGGAAGTAATCAAAATCGTCAATGGCTGCAAAAACAAAGTCGTTCGAAAACGCGATTGCCATCTTTTTTTCTTCGTCAAGTGATTGTCTTTCTTAATCTTTTTTCGTGAGCTTGAACCCATAGCCCCAAATCGTTTCAATAAGGACATGACTCTCAACCCCTCTCATTTTTTTTCGCAGGCGTTTGATGGTATCATCTGTCACACGTGTTTCAACATCACTTTCATAGCCCCAAACCAGATGCAAAAGGTCATCACGTGAAACAGCCTCCTCGCTGTGCGACAACAATACTTTCAAGAGTTCAAATTCTGTGTTCGTTAGCTTAATTGTTTTTCCTTGATAACTAGCTGAGCGTTCTTTATCAGAAATCTCCAAACCTTCATAAGCAAGTGATTTTACTTCCTCATTAGCACCATCTTTTACGACTGGTTGGCGCGCTAAAATAGCCTTGACGCGCAAGCTTAATTTCAAGGGTGAAAATGGTTTGGTAAAATAATCATCAACCCCAGCTGAAAATCCCTTAACAAAATCATCGTCACTATCACGCGCAGTTAAAAGAATAATCGGCACCTCAGAGCGTTTACGCAACATAGCCGCAATGTCAATACCACTTGTCCCAGGCATCATGACATCAAGGATAACTACATCTGCCGCCTCTTCCAAAAAACGTAAAAGCAACTGGTCACCTGTTTCAAAGACTTCAACTTCTAAGCCTTGATCACGCAAAAATGAAGCAATCAAATCACGAATATTCTTCTCATCATCTGCTACATAAACCTTTGCCATAGAACACCTCAACTTGCTTATTTTCTTACCTTCATCATACCATAATTCCTCTCAAAAGCTCTAAACCTAGCTAAACTTGCCACAAAAATCTTACAATTTGAGACCCCGTTTTTCCTTGATTTCCCTAAAAAAGTAAAGTAGAATTACCCTGACCTAGTAAGAATTATTAGATTTTTAAGTATTAGGTTTCAGGAGATAGCAAAAATGAATGAAAAAATGATAGCAAATAAGATTTCTGGCTTATCAAGCAAAGAGGTCGAAGAACGTCTAAAAAATGGTCAAAATAATAAAATGGTCGACGAAAATGCAGCAACAACAAGCTCTATCATTCGCCAAAATATTTTCACCTACTTCAATTTAATCTTTGCCATTATCAGCTTATTATTGCTTATTGCTGGTTCTTTTAAAAGTTTAACTTTTTTACCTGTTATCATCATTAACATTATCATCGGAATTACTCAACAACTGCGCTCTAAAAAAGTATTAGACCAGCTGAATGTCATTTCAAAATCGTCCTACCAAGTTATCAGAGATGGTAAATACCAATCTGTCCCTATTGATGAATTGGTACTTGATGACATCATTTTACTAGATGAAGGAAGGCAAATTCCTGCCGACGCCACTTTAGTCGATGGGAAAGTAGCCGTCAACGAATCTCTTCTAACAGGTGAAGAAGATGAAATTGAAAAAGTAATCGGCAGTGATTTAAAATCAGGTAGCTCTATCATCTCAGGAAAATGTCTTGCTAAATTGACCGCAGTCGGAAACGATTCATATGCCGCCAAACTAACGCAAAAAGCTAAAGAAGTCAAACATAAAAAAACAGATATGATTCGTGCTATCGAAGGCATCATCAAATTTGCTGGAATTATCATTATCCCCATTGGTATCACCTTATTTAGCCAATCGCTATTTTTAAATCACAAAACATTTAGTGATAGTATTGTGTCAACAGTCGGCGCTTTAATTGGTATGATTCCTGAAGGACTTTATTTACTGGTAACTGTTGCTCTTGCTGTCAGTGCAATGAAATTAGCTAGAAAAAAAGTTTTGTTACACGATATGAAAAGTATTGAATCTTTAGCTCGCGTTGACATCTTATGCGTGGATAAGACAGGAACCATCACAGCCAATAAAATGACCGTAACAGACCTTATCTTACCTGAGCATGTCAATCAAGCAGACTTAACCGCTAACCAAGAAATTCTTTCTAAATACATCAATACTATCCCTGATTCTAATATTACAATGTTGGCTTTGCGAGAATATTTCACCTCAAAAGAAGCTTTTAAAAATGCTGAAGCAACCCCATTCTCATCAAAAGTCAAATATTCTCAAATCAAAACAGAAAATACCACCTATCGTTTAGGAGCTCCAGATATCTTACTGAGCCAAGAAAAGCTAGCAATAAATCAAACCAAACTCACACAGTATGCCTCAGACGGTAAACGCATCTTAGCTTTAGTTGAAATGACTAAAGACAATGCGGTACCACTTTTATTTGTAGCTATCAGAAACGATATCCGAGCAAACGCTAAAGAAATTTTTTCATTCTTCAATGAAAATGACGTTGCCATTAAAGTCATCTCTGGTGATAATACTCTAACCGTTTCAAAAATTGCCAATCAAGCAGGAATTTTAGATTCAGAAAACTACATCGATGCCAGTACTTTAAAAACTAAGGAAGACATCGAAAAAGCTGCGCTAAGTCATACCATTTTTGGACGAGTGACTCCTGAACAAAAGAAAGATTTAGTGCTTGCCTTCAAAAAGAACCAATACAAAGTCGCAATGACTGGAGATGGTGTCAATGATATCTTAGCGATGAAAGAAGCTGATTGCTCAATTGCAATGGGAAGTGGTAGCGAAGCAGCTCGTCAAGCAGCCCAAGTGGTCTTGCTTGACTCAGATTTTTCAAGAATGAAAGATATTGTCTCTCAAGGTCGCCAAATTATTAATAACATCACTCGTTCAGCAACCTTATTCTTATACAAGAATATCTTTTCAATGTTGTTAGCTATCTTTTCAATCATTACGATTTTCACTTATCCTCTCGCTCCTACTCAAGTCTCTCTTATCTCTATGTTCAATATCGGAGTTCCTGCTTTCTTATTATCATTAGAAACAAACACCGCCAAGAAAAATCAGAACTTCCTAAAAAAAACTATTCTAACAGCTCTACCAGCTTCGCTTACTTCTTTTTCAGCCATTGCTTGCTTGGTTGTATTCGGTCAATTGTTTGACATTCCGCAAAACGATATTGGTATTGCTAGTACTTATCTACTTGCTATTGTTGGTTTCTTGATTTTGAGAAATGTTTCAAGACCTCTCAACAAGTATAAGATTTCTATTTTTATCACTTGCTTTGCTGGTTTCATCATTTGTTGTCTCATTCCACCATTACGCTCACTATTCATGCTAAATGAATTCAGCAATGAAAGCATGGTGCTTTGCCTCATTTTTGCCCTTGCCGAAGTAACCGTGATGAGAACCTTGACTTTCTTATTCGAAAACGTTACGAACTGTCTTTCTAAATGCCGCTTAGCCATTCAAAAACTGTTCGCAGATTAAGTTACGAACAGTTATGTAAATCTTTTCGAAATCTTCGAATCAGTTGTTTTACCTTTTGATAGCTGCTACGCCCTTGTCTGGCGTAGTGGCCTTTTTTATTAAAATAGCTGCGCTCCCAATCTTCGTGACGACGGCACTTAATCCAGAGCGGGGCTATAAATGCATTGCCTTGATTGGATAAAATACGTTTACGAAAAAGTGGGTCATGACGTTTTATCGCTGCAACGTCAAGTTCATAGTGTCTCTGGTCGTTACGATTGGCATAGTTAAAACTAGCTCCGTTAATAATGCCATTATGAGTCTGACCTTGTGGATCGATTTCATTAGCAAAATGTCCCCTACTATCTAAGATAAATTCTGTGTGAAAAGCCAGCAAAATTTTCAGATTGACTGGCAGCTCAAATCCTAAAATGGCACGTTTGGGTGCTTTATTATGGAGCCTAGCTGATTCTGTCAAATCAAAATCAAATCGTCTCCGCCAAAACCGTCGTTCTTTTTTATCTTTTAAGTAAGTTAGCATCGATTGCCAATCTGACTTAGCAGGAAATTCTTCTCTGACCCACTGAGCTTGGTAGGCTGAAATCACATAGCGAAATTGATGCACTTGGTGCGCTAATAAATTGTCCTCAGCCATGCTCTCTCCTGGGTAAGCTACTTGAACAAGTCTTGCTAACTCACTCCAAAAAGGGTGATTGGGCGAAAGGTTATCCGAAAATTGATTTAAAAGCTTACGAGTCTGAGCAATCTCGCCAGATAATTCTTCTGGCATTTCTAAGATGTCCATTAATTCTTGTAGTACTTGTCTTGCTTTGTCACTTATGCTAGCAGCTTTGCTATTTTCCCAAAAGTAGAAAAAGTCTTTATCTCCGATTTTCATAGGTCAATTATAGCACATTACAGCGCTAACACCTTTTTTAAAGGGACTTATGATAAAATAGCTATAGATGAAGGGGAATTTATGAAGACACTAACTGAAGAGGCCTTTGCCCATACTTTAAAAGACATTATGCAGGAAAAATCCTTTGACAAGGTCACCGTGACAGAGTTGGTTCAGCGTATGCACGTCAACCGTCAAACCTTTTACTATCATTTTAATGACTTGTATGACCTGCTTGAAAAGATATATATTTCAGATGGTGAGCAAATGATTGGTGATAACCGAACAGACGACTCTTGGGAAAAAGGCATGCTTGCGATTTTTCAATACATTCTAGCCAACAAAGCGTTTGTCTACAACACCTATTATTCTATCAATCGTAATTATTTAGAACATTTTTTATATGACCGAGCTTATGACTTAATCAAACCAGTCCTAAAAGCCAAAAATCCTGACTTAAGTGCCAGTGAACTTGATTTTAGGGTTCATTTTTGCAAGTACGGCTTGGTTGGTTTTATCCTTGATTGGATTGACTCTGGCTTGCAAGAAAATCCCAACACCTTAGCCAAGCGTATTTATCAACTTTTGAATTACTAGACAAAGTCAGCAAAGTGTCAAAAATTTAGACAGGAAATCTTTCCTGTCTATTTTATTTTACTGAAGAAAGTGTTTTAATAAAAGTTATCTTAACAAAGGAGTTGATATGTATGTATTATTCAAATGGAAATTATGAAGCATTTGCTCGTCCTAAAAAACCTGAAAACGTTGATGAAAAATCAGCCTATATTGTCGGAAGTGGCTTAGCCGCTCTTTCTACAGCAGTCTTTCTTGTCCGTGATGCCCAAATGTCTGGCAATCACATTCATATTCTAGAAGAATTGAGCCTTCCTGGTGGTAGCATGGACGGTATTAAAAATGACCGCTTAGGCTATATTATTCGTGGCGGACGTGAAATGGAACCTCACTTTGAAGTGCTCTGGGACTTGTTTCGCTCTATTCCATCCCTTGAAAATCCAGACCATTCAATCTTGGATGAATTCTACTGGCTCAACAAAGAAGACCCTTGTTATGCTAAGACACGTGTCATTTGCAATCGTGGTAAAGCTCTGCCTAACGATGGTCAGCTAACCCTTTCTGAAAAAGCTATCAAGGAAATGATTGATTTGATTTTGATGCCTGAAAGCAAACTGGAAAATGTTCAAATCGACCAAGTTTTTGATGACGAATTTTTCAATTCTAATTTCTGGCTCTATTGGTGTACAATGTTTGCCTTTGAACCTTGGTCAAGTGCCATGGAAATGCGCCGTTATCTCATGCGCTTTATTCAACACGTTGGCTGCCTAAAAAATCTTTCTTCCCTTCGCTTCACTAAGTACAATCAATATGAATCTTTGATTTTACCAATCGTCCACTACTTATCTGAACACGGTGTTGATTTTAATTATGATACTACCGTGACAAATATTTTGGTTAACCGCAAAGGCAATAAAAAAGTGGCAAGCAAGCTTGAATTCACAAAAGCAGGTCAAGTAAAAGAACTCTTTTTAAGTGAAAATGATTTGGTCTTTGTCACAAATGGTTCAATCACCGAAAGTACAACTTATGGTGACAACGACCACCCAGCTCCTGTTAAACACGAATTAGGTGCTAGCTGGGAACTCTGGCAAAAATTGGCTGCCCAAGACGAAAGCTTTGGTCACCCAGAAAAATTCTGCCAAAACATTCCAGATGCTAACTGGACCATTTCAGCTACTATCACCTTCAAGGATAAACGCATCTCCCCTTATATCGAAGCCGTTAACCACAAAGACCCATACAGTGGTTCAATCGTAACCAGCGGTCCAACAAGCATTAAAGATTCTAACTGGCTCCTTGGTTACTCTATCAGTCGTCAACCGCATTTCAAAGTTCAAAAAGATAACGAACTGGTCGTTTGGCTTTACTCTCTTTACACAGATCGTAAGGGTAATTACATTGCAAAACGCCCTGATGAATGTACTGGTAAAGAACTTTGCCAAGAATGGCTCTACCACATGGGAGTTCCTGAAACTGAAATTGCAGAAATTGCTGACACTGCTTCAACTATTCCTTGCCACATGCCTTACATCACTACTTACTTCATGCCGCGTGGCTTAAATGACCGTCCATTAGTAGTGCCAAAAGATAGTCAAAACTTAGCCTTTATTGGTAACTATGCTGAAACACCTCGTGACACTGTCTTTACTACAGAATACTCTGTCAGAACAGCCATGGAAGCCGTCTACACACTACTTGATGTTGACCGCGGTGTACCTGAAGTCTTCGCATCCGCCTTTGATGTTCGCATGCTACTCAATGCCCTTTACTATCTAAATGACCAAAAATCACTAACAGAAATTGATATTCCTTGGGCAGAAAAAGCCGTTCTCAAAGAAGCTCTTAAGAAAGTGCACGGTACTTATCTCGAAGAATTACTCAAAGAATACCACTTGTTATAATCATCCATAACAAAGTTTTTATCACTAAAATAGCTCCTCGATTGAGGAGCTATTTTTTAGATTTTCACAATGCTATGCCAGATTAATAAAATATTAAATCCAATTTTGCCAGGAATTTCATTAGCTTGGCAATTAGCAATAATCGCATTTTTAGTATTTCCAACTGACTTGTGAATAGCTGATTGACTGCCAGATGATGGTGTTGTGACAGAACGGCCACCTGGTAATTTATCACCACTCTTACCAGCAAAGCCTTGAACAGCAGACCATGCTTTAATGATCAATGGTTGAATGTAATAGTTATAACCATTATCAAATGCCACACAGTGGTCTAAATAAGCTGTAACGGAACTGTTGTTATTATCAAAACCTTTTTTAGCTTCATCAAAAGCAAGACAGTATGACAATTTACGTGTCACACTTGATTTTGAATTGACAGAACCAAGTTTAAAGCTATTTGGATTACCGTCAAATGAATTGCCAGTCCAAGCTGAAAGTCTAATCGTACCAGCATCAGTCTTGATGAAGTTTCCAGATGGCAAAGCAAATTTACCTTTTGCATAATTTGAAGCAAATGAGCCATCATTAACTTTGATGAGTTGAACCAGATGAAGATTTTCATCTAAAGCTTTTTTGTGGTCAAAATCATATTTTCCAGTAAAGACATCGGGTTTACCGTTATTCCAAACTGCACAATTTGTGTAAGTAATATCTGGTGTCACATCCCCTACTTTATCAAAGGAATCCCAACAACCATCAGAATTATCCCAAGCATAACAGTAAGTAAAAGTATTGCCGCTACCTGCACCGAGTTTTGGTGCAAAGCCATCAGCATTTCCGCTACGTGTGTAAACATCACAGTTACGGTAGCTGTAAACCGCTTCAATTGTATTACGATAAGCACCTGCCGTTACTTGCAAACCAGTACCGTTATTATATCTAACAATACAATTTGGAACCTTGTTATTACCAGCAGTTTTTCCTTTGATTTGGATACCGTTATCTGGCGCATGCTCAATAATCAAGTTTTGAAGGGTGTAGTTTGAGCCATAAATTCTGACACCAACTGCCGCATCTGATGAGGCTTTACCGATGTATTTTGCCATAAAGTCTGAAAAATTAAGCTCTGGATAAGAGCCATCCGCATTTTGCACACCAATGATTTGAACGTTAGCATTTGCTTTAGACAAAGCAATTTGCCCGTCACAAGCAATCTTGTTTCCCTTCACATAAACCTTTCGCCACCGGCTTTTTCAGCTTTTGAAATAGCAGAGCGAAAATCGTTATAAGTTGAGACTGTCACGCCATTGAAGCTGCTAATGAAGAGAAAATTAAGCTTTCATCAGCACTTTCTGTTTGGCACAAATCAACTTCAGTTGTCTCACTTGAATTACTAGTAGCTTCACTTAATTGGCTTTCTGAAACGGCATCAGAAGATGTAGCTCCCACCTGAATACTAAACAAGTCAAGATCAGCGTCTTTAGCATATAAATAAAGCTCACCAGCTTCACCTGAATAAGTGTAAGTTGCTTCACTGGCTTGCACACCCACAGTCAGATTGGTTAGGTCTTGACCTTGGCTATCAGCTAAAACGAGATGACCCTCATCAGTCTGTGAAGCACTTTTCAAAACGACTTTAATCACATCGTTATCTGATACTAAAAATTTCAATGAAGCCTTATCCTTACTACCTGTAGCAATTAACTGTAAGGCAGATGTATAATTGCTTTCTGAAACATTAGCTTCTTCTGCTTTGATGAACAATGGTAACTCTTCATTTGCTAATAAAGTCAACCCATCAATCGTTTTTTCAGACTTTAGCTGACCCAAATCTTTAAATGAAGAATCACTAAAATTCCAAGCTACTGAAGAATCAGCTTTGACAATCATTGGACCAGGTCCTAAATGAGACAAAAGCGTAGCTAATGCTATTAAAAGACCAAAGCCAAGTGACAAAAAATGTTGCTTAAAGTTTCGCATATTTTAACTCCTTTTTTTGAGAACGCTTTCTTAATTGTAATATTTCATTTTAGTAATATTAGATTTTTGCAAATCTGGAAAAATCATCCGTTTAAAAAAAACAAAAAGAAGCCCCAAAGGACTTCTTTTTTACCGAATTTATTATGCAAATATAAGGAATTATTCAGCGTCTGGACGTGATTTACGATCGATGTCAGCAAGAATATTTTCTACAAACTCATTGATTGATTCAGTGTGAGTTTGTTTGCTTCCGTAACGACGAACGTTAACAGTCTTATCAGCCATTTCTTTATCACCAACGATTAATTGGTAAGGAATTTTCTTAGTTTGGCTTTGACGAATCTTAAGTTGCATTTTTTCGTTACGTTCATCGACGTCAACACGAACACCTTTGTCGCGAAGAACTTTAGCAACTTCCCAAGCGTAGTCAACGTGAGCTTCATTAGAAACTGGGATAACAGTTACTTGGTGAGGAGCAAGCCATGTTGGGAATGCACCTTTGTAGTTTTCAATCAAGATAGCTGTGAAGCGTTCCATTGTTGAGATAACACCACGGTGAATCATAACTGGACGGTGTTCTTCACCATCAGCACCGATGTATGTCAAACCAAAACGTTCTGGAAGAAGGAAGTCAAGTTGGATTGTTGACAATGTTTCTTCGTTACCAAGAGCAGTTTTCACTTGGATATCAAGTTTTGGACCGTAGAAAGCAGCTTCACCTTCAGCTTCAAAGTATTCAACGCCCATTTCATCTAAGGCAGCTTTCAACATTGATTGTGCATTTTCCCACATTTCATCGTCATCATAGTATTTGTGAGTATCTTTAGGGTCACGAAGTGACAGACGGAAACGGTATTCAGTTAAGTTGAAATCTTCGTAAACGTCGATAATCAATTGAAGAGCTTTTTGGAATTCTTCTTGGATTTGTTCAGGTGTTACGAACAAGTGACCATCGTTAAGTGACATTTCACGAACACGTTGAAGACCTGATAAAGCACCAGATTTTTCGTAACGGTGCATCATACCGATTTCAGCGATACGGATCGGCAATTCACGGTATGAGTGTACATGGTGTTTGTAAACTTGGATGTGGTGTGGGCAGTTCATTGGACGAAGAACAAATTCTTCACCATCACCCATATCCATTATTGGGAACATATCTTCACGGTAGTGATCCCAGTGACCTGAAGTTTTGTAAAGATCAACTGAAGCCAATGGTGGAGTATAAACGTGAAGGTATCCTGATTCTACTTCTTTATCAACGATGTAACGTTCCAAAGTACGACGGATTGTAGCACCATCTGGTAACCAGAATGGAAGACCTTGACCAACTTCTTGAGAAATCATGAACAAATCAAGTTCTTTACCAAGTTTACGGTGGTCACGTTCTTTAGCTTCTTGACGTTGTTTAAGGTAAGCTTTAAGGTCTTTTTTATCAAACCAAGCAGTACCGTAAACACGTTGCATCATAGCGTTATCGCTATTTCCGCGCCAGTAAGCACCAGCAACGTTCAATAGGTGGAAGACTTGGATACGACCAGTTGATGGCACGTGTGGGCCACGGCAAAGGTCTGTAAATTCACCTTGTGTGTAAACAGTAAGTCCACCTTCGTCTTCACCGTGTTCTTCAATCAATTCAAGTTTGTAAGGATCGTTTTTGAACAATTCACGCGCTTCTTCGATAGAGATTTCTTTACGAATGCATGGAAGGTTTTCTTTAACGATTTTTTTCATTTCTTCTTCGATACGAGGAAGGTCTTCATCAGTGATTTGACCTGATTTATTATCAGTATCGTAGTAGAAACCATTTTCGATTGCAGGACCTACACCAAGGCAAAGGTCTGGGAAAAGACGTTTTGCGGCTTGAGCAAATAGGTGAGCTGCTGAGTGACGTAAGATACCAAGAGCGTCTTCATGATCAGGTGTTACGACTTCGATGCTACCATCTTCAGTGATTGCACGAGTAGTATCAATCAATTCTCCGTTAAATTTACCAGCCAAAGCTTTTTTAGCTAGTGAATTACTAATACTTTGAGCAATTTCAAAAGTTGTTACTCCAGATTCGAATTCGCGCACAGCGCCATCTGGGAAAGTAATTTTAACCATACTATTCTCCTTTAAAAAATTTACATTGTTGAGAATTCCTTTTTGGGAACCGGGCAAAAGGAACTTGATGAGTTTACAAAAATTTTTCACCTAGATAAAAGAAAAGCGACGTCCAAAAAGGACGTCGCAACGTGGTTCCACCTTCATTTATCTACGACAAAAAAGAGTCGTAAACCTCAAATCGGCTATATCGTAGCCACCGTTTTATGTTTGCATAAAAAGCAAAGGAAGTAGTATTGAATCAGTCAACCCTGCGCCCTTCTCACCAACCGGCACTCGCTCTAAAGGTTGAACCCTGTTCAACTTGTCTTCGATAGATATTATAACACGAATTTTTTATTTTTCAAGAACTTAGTCAAGGAAATCTCGAATTGAATTAATCAAGCGTTTTGGAGCCTTGAAAACTTTTGCTGACGTCTTAACCGTAGCTTTAGCTGCTTCTGCTGGCAATTTAATGGCAGAATGTGCTAACTTCACAGACGTTTTTTCTTTTTGACCACGGACCGTTAAAGAGAATTTTTCTTTTTTCTTATTCTTAGCTGAAATCAAAACATCAAGATAAAAAGCATAGACTGATTTTCCAAAATGTTCTGCTGAGATGGCATACATTTTTGCTTGGTATGCTTTGTCAGCCATAGCAGGTGTGTTTTCAATCGCATCTAAAATAGCATTCGCCAAATCCTCTTCTTGGTAGAACAATGTTCCAAACATCTTTTGGTCAATGATGTCATCCAAGTACGGATTTCCATGTGCAATGACTGGTGTTCCACTAGCAAGACTTTCTGTATAAGTCAACCCTTGAGTTTCACTAGTTGATGCTGAAATGAAGAAATCAGCTGCTTTATAATAAATTGCAGTTTCTTCGTGAGCAACCATTCCCGTGAAAATCACACTATCTTCAATATCAAGGTCCTCAACCATTTTTTTCAAGTCTGATAGATATGGTCCATCACCAACAACAACCAATTTAACAGCTTTATTTTGACCTAAAACGTCTGGAAATTGTTGGACAATAGCTTGAATATTTTTTTCATAAGAGATACGAGACAGACTAAGTAACATTGTCTCATCCTCAGCAATTCCAAGTTTTTCACGAAGTGCTAGCGCATCTTCTCTTGTAATGTCCTTACGTTCGTACTCTTCCACACGAATTCCTGTCGGAATGACACGTTTTGGAATCTTAATATCATAACCATCAAGCAAATTTAGCACAATACGAGATGGACAAATCACGCCGTCCAAGTCGTTCATGTAGCCACGCATGACGTATTTGACCATACCTGGTTTGATGATTTTTCCTTTAGCAATATAACCAACATAGTCTTCATATTGCGTATGATAAGTGTGAACAACTGGAATACGAAGGGTTGCAGCAATCATTTTTCCAAGCATCCCAACGCTAAATTCCGTTTGGGTATGAATAATATCTAATTTATATTGTTTGGCAATTTTATAAGACGAAATCAATCCACGATAAACAATGCGGCGATCTGTAAACGAAATAAAAGGCACGCTAGGAAGTCGAATAATCGTTGGATCTTCGTAGCGTTTCACCGCTTTATCTGTGGTTGTAAAAATATAGACCTCATGTCCTTCTTTTTCCAACTCTTCCTTTAGGGTACAAATACTCGTTGCTACCCCAGAAACTTGAGGAAAATAAGTGTCCGTAAAAAGACCAATTCTCATTTTACAACTCCATTACTTTGTGATAAACATCAACTAATTCATGAGCAACTTTATCAATGCCACGACTTTGAGCAATATGATAACCTGCTTCTTGTTTTTCGCTATTTCCTGATAAAACCTTACGAAGGGCTTTAACAAAACCAGGAACATCATGAGCTAACTCCGCACAGCTACTGTCAACCCAGCCGTGATAAACAGGAATATCTCGCAAAACCACATGTTGGTGACTAGCAAGTGCTTCAAGAACGACAATTCCTTCTGTTTCTTCACGACTCGGGAAGAAGAAGGCATCTGCACCACTCATAGCACCTTCAAAAACATCTCCTTTAATGTAACCAGCAAAAATCACATTATCAGGATGCTTACGTGTCACAATGCTTCTGACTTTATGAGGAATAATCCATTTATTAGTCTCACCGAACCAAATAAAACGCACATCAGGCATTTGTTTTGCCACTTCAACAAATTCGTCAATTCCTTTTCGCATGAAATAAAGCCCAGCACAAATCACAACTTTTTCATCTGGTTTAAGACCAAAATGACGTCTAAACGCCTCTTCCTTAGCAGGATTTGGAACATAACGTGACAAATCAATCCCATTTGAAACAGCATAAATTGGCTTATCAACACCATAGCCACTAATTAATGATTTTGAGTATTCAGTCGGTGTAATAATGGCATCTGCATTGTTATAAAAACGACAAAGATACCATCTAAAAATTGGTGATACTAAATTAGAGCCGATAAAAGAGTCGCGAAAGTCTTCCTCGGTAGAATGACCATGCATCAACACTTTTTTACCCGCTTTTTTGGATTTTTTCAATAATTTCCAACTCTTAATACCATAAGTATTGATATGAACCAAATCATAGTCATCGTTTGGATTTGTTGTATAATCTTGGCCAACCATGCTAAGAGCACGCTCTTGGTGCTCGATGGCACGACCAATTCCTGATTTTCTTAAATAATTTTCGGCTTCCAAATACAGTAAAACTTTCATAAATTCTATTATAGCTTATTTTGTAATTTTTTTCACTAAGACTAAACAAAATCAGCCCAAAGGCTGATTTTGTCATAGTATCCTTTTTGGAAATTATTGACGTGTAGTACCACGCAATTTAAGACCATGATTAAGAATAATTCCTTTTTCTTCAAGTTCTTCTTTGTTCATGATTTTAGTCAACATACGCATACTTACCGCACCAAGGTCATAAACTGGTTGGCTAATTGAGCTTAGGTTTGGACGAGTGTATGATGTGATTGGTGAATCATTACTTGTAAGAATTTCAAAGTCTTCAGGAACTTTTTTACCTGCGGCAAACAATCCATTCAAAAGACCTGCAGCTAGTTCGTCTTCAGCAACATAAGCAGCTGTAGCACCTGAATTCATCACGCGTTGAGCTAGTTCATAACCATCTTTGTAGTTGTAGTGAGCTTCAAATACAAGTCCTTCTTTGAATGATAGGTTGTTCTTTTCAAGTCCTTCTTTGTATCCTGCAAGACGAACTTTACCGTTAATGTCATCGATAAGTGGTCCTGAAACAAAGGCAATATCTTTGTTATTTTTAGCCAAAATATCAACAGCATCAGCCACGGCAGCTTTGTAATCAATATTAACACTTGGAAGTTGGTGTTCTAAATCAACTGTTCCTGCTAGAACCACTGGTGTGCGTGAGCGAGAGAACTCTGCACGAATTTTTTCTGTTAAATGGTGTCCCATGAAGATAATACCATCCACTTGTTTTGCAAGCAAAGTGTTAATAACATTAACTTCTTTATCGTCATCTTCATCACTTGACGCAAGAACGATATTGTATTTGTACATTGCAGCAATATCGTCGATACCTTTCGCTAAAATTGAGAAATAGCTATTAGCGATATTTGGAATAACAACACCAACTGTCGTAGTTTTTTTACTTGCCAAACCACGAGCAACTGCATTTGGACGATAGTCTAAACGGTCAATAACTTCAAGTACTTTTTTACGAGTGTTTTCCTTTACATTTTTATTGCCATTTACAACACGACTAACTGTTGCCATTGAGACGCCTGCTTCTCGTGCAACATCATAAATTGTAATCGTATCATCAGTGTTCATTATTGGACTTCCTTTCTATTTGAAAATTTCGCTTTCACAAATATTTTAGCACCTTTTGGAAACACTTTCAAGTGCAAACTTAGAATTTTTGAAAACTTTTCATATTTTGAAAACGTTTAAAAGGCTGTTTTTCTCATAAAAGGCTAAAAAAATCAAAAAGTAGTTATTTTCAGAAAATTTTCTGCTAACTTTTTAGTAAACTTCTGAAACTCTTTCATCTTTTTAAAGTTTTTTAGCATGATTTTATGAAAATTAAGTGTATTTAATTTTTTCGGCTTCAACTCTTGATTTTTTGTGATTTTTTTGAAAAAATGGGGGGGGTAATTAGAAAGAAGGTTTCTCATGTCTAAATTAGATCAAATCCGCTCATATTTGAATCAAGAAAAAGCAAATATCGCTGTTTTATCTGACCCAGTAACTGTTAACTATTTGACTGGTTTCTTCTGCGATCCACACGAACGTCAAATGTTCTTGTTTGTTTACGCTGACCGTGAACCAGCACTTTTCGTCCCTGCGCTTGAAGTCGCACGCGCCAGCCAAATCGTCAATTTCCCTGTTTTTGGTTACGTTGATTCTGAAAATCCATGGAAAAAAATTAAAAACGGTCTTCCTTCAACAGATAGTGCTAAAATCTTTGCTGAATTTGATAATTTGAATGTTACTAAATTTCAAGGTTTGCAAACCATCTTTGACGGACACTTTGAAGATTTGACACCATTTGTTCAAAAAATGCGTCTTATCAAATCTCAAGATGAAATCGATAAAATGATTGTAGCTGGCCAGTTCGCTGATAAAGCTGTTAAAGTTGGTTTCGATAACATTTCACTTAACAACACTGAAACTGACATTATCGCCATGATTGAATTCGAAATGAAAAAACAAGGTGTTGAAAAAATGAGTTTCGACACTATGGTCTTGACTGGTAATAATGCCGCTAACCCACACGGTATCCCAGGCACAAACAAAATCGAAAACAATGCTTTGCTTTTGTTTGACCTTGGAACAGATATGTATGGTTACGCTAGTGATATGACTCGCACTGTTGCTGTTGGTAAACCTGACCAATTCAAGAAAGACATTTACAACTTATGTTTAGAAGCTCACATGTCAGCTCTAGAGTTCATCAAACCTGGTGTTCTTGCTAGCGAAGTGGACGAGGCTGCTCGTAAAGTCATTGAAAAAGCAGGTTACGGTGAATACTTCAACCACCGTCTTGGACATGGTATCGGAATGACTTGTCACGAATTCCCTTCAATCATGGAAGGTAATGATATGGAAATCCAAGAAGGTATGTGTTTCTCAGTTGAACCTGGTATCTACATTCCTGGCAAAGTTGGTGTTCGTATCGAAGATTGTGGTTACGTCACAAAATCTGGCTTTGAAGTCTTCACACACACACCAAAAGAATTGCTTTATTTTGAAGGATAATTCTCATAAACCTAAAAACTTCAACTACTGCTAAAATGAGCCTAAGAAATTTTTAAAAGACGAAGGTGATATTCCTTATTGTTCACAGTATGATAGCTTTCGCTTTCCAGTTTTTAATACTGCTATCAGTGCCATTTTATTTAACGAAAATCATGATAAAATTCTTTGAATCAAACAGTACAAGATGACTGAACACATTTTACTAGCTGGTTATGTGTCATAAGGCAAAAATGATGAGGCTACTGTCGCTAGAGAAATTGACGAGGAATTAGGCTTAAAAGTAAAATCCTTAACCTTTAATGCTACTAAATACTACGAGCGCAGTAACTCACTCATGATTAATTTTGCCGTAACAGTATCTGGAGCAGTCACTCCCAATCAGGAGATTGATGACTGGGACTGGTTTTCAATCAAAGATGCCAAAAAAGCTATCAAAGACGGTTCTCTTGCCGAAAGTTTTTTACTAGAGAATTTTTAGCTAAAATTGAAAAGGATTGAGAAAAACTCAATCCTTTTTTTGCATACTTTTCTTGCATTTCCTGCCAAAATTGTTGAACAGCTTCTGATATATTTATCTTTAATTTCATCAAAACCATCAGAGACTCTGTCTCAATATCAACAATCTGCTTACCCTCAAAAGGTCTAACCATCTTTTCCATCATGAGAGAAAGCCCTAAATCATTTTCGATAAAATCAATAATTAAGTTAATACGGTTGCCTTTAAAAGACTTGGCTAAAATGCTTTGTATCGCAGCTCCATCCATGACAAGACTTATTGAAAAGCTAGTTCACAAAGATTTAGTGAAAGTAGTTTATAAAGGACATACCAAACGTGTTTACATTACTGATAAAGGAAGAGAAATTATCCTCATCATCGGTGAAGTCTTTCATAAAACCCGTCTAGATTTTATGAAATTGTCTCAACCTTGCGATTTTAACAATCTGATTGACCAAATTAATCATCTGACAAATCAACTAAAATAAAAGAGCTTAAGCTCTTTTTCTTATGCCTGAAAACTGGCTAAAACTAGCTGAAAATGTTATGATAAAAAGAAAACTAGGAGGCTAGCATGAGTACAGAAGCTATTAAAAAACAAGTTATCGATGCCTTTGACCATCGAGTTGCCGTCCGTGTCTACAATGACCAAGAGATTTCACGTGAAGATATGGAGTTCATCCTTGACACAGCTTGGTTAAGCCCTTCTTCGATTGGTTTGGAAGCTTGGCGTTTTGTTGTCCTTGATCGTAAGCAAATTGCAAAACTTCGTGATGACTTAAAAACTGTTGCTTGGGGAGCACAGTCTCAACTTGATACAGCCAGTCATTTTGTTTTGTTACTTGCAGAAAAAAATGCACGCTATGATTCTGACTCTGTCAAAGATAGCCTCGTTCGACGTGGTCTCGGTGAGGGTGACGCTCTCAATAGTCGCCTAGCCACTTACGAGTCTTTCCAAAAAAATGATATGTCACTTGCTGACAATCCACGCGCCCTCTTTGATTGGACCGCTAAGCAAACCTACATCGCTCTTGGAAATATGATGACATCAGCCAGCATGATTGGTATTGATTCTTGCCCAATTGAAGGATTTAATTATGACAAAGTCAATGCTATTCTTGCCAAAGCAGGCATTATTAACTCTGATAAAGAAGGCATTGCAAGCATGGTGTCATTTGGTTATCGACTATGCGATCCAAAACACCCTCGCTCACGTAAACCTCGTGAAAAAGTCATTACATGGTTCGAATAAATAGATAAAGCTTGAACTTTCGTTCAAGCTTTATCTATTTACATTAATGCCATTTTTACTGCGCTGAGTAATCCGCTAGTTGTCCCTGGAAAAGCAAAAATCATCTAACTAAGATCATTTGCTGTAACTTTTTGATTGATCATCAATGTCAAAAGATTAATCATTTCACCAGCTTCATTACCTAAAAGACTAGCGCCGACCAATTCTTTATTCTGATTAACAATCAGTGTCACGTGCGCTTCATCTTCTAATTTTGTCTGAAATTTCAATTGTTGTCCAAATGGAATCTCAACAATACGGTAAGCATCGTTCTCACGACCCTCAACAACACTCACCCCAACTTGTGCAATACGTGGGAAAGTATAAACAAGATTTGGAATAGCTGGATACTGAATTGCTTCTTGATTTACTCCAAGAATGTAAGCTGCAATATAATCTGATTCAAAACTTGCTGTCGACGTTAAACATGGAATGTTTTTATCAATGACATGCAAAAATATTTGGCACAGAAGTTTGCAGATATTCATTAACAACGATTCCTGAACGATTGTAGGCAATGCCAAGTTCATCAGGACCAAGATTTTCAACATTTGGAATACGTCCTGTTACATCAAGAACATAGTCAGTCTCTAATTCCAAACCTTGCGCCGTTGTGACACGTAAACCAGCGGTAGTTTCTTCAACTGCTTGAACTGCTTGTTTGAAATGGAAGTAAACACCTTCTGCTGTCATTTTAGCAACCACACTATCAATATAATTTTCTTGATAAGCTACTAAAGCTCTATCAGCATATTCAATGATATGGACCTCTGAGCCAAGCTTAGCAGACATGGTTGCAAATTCCATAGAAATGATTCCTGCACCGATAAAGGTGATGTGTTTTGGCATCTTATCCAAATCAAGGAAATCACAACTATCATGCAAGAATTCTTGCCCTTTAATTTGAAGACGTGCTGGACGTTGACCCGTTCCAAGAACGATGTAGTCTGCACTGATTCTATCATCATCCACACTAACTGTATGAGCGTCAACTAATTTTCCGTAGCCTTTTAGCAAATCAATCTGCATTTGCGCAAACATACCTTCCATGAGAGAAGCGTAAGTTGGAATTTCAGATTTTTTATAAGCCATAAGCTCTTGCCAGTTAACCTTAGTATTACCAGTAATGCCTGCTTTATCATAACGTGAAAGACCATCAATAAACTCAAATGGACTGTCTAATAAAAATTTGGCACTACAGCCATAATTGGTACAAGTACCAGCCGTAATATCTTTTTCAACAATGGCCACTTTTTTCCGACCTGAGACAATCTCACTGCCGCATGCCAATTAGCATGTCCTGAGCCAATAAAAACCACATCGTAATCGTAAGTCATTTCCTTCTCCTTAAAGCTGTTGTGTTAACCAGTTTTGATAACCAATAGCATCAATCAAATTCAACTGTTGCTGTGTCCACTGCAAATCATCATCTTCATCTTTGTAGTAGGCTTTTAGCAAATCATAAGTCACCAAATCATTAGATGCAGCACCAACCAATGGTAATAATTCTTCCAGTCCTTCTTTTGAAACTTCCAAATCATGTCTTAGCCACTCTAAAGGACTAGCTGGCATTTCAAAGCTTACTTGATTTTGGTAACAGATTTTACCACCCAAATCTAAAATGCGATTAAAGAGTTTTTGTGAAAAGTCATACTCCTCTGAAGCGTGGCTTTTGTATTTATCACCAAGTTTTGAAAATCCTTGTACCTCAAAATTCAAAGCCACAAGATCATGAATATTTGCTTGATTTAAAATTTTGTTTCCAATTTTTTGTAATAGTTCGATTGTATTTTCCATAATTTCGACCTCTTTTTTATAATTAGTCGCACACGATTGGCTATAGTTTACTACTCCTTTTTCAAGTTGTTAACTTTTACATTTATTTTTTTCTATGTCCTGATAAGAGCAAGTAAACACAAAGAAAGGGACGTTATGCCAGAACAACATCCTGCTTTAACTAATCAACTATGTTTTGCGATTTATAATGCTAATAGAGTTTTCAACCAATTTTATAAACAAAAACTAGCTAAATTTGATTTAACCTATACACAATATATTGTTCTCTTAGCACTTTGGAAAACTGACAATCTTGCTTTGCGTGAATTAGGAAAACAATTAGACCTTGCTAGCAATACATTGACACCACTTCTCAAGCTTTTAGAAGACAAAGGTTATCTAACACGTATTCGCCCTGAAGAAGACCAACGTCAGCTAATTATCGCCCTTACAGAAGCTGGTAAAGCCCTTCAAGCTGATGTTGAACAGCAATTGCACACCTGCGTTGGAGAATTTTCACCTGCTTTGCAAGGAAAAATCAAAGAAATGATAGCTGACAATCACATTTTGATTGAGGAATTGAAAAAAATGTTTTAAAAAGAGTTTGGATTTATCCAAACTCTTTTTGTTTTATTATCTTGCATTGAAATTTTTCATTTGGCGTTTAATGTCGCGGTCTTGCTCGCGGCGTTTGATGGTTTCACGTTTGTCGTAATCATGTTTCCCTTTAGCCACACCAAGTAAGACCTTAGCAAAGCCATTTTTCAAATAAACTTTAAGAGGAATAAGGGTCATCCCTGTTCCTTTTAAGTCATTTGACAATTTTTCAATTTCACGTTTTTTAAGCAATAATTTACGTGTACGCTCAGGCTCTTGGTTCCAGATATTTCCTTGTTCAAAAGGAGAAATGTGAACATTAATCAACCAAGCTTCGCCATTTTTAATTTGAGCGTAACCGTCTTTTAGCTGAATACGTGCGGCACGAACACTCTTAATTTCAGTTCCTGTCAAGACGATTCCAGCTTCAATGGTATCAACTATATTATAGTCATGACGTGCCTTTTTATTTTGGGCAACGACATTTCCTTCACCTTTTGGCATATTAAGCTACCTCTCTTGTGTCAAAATTTTTGGGTTAGCAATGAGGCTTGTCACCTTTTATTTTTTAGCTTTACGAGTTTTTTTCTTAGCTACTTCTTTGTAAAAAGGTTTCTTGCCTGTTTTTTTAGAAGATGATTTTGAAGATTTATGATTGCGTTGTTTATTTGATTTGTGGTCTTTTTTATGGTCTTTGTGATTGTCAGATTTTGGACGACGTTTGTCTTTTCCAGAACGGTCTTGACGTGATTTCTTCACTTTTTCAATTACATCATAATCACTTGGAATGTACTCAAAGTCAATATCACCAGTTTCTTTGTCGGCACGTGTTAATTTAATCTTGATTTGTTGACCAACGCGGAAGACTTTACCTGATTTTTCACCTTGAAGGGTCAAAGTACGTTCGTTGTAATTATAGAATTCTGGTAAGGTTGTGATGTGAACAAGACCTTCAATGGTATTTGGCAATTCGATAAACATACCAAATTTCACGACACTAGCCACCACACCGTCAAATTCTTGACCAACGTATTCTTCCATGTATTCAGCTTTTTTCATCGCTTCAACCACACGTTCGGCATCAATAGCACGACGTTCGAGAGTTGAAGATGATGTTGCCAATTCTGGAATCACATTTCTGAAGTGTTCAATCTTCTCATCTGTCACTTGTGTGTATTCACGAATCATACGGTGAACAAGAAGGTCAGGATAACGACGAATTGGGCTTGTAAAGTGTGTGTAGTACTCAGCAGCCAAACCATAGTGCCCATGATTGTGTTCAGAATAGCGTGCTTGTTGCATTGAACGAAGAAGCATCATATTCAAAACTTCAGCACCTGGTTTTCCTTCAACTTTTGCCATGAAATCTTGAAGAGCTTGCTGGCTAATTTTATTAGCTGTCCCGTGAATTTGCACGCCAAAAACGCTTGCATAATCAAGGAATTTTTGTAATTTTTCAGCTTTAGGATCTTCGTGGATACGGTAGATAAATGGCAATTTGCGTTTTGCAAAGTGTTCTGCTACTGTTTCGTTAGCTGCCAACATGAAGGATTCAATCATGCGCTCTGCAATACCACGCTCACGAATCACGATGTCAACTGGCATTCCTTTGTCATTGACGATGATTTTAGCTTCGCTAGTATCAAAATTAAGTGCCCCACGATGCACGCGCATCTTCTCTAAGATATTATGAAGAGCAGCCATGTGGTGAATTGACTCAACGATTGGTTGGTATTTTTCAATCAACTCTTCATCGCCAGCAATGATATCATTAACATCGCTGTAAGTCATACGGAAAGTTGTTTTAATAACTGATTGACAGATTTGGTGATTCACCACGTGACCATTACGATCAATTTCCATCAAACATGATTGTGTCAAACGATCTACATTTGGATTTAATGAACAGATACCGTTTGACAAGCGTTCTGGTAACATTGGCACCACACGGTCAGTCACATACACAGATGTTCCACGAGCTACCGCTTCACGGTTAAGGGCAGAACCTTCTGTAACATAATAAGACACGTCAGCGATGTGAACACCTAACTCAAAGTTACCGTTATCTAAAAGTTTGATATGAACCGCATCATCCAAGTCTTTGGCATCAGCGCCGTCAATGGTAAAGGTGATTTCATTACGTAAATCCACGCGACCAATCAAATCTTTTTCAGACAGCGCATCTGGAACAGCATTAGCTTCAGCCATAACGTCTTCTGGAAATTCTGATTTGATGTCCATTGATTCAAGGACTTCAAGAACATCAATTCCAACATCCCCTTGGTGACCAACGATATCACGAACATGACCGACAAAGTAATCGTGACCACGCGTTGGGTATTTATCGATATCAACCTTGATGATTTCAGTTCCGTCTAAAACAACAGGTTCTTTTTTGATGTAGATTTCTTGTTGGATTTTTTGATTCTTAGACTTGATGTAACCAGCATATTTTGGTTTTTCATCGTCTAGGATAAATTTCCCAACGACAGTTTTTAGACTGCGTTCAACGATTCCGACAATACGGACTTCAGCCGCTGTACCTTTAAGACGGTTAGCAGGTTTCTTAATCACAGCTTCAACCGTATCACCATCTACAGCATGACCAACGTCATTATGCCCAACAAACATGTCATCTTCATCCTCATCAACAGACAAGAAACCAAAACCAGCTTTGTTAGCACGAAAGACACCAGTGACCGTAATTTCTTTTTTTTTCTCTACTTTTTTACGAAGGGCAAGGCTACCGCTATCATCAAAGCGGAGTTCACCCTGACTTTCTAACTGTGAAATTTCTTTAACAAGCAATGGAAATTTTTCAGCACCAGTCATATCCAAACCAGCCGCTAAATCGTTAATATTAACTTTTCCATGCTCTTTTAAATAAGCAATAATATTTTCATTCATAATTGTGATTATAAGCAAGACCGATTAGCAAAAAAAGTCCTGCTATCTTCTATCCTCTCGTTTTCTAGCTTGATGGAAGTTGTGAAAAGTCACTGAATTTCAAATTCCAATCCGCTACTGGACAGACTCCTCACTACTTACTTAATAATAAAAAATGAGCTGAATGACCAGCTCATGAATTTTCGTACAAAATTCAAGATGCGCAGCCAACGTAAGCTAAGATGCATCTTTTTCGTCAGTTGCTATCTATTTACTTGATAAGATTGCTAACGCTAAAGCAATTGCTAGCCAAAAGAAAACTAGAACTGCTGTAAAACGTTGCATAAACGCTTCGAAGCCACGCGCTTTAGTACGTTCAAATAAAGCTTCTGAACCGCTGTTATCAAATACGTTGCTACTTGGATTTTTCTGTGGTTGCATAAAAATAGCAATCACGATAATAACAGATAATACCAGTAAAGCTGTCAGTAGTACATTGTACATATGTTTCACTAAGAACGCGTCAGAAGCTTAACTCAGGGAAAAAATCCACTACTTTTTTGCTTCTGGGTTCTATTTCCTTTCCTACACTATGGTCTTAATTATTCTATCATAAATATCCCTACGATTCAATATGTAGGGTTACTTTTCGCTCTTTGGGACAGTATTTTAGAACCTGAATTTTGTCGGGATGAGTTGCTTTATTTTTGCTTGTTAAATAATTTTTACTACCACAGCTACTGCATTTTAAATTAATCTTGACTCTCACGCGATTTCCTTAACTTTCAAATATTTTCTAAAATTGATAAGGCTCCACACAAAGTTTACAAAGACAATCAAACTTGTTACATAAAAGACTGAACGGTATCCCATACCAGTCGCAATGGCAGAACCAACAAATGGTCCAACGACTTGTCCAATATTCATAAACATTTGGTTATAGCTGAAAATACGTGAAATTCCTTCTCTTGGCGTGATTTTAGTCAGTAGTGAGTTAACACTTGGCATCAGCGCACCTGTACCGAAACCGTACATGAAACGCACAATTCCGAGTTCAAGTGAATTTCTGGCAAGGGCACACAAGACGTACATACTAAAGCTATAAAATAGAGCTATCAAAAGTAGTCTATGATTACCTATTCTATCACCAATTTTACCAAGAGTCGAGCTCGATAACATACTTGAAAAACCAAGAGCAGACACAATCAGACCAGAGACAAACATTAGATTTTCAGTTTGTCCAAGATTACGAATGTATAAGGTCAAAATTGGGGCAATAGATTGAGCTGAAATTTGGATAATCATACTTGTTACAAAAAGCCCGATTAGAATTTGCTTGTCTTTAATTGATAAAAAGAGTTCTCGAGTTGACATAGCATTAGCCTTAGCAACAGGTTTGAAATCTTCTTTAATCAAAAAGACTGTCAGAAAATTACAGATTAGCAAAATAAATCCGACCAACAAAAAGACTTGTCGAATACCTAACCATTCAGCCAACATTCCTCCCAGTAAGGGACCAATTAGGCTCCCGCCAATCATACCAGTTGCTAGCGTTCCAAGTGCATATCCTGAACGATTTTTAGGTGCTTGACTAGCAATCAAGGCTGTTGAATTAGGAATGTATCCTGAAAAAAGACCGTTTAATAGCCTCAGTGTTAATAACCAAAAGACATTAGGGACAAAGGCTAAACCACCCATTGTAAAGGTCATGACCAAGCTTGCCCTAACCATCATCGGTTTACGTCCATATTGGTCGGCTAGCCGCCCCCACACCGGAGCAATCAAAGCAGAGGCTAAAGCTGATAAAGATACCGCTAGACCAGCGTACCACTCAACTTTATTTTTGGGAGCGCCTAGTTCTTCTACATACAAAGCCATAAATGGCATAACAAGCGAAAAGCTTGCCCCAGTAAAAAAGTTACCAAGCCAAGCTACTCGTAAATTTTGTTTCCAATTAACTTCGTTACTTATGATTGTTCACCTTCTTTTCAAAAAAAGTCAATTGCTATTATAGCACATTCCAAAAGAATTACTAAAAACTTGCTACACAAAGCGTTTTCTTGAAAAATATGCAGAAAATCAGGCAATTTTCCAAGCATTCATCGCTTATAATTCCTGCAAAAGCTGATGGATTTGTGCTTTTAATTCCGTAAGGTCACCACTGTTATCTAACAATTTGTCAGCATAAGGCTTTTTAGCTTCTGTCGACATTTGGCTAGCCATGCGTTTTTTAGCTTCTTCTTTTGAAAAATGATTACGCATCACCAAACGCTCTAATTGTGTTTTCTCATCAAGATGAACCAACCAAATATCATCAAACCACTCCATATAATCATGTTCAATCAAAAGCGGAATATCCATAAAAAAGACATCTTGAGTCTTAGCTAGTTCATCTCGTCTTCTAGCCAACTCTTCTCGAATGATACCATTTTGCAGATGTGATGACTTTTCAAGCATATCTTTACTCAAAAAAATCAACTGCCCCAATTTTTTGCGATCGAGTTCACCATTTTCTTGAAGAATCTCACTGCCAAACCAGTTGCAAAGGGCTTGATAAAGTTTTCCACCTTTAGCCTGAAGTTCGTGAACCACCTGATCAGCATCAATCACTTGATAGCCATGTTTTTTAATTTCAGCAACAACGGTTGACTTTCCAGAAGCAATCCCGCCTGTGATTCCAATAATTTTTGTCATCGTTTTTGACAAGCAGGACAAAAATGTGTCCCGCGACCTCCTACTTTTATTTTTTCAATTGGTGTGGCACAACGTGGGCAAGGCTCGTCTGTTTTTCCGTAAACCTGCAAATACTCTTGCATTGTCCCATTTTCACCAAAGGCATTTTGGTAAGTTCGGATAGTTGTTCCACCTTTTTCAATGCCAAGTTGTAAGATACGGATAATCTCATCGTGAAGCAAATTGATTTCAGCTTTTTGAAGACTATTTGCTTGGCGTTCAGGATAAATTTTAGCTGCCCAAAGTACCTCATCCACATAAATATTTCCAAGACCAGCTACCAAAGTTTGCTCTAAAAGATATGGTTTAATGAGTTTTTTAGAGGCAGATAGTTTTCGAGTAAATTCTGCCACATCAAAATCTTCCTTAGTCGGTTCAGGACCTAATTTTCTTTTTTGGAAATAAGCTGCAACTTGATTTTCGGCTACCAATTCCATGGTTCCAAATTTCCGAACATCCTTATAAACCAAAGTCGACCCATCATCTAAACCAAAAAAGATATGAAAATGTTTATCCTCAGGAACCTGGTGCTCAAACAGCAAATATTTTCCTTCCATTCTCAGATGAGAAATAATCACTTGCTCATCTAGGTTCAGCAGCAGGTACTTCCCACGTCTACCAATCGACTGAATGGTTTGACCAAGTAAGTCAGACTCAAAAGCACCTAAATCCGTTTTAACCATTTTCGGCACACGAACATCAACCGATATAATTTTGCGCCCAACAATCAAACACTCAAGACCACGACGAACTGTCTCAACCTCAGGTAATTCCGGCATCTTTCTGATACAAAGGACGTAAAAGGCAAAGTAAAATTAGGAGGTCATCAGAAATCCTGATTTCTGAAATGACCTATCTATTTTACACAGCCTTTCGTCCGTGTTCAAAGCAACACGAACATGTCCTTCTCCTTTCTCAATAAGTTTTATAGAAATTTTGACGACAGTGATAAACACCTAGTCACCATTTATCTTTTTTCAAAGAGTCTTAGACATGGCCAATTCACCACCAATGACTTTTCCTTTTTATTATTTTTAAAAGAGGAGGTGTTAAGCCAAAAACACCTCCTAATTAAATGAACTATTAATACTCTTTCTCGTTGTAACCAAAGTCAGCGAGATCAAGTTTTTTATCACGCCAGTTTTTCTTAACTTTAACCCAAGTTTCAAGGTAAACCTTGTCACCAAGCATGATTTCAATATCACGGCGAGCCATTTTACCAATTTTCTTAAGCATAGCGCCTTTTTTACCGATGATAATACCTTTTTGACTGTCACGTTCAACCATGATTGTTGCACGAATGTGAACCTTGTCTGTCTCTGGATCACGTTTCATTGAATCAACAATAACTGCAACAGAGTGAGGTACTTCTTGTTCTGTCAACTTCAAGATTTTTTCACGAATCATTTCTGATACCAAAAAACGTTCTGGGTGGTCAGTGATTTGGTCTTCAGGAAAATATTGGAAACCTTCTTCCAAATTATCTTTTAAGATATTAAGAAGTGTTTCAACATTATTACCTTGAAGGGCTGAAATTGGCACAATTTCTTTGAAATCCATTTGACTACGGAAATCATCAATTTGTTCCAACAATTGGTCTGGGTGCACTTTATCGATTTTATTGATAACCAAAACAACTGGAATGTTAGCTGATTTCAAACGTTCGATAATCATGTCGTCACCTTTGCCACGTTTTTCATCAGCAGGCACCATGAAAAGAACTGTCTCAACTTCACGAAGTGTGCTGTAAGCTGACTCAACCATGAAATCACCAAGTGCTGTTTTGGGTTTGTGAATTCCTGGTGTGTCAATAAAGACGATTTGTTCGGTATCTGTTGTATAGATACCCATGATTTTGTTACGAGTTGTTTGAGCTTTGTCGCTCATGATAGCAATTTTTTGCCCCATAACGTGGTTCAAGAATGTCGATTTCCCAACATTTGGGCGACCTAAAATCGCTACAAAACCTGATTTAAACATAAGATATAAAGGACGTTAAACGTCCCTACTCCTTTCATTATTTGCAAAATATTTTTATCGGTTGCCAAAAATCAAGGCAATAATTTTCGGTACAAAAATAATCAATCCTGTAATCACGGTATAAGTTGATACCACCAATACCGCTCCTGCTGCCATATCCTTGGCATTTTTTGCTAGCATTGAAAAATGATAATCACTAGCCAAGTCAACCACATTTTCAAGCGCAGAATTAACCATTTCTAAAGTGATGACTAAAAAGATGGCTAAAAATAAGAATAACCATTCAATCGCAGATATACGAAAAACAGCTCCTGCTGCAGTTGCTAAAATAGCTGACACCATGTGTTTACGCATATTTCTTTCTTCCTTGAAGGCTGTAACTATTCCAGTAATGGCAAATTCCATACTAGATACCAAGGTGCGATTTTTCCACTTTTTAGGGGAATTATTGTCTCTTAAGTCCATAGGCAGTTAAAATTTCTTCCTGTAAAGTAAACATTTCTTTTTCTTCTTCAGGGGTATAATGGTCGTAGCCGTTGATGTGTAGGAAACCATGGACCGCTAAGAATCCCATTTCACGTTCAAAAGAATGACCGTACTTTTCTGCTTGTTCACGCGCTTTATCAACAGAGATAAAGAGCTCACCGATATAAGCATCGAATTCGTCTAGCATTTCTGCAAGCTCAGAATTTTCAGCCAAATCTTCTTCTGAGAAAGTTAAATCTGATTCTGGTTTGTACTCTAAGCTGATAACATCCGTTGGACGGTCTGTGTCACGGTATTCTAAGTTCAATTCATGGCTGCGCTCATTAGTCACGAAAGTCACTGCCATTTCTTTATTTTCTTTACCAGTCTTTTCAGCAGCAAATTGTAATAAGTCCAAAGTTTGGTTTTTAATTTCTTCTGAAACTTGACCAGTTTCATCTATCATTTCAACGTACATATCTATCTTCTTTCAAAACTAATTATATCAAAGATATTATACCATATTAAGGATAACAGCGCCATTTTAGGCACTAAGAAACTTTTTAGGCATGCCATTTAATCATAAAAAAAGAAGTAGCCTGAGGAGAGCTACTTCTTTCTGGAAAAGGAGTTAGAATTGTGTTAAAAAGTTAGTTAATGACCGACTATTTTAGACCATCTTTATTGTAGTTACCAGATTTCACGAGGTCGAATCCGACGCTGCAAGGAAATTGGGTGCTAGTCCCTAGTTGGTTGAAGATGATTTTGGCGTTTACATTAGCGTATTCTTCTGGGAGATTAAGGTAGAAGTTACCAGCATCACCGATTTGTGATTGACCTGGGAAGCGAGTACCATTACCACCACCTACTGGACGAGAGAAGAACAAAAGTGTACCTTTAGCACGCGCTGTAATCATTGACCAACCAAGACGAATATCATCATTGGCATAAGTATCGTGAGATTCAACCCAAGTAACAAGATTTGCTGGGTCAAATAATTCATTAAATTACCTGCAGCAGCACAACGATCTTTCAAGTCATTACGAATTTGATTACCATAATTTGATGCACTAACGCTCATCAACTTAGAATAATCAGCTTCATGTGAGATGCTATCTTGAAGAACTTCACCATATTGGAATTCAGATCCATTATTCAAAATAACATTCCAGAAATCACTTCCATATTCACCAGGCAATTCAATGTGTTTATCAGTATCATAACGGAAACCATCAGCTCCATCAGCAACTGCTGTTTTCAAGAATTTCAAAAGGTATTGTTGAATTTGTGGATTTTGAGTATTCAAATCATACAAACCTAGAAGAGCATTTTGTGTCACATCATAACGATCATCCCAGTTTTTATTCTCTTTGTTACCATGTATCCAATTTGGAATACTTTTAATTTCTTGACTGATTTGGTTGTAGTCAGATGTTGTGTGGTTAAGGATAGCATCAACAATGATTTTAATACTATATTGATCAGCCACACGGTTCATTTCTTTAAATTCTTCTTCTGTACCTAATTGGTAGTGACCAATCGTATGTAAAATTGGTTGATATTGATAGTACCAATTTTTCAAGCTCTTATTACCACCGTCATCAACAATAACTTGGTTAATTGGTGATGTTTGAACACTCGTATAACCAGCGTCCTTAATCGCTTGCATATTATCTTTAATAGTATCGAAAGACTAGCACCATGCGTAAAGCACTGTTCCTTCTTTCATTGAGACTTGCTCATCAGCCTTAACAGCATTAGCTTGCACGAAAATACCAGTGCTGACCTCTGTCAAAACTAAAAGAGAGCCTAAACCTCTTTTCATTTTCTTTTTCATATTTACTTTATTACGAAGTGACATAAATAATCTCCTATAAAGATAAGTTAAAAATACGCAACCGTTTTCATTAATGATTAAAAAATAAAGCAGTATTATGCGTGAAACCTGTCCAATCAACTACATATACCTGCATGTCTATAAATAATGATTAACACATCATTTTCTTATAGACATTCTTCCAAAATCTTGTTGCAATCAGTTGTATATTTGTCTATATTATATCACATTTTTTGGAAGCGCAATCAAAAAACTGACAAATCTCTTGTGAAACCTTTTATTTTGAATAATTTACCTTCGTTACACAAAAATGCTGACTAGTGACCCAGCCACCAGGATATTTTTTATTATTTTGGAGACGTTCCATCTCTGTCATTCCGAGTTTTGTCAAAACACGAACTGAAGCCGGATTTTCAAGTGCACAAAAAGCATGTACTTCCTCAAATCCTAACACCTCAAAACAAAGTTCTAAAATTTTAGCGCTCGCTTCTGTGGCTAAACCATGCCCCCAAAACTTTTTATTGATAATATAACCAATTTCTGCTTCTTTTCCATCTGACCAGTTCATTAAATCAACAGTCCCAATGAACTCTGAAATCTCTTTTCAGACAATTCCATATCGTCCCAGAGGACTCTTTAGATAAATATTTTCAATCACATTTTTAGTTTCTTCGATAGTTTGATTAGCTGGAAAACCCCATTTAGTATTTTCAATATCTGACGTATAAGCAAACATTGTCTTTGCATCAGCCATTGTCACTGGAAGCAATAACAATCTCCATATCTCAAGCTCACTATGTTCTCTCAACTGTTTTTCAAGCATTTTTCTCCTCAAACACTATTAAAAAAGCGACCTAAAACAGGTCAACTTAGTTATCTTACTTTTCTTTTGGACTCACCATTCCTTCATCTATATGAGTTATCAAATCTTGGAAGTCACTAGCCAAATGTTTTGCCTGATCACCAAGATTTTTTAAAACATCGGCTTCAATTTCAGAATCCAAAGTCTTCAAATCGCTTTCTAGTCTTTCAGCTTAACTAGTCAACTTTTCACTCATCTTAGTCAACTTTTCAAGTGACGCACGATCACACATAATTCTCCTCCTAACAGGTAACTCTTTTTACATCACTGTCCTTTTCGAAAATACCTTGAACATTTCCAAGAACAATGCTTATAGTCTATTTTATCTAAAAAAGAGAATTTTACTAGATTTTTTAGATAATATGGTATTTCTGCCCAAAAAATCCTAGCATAGTATCAGTTTTTACTAAATTCTTTTAGGTGTCATGTAAGACAATAAAGTTTGAAATTCGCAAGCTAAATCTTTAGCTTCTTCCCCAAATGTGGTAAAAAACTCTGAGCTATCCCCTTGATTAAATGCTGAGAATTTATCTATCATTTTTAACTTTTGATTTAAGTCATCAGCCTGTTTTGACAATTAACTACTCATTTCAGAAAGGTTCTCAAATATCTCACGATTATCCATAAAACTTCTCCTTTGATATGCTTTAATCTATTTCTATCTTTGAAAATATCTTGAAAAATTTCAGTATACCTTATCTTACACCAGAAAACCACCTTAATAGAGAATTCGCAGATATGAAAATCATTTTTTATCAAAAAAAGCCACATCTTGGTGTGACTTGAAAATATTATTTTTCCTCTTTGGTGCTAGCTGGCTGACCAATCGTTTCATAGCTAGCAAAGCCTGAGGCACTTGTGCTATCGATAACTTCTTTTTGATGGTGAGCAGTTTTGCGCTCGGCGTCTTTTTCATAAGCATTGATAATTTCAGCAACCACAGGGTGGCGAACCACATCGCTCGCTGAGAAATGAACAAAATCAATTTGCTTGATGTGTTTTAGTTTCTCCGTCGCATCAATCAAACCAGATTTGACTTTCTTAGGTAAATCAATCTGACTGGTATCACCATTAATAATCATCTTAGAATTAAATCCAAGACGTGTCAAAAACATCTTCATTTGCATGATAGTTGTATTCTGTGCTTCATCAAGAATCACAAAAGCATCGTCAAGTGTTCGGCCACGCATATAAGCCAATGGTGCGATTTCAATAATATCACGCTCCATCAAACGTGTGGTTTGCTCTTTTCCTAAAATTTGGTAAAGAGCATCATAAACAGGACGGAGATAAGGATCAACTTTCTCTTTTAAATCACCTGGCAAAAATCCTAGACTTTCACCTGCTTCAACTGCTGGACGTGTCAAAATAATTCGCTTGACCTGACCACGTTTTAAAGCTGTAACTGCCCAAGTCACTGCCAAGAAAGTCTTACCAGTACCTGCAGGACCAATACCAAAGACCACATCATGTGATTTGACACTGTCCGCATAAACTTTTTGTCCTAACGTTTTAACACGAATTGGTTTTCCAGAATTATCTTTGATAATTTCTTCTTCATAAAGGGTAACAAATTTGTCAATAGAGCCATTTTGTGCCATTGAAAGAGCCGTTACTACATCAGATGTATTAACCAACATACCACGAGAAACCAATACTAACAAAGCTTGAATGGTCACACGTGCTAATTCGACACTTTCTTTATCATCTCCTAAAATCTGCACTCGCTCTGTACGAGCATGGATGATAACTCCTAGATTATCTTCGATTAACTTCAAATGACGTTCATTTGAGCCAAATAGCGCTAGCACATCATCAGGATGACTTAAGGTAATTTCAACAGAATGCTCTTGCAAATAGAGTCCCTCTTTCTTTTGTGTTTGATAAGTCTATTATAGCTTATTTAAAACAAAAAATCACGACTTACCGTGATTTCCTTTTTTATTTGAATCTAGCCATCATTAATGCGCCAAATAATCTTCCCAAATTTTATCAAATTCACTGAGATTAAAAGCAAAGCTAGCCTCATCTTCCAAATAGCGACTAATGGTTTCAAAATCATCAGTGTGCTTTGGAAAAGTGGTATCTTCAAAAACAAGATCAGCTAAAATCGCTACTGGTTCATGACTTTTTGGGTTACGTTGCGTCATTAACCAAGTGTAAAATGACTTTCTCATTGCCAATTCTCCTCTAAAAATGCATGTCTGATAGCGCTACTTTCAGCGTAGTGTTCAGGATTTTTCTTGTAAAAACCTTGGTGATAATCTTCTGCCACATAAAATGATTGCACTGGTTCAATCGCTGTGACAATCAGATCTTTGAATCGACCTGAAGCTTGCAATGCTGCTTTTGAGGCTTCAGCAATCTCTTTTTGACGGTCATCACTGTAAAAAATAACAGGACGATAATTGTCACCACGATCTTCAAATTGCCCAAAAGCATCGGTTGGATCAGTCTGTGCCCAATAAATCTCTACCAAATCACCATAAGAGATTTTTTCTTCATCAAAAATAATCTCAACCGCTTCTGTATGTCCAGTTTCATGTGCCTTAACTTGCTCATAAGTTGGATTTTCCACATGCCCACCAGTATATCCTGAACGGACTGATAAAATACCATCTTGTTCTTCAAATGGTTGCACCATGCACCAGAAACAACCACCCGCAAAAATCGCACGTTCCATTCTTTAACCTCCAAAGTATAGTGAATATATTATAGCAAAAAAATGTCCGGTGGACATTTTTTTCACGAGCTTAAAAATTAAAAAACGCCCGAAAAAATCGAGAGCACTTGTAAGATAAAAAAAGTACCTCATACGAGGTACTTATAGTATAACACATTGTTAGACTCCTTTTTGAAGTCCTTTTGAAAATGTTGTTAATTCACTAGCAACTCTTAATGTTAAGTTTTCTAGTTTAGTTTTGCCATTTTTTAAATTTGAAATTTTAGATTGCGCTATGCCAGTTTCTTTTACTATGCGGTATTGCGTCATATGCTCTAAAAACCATTCAATGTCTTTACTATTTGCTTCCATTCAATCCTCCTTAGAACTAATTAACTTAAGAATTATTTTGAAATCAAGTTTTTACGAAACTATTGATTCCTATCTCAGTTATAAAACTCGATACAAAAAAGACCACAGCTTTGCTTAAGGTATCGCTGTAATCTTTTCATGTTTAATCCTCGTTTTCGATTAATTCTGTACCGAATTGGTCTTGTTTCACTTTGCGTGCTTTCATCAAGCCACCAAGTGCTTTTTTAAATTGACCTTTAGAAATACCAAATGTTGATTTGATATCTGCTGGAGATGATTTATCGTTTAGTGTCATAAAACCACCATTTGATTGCAAATAAGTCAAAATCATTTGTGAATCATTTTCAAGCATTTCAAATGAACGTGGTTTTAATGACAAGTTAAGGGTGCGGTCAACTTCACGGAATCCAATCACACGTGCAGTTACTTCTTCACCCAGACGTGGTTCCGCGTAACGCTCACTCGGATGAATAAAGCCAAGCATGTTGTTATCTGGCAAGTAAACAAATGTTCCAGATAATTTCAAACGGTAAACAATGGCACGCAATTTTTCATTTTGCATGTTATTGTAAGCTGGTCCAGCCATTTTTTGGAAAACTTCAGGTTGCGCTGGAATTGCCCAGATACGGTCTTTTTTATCCACGTCAAGGTGAACATAAAGTTTATCACCTTTTTTAGGCCAAAGTTCTTTCATATCAGGCAAGACATCAAGTGACACAACAAATTGTTTGTCAGCAAGTCCTGTATCCAAAAAGACACCTAAATCGCGGCGAAGTTCTGTGACAACACCCCAACCGTAGCTAGTACGAGTTGTGGCAACTTCTGCTGTTGTCATACGAGCTTTTTGGTGCATATCAGTGTAGACAAATCCTTTGACCATGTCACCAATCTTATGCTCACCCTCAGCCTTATCTAACATGAAAGTCACGCCATCTTTTTGTACAAAATACGCTTTCGCATTTTCGTCAATCACAAGTCCTGTGATGACAGTGGCAAGTAAATTATTCATTTATTCTTCCTTTATAAAAGGGAGTGGACAGTCCACCCCCTAACCTTTTTTCTTACTGATTAGACTTCAAGCAATTCTTTTTCTTTGTTTGCTGTCATAGTGTCAATGTGTTTAACAGCTTCATCTGTTGCTTTTTGAATGTCTTTTTCAAGAACTTTCAATTCGTCTTCAGTGATTTCTTTAGCTTTTTCTTGTTTTTTAGCTTCGTCCATAGCATCACGACGAATGTTACGGATAGCAACTTTAGCATTTTCACCGACTTTTTTAACGTCTTTAGCAAGTGCTTTACGAGTTTCTTCTGTAAGGGCAGGAATAACCAAGCGGATTACTGAACCGTCATTAGCAGGGTTAATACCAAGGTCTGAAGCATTGATTGCGTGTTCGATATCTTTCAATGATGATTTATCAAATGGAGAAATCAAAAGAACACGTGCTTCTGGAACTGTGATAGAAGCCAATTGGTTAAGTGGTGTCATTGCACCGTAGTATTCAACTTGGATACGGTCCAAAAGAGATGCATTTGCACGACCAGCACGAATTGAAGCAAATTCACGTGCTAATGAGCTGTGTGATTGTTCAAAGCGTTCTTTAGCTTTTTCGATAATAGCATTAGCCATAAATAGTATTAGTCCTCATTTCTTGTTTTTTGGGAAATAGCAGAGCTGACAATTATTAGTCGTGGTGTTCAGCTTTATTTGAAACGGTTGTACCGATAGCTTCACCAAAGACAACACGTTTAATATTACCAGCTTGGTTCATGTTAAAGACAACCAAGTCAATATCGTTGTCCATTGAAAGTGTTGATGCAGTTGCGTCCATGATTTTAAGACCACGTTTAATCACTTCACCGTGTGTCAATTCATCAAATTTGACAGCATTAGCATCTTTCTTAGGATCGGCGTTATAAACACCGTCAACACCATTTTTAGCCATCAAGATAGCTTCAGCGTCGATTTCAGCGGCACGAAGAGCAGCTGTTGTATCAGTTGAGAAGTAAGGTGAGCCGATACCAGCAGCAAAAATCACGATGCGATTTTTTTCAAGGTGACGAAGCGCACGACCACGGATGTATGGTTCAGCAACGTTTTGCATTGGGATTGATGTTTGAACACGTGTATCAACACTATTTTGTTGAAGGCTATCAGCCATAACAAGAGCGTTCATAACTGTTCCAAGCATACCTGTGTAGTCAGCTTGAACACGGTCCATACCAGCTGCAGCAGCTGGTTCACCACGCCAAAGGTTTCCACCACCAATAACCAAAGCAATTTCTACACCTGAACTATGTACTTCAGCAATTTCTTTTGCGATAGTTTTAACAGTTTCAATGTCGATTCCGACACCTTTTTCACCAGCTAACGCTTCACCAGATAATTTAATTAAAATACGTTTATACTTAGGTTCCACTTCAAGTTACTCCTTTTTTTATCTTTATTATTTTAACATAATTTGCCTATTTTACCTAGCAAAATTCGTTGAATTTTGAAAGATTAAAAACAGGTCAACTATATGATTCAAATAGATAAATCATTTCCCTTTTCATTGCATTAGAAAGACCACACAGCCCATAAAAAGAATCCGTTTCAAAGAAACGGATTCTTCATTAATGTATCAATTAAAATGAGCTTGGATCTACTTTGATACCTACACCTTGTGTAGTAGTGATTGACAAGTTAGTCATGTAAGTACCTTTAGCAGTGGCTGGTTTAGATTTAACCATAACTTCGTGGATAGCTTTGAAGTTTTCAACCAATTTGTCTGCGTCGAATGATACTTTACCGATGATAGCTTGTACGTTACCTGCTTTGTCAGCACGGTAAGTGATTTTACCACCTTTAGATTCTTCAACTGCTTTAGCAACGTCCATAGTTACTGTACCAGTTTTAGGGTTTGGCATAAGGTTACGAGGTCCAAGGACACGTCCAAGACGTCCAACGATAGCCATCATGTCTGGTGTAGCGATAACTACGTCAAAGTCAAGCCAACCGTCGTTGATTTTAGCAACAAGATCGTCTTCACCAACGAAGTCTGCACCAGCAGCTTTAGCTTCTTCAGCTTTAGCACCACGTGCGAATACAAGAACACGTTGTGTTTTACCAGTACCGTTTGGCAATACCATTGCACCACGGATTTGTTGGTCTGCTTTACGAACGTCAATGTTAAGTTTGTATGCAACTTCTACAGATGCATCAAATTTTGCGAAGTTAGTTTCTTTTGCAAGAGCTACAGCTTCTTCTACGCTGTAAGCTTTAGTGCTGTCGATTTTTTCAAGTGCAGCACGCATTTGTTTGCTTTTTTTAGCCATTTAAAATTCTCCTTGTAATGTGGTCATATCGATTTGATTTAAAATCTCCCACGTCACTCATCAAATTACGATGAAGTCTTGCGGGTCTAGCGTGAATTAATCTCAACGGTACAGTGTGTTTACCTCAATTAATCACTAATTGGGTTGCTATTGATTAATCAACAACAGTGAATCCCATAGAACGAGCAGTACCTTCAATCATACGCATTGCAGATTCAACATTTGCAGCGTTTAAGTCTGGCATTTTAGTTTCAGCAATTTCTTGTACTTGTGCACGAGTAACTGTTGCAACTTTAGTTGTGTTAGGTGTTCCTGAACCTTTTTCAACACCTGCAGCTTTTTTCAAAAGAACTGAAGCTGGTGGTGTTTTAGTTACGAAATCAAATGATTTGTCTTCATATACTGAGATAACAACTGGGATGATCATACCAGCTTGATCAGCTGTACGAGCGTTAAATTCTTTAGTGAATCCCATGATGTTGATACCTGCTTGACCAAGAGCTGGTCCAACCGGTGGAGCTGGTGTAGCTTTACCAGCAGGAATTTGAAGTTTAACAACTTTTTCGACTTTTTTAGCCATTTATAAAATCCTCCTGTTGTGGTTTTGGCGGTAATTAAGATTTTTACCTCCCACAGATATGCTCAATAGCATACTCATTAATTATACATTATTTTAGAGAAAAGGCAAGGAATTTGCATCAAATATTTTCTAAAAAATACTTGATATGACAAGTTTTAGCTTAGTTTTTAAAAGCAAGTACTTTCAACTTTTTGATTCGGCTAAATTTCCTTTACTAGCTTGATCAAAAATTTAAAAGTATTTTTCAAGAAAAATCTTCTAATCATTTACTTCTTCAAACTTTCAGTATAAAATATAAGACATGATGATGTACAAAATATTTTCCTTTTCTTTTATCTTTTTAACACCTATTTTTGCCTATATTCTTGTTAAATTTTTCAATTTAAATCGTTTTGGGATTCTCTTTACTGACCTTGCTTTCCCGCTTTTTGCTTTTGAAATTGCTCTTGTAGTCAGTAAATTTTTAGATAGTAGTGTTTTCTTTTACTATTTAATCTGTTTATCTTTGCTGGCACTTACCTTAACCGCATTTTTCTTAAAGAGAAATCACTCATTTTCTTACCGTCGTTTTGGTAAATTTTTCTGGCGTTCAGGTTTTATCGTCACATTTATTTTTTACACTATTGTTTTAATTTTAGTTTTTACACTTGCATAATAAAAACGTTAACCTTCTGGCTAACGTTTTTTTATTATGCTTCTGGAGTTGGCTTGGTCATTAAGACTTTACGAGGTTTTGTTCCTTCTGCTGGTCCGATGACTCCTGCTGCTTCTAATTCATCCATCAAGCGAGTGGCACGATTAAATCCGACTGACAAACGACGTTGAAGCATTGAAGCACTGGCTTTTTGAGTTTCAAGAACCAAAGCTTTAGCATCTTCAAAGAGTGGGTCACCTTCTTGTGAGCCATCGCTTCCACCTGATTTCAAATCAGATTCAGAAACTTCTCCTGGATCAAAGCTATCATCATAATCAGCTTCCGCTTGATTTTTAATAAAGCCAACAATACGTTCGACATCATCGTCTGAAATAAATGAACCTTGCAAGCGGACTGGGTGGTTTTCATCAATTGGTTTAAAGAGCATATCTCCTCGACCAAGAAGTTTTTCAGCACCATTTTCATCCAGAATAGTACGACTATCTGTCCCAGATGATACGGCAAAAGCGACACGCGACGGCACGTTTGCCTTAATCAATCCACTGATGACATCAACTGATGGGCGTTGTGTGGCAAGAATCATATGAATACCAGCCGCACGCGCTTTTTGTCCCAAACGGATAATAGCATCTTCTATTTCTTTACTGGCAACCATCATCAAATCAGCAAGCTCATCTACGATAACCACAATAAGTGGCAATGGAATTTGTTTTTGCTCTGACTGTGCGTTAAATTCTTCAACCTTAGCATTATAGCCTGCAATATTTCGCACTCCAAAATGGCTAAAGAGTTCGTAACGATTTTCCATTTCATCAACCACTTTTTGAAGCGCACGCGCTGCTTTTCGTGGATTTGTCACTACTGGAATCAATAGGTGTGGAATGTCATTATAAACAGATAACTCAACCATTTTAGGGTCAATCATCATGAATTTGACTTGCTCTGGACGAGCTTTCATCAAAATACTTGCAATAATACCGTTGACGGCAACTGATTTACCTGAACCCGTAGACCCTGCCACAAGCAAGTGTGGCATACGTGCAAGGTCAAAGGTGCGGGCTGTTCCGTTAACAGCCTTACCAAGCGGAACTTCAAGAAGTTTGTTGGGATCTGTGTCTGCTTGTTCCCAAAGCTCACGGAAAGTAACTGTGGCAATCTCTGAGTTTGGTACTTCAATACCTACTAAAGATTTACCTGGAATCGGTGCTTCAATACGAACGTCTTTTGCCGCAAGGGCTAGCGCTAAATCATCAGCCAAGTTTGAAATGCGGTTAACACGCACACCAACGGCTGGCTTGACTTCGTATTTTGTAACTGACGGACCGATTTCAGCTCGTTCAACCTTGACATCAATACCAAAACTATTAAAGGTATCCTCCAAGACTTTGATATTTCTACGAACGATATTTTTTTCTTTTGACTGATTCTTCGGCTTATCAGGTGCAAATAAATCAATGGTTGGAAGCTTATAAAGAAGATTGGCTTTCGCTGTAAAATCAACTTCTAGTGGTTCCCCATCATCTTCTTGATTAGTCATTTCTTGCTCAGCCGGTGTCACTTCTGGTTCAAGATTTTCTTCAGAAGATACTTCTTTCAAACCTTCTGGCACATGCTCATAAGCCAAAATTTCAGGTTCAACTGCAGGAGTTTCATCTGGGATATTGTCAAACAACGATACTTCATTGTCATCTGGATCATCTAAAATCTCACCAGTCTCTTGATCAACCGTCAACTGAGCCAAACGTTCTTCTTCAGCTTTTTGAGCTTTTTCTTGACGTTTTTGTTCAGCAAGTGCACGTTTTTCCTCACGTTTGACAAAACGTTTTTGCTTTCTGATTTCATGTTTAGCAGACCACTCTTGTGATTTTTCTTTGAAGAAATCAATCAAATCATAAACTTCCCACGGACTCATCAAAAAGAGTCCAAGAATGATGAAAAGTCCCCCAATCAAGAATGTACCAACATTTGAAAAAAGAAAAGCTACTGGCTTGTAAAGAACAGCACCAAGCATACCGCCACCAACAAATTTAGTGACTTTGAACTTGACCAAATCGCTAAAAATCAAGTTAGCTGTTGTGGAGAATATTTCCTTACCACGAAAGGCTGATAGTGAAAAAAGGTAAGCATGCCATTCTAACAAGAGACCAATCATAGTCACCACAAAACCGCCAACTAAACCAGTATTCTTATGAAACCACTTAAATCCAAGAAAATAGAATAGGACTGCAACCATCAACACGTAAGCCAAACTTCCCACTGCTAATCTCACAAGATTGTAAACTGTTATCCCAAAGATTCCCAAGCGAGCCATCGCAAAGAAAAAAATAACCGCTGTCACAATGGCTAAAATAAAGCGTTCCAGTGCCTTTTGTCTTTTTATTTCTGTTTTTGTCGGCCGCCGTGTTTTACGACCTTTTCTTCTACTTTTTGATTTTGCCATATCCTTATTATAGCATTTTTTAAGCTTTTAGGTTATTAGCATAGATTTATGATAAAATGAAGTAGCTAAATAACTTCAATAAATTTATTGACACTTTGTCACCATAAGGATTTACAGATATGACAACTATTTGTTAATGAGGTGGTATCATGAAAAAACTATTGTCACTTGGTCTAACTGTCGTCTGCTTGGCTACTTTATCTGGTTGTGAAAACATGACCCGAGCCATTCGTGGAAATGATTATGTCGATGCTAAGACAGCAGCAAGTTCTTCTGCCGCGCAAGCCAGTGCCAGCGCATCATCATCAAAAGCATACCAAAAAGAAGTTAAAAAAGCTCTTCAAGCAGATGCATCTGCTTTTCCTCAATTATCAACAGAGGTTGCTCAAAATGAAGCTGAAGTCATCATGCATACCTCTAAAGGTGACATTACCATTAAACTCTTTCCAAAATATGCACCACTTGCCGTGGAAAATTTCCTAACTCATGCTAAGAAAGGCTACTACGACGGTCTTCTATTTCACCGCGTAATTTCTGATTTTATGATTCAGTCTGGTGACCCTAAAGGAAACGGCACAGGAGGAGAATCTATCTGGAAAGGCAAAGACAAGAAAATCGATTCTGGTAATGGTTTTGCTAACGAAATCTCACCTTACCTCTATAACATCCGAGGAGCTCTTGCTATGGCAAACGCTGGTGCTAATACCAATGGTAGCCAATTTTTCATCAACCAAAATCCAGCTGACCAATCTAGTCAGCTCTCAAGCGACAGCTATCCAAAAGCAATCATTGATGCTTATACTGAAGGTGGTAACCCAAGCTTAGATAAAAACTATACTGTATTTGGACAAGTTATCGATGGTATGGATATTGTTGATGCTATCTCTAAAGTAGATACTGATAGCAACGACAAACCAACTAGCGATATCACCATTACTAAGATTGACATTATCAAAGATTACAACTTTAAATAATCCCTAAAAAATCAAGCTAGGACTTCCTGCCTTGATTTTTTGCTTGTTTTCCTAAAATAATCCTATAATAACAATCTTTCCACCTCACGGTTACAAGATTTTTGCTATAATAGAAGAACAGAAAGCGAGATAAGATGACACCAAATAAAGAAGATTATCTAAAATGTATCCATGAACTAGGAGAAACTAAAACTAAGATAACCAATAAACGAATTGCTGCCTTAATGCAAGTTTCAGCACCAGCTGTAACTGAAATGGTCAAAAAAATGATTGCTGAAGGGCTCATCGTTAAAGATAAAAAGGTTGGCTACTACCTGACCAAAAAAGGCTTATTATTAGTCTCACAACTCTATCGTAAACACCGCCTCATCGAAGTCTTTTTGGATAATCAACTTCATTACAATGCCGATGAAATCCACCAAGAAGCTGAAGTCCTTGAACACACGGTCTCAACAATCTTCATCGACCGTCTAGAAGAAAAACTCAATTATCCTGAATTTTGCCCTCATGGTGGAACAATTCCTAAAAAAGGCGAGCTCTTGATTGAAGTTCACAACCAGACGCTCAGTCAAATTGAGGAATTAGGCACTTACCAAATATGTCGTACGCACGACGAAGCTCGTTTGTTAAACTACCTTGAAGAGCACGGCTTAGCAATTAACGATACCGTTGACTTGGTTAAAGTCGAGGACTTCGCTAAAACACATACTCTTGCCTATCAATCACGACAACTCGTCATTCCTGAACGAATCGCTGAACAAATTTATGTGCAAAAGATTGACTAAGATTCCATATTAAAAGCCCGAGGCACTTGCCTCAGGCTTTTTTGACTTAAGCTAATTTTTCAAGGAATGTCATCAAAATTTTTGCTGATTGTTTACCAGCTTCCAAGATGAATTCATCAAATGTAATGTTGGCATCATGCGCAGCTGTATCTGACATAGCACGAACAACGATGAATGGTTTGTGCAAATTGTGAGCAGCTTGCGCAATCGCAGCTCCTTCCATTTCAACAGCTTGAACTTCTGGGAAGCGTGCTTTAATCGCATCGATTTTATCTTGCCCAGCAATAAATGAATCACCAGTCGCAATCAAGCCAATTTTGCTATCGATGTTAGCTTCCGTTAACACTTGTTCAAATGTTTTAACAAAGTTTTGGTCTGATTCAAAATAAAGTGGTTGCGCAGCCATTTGACCGTAATCATAACCAAAAGCTGTCACATCAACGTCGTGATAGACTAATTTGTCTGCAACAACAACGTCACCAATCTTCAAACCAGGAGCTACTGCACCTGCTGAACCTGTATTAATCACAACATCAACACCAAAATGATCAGAAAGAATAGCAACTGACATAGCTGACATCACTTTACCAATACCTGATTGAACAAGAACAACTTGATGGTTGCCTAGCTTACCTTCGTAGTAAGTGTTTCCTAAAACATCGTGTTCTGTTTTGTTATCAAGATTTTCAACAAGAAGTTTTAGTTCTTCTTCCATTGCGGCAATAATTCCAATTTTCATCTCAAAAATACAAGAGCAATACCAATTGTTATTTCCAGAGTTATTCCCCTTGCTTCTCCTTCTAATTTTTATAAATTAAATACTGCGAAAAAGAGTGCAATCAATAAAATAACAACTACAAACATAATCAAGTTAAGTTTTCGCTGAAATTTACTGCGTTTCGCATTTTCAATTCGACGACTTTTGTAAACATGCTGATCGTCTTTTTTGCGTTCTTTCCATTTGTCCAAAACACCTCGAGAGTCTTCATATTCCTCATAAGGATCGTAACTAGTCAAGGTATCATATTGGTCAGTTCGGATAACCTTCGTTTCTTCATCTTCTAAGTAATTATCGTCATAAAAGATTTCACCACGGTTAGCACGTTCGATTATCTCGTCTGTTAAAAGTGATCTACCCATTTTTTATCCTCCAAAATGCAGAGCATAATATTGAAGGGCTATGATTGTTTTAGCATCTTCGATTGCTCCAGATTTGACCAAATCCATGCATTCTTGATAGCTTAATTCAAGAATTTCTAAAACTTCATCATCATCTTGTGGTCGTGGATTTGGTACTTTTTGCAAATGAGTTGCTTGGTAAAGCTTAATTTTTTCATTGCAAAAACCAATGGCAGTGTAAAACTCATGAATTTGTTTTAAATCGCCAGAATATCCTGTTTCCTCTTCTAATTCACGCGCAGCGGCATCTTTCTCAGAGCTGTTTTCACCAATTTCGAGCTTACCAGCAGGGATTTCATAAGAAACTTTTTCAATAGCCTTACGATATTGTTTGACTAAAATAATTTTATTGTCATCTGTTACAGCTAAAATAGCTACAGCTCCACGATGAAAAATCAATTCACGTTTGGCTTGTCCTAGATTATTTGGTAATTCAACATCATCGACAACAACTTTAATCACATGCCCATCAAAAATCTCTGTTCGCTTGAGCGTTTTTTCTTCAAAATCCATACTAAGCAATCTCCCTAAAAATTGTTCACTATAGATTTTACTACAAAATAATGAGAAATGCCATTCCAATGAGATTAAGCCTTTGAAATAGCCTTGGAACACACTAAATTTTTCTAAAAAATCTGGAACTTTCGTCCCAGACTTTATGATTATTTTTTCTTGTTGTTTGGATGGTGTGGTTTGTTTAAAGCATAGCCTGCTTTGTTAACTTGACGTCCACGTCCAATAGCAAGCGCATCTTTTTCAACATCTTGATAAATTGTTGAGCCAGCTGCTGTGAGGGCATTATCACCCAATGTCACTGGAGAAATAATTGTTGAGTTACTTCCAACAAAGACATTGTTTCCGATAGTTGTGTTAAATTTATGTTGGCCATCGTAGTTAGCAATAATTGTACCAGCTCCGAAGTTAACATCGTGTCCAGTCGTTGTATTTCCAATGTAAGTCAAGTGACCTGCTTTTGTACCCTTACCAACAGTTGATGATTTCACTTCAACGAAGTTACCAACGTGAACCATTTCTTCAAGTGTTGAATCAGGACGCACGTGAGCAAATGGACCAATGGTAACAATATCTTTAACGACAGATTTTTCAATCATAGAGTTTGTGATAACCACATTTTCACCGATTGTTGAATCAACAAGGTATGTTCCATTTGTCAAAACAGAACCTGCACCAACTTTTGTATTTCCTTTAAGGGTAACATTGGCTTCAATCATCACATCAGGAGCAACTTCAACGTCAACATCGATGTAAGTTGCTGCTGGATTTTGGAAAGTAACACCGTTAACCATGTGTTTTTTATTAATGCGACGACGCATGATGTCTTCTGCAGTAGAAAGTGCCACGCGGTCATTAACACCAAGGCTTTCATCAAAATCATGAAGAACATAAGCACCAACTTTTTTACCAGCGTTACGGAAAATTGAGATAACATCTGTCAAGTAGTACTCACCTTGAGCGTTGTTTGTGTTGATGTTTTTAAGAGCTTCAAACAAACGTTTGTTATCAAAAACGTAAGTTCCTGTATTGATTTCTTTAACCTGGCGTTCAAACTCAGAAGCGTCTTTTTGTTCAACGATTTTAAGCACTTCACCATTTTCATTACGGATGATACGTCCATAACCGAATGGATTTTCAGCAGTCGCTGTTAAAATAGTTGCAACGTTTTTGTGGCTAACGTGAAACTCAATCAATTCTTTCAAGCTTTCACCAGTGATAAGTGGTGTGTCACCTGCAATAACAAGTGTTTGTCCTTCAAGACCAGCCAACTCATCTTCTGCCATCATGACAGCATGACCAGTTCCAAGTTGTTCAGTTTGCATGACAAATTCTGATTTGCCAGCTAAAACTTCACGAACCATTTCGGCTTTATGACCAATAACAGTCACATTTTTTTCTGGATTCAAAGCTGATACGGCACGGAAAACGTGTTCTAACATGGTAATGCCAGAAACTTTATGAAGGACCTTAGGAAGATCAGATTTCATACGTGTTCCTTTACCAGCTGCTAAAATAATTGCGTAATTTGACATGACTATAATTCCTTAAAAAAAATAGAGTAGATTTGCAAGTTATGAAAGGAAAATTCCTTACATTAACTTACACAAGCTACTCCATTATATCACATTTATAAGCATTGGGCTCATTTTTATCCGTTAGAGGCTGTTAACAGCTGCTTCTAAAACTTCCATCACCAAACGGCTGTGCTCAAGCGCCAGTTTCATGGCTGTCATATCTTGGTGCTCTATGATGGCTTGGAAAGCCACAAATTCATCCTGCATGCGGTGATTAAGTGAATTTTCGTTAATCATTGTCATACTTTGACCGTTTAGAGCTAGGGACAATTCTGGCATACTATTAGTTGGTCCAAGTACAGCAATAGAGCCTTTATTTCCTTGAATAGTTGATTTGATGTCAGCACTACAATCTTTAGCACCAATACAAGCAGCCTTGAAATGTCCATAATCCATCATCAAGATTCCTGAAGTGTCCACATCACGTTCCATATTTGCCAAATATTGTACTCGTTCAGGCTTACCAAACAAACCAACAACCAAATGAATATTGTAAATATTTAAGTCACGAAGAGCTCCACCACCTTTTGCTGGGTCAAAAGCTGGTGCAATTTCACCACGTTTAAAGGCATCATAACGTGATGAATATTGAGAATAATTGCACTCGACAATCTTAATGTCCCCAAGTTTTGATAGGTTAGCTTTGATAGAAGCAAAATTGCCAAGATATTGATTAGTGATAGCTTCAAGCAAGATACGATTTTTTTGCTCTGCAATTTTTGCCAAGTCCTCAAATTCTGCCAAAGTCAGCGTAAATGGCTTTTCACAAATGACGTGTTTGCCAGACAACAAAGCTTTCTTTGCGTAGTCATAATGCAGGTGATTAGGAAGGGCGACATAGACCGTATCCACTTCTGGATTTGCCAAAATGTTATCGTAGTCGCTGCTAGCTTGACTAATCGCATAAAGCTCAGCTAGCTTTTCAGCCTTTTCAATGCTGCGCGGTGTTGATAAAATCGCTGATAATTCGATTCCATTAATTTCTTGTAAAACTGGTAAAACCTCTTCAACGATTTTTCCTGTTCCTAAAATAGCTAATTTCATGGATTTCCTCCTAATTAATGTCTAAGCACAGTTTAGCACATATTCGTTTTTCAAACTGATACTATAACAAGTAATTGTCATACTAAAGTGTGGGATAGACCACTTCAAATTCTTCAAGAACAATTTGACTATCACCGTTAAATGTCAGACCGTATTCATTGTAATAAGGTTTGAAAAAGTTCTCGTGGACATCACGCCAATAAGCTAATGTCCTATCACCTTCGCCTTCTTTGAAAGCATGCTCTGCTGACACCTGATTAAATGGCACAACAGAAACTTTCTTGATTTGAATGATACAAACTGCTTGGTCTTGACTGTCGAGAACCACATCATAAGACCCAACCTCAGGTAGCGGGTCATTATCAACAGCATATAAATCATAAGCCGACGCTGTCGCTGTTTTTGTTCCTTCAAGGACTAGTTGCGCTAACAAATCCGCTTCTACTCCAAATTGCCAAGCATCAATATCATCTCCGATTGAAGGATTTATTTTTTTGTATTTGTTCCAAAGTTCTTGTGCGTTCATAGGCTTTCTCCTGTTCTTTTCTGTCTTACTTCAATTACGAGTTCGACAGAGAGTAGCCTATGGTTTTCTCCTCTTCATTTCTGAAGTCTCCTTATCTCTATTATTTCAAACTCCAGCCGCCGTCGATTTTGATGATTTCGCCTTGCATGGAGCTTGCTTTGCCTGATGCTAAAAATTCTGTTAAATCAGCGATTTCTTCAGGATTACTCCAACGTCCAATTGGTGTTTCTTGGGCGACCCAGTCAGCCAAGCCTCCTGGTTCAAAATCGCTAGCTGTCATGGCTGTTTTGACCGCACCTGGTGCGATACCAAAGACTTGAATCTTGTCTTTAGCATAGTCAAGTGCAAGCTGGCGCGTGAAACCTGCAAGGGCATGCTTACTAGCTGTGTATGCCGCTCCACCCCCACCTGCAATAAATGAAGCAATCGAGCACATGTTAATGATAATACCTGATTGTCTTTCAACCATTTTGGCTAAATAATAGCGAGTGATTTTGACTGTCGCAAAAAAATTGGTCTGAAACACACGCTCGAGTTCATCATCTGACACCTCAAGCAATGGCTTATAAGCGTCGAGAATTCCAGCGGTGTTACACAAGATGTCCACGTCCTGAACAAAGTCGTAGAGCGCAGCTAAATTCGTCGTCAAATCTAACTGTAGGAAATGAAAGTTTTCATTTTGAATCTCAGGCGCTTGTGATTTATCAACGCCGTATACCGCACAGCCATTTTCCAAAAAAAGTCGCGCTTGCGCAAGCCCAATTCCTGAGCTGACACCTGTGATAAGTACTTTAGTCATGAACTTCAACCCAATCAGTAGCTAGGACATCACATGGTGTTGGTGACCACATTGAAAAACCTTCGCCCTCGCCTGACACATTAATGAGGAAGTAAGGTGTCACTGGAAGTGCTACGCCATTTTGCTCGATGCTATCAAATAACTGAACGTAGTTTTCTGCTCCGCCCCAACCAGTGCGTACATATTTTTTTTTAGCCTTTAAACCTGGCAAAATTTCTTCAAAAGTCATTTCTCTCTCCTTGATTGTTAATACCACTAGTATACCAAAAAACGAGCGCCTAGGCTCGTTTTGGTTATCGTCTTAAGATTTTCTTAGCAATTGCAATGATTTTATGCAGCATTGGTCGTGGATAATAGCGGAAAGTTCCCATTTTGCGGACAATGTAACCATTGAAGTTTTGTTTGAAACGAAGAACACCATCGCTGCCATCGAAAATTCCTTGAATACCAAGGAAAGTATAGAAATCAATGCCACGTTTCAGTGCTTCCATCATCACATGCTCTTGAAGGGCAACAGGCGCATAAAATTTATTAAATTCGGTATATGAACCACTGAAAAGATAAACAGCTTCTTGTGGTGTATAAACGAAAAGACTTCCTGCCAAAACCACATCCTCTGAACCATGTTTTTGAATCAATTCTTTAGCTTCTTTAAGGCGAACATCAAAAGTTGAAATTTGCTTATCAAGCTGTGCTTTTTGTTTATTAACCTTGGCTGAGTTAACCCCTTCAGCAATCTTTTGATTCAAAACCGCCAAGTCAGCTGCAATTTTATCATGACCTGCCTGCATATTTTTGAGATAATCTTGAAAATTAATTGTCGCAATCACGAACTCACACTTATCACCAAAACTATCATAAAAAGCTTCATAATAATCTAACGGTTTATCTGTATATTCACGGCGTTCAGATGTTGATGCTGTGATTTCTTTAAAGATGTGAAGTTCATCACGGGTTAATTTGCGCACTTTAATTCCAAATGAATTTGTCTTGTTAACAAGTGGGCGACCTTTTTTACTAAATGATTTACGAAGCGTTTCAGGTGTTAATCCTGACAAATCCTTCACGTAATGCCAGTCAGGCTCACCTCCTGGATAGCCTGTCTGAAGACCGTCATAACTGTATCCCAAATCAGTCAAACAGCTAATCAATTCAGGCTTTTCATCATCGTTTGGATTACCATGATTGTCAAAACTTTGGTAGGTGTCATATGGCTTAACAATCAGTTCAAAGGCACCATTTTCCTTAGCATAAGCTTTTAATTCCTTATAAAATTCTGAAAGGTAAGCTGTACTTGTCGAAGCTGGTCCAGAATTGATTTCCATGTGAAGTCCACCAGTCATCGGCATACTATAAAGCACGCCAGCCACCTGAATAGCTCCATCTGTTTCCAATCCTAAAAATGTAATGTCAAAGCCACGTTTTTCGAGTAAATCTGCCATTTCAACAGTTTGCATAAAAGAACGTTCTTTAAATCTCGTATTTAATGTTTCATAATCTTCTCTTGATAAGATTTTCAATGTCATTTTACACGTTTCTCGATTCTAACAAATTCTGTTTCTTTCGCTACTAAAAATATCAAATGAATCTTAACCGAAAATCAATAAATCATTTTCAGAATTTCCACTATCTTTTCAATTTTCTTTACATTTGAGAGCAATATAAATACTCAGCTTTTGCGCTAAAGATACACAAAAGCTGAGTATTCTATTTATTAATTTTTGATGATTAACCGATTTGGCTACCGTTTGGTACACTTGGGTCAACTGTAAGAACAGTCAAGTTACCGTCATGTTCAGCTGATAAAATCATACCTTGGCTAAGAAGTCCCATCATTTTACGTGGTTTCAAGTTAGCTACGATTTGTAATTTTTTACCAACAAGTTCTTGTTCGTTTGGATAGAATTTTGCAATTCCTGAAAGGATTTGACGGTCTTCACCATCACCAGCATCAAGACGGAATTTAAGAAGTTTTTCTGAACCTTCAACTTTAGAAACTTCTTTAACTTCAGCGACACGGATTTCTACTTTGTCAAAGTCGTCAAATTTAATAGCTTTCTTTTCATTTTTAAGTTCAACTTCTGCTGGATCCCATTCTTTTTCTTCAGCAATTACTGCACCTGCACCCATGTTCGCTTTGATGTAGTCAATTTCAGCTTCCATATCAAGACGTGGGAAGATTGGTGTTCCTTTAGCAACCACTTTCACACCTTCTGGGAATCCTGACAAAGCAAGATTTTCAAGGTCAAAGTTAGCTCCAAGACCAAGTTGTTCCATGATAGCATTTGATGTTGTCATCATGAATGGTTGGATAAGGTGAGCAACCACACGAAGACTAGCTGCCAAGTGAGCCATTACTGCTGCTAATTCATCACGTTTAGCTTCATCTTTAGCAAGTACCCAAGGAGCTGTTTCATCAATGTATTTGTTTGTACGTGAGATGATACTCCATACAGCATCAAGTGCGCGTGGGTAATCAACAGCATTCATTTGTTTGTGGTATTCAGTGATTTTTTCAGCGACAAGTGCTGCCAAGTCCGCATCAAATTCAGTCACGTTTTCAACATAAGCTGGCACTTCGCCACCGAAGTATTTGTTAATCATGGCAACAGTACGGTTAAGAAGGTTACCAAGGTCGTTGGCTAATTCATAGTTAATACGTCCAACGTAATCTTCTGGTGTAAATGTTCCGTCTGAACCTACTGGAAGTGAACGCATGAGGTAGTAACGAAGTGGGTCAAGACCGAAACGTTCGACAAGCATTTCTGGATAAACCACATTACCTTTAGATTTAGACATTTTACCGTCTTTCATGACAAACCAACCGTGGGCAATCAAGCGTTCAGGCAATTTCATGTCAAGCATCATCAACATAATTGGCCAGTAAATTGAGTGGAAACGAAGGATATCTTTACCAACCATGTGGAAGACTGTTCCGTTCCAGAATTTATCAAAGTTTGCGTGGTCTTCTTGACCATATCCAAGTGCAGTTGCATAGTTAAGAAGGGCATCAATCCATACGTAAACAACGTGTTTAGGATTTGAAGGGACTTTAACACCCCATGTAAATGATGTACGGCTGACAGCCAAATCTTCAAGACCTGGTTCGATGAAGTTTTTAATGATTTCGTTCATACGACCATCAGGCTGGATGAAGTCTGGGTGTGCATGGAAGAACTCAACCAAGCGGTCAGCGTATTTTCCAAGGCGTAGAAAGTAAGATTCTTCAGAAACCCATTCAACTTCGTGTCCAGAAGGAGCGATACCACCGATGACTTTTCCGTTTTCATCACGGAAGACTTCTTCTAATTGGCTTTCTGTAAAGAATTCTTCATCTGAGACTGAGTACCAACCAGAATATTCACCTAGATAGATATCATCTTGTGCCAACAATTTTTCAAAAACTTCAGCAACAACTTTTTCATGATAATCATCAGTTGTACGGATAAATTTATCATATGAAATGTCAAGCATTTTCCAAAGTTTTTTAACATCAGCAGCCATGCCGTCAACGTATGCTTGTGGTGTAATGTCAGCTTCTTCAGCTTTTTGTTGAATTTTTTGACCATGTTCATCAAGACCAGTCAAATAGAAAACATCATAGTTCATCATACGTTTGTAACGTGCTAAAACGTCACAAGCAATTGTTGTGTAAGCAGAACCGATGTGAAGCTTACCAGATGGGTAGTAAATCGGTGTTGTAATATAAAATGGTTGTTTACTAGTCATTTTCTTTCCTTTCAAATAGGAGCAAATGAAACTCCTTTATTGATAACACCTAATTATAACACAAATTTATGTTGGAACAATAGCGCCAACTAACATAAATATAAATAAAGCTTATTATATCAATGTTTTGCTATTGTTGTTATGAAAATACGTCAATATACGAAAATACTAATTTAATACACCTTACATATTAAAACACATTAAAATTTACGAGTTCAGCAGGCAGGAAAAAATAGCACCTTAGCAGGTGCTTTTATGATATAGCGAAAATGTTCGGGCTGTTTTTGTGTTACCATTCTTTTAGCTCTTCCAAAACGTCTGCTACCTTTTCAATGGTGACAACCTCATGGGGCTTTACTGGTTCATTAGGGAGAACATAATCAAATACTATCCCATTTTTTCTAACAATCTGAACAGTATCTCCCTTTATAAAACCACGTTCGATTGCCTCTTTAAATTCATCATAATATAACATAACGATACCTCCTTACTTATCTATTCGTAAAAGAAACAGAAAAAGTACTACTTTTTACTACATTCAGCGCCTTATATTAATCATTTCAATAACCGCTTATGCTATAATAGTAGTGTACTTAGATAGATATATTGTGATTTTCTTCCGTGGTTTATTCCACGGCTTTTTATTTGCATAAAAAAAGGTATCCATGTTCTTATTGTAGCACTGTAAGCGATTGTGGTATAATATGAATAAGTTTTTTATGTGTGTTGTCCTGCTTGCCCGAGCAGGCTTTTTTATTTGGCTATGTCACAACAAACAGTTGATAAATAGCCATTTTTATAGGGGAGTATCAGAACTCCCCTACAAACTGTTATTTGCAGTTATCTATACTCATTTGGAATTTCGATATGAAATGTCTCACACAATAACTTCACATCATGTGCATCATTTTCATCAAACTCGTATCCCAGATGGAACATTACTTGACTATATGGTTCAATACAGGAAACCTCTATTTCCTCAATTCTTCCTTTACCCGAAAAAGTTTCTACCGGAAAACAATCCCCATCATAAAGAATTTCACCTTCGTCCGTATATTCAAAACAATGCAAATCAATAATTCTGTTTTTCAAATCTTCCCATACAGTATGGTTCAATGTTGTATATTCCATCTTAATCTCATAAAAGCCATTAGCTTTCATTATTTCTATAAAGTTCTGATAATCGTTCTTTTCTACAAAAATGTCAATATCATTATGGGCTCTTGACTGATATCCAAGAAGAGCATCTACACCCCAGCCACCATCAAGAAAGACTTTAATCTCCGCATCTATTGCAAATTGAAGAATCTGTTTTACATCTGTTATATTGACCATCTTATCATCTCCACAAATTCTAATTAGGCGACCAGAGGAACTGCTGGTCTGTTTGATAAATCTCTGCATTTAGCAGTTTTCAATGTTGCCAAAACAAAAGTTAAGAAGATGTTCCTTTTCTCCATGTCGCTTTCTTTGGCGTAATTTACAAGGTTATTCCACACAAGATAGTTGTTCAGATACTTGGTAGAAACACCGTTAAAGCCACGCATAAACCTCTTTAGCTGGCTATGGTAGCTATTGATATGTTGGATATTATAAATGCCTTTCTTGGCTTTGCCAGTCTTTAACTGCACAAGGTCAATGCCATTGGCATTTGTAAATCTCACATAGGAGTTCATCTTGTACGTAACAAGAGTGGAATTGGTCTTAATCCTACCATCATAAATATGATGTAAATCTCTTGTAGAAACTCTACCAGTATTCGTAATCTTGGAGATAGACAAGCCATTCCTATTAACCGCACAAGGAACACATACCTTTTCTTGGGACAAGCCTCTGATATGTGTAGAATGACCACGCTTATGAGCCTTGCGTGGCATAGCAAATGTCTTACTCTTGCTATGATTGCCCTTGTACGAGATGGCGAAAAAAGTTTCGTCAGCCTCAATAATGCCGTCAAGAATAATTGGAAAATGGAGAAACACCCACGTCTCAAGTATACCAAAAAGCAATATCAGTAGCAATCTAAAAGCGGAACAGATAGAAAGTTAACTGGTAAACAAAATATAATCAAAATAAGACTTTTCAAGGTTACATGACACCCCTTAAAAATCTGAAAAAATGGTCTGCGGTGTAAGAAAACACCTTGTGGCGGCTCTCCTTGCCCCAAAATAGGGGGCGGGGGTCATTTAAACACTTGGATAATATAATTATATTGCCGAGTATTAAAACGCCATACACGGGCTTTTAGGCGGGTTCTCGGACGTGCTGAATATTTTAAAAAGGGAAAATCACGCACAAAAGATGGTGGCGCTGTTATGTCCGAATGATACGATATCCCGATAAAATTTTAAGGGGTATTTTTTGAACGATTATACACCCGTTGTAAGTCTTCCTATGGCTGTTTCTCGGAGTTTGTTCGGTGTTGGTGTGATTGCCGATACACGCTCACTCTGTCGCTCTCTGCTTGCTCTATGATGATTGATGACTGTTTCCTACTGTATCTTACTGTATCCAAACAAAAAGCCTTACTGATGAACAGTAAAGCTCTGTGTTTGTTGTCAGTGTTAACTTGCTTACTAACATTATACCATAACAAAAAAGGACAACACTATCAAGCATTGCCCTTTGATTTCCTCCAATAGATAAATACATTTACACATTCTCCGCTTAGTATTAAACCAAACCAGCTAACACTATATCAGTCTTAAGTCTTTCAAAGTCATCACTTGGTAACACTGGTTCAAAGTCACTGACTAATTGACTAACTTTGTTCATATCTGAACGTTCTAGCTCTTTCTTAACCATGTTAGTAAAGTGTTCTTCTAATCTATAGGTGAACAATTGTAGTCTTTCATCTGTTGGGAACTTCTTATCGTAGTGTAATGCTGTGCGTGCTACCATTTCCCACATTTTAAGACGTGTATTTTTGTTTCTGTGTAATTCATATAGGTTAACAGAATTATCCTCATTCATTACCTTATTACCAATCTCTAACAGTTTTGTATGGTCTGCCTTGTTTAAATCTTCCCATTCCATACCCATAAACTGATAACGTCTAGCCTCAAGGCGTGTTACTTCTTTCTCACAATAACTAATATATTCTTGTTCAGTCATGTTATTCTACCTCCTCATACATAACCATGATATTATCTCCGTAAGCTTGTACACTGCTTATTTTCTTATCAGCCATGAACTCATTCACTCTGGTTTCTAGTTCCTCATTATTTTCTTGTCTAGTTATTGATAAAACGTCATCATATTTTGATTTAATTTGTTCACGGTTAAATAATTTAATTTTCATTTGTGTTTTGTCCTTTCTGTGTGGTCGGGGTAGTATTGGGTTAGATTTTGATTAGTTTTTAACTAACCCGCCAAAACCCTTATGTATCAAGGGTTTGAGAGCTTGGGTTATGGGTTAGTTTTACTTTTCAGGTCTCTCGCTATAAGAGAGCATATATATATTACTATTACTTACTTAATATATAATAACTAACCTAACTAACCTAATAATAAAAAAGTCAATAATACCAAGGGTTTGAGAGGGTTAGGAATAGGGTTAGGAATTAAAAACAATACTAACCCAAATCATTGGAAACGTTGATACCATGGGAATTTGTGTCCCTGTAATTTCCTAACCTACTATTTTTCAATCAGTCCAATGCCCCAAACGCCTTTAACAAATCTATTACGGTGAAAGCCGTGAGGGTCTAGAATATCATAAAATTCTTGGGCTACTGTGCCATTCTTTGCTTTGTATTCATTGCCTGTATTCCTTTCTAGTTCCATGATAACTGCCTTGCTGAATTGTCCTAGCTTTGGCTTGTCTATGCCCATGTCCTCAGCGAATTCTTTGAGTTTGTTCCGTGCGATAAACATTGGTACGTGGTTAACCTCGTACCATTTATTGGGGATATAAAAATTTTCTACCCAAACCTTAATATAGTCGTTGCTATTCTTGTATTCCGTTAACATTTCCTGTACTGCTTTAGGTTCTATGAATTTATCAAAATCAGCCATATTCAAAATCTGGAATAGTACCCATTCTAATAATGTTTTGTCTCTGATAAACTCGTCTTTGATTTCAGGGCGTTCTGTCTCACCGTTAAAATCAGCATTAAATGGAATAATGCATAAGCGCCGATACCAGCCTGTAGTTTTGTTTCTAGCACTTGGCAGGTCGTTACCTGAAAAGATACACAAAAGTTTAAAACGTGCTTCTATTGGTTGTTTACCCTTTTTGTTAACCTGTACTGGATCACCACTGACAACACTCATCAAGTCGGATACCTCATCAAGATACTTGTTAGATATGTCATCACCAATGTTACATACTTTCCCCTCAAGCGCTCCTAAATAGAATTCTTTCCCAAATTGGTCGGGTTTTAGATTGCTTATGTTCTCTCTGCCTATTAAATTTTCTAGTAAGGCTTGGAAAGTTCCCTTACCATTGTTACCGTCACCAACAAGCAACACCATTTTTTTTCGTGTTCGGTTCGGATTGATAGCCTCATTCATTACCTGCCATAAGAGCGTTACAAGTTCTTTATCATTACAAGCCAACGTATCAAGCCATTTATCAAAATCAAACCAACCGCCTAAAATTGGCTTCTTGGCAAATGGATTGTAAGAAGTCTTAATCTTACTTGTAATAATGAATTTAGGGCTAAACTTCTCTAATTGCTTTGTTTTGATATTATACACGCCGTTAGCAACTGGAATATAGCGATAGTCGCTTAATGGTGGCTGTATTTTGGTTTCTGTACGGATATAAGCTATTAATTCATTGAAAAATCTATGGGAAGTCAGACGGTTGTCATACTTTAACAACAATTTTCTAAAAATATCATCACTGGAAACATAGCAACCTAGGTCTAAATGATAGATATACAACTTACTAACGTCACTAATTGCACCCTCTCCGATAAAAGTAAAATGACAATGCTTTTTCAGCACTTTAGCAATTGTAGATACGTTAGGTTGTGGTATAACCGTGCGTTCGTTTTTTTGCCCCTCGTTAACAATATAGGCGTTTTCTTTTCGCCACGCGCTTCCTAGCTGATACAATAAATTATATAGCTCTGCCATAGTTTTAGGTGGCTCTGTATCTTCTGTTTCTGTCTGCTCTTTCTGTAAATCTATGCCATGGTTAATATCTGGCACTTTTTCGTCAAGCTGTTCTAAAAATTCGCTCATTCAATTCCTCCTTGAAAATCGTATTAATTGTGTTTAGAAAGCAGATATTAAGGTCGTTGTTTTTGGTTAAGCTAGTATATAACTGTGTGATTTGCTCGTATGAATAGCCGTTCAGATAGAATAACTTAACAAAGGCTATCATATCTTCTGTATTAGATAGTCCGTAAGCTATCCAATCAAACACAAGTCCCATAATAGGCAATGGGCTTCCTGCTCTCTGTCTGTTCAGGTATTCATGTTCTAACTCGTCTAACACGTCCGCTAGCTTGTCTTGTACGCTTGCTATCTGATAATCTCTAGCAACATGCCAACCGTCCTCTAAATAGCTTTCTAGGTCATCTGTGGCGGTTACCGTTACCGTGATACCTTTATAGCTAAAATTCATTAAAGCTATGTCTGGGGGGTGGTAGTAGGTCATCATGACATGATTGTCTTTGGCTATGGTTCGTGTGGGATTGTCCTTTAGAAAGCCAAACAAAGGTAAAACCTGCTTATTAATTTGTAAGTTAATGAATTGATACATACTAATATCCCTTTCTCCGTTTCTTTTTCAACTTTTTAAGTCTCTTCCGCTCTTTTTGTTGATCCAATGTAGGGCGACGGTCTTTATAATGCTTCTCATCGTGATAATGTCCGCCACCTTGTGCAGGGTGTATATTATATCTTCCCATTATTCAACTCCTCTAAAAATTCAATAAGCTGTGGTATTTTTTGTTCAATTACTCGTAAAACTGCTTGACTAGTATTCAAATTATCATCAACCAAAGCAACAGTTGCTAACGTCTGTATGTCATTTAATTCTGGTATAATATCATCAATCATTTTTCTACTCCTAAAAATATTAAAATGTCATCAATTTTGTAGAATACGGTGCGCGTGCCTTCGATTGGTGGGATGTATCGTTTTAGCCCAGCTTCTTCCCAACGCTTCACCGTGCCATACTTGATATTTAACTCTGTTTGCAACTCATCTTGTGTGATCAGTCCTAATAGTCGTGGCTTTGGTTTAAAATACGACTGTAGAAAGTCTTGTATGAGCTTTAATATGCCACGTTTGAGACTGTTCTCGCTCTCTCTGCTCAAACTAAACATACTTATACCCCCTCTAACAGCTCCTTGATAAGTTGCTTATATTCTTCTGGTTCAGCATTCATTAGAATATTTAAGCGTTTCTGTTCGTCTTGTAATTGATTGTAGAAAGATTTAGCACCGTCCAATAACTCCGCTTTATTGACTGGGATAAAATACCCTCGGTTAAAACCATGTCTAACACCAACAATAGGAATACCATACTTTGTGATTAGTTGGTTGATAATCTTCTTTACCGTTCTTTCCTCTAGTTTTAAAGTTAGGGCTATTTCTGCCCCTGTAGTCGGGTTCTCTGCCCCCACTTTGATTTGTCTTAACACGCGCTTATAATTCACTGGTAACGGTGATAATGTCATTACTTATCCTCGCTTTCTTTGCTGACTAGAATAATCTGACCTTTATCCCACATATCGAAGCAATCAGTCAAGATTTCTAATACTCGCTCTAATTGATTTTGTTCCTCGATACTGTAACAATCAAATTTATTTTCTAGCGAAAAATCAAGCATGATTTGAAAAGCTTCTTCTAACCACACCCCAAAATTTTTAGCGCGTACATTTTCACGGTTAAACTTCTTATCACTCATAGTTTTAAATCCTCCTAGTTATAGTATCGTCCCTGTGATTGAATATAAGCCCCATACCGTTCTTTAACATGGTTGTCGGGTATTTCTTCCTTAACTTCTTTTGGAGATTCTACAGGCTTGATTTTGACCAATTCAATGCCAATTAGAATAAGAATAGCCATAATAAGCAACTGTGCCCAGATAGGTAAATTAATTTCTTGGTATATCATGATTTAACCTCTTCTTTCTTGCTTCTTGCTGGTAAACTGTTAACTGCTCTGTAAACAATATCAGTTGTAATCTCATAACCTAGACTGTTCCAAGCCTGCTCAAAGGTTTCTGCGCAACCTGTATAGATGTTGTGGTACGTAACCATTACATTAGCAACAATCACCCAAGCCGTTGATTGGTCGTACATTGCTTTGAAAAATTCCTCTGCTCTTTTTTTGGTTTCATCTCGTTTTTTAAAGACCTCTTTTTGTTCGTCGGTGTAATGATCTAAACTAAATGGATTTGCTTTGTTTTCTACGCCTTTAAATTTCATAATTATTTTTCCTTGTTGCCTTTCAATGTTTTTTCTTGTATACTTCCTTGTTGGTTTTAAGAGTTTCCGCTTCTTTCTTGCTTGATACCTGCTATTTTACCCATGAGGAATATTTTTTTATAAACTTCCCCTAGGCTATTTCCTTTCTGTGATTGGCTTAAAATGGTACTGCCATAATAATTTAAATCACTTTCTTCTTGTTCGGTTAAATCGTTGTTGTGAAAGCTACTCTGTAAGAACTCATCATAAAAATTACCGTGAAAGCCTAGCTCTTTAATCCGCCTTAGTTCCATTGTGTTTTACCCCACTTTGCATTTAATGATTTTTACTATACATACCAATTATTCTGTAGTTTTAAGAGTTTCCGCTCTCCGTCTGGACACAATAGTCTAACTTTGATAAAATTAAACTATATAAACTTTGCTAAAACCCTTTTAATAATAGCTTGCCTGCTTTATTAATTTTGTTTTAGTTTCATTTTCTAAAAGGCTTGTGAGTTTGGCGACTGGTAAGCCTTTTTTTGTGGGCTCATTTCTAATGACCCCATTTTTTTATACTCTCACGCGCTAAAAAGCGTGGTTCTTGCTCGCTACCATAAATATTTAGCTGATGACCGTTAAAATAGTTTGCTGTGGTTTCTCCTCATGATTTGCCTGCCTTTCGGTTAGTTTCTGAGTTCTGTTTTTTTCGTACTATCGCCCAAAAAAATATCATCTAATTTTACATTGTAAAGAGTAGCTAAATCTCTTAAAAGTTCAAAAGGTATATTAGTACTGTTTTTTTCGTACTTTGAGATGGTTTGAAAATTCTTGTTAACTTTTTTAGCCACCTCTCTCAATGTATAGCCTGCGTTGATTCTGCAAGCTTTTAACGTCCATTGTTGCATTAATTTACGTCTCCTTTCAAAAAAATAACAAATCAATAGTACTATTTTATCCGTACTTAGTCAAGTGTTTTTATAAAAAAGTTTTATTTTTTTAGTACTTAGTGTTATAATGTTCCTGTAAAATAATTTCAAGAGGTATAATTCATCATGTCAAAAAATAGCCCCCAAGATATAAAAAATAGGGAGATATTCTCCCAAAATCTCAATAGAATTATGAAAAACAAAGGTGTTAGACAAATAGATTTACATAACAATCTAGGTATCCCCAAAAGCACTATCACAGGATATGTTAAAGGTTATTCAATGCCGACGCTTGGCAATATCCAAAAAATAGCTGATTATCTCAATGTCAAAAAATCAGACCTTGACCCTCGTTTTTCTGCCAATAGTTCCGCACTTAAAACCGACACCGAACCAATACCAATAGAGGATTTGGAAAATAGGTTCATGACGTTTGATGGTAAACCACTAACAGAGGATGACTTAAAAGCCATTCAAACCATTATAGAAGTCTATTTAGGAAAACGAGGCGGTGACTAAATGGAAGAATTGGAAAAACTAGCTAGCCAATACGGTTATAAAGTTCTATTTTTTTCGCCTGAATTTTGGGGACGTGCTGGGGTGATAGACCATGTTAAAAAAATAATATTTGTTAACGCTATGGCAGACCCAATAACTATTAAAAAGGTCATCTATCACGAATTAGGGCACAAAGACCATAACCCAGCCAATTATGACCGATTGCGTGAAAAATACGAATTACAAGCTAACAAAGCCATGTTACAAAATCTTGTAGCGGAAGAATTAAAAAACATTGAATTACAAGACTTTAATATTTTACAGTTTTGTCAAAAGTATCAGCTAAAAGAAAGCTACTATATGGATATGCTATATTCTATGTTAACCTAACCCACGCGCCAACATTTGCCAACATTTTGGCTTACAGTAGCGCTCAATTTTGAGCTTTGCTATACAGGTATCCTTATCAATCACCCCAAAAATACACTATGATTTTCTATGATTTCTGACCTGCCTAGATATTACATAGGTCAGCAATCTACTACTTTTCACTACATTCTTAAGCTTATATGCTCACATTTGCAACTATTCCCAAAAATGACAACGTTGAAACATTTGATTTACTACCATGCTATTTTGTCCGACATTTTCCAAGCAAATAACTGGTTAAGGACTTGACAAAACCTGACATATTTCCAGTACTGCTTTTTACTACATTCTTAAACTTATACACTCACATTTCCCAACAAATCTGACACCCTAAAAAACATTAATGGTTTGATAGTCATATGCTCACAAACACCATAGTAGCAACGTTTACCGCTTTTTTTAATAGCTCAAAAATTCATGTTTTTTTCATATTGGGAGGCCATCAATGAAAAACTAAAAACCTGTACTAAAAGAGATTTTTGACTTTACCTATCAATTATTCTTTGCTTTGATTGCCTTAGATATTAATTTTCAGTTTATCTTAGGTAAAACATTAGCTACCATGACACAAACAATCTGGTCTTGGATATTCGCTATTTCTCTGATTGTCAGTATCATAAGAACTATCTACCAAAAGCTTAAGAAGAAAAGCGCGTGAGATAGTTAATTTGCATATTTTTAAACAAGACTAATTATGCCAATAAACGAGGTAAAGATATAAGCTAAAATAATACTAGAAAGAAAAACTATGAACGAACTACAACATTATGATGAACTAACTTTTGAAAATATTAAACACATTGACGAAAACGGTATAGAGTTTTGGTATGCTAGAGAGTTGCAACCTGTTTTGGAATATGCAGAATGGAGAAACTTTTTACAGGTTATCGATAAAGCAAAAATAGCTTGTGAATCGTCTGGAAACCGCGTGGCTACCAATTTTGTTGACGTCAACAAAACTGTACGACTTAATTTCGGATCGCGTGAGATAGCAGATATAAAGCTATCTCGCTATGCCTGCTATCTGATAGTCCAAAATGGTGACCCTAGAAAAGAAGTTATAGCACTAGGACAATCTTATTTTGCTATTAAGACACGTCAACAAGAGCTACAAGACGATTTTGATAAGCTAACAGAAGACCAAAAACGTATAGCGATACGTGATGAAATTAAACATCACAATAAATCGCTTTCGGAAGCTGCTGGAAATGCTGGAGTTAAGAATTATGGATGATTTCATAATTCAGGTTATAAAGGTCTATATGGAGGCTTAACCATGCAAGATATCCACAACAATAAAGAGTTGGAAGACGGTGAGCATATCCTTGATTTTATGGGAAGCGCCGAACTTGCTGCTAACCTATTTAGGGCGACACAAACCGACGAAGTGTTACGTCATAAAAATATCAAGGGCGAGGAGCTCGCAAACGATACACATTTCAATGTTGGGAGAACAATTAGGAACACAATGAAAGAACTTGGTACAACTATGCCTGAAAATCTCCCTACACCTAACGAAAGTATTCAGGAATTGAAAAAGAAGCAACAACACGTTAAAGATAATGAAAATCAACTCTCTTTGTTTGATGATTTTTAATATCACTGATATTGACAACCTCAAAAAACCTCAAATATTTTTGAAAATCCACTATTTTCCAATATTTTTCTGGTACGAAGTACCGTTTTGTTACGCCATATACTTGGATTTTCTAGTATTTTCTAGTATTTCTAACCTGCTTTCCCAATTTAGAACTACAGTTATCCCAACATTTCCCAACAATTCATATAAACCTAAAATCTTGTCACTTTTTAGGGTGGATAAAATGGCCGATTTCTTTTTTTAAGGCGTCAGCAATGTCACTTTTTTAAAGGTGTCTAAGATTACTATGATACATTGCTATTAAGAAATACATAATAAAGAAAGTGTGAAAATATGGATGAATTAATGCAACAAATGGCTGATAAATTCGGTGATATGGTCCAGGCTGTAATCATTGAAAAAACAAAAGTCATTGATATTGATCAGACATTGCCCCTGGAACTTAACCAAAAACAATTGGCAACTTTGCTCGGTTGTTCTACAAGTCGCTTACCTGAATTTATTTATCGGAAAGATTTTCCTAAGATTGATAGAGGATATGGAAGGAGATTAGCTTTTCCGAGAGATGCAGTAAGGGAATGGTATAATAATAACTGGCACAAGTTATAAACAAATTAACTAAGATGATTTTTAAACTTTCCCGCGCGTGTGCGAATGTGTGTGCGAATGTGTGTGCGAATAGATTGTTATCGATAAATCCTTTAATAACGCCTTTTTCTAACAGGAAACAAACTTATTAGTCTGCGCGTGTGCGAATGCGTGTGCGAATAGATTGGAGAAAAAATGAGAAAATACGATATACAAAAATTGTTATTATCAGGGGAGAACCAAAGTATCGAATTTAAAGAAGCTAAAAATTCTTTCCCTAAAGACGGTATGAAAACAATTTGTTCCTTCGCTAATACAAATAATGGTCTGTTAATTCTAGGGGTCTCAGAAAATACAAAGAGTAAAGATTTTTATATTTCCGGCGTTAATGATTCCGATAAAGTACTGGACGAATTATATAGTTTACTTAATAACCCTAATAAAATTAATAGAAATGTGATTAATGAAGAAAGTGTTGAAGTCACAAATATAAAAGGAAAAGAGATTATCATTATCCCTGTTAACAAGATTGACTACAAGGATAAACCTATATATCTTAATAACAATATAGCATCTACCTATTTTCGTCAGGGGACTGGTGATTTTAGGTGCTCACAAGAACAAATCAATGCGATGCTAAGAGATTCTGCAAAAGAAAGTTTTGATAGTACACTTGTTAAGGATTTCTCTATTTTAGATTTAGATAGAGAAACAATAAACCGTTATAGAGAAAAGTTCGATAATATTAATGCTGAGCACCCTTTTTCCAAATTAGATACCGAGCAATTTCTCTTAAAAATAAACGCTCTACGAAGAGATCGTACAGATAATAAAATAAAACCAACTGTGGCTGGATTATTAATTTTTGGAACACATAATGCCATAAAAGAGTTTATTCCTCACTATAACGTAGAATATGTTTTAAAAGAATTTACCGAAAATAATCGATTTAAAGACCGAGTAATTTATGATGGTACGTGGGGAGAAGATAATCTTTTTAATTTCTTTCACCTAGTTATCGAAAAATTGTATCTAACTTTAAATGACAACTCTAACATTCAAGAAAATTCTATGAATAGAATTGGGATTTCAAAGTTACGAATTGCAATTCGTGAGGCATTCGTTAACAGCCTTATTCATAGTGATTATAAAAGCGAAAAAGGGATAATGGTAATTAGATATTCTGATAGATATATATTCACAAATGGCGGAACACTCAGAATTGACTTAGAGGACTTTTTTAGTGGAGCACATTCTGATCCAAGAAACTACTTAATACAAGAAATTTTTAGGTTTTTAAATTTATGTGAAAAAGCGGGAACTGGTATACCTAAAATAATGGAAGCAGTTAAAGAGAGCCATTTAAAGTATCCCAAATTACGAACTGAATTAGACTCAGTTGAACTTACATTATGGGATACTTCCCTTATAGATAACCTAGATATTGATAACGAATATGAGAAAAAAATATTAGAGTTAATAATCGAAAACCGTTTCATAACAAGAGAGACTTTGGAAGAAAAACTAAAAATCCATAAAAATACAATTTTAAAATATTTAAAAAAATTAGTGGAAAAACAAGCTATCGATAAAATCAAATCTGGTAGACAATATGTATACTTTATTGCACAAAACCAAGATCCTGAATTTCAAAAATATAACCACATTGATGCTATGTATTCTCTACTGGAAGAAATGAAACGAAAATAGGGCTATTCTCGTAGCTCTACGCATGATATAAACAAACTCAATCTAAAACCTTTTTAATAATGGCTTGCCTGCTGTAGAAAGGTTTATCATGAATATCAAAGAAGTTATTAAAAAAAACGGTACAAAAGTGTACCGCTCAAATGTTTATTTGGGAGTAGATAGCATTACAGGAAAGAAAGTTAAAACGACTATAACAGGGCGAACGAAAAAAGAAGTTAAAGCTAAAGCCCAGCAAGCCCAAAGCAATTTTAAAGCTAACAGGTCAACCGTGTTCAAGAGGGTAAAGGTCACCACATATAAGGAACTCGCTGCCTTGTGGTTAGAAAATTATCAAATGACAGTTAAACCTCAAACACTCGTAAGCACGCGCCAGTTTTTGAAAAATCATATTTTGCCCGTGTTTGGTGATATGCAACTAGACAAGATACATATAGCACACATACAAAGTTGGGTAAACAAGCTAGCTTTCAAGATTGTTAATTATGGGGTGGCTGCCTCAATCAACAAACGTATATTACAATATGGAGTTAGTATGCAATTGATACCGTTCAACCCTGCGCGTGAGGTTATTCTACCTAGACCACAAAAGGCAGGCGCTAACCGTATCAAATTTATAGATAAGGAAGATTTGAAAACATTCCTAGACTACATGGAACGACTAGCACCAACAGCCTACAACTATTACTATGATAGTGTACTGTATAAGCTGTTACTTGCTACTGGTTGCCGATATGGGGAGGCTGTAGCTCTTGAGTGGTCTGATATTGATTTTAATAGTGCAACTATCAGCATTACCAAGACTTATAATAGAATTGTAAAACAGGTTGGCACACCTAAAAGTAAAGCAGGCATCAGAACTATCAGCATAGATAATAAAACTATTCTCATGCTCAAACAGTACAGGAACAGACAACGTCAAGCATTTATGGAGATTGGTGCGCCTGCTCCTGCCTTGGTATTCTCTACAACGGTATCACAATACCCAAACAGTGACGCTAGAACCAAGTCACTTAGACACCGTTGCAAGGAAGCAGGTATACCACAATTTACGTTCCACGCTTTCAGACACACACACGCTAGTTTATTGCTTAATGCTGGTATCAGTTATAAAGAATTGCAACACCGTCTAGGACATGCAACGTTAGCCATGACTATGGATACTTATAGCCATTTATCAAAAGAGAAAGAAAAAGAGGCGGTGTTATATTATGAAAAAGCTCTCCAAAATTTGTAAAAGTCCACAAAAAGGGGAGTAAATTCAAAACAATAGACCTAAAAACACCTCTCAAACGTTGATATTATAGGGTTTTGAATAACAAATAAGAAAAAACACTTCTTATTTTCTTATCAGCCATGAACTCATTCACTCTGGTTTCTAGTTCCTCATTATTTTCTTGTCTAGTTTTCGTTATGCCATTGCTGAAATATCCGTCAGCAACTAATTCACGGTTAAATAGTTTAATTTTCATCTGTTTTTGTCCTTTCTACTTTATAACGTGTTGCTAATTCGCCAAATAGCACTCCCAACGCTTTCTAAGCCGTCTTGAATTCTTTTAGCATTCTCACTCTGACGGTCTAAGCGTTCAGTATCTTTGTAGCTGTCGTAAAGTGTTGCCGATAGCTTACAAATTTCTATGGCTGTTTGTTCAGATAAACCATAGTCGTGTTTAATGGTGTTGACCTTATCAGCAATCAAATCCACAAATTCCATGCTCTCGCTGTGTATTCTGTTTCTGTCGTATCTATCCATGTTTACTTGGTCTTTCTGTTTGATTGGGGTATGGGTTAGCTTTTTTAGGTAAGGTGTCAACATTTTAGCTAACAACGCAAAGCCAATAGTATCAAGGGTTTTAGGGTTTTTGTTAGCCAAATAGCGAAAAAACGCAAAAGAAATTTAAGTTAATTCTTATACCCCTATATACCCTATTACTATATATATTATTATTTATTATTAAAAATATTACCCTTTTACCTCTGACTGCTTATAAAACCTTACATATCAAGGGTTTTCATGGGGGTACTTTTAGGTGTAAAGCGGTAAAAAGTGCTATTTCGGGGTATTTTTTTGCTTAAGATAACCATTGGTGTCTCGGGGGCTACCGAACATACTAAACTTAACCGACTTACTTCTATACCATTGGTCTGAATTATCAAGATAAAGCTTGATTTTATTCCTAATTGTCTTCGGTTGTTCGATATCATTATCTTTAAATATTTCTTTCATAACGTCCTTGACGGTTAGGCGGTCACGTTCAACAATTCCGACCCATTCAGCACCATTCTCACGGTCTACCTCATTTCTATATCCTACGCCATAGTTTTCCATATCTGTGTAATACTGTTTTCTTATATAGTCTTGATATTTTGGACTATAAAAATCTTCGGGGATTTTAGTAGCCAAATACCACTCAAAGCGCTCAATAACGTCATCTCGGTATTTGTGTTTCTCACGGTTTTGGGTGATAAGTTTGCCCTCTTCGCTATTTTCATGGAAAGTTCTAAAATGAAGTTAGCCACCTAAGGGTATCAAAAAACATCTCAGAGAGATATAATTGTAATCACCACAACAACAATTAGAAAGACTCTGAGATGCAAAACTATTATACACCAAAAAGTAAACATTTAACACTAACTGAACGTAGAATGATTGAACGTTGGCTTCAAGAAGGGCTCTCAAATCGTGAAATCGCTAGGAGATTAGCTAAAGCTCCTCAAACCATTCACAACGAAGTCAAACGTGGTCAGGTTAGACAACAAGTGCGTAAAGGAAAATTTGAAGTGATCTACTCAGCTGATTTTGCTCAAAAAGCCTATCAAAACAATCGCAAACGTTCTGTTAAACAAGTCTCCCTAACCAAGGGACTCAAAGAAAAGATAACTCACTACATCGAACAGAAATACTCTCCCGAGATGATGGTAAAGTCAAAAGGGATACCTGTTCCCATCTCCACCATTTACTACTGGATTCATCATGGACACTTAGGATTGACCAAGGCTGATATGCTTTATCCTCGACAAGAGAAAGCTAAGAAAAAGCATGCTAGTCCCAATTTTAAGCCAGCTGGAAAGTCTATTGAGGAACGACCAGAAAGCATTAATAAGCGTGAGAATATCGGTGATTTTGAAATTGATACGGTTATTCAAACACGGGCAAAAAACGAGTGTCTGTTGACTCTAACCGATAGAAAGAGTCGTTATCAAATCATTCGACTCATTCCCGATAAGTCCGCGTTTTCAGTCAATCAAGCTCTGAAAGCAATCCTCAAGGATTATCAAATGAACTCTATCACAGCTGATAACGGGGCTGAGTTCAGTCGTTTAGCAGAAGTTTTTGACCCTACTCATATCTACTATGCCCACCCGTATTCTTCTTGGGAGCGTGGTACTAATGAGAATCATAATAGACTCATCCGGCGTTGGTTGCCTAAGGGAAGCAAAAATGCGACTCAACAACAAGTCGCATTTATTGAAAACTGGATTAACAACTATCCAAAGAAACTATTCAATTATAAATCTCCTAAAGAGTTTTTACAGACTGGCTAATTTGAACTTGAAATTTGGCTTTTATTGTTGAGCTACTTGTTCAACTACTGCGGTTTCGTTCGGATGCTCTTCATTTGTAGCTTCTGGAGCTTGATTTTCTACGCCTTCAGCTTCGCTTGATTCTGTTGCTGTAGCTTCCTCACTTGACTCTGTTTGAGAGTTTTCTTCGTCAGATTTAGAATCAGATTCTGATTCTTCTTTGTTTTCGTTTTTAGCTTTTTCTTTATCCGCTGCAACAGATGCTTCAATGGATTCAGAAGTTGCATAAATTCCCACTTCCATATCAACAATACTGTTTTCTGGTAAACTATCTTTTATCTTCAAATAATAAGGTAATTTCTTAGCTAACTCAGATAGTGGAACACGAACAACGTTTCCATCATGCATTTCTAATTTTAGCAAATCCGATGTTGTCGCAGAATCAGCTGAGCTGACAATTTGAATTTGATTAACCAAATCTCTGTCTAATTTTGAAAAAGCCTTAACGAGTTTTTGAATATCTTTTTCTGATGATAAATTAATCGTTAAGAAACTTTCTGGTAATTCAGAAGCTCCTACAAGACCAATACGAGTCCCATTTTCAAGGATAGGTTGATAACCATCATCAGTCTGTGCATAAGCAATAATACTGTACTCTTTAATATCAATATTTAATTTATTTGGGAAACGGTAAGTAAACTTAGCACTTTTCACCATTTTATTTTTACTAATAATATTTTTTTCATAAGTTGAATGGTGGAAAATCAATAAAAAAAGATAGTTAGACGGCTTAATTCCTGAATCTCTAATCACTTCTTCTTGACTAACCCTTGATGTTCCTGTAACTGTAATGATTTTCTTTTTACTAAATGGTGTTACCAAAAAAATTGAGATCAAAAGAATAACCGCAGAAGTGATGATAACTGGTAGCGCATGATGAATCGCTTTTTGAAGAGGTGTTTTCTCTTTTTTAGCTTCCAGTTTTTGTAATTTTTTAGCCTCTTTGGCTTTTCTAGCTTCTTCTTTTTTTGCTTCTTTAGCCTTTTTCTTTTCTTCTGCACTCAAAGTTTTTTCTTCAACTTTTTCAGCTTCGGTATCAGTATCTGTTGCTTTCGGATTGCGCTCTAAGCGTAATTTTTCTTGACGTTTTTTCTTTTCCGCTTTTTCAGCTTCTTTTTTCTTTAGAAACTCAATGTTACGTTTTTGCCATTCCGTCAAAGCTGATTTTTTTTCTGATTTAGCTTTTTGACTTTTTTTAGGCTCTTTCTTTTTTGTCATTTAAATTCCTTTTGCAGTCTTAGAAATATCTTGTTTAAGCAGATCATAAAATTCTTCTTGTGACTTGATTTCAGTGGAATTTTTCATTTGTGTGTGATAACTATTTTCTTGTTCAAAGAGTTGAGTGAGCTCTTCTTGCAAATGTGTGAAAGTGAGTTGATCTTCAGATAGTTGGCGAGCATAACCTTTTTTCTCAAAATAAGCTGCATTTTCAAGCTGATCTCCTCGACTAGCTTCTTTTCCAAGAGGCACAATCAAGTGCAATTTATTCATCGCCACTAATTCAAAAATAGTATTTGAACCACCGCGTGTCACAACAGCATCTGCTATATCCATCAAAGGCTGATAAAGATCTGTGACATAATCAATTCGATAGAGATTTTGACTCAATCCGTTTAAACTTTTATCTCCTGAAATGTTGATGACATTATAGTGGTCAACTAATTCTGGAGTATTTGTAATAAAGTCATTGAAAACACGTGCACCGGCAGAACCACCGATGAAAAGAAGTGTTTTCAATTCAGTGTTAAAGTGTGCTTTAATTTCTTCAATTTTGCTGTTATCGTAGGCAACTTTGCTACCAACTTTTGTAATCGCACCAACGTGTTTTGCTTTCACCAAACCTTTTGCTTGTTCAAAGGTTGTGTACATCGTTGTCGCAAATTTATAGGCAATTTTATTAGCTAGGCCCATTGATAAATCAGATTCGTGCACAAAAACAGGAATTCCAAGTGTTTTTGCCGCAATGACTGGTGGGACAGATACAAAGCCACCTTTTGAGAAAAGGGCTTGCGGACGAATTTTAGCGATAATTGCAATTGATTGAAGAATTCCAAATGACACTTTGAACACATCAAGCATGTTTTGCCATGAAAAATAACGTCTTAATTTTCCTGTTGCAATAGAATGGAAGGTTACATCTAGACCTGATTTTTCAATTTGTTCATGTTCAATTCCATGTTTGTCACCAATATAGTGAACTTCCCAACCATCTTTGATAAATTTTGGGATAAGAATCAAGTTCAAGGTAACATGGCCAACTGTGCCACCACCGGTAAATACGATTTTTTTAGCCATGCTTATTCTCCTTTAATAGCTTCAAAGGTTGCGATAAATTCATCACCACGAACTTCAAAGCTCTTATACATATCCCAGCTTGCATTAGCAGGGCTCAAGAGAACAACATCACCAGCTTCAGCTTTACTGTAGGCAATATGAGCAGCATCTGCGACATCTTTAGCATCAACGTACGGAACTTGTGCTTTATCAGCTGCGCGTTTCACACGAAAAGCTGATTCCCCAAGGATAACCATCAATTTAACACCTGTAATATCTGGAACAAGTTCGTCAAATTCATTACCACGATCAAGACCACCAGCAATCAAGATAACTTTTGAATTATCAAATCCTGAAAGAGCTTTTTGAGTTGCTAGAATATTTGTTGATTTTGAATCGTTATAGAATTTAATGCCGTTAACTTCACCAAGAGCTTGAAGACGGTGTTTAACCCCACCAAAATGTGACAAAGTTTCTTTAATAGCTTCATTTGCAATACCTGAGAGTTTTGCAATTGCAATTGTTGCCAAAGCATTTTCAACGTTGTGGCTACCAGGAACACCGATTTCAGATGCTTTCATGATAGCTTCATCTTTGAAATACAAAGTATCACCATCTAGGTAAGCACCGTCAACTTTCTCAGTTGTAGAGAATGGGACAACTTGTGCTGCTGTTTTTTGTGCTAATTCTTTTGCCAAATCTTGGTTAAAGTTAAGTACCAAATAATCTTCTGCTGTCATATTCTTTTGAATATTCCATTTTGCAGCAACATATTCTTCAAAGCTACCATGGTAGTCAATATGTGTTGGCATAAGGTTTGTAATAACAGCCATGTGTGGGTGGAAAGTATCTGTTCCCATCAATTGGAAAGAAGATAATTCCATAACCAAAGTGTCTTTATCTGTAGCAGTTTGTGACACTTCAGAAGCAGGAAAACCAATATTTCCTGAAAGAATACCAGACTTACCGCCGTTATTCAACGTTTCAGCAATCATAGTTGTTGTTGTTGTTTTACCATTTGAACCAGTGATACCAATAATTGGGGCATCTGAAATCATGTAAGCCAACTCAACTTCTGTGATAACTGGAATATTTTTTTCGATAGCGCGAGCTACCATTTGATTATCGTAACGAATTCCTGGGTTTTTAACCATCAATTCAAAGTTTTCATCCAAAAGTTCTAGTGGATGACTACCACAGATAACTTTGATGCCTTCTTCAAGAAGAGATTGTGCAGCTGGATTTTCATCAAATGGTTTACCGTCGTTAACTGTAACGATAGCACCTAATTTTTCAAGGAGACGCGCTGCAGCTTCTCCAGATTTTGCTAAACCAAGAACTAAGACTTTTTTATTTTCAAATGTTTCAATTTTTTTCATAATATATCCATTCTAACATTGCAAATATAATAATATTCTACCTTTATTTAAGGCGTTTTTCAATCATTCTACGGCATTTAAGACAATCTTAGTGTCGTAATGTCTGATAGAGTGTTTATGACAAAAAAAGCTGAGTAAATACTCAGCCTCTTTCGCTATATTGCTCATTTTCATTTTTCTTAACAGGTAAGCGATAGACATCCCTTAGCGCGAAAAATCCCAAGGCAACCATAGCAAGTGCAAGAAAAATTTCTGGTGGTGATTGCATTATTTTAACAAAGCTCATTACCGCTAAAACAAGTAGCATTGCAACTAAGCCAACCAAACCAATCATCCCAAGAGTATTACGAATTGTTTTAGGAGCCATGAAAATATAATATGAAATAATTAAAATCGCAATAATTAAATAAAACATTTCATGATTCCTTCCTACAATTCAAATTTATGTGTATAGTTTTTCGAGTTTATTTTAAGTTTTGACCTAAACAGTCTACCACTAACTTTCCTCGCTTTTTAATTTTCAGGCTCGGACCTAAAATAGTCTACTAGACTATTTTACTCTTCAGTGGCTGATTTTTTCTTTTTAGCTGCTTTAGCGCGCAAGTTTTTATCAAGGATTTGTTTACGCAAGCGGATTGATTCTGGTGTAACTTCCATGTATTCATCGTCATTCAAGAATTCAAGTGATTCTTCAAGAGTCAAGATACGTGGAGTTTTAATAACGGCAGTTTGGTCTTTCGTAGCTGAACGAACGTTTGTCATTTGTTTAGCTTTAGTGATGTTAACTGTCAAGTCGTTTTCACGTGAGTTTTCACCGATAATCATACCTTCGTATACTTCAGTACCTGGGTTAACGAAGATTGTTCCGCGTTCTTCAACAGACATGATTGAGTATGTTGTTGCTTTACCAGTATCGATAGATACAAGAGCACCACGACGACGTCCACCGATTTCAGCGTTGATAACTGGCATGTATTGGTCGAATGTGTGGTTCATGATACCATAACCGTGAGTCATTGAAAGGAACTCAGTTGGGTAACCGATAAGTCCACGAGCTGGTGCCAAGAAGACAAGACGTGTTTGACCATTACCAGTTGATTGCATGTCAATCATTTCACCTTTACGCTCTGATAATGATTGGATAACTGAACCTTGGTATTCTTCTGGTGTATCGATTTGAACACGTTCGAATGGTTCGCATTTCACGCCATCAATTTCTTTGATGATAACTTCTGGACGTGATACTTGAAGTTCGTATCCTTCACGACGCATTGTTTCGATAAGGATTGACAAGTGCAATTCACCACGACCTGATACAGTCCATTTATCTGGAGAATCAGTTGGATCAACACGAAGTGATACGTCAGTTTGCAATTCAGCAAGCAAACGTTCTTCAACTTTACGAGATGTTACGAATTTACCTTCACGACCTGCAAATGGTGAGTTATTTGCCAAGAATGTCATTTGAAGAGTTGGTTCGTCAATGTGAAGGATTGGAAGTGGTTCAACGCAATCAGTTGGAGTGATTGTTTCACCAACGAAGATATCTTCCATACCTGAGATAGCAATCAAATCACCAGCTTTTGCTTCTTGGATTTCACGACGTTCAAGTCCGAAGAAACCAAATAGTTTAGTAACACGGAAGTTTTTAGTTGTACCGTCAAGTTTTGAAAGAGTAACTTGATCACCAACTTTAACAGTACCACGGAAGATACGTCCGATACCGATACGTCCGACGAAATCGTTGTAATCAAGAAGCGACACTTGGAATTGAAGTGGTTCTTCTGAGTTATCAACTGGAGCTGGAATGTGGTCAATGATTGTATCAAAGACTGGAGCCATTGTGTGTTCTTGATCAGCTGGATCATCAGAAAGTGATGATGTACCGTTGATAGCTGATGCGTAAACAACTGGGAATTCTAATTGATCATCATCGGCACCAAGTTCGATGAAAAGTTCAAGAACTTCGTCAACAACTTCTGCTGGACGAGCTGATGGTTTATCAATTTTGTTAACAACAACGATTGGTGTCAAGTTTTGTTCAAGAGCTTTTTTCAACACGAAACGTGTTTGAGGCATAGTACCTTCGTACGCATCGACAACAAGAACAACACCATCAACCATTTTCATGATACGTTCAACTTCTCCACCGAAGTCCGCGTGTCCTGGTGTGTCCATGATGTTGATACGAACACCGTTGTAAGCAACTGCAGTATTTTTAGCAAGGATTGTAATTCCGCGTTCTTTTTCAAGATCGTTTGAGTCCATTGCACGTTCTTGCAATTCTTTACGTTCGTCAAGTGTGTGTGATTGTTTCAACAATTCATCAACAAGGGTTGTTTTCCCGTGGTCAACGTGGGCGATAATCGCCACGTTACGAATATCTTCTCTTAATTTAGTCATGATTCCTCGATTTTTTAAATTTATTCTAACTTTTGAATTATACC